>Ga0272441_10016068_pt1 | contig 10395 bp, 5 predicted proteins | sample SSMProp6N_FD_193582 | JGI IMG/M metagenome (GOLD analysis project Ga0272441, IMG submission 193582) | Marine sediment archaeal communities from Little Sippewissett salt marsh, Falmouth, MA, United States - SSM-Prop-6N | ecosystem: Environmental > Aquatic > Marine > Wetlands > Sediment ... | reverse complement strand
CGCCGGGCCACGTGCGTGCGGTGATGGGAACCGACGTAGCGCCGATCTTCGCACAGCAGTCGATCCGCGAACTGGCGCGCACCGAGCGAACGCCACAGGACGTGATCGATACCGTGACGTGGGGCGTGTTCCAGGCGGGCTGGCGACAACCGAGCGGCGCCGACGCCGACCATCTCAAGACGATCGAAGACATCGAGGCGACCCTGGCGGCCGGCTTCTGCATGTTCACGATCGACCCGTCGGACCACGTCGACAATGCGGCGGACACGGACGATGCGGGACGCCTGGCCGAGAAATTCGAAGCGTTGCCGTGGAGCAACCTCGAGTCGACTTCGAGCGATTGGATGGACGCTTACGACGGCAAGAAGTTCGCCCTGCCCGGCGGGATGGTGTTGTGCTTCGACCGCGAGGATGTGCTGCGGGCCGGCGTGAAGTACGGCTCGGCCGTCGCCCACGTGTGCAAACTGGCTCGCCATCTGGCGTTGCGGGCGGGCGATCGCTTCGAGTTGGAGATGTCGGTGGACGAGACGACCACGCCGACCAGCCTGCTGGAGCACTACTTCGTAGCCAACGAGCTGAAGCGGCTGGGCGTAAGGTGTGTGAGCCTGGCCCCCCGGTTCGTCGGTGAGTTCGAAAAGGGAGTGGACTACAAGGGCGACGTACACCGTTTCGAGAGGCAGTTAGTCGGACATGTTGCGATCGCCCGACACCTGGGCCCGTATAAGATCAGCATTCATTCGGGCAGCGACAAGTTCAGCATCTACCCGATCGTGGCCAGGCACGCAGGCGATCTGGTGCACGTGAAGACGGCCGGCACGAGCTACCTGGAAGCGCTTCGGGTGGCAGCGACGAAGGCTCCCGAGTTGTTCCGCGAAGTGCTGGTCTTCGCCCGGGACCGGTTCGATACGGACAAGGCAACCTACCACATTTCGGCAGAGCTGGCCCGAGTACCGGCGGCCGAGACGATCCGAGACGAGGATTTGCCGAGTCTGGTGGACCAGCACGACGCGCGGCAGGTACTACACGTGACGTTCGGTTCGGTGCTGACCTGGCGGCGCGACGATGGCGCGTGGCTGCTGCGTGATCGACTGCTTGCGATGCTTAGGGAGCACGAAGAGACGTACTGCCAGATGCTCGCAGCGCACCTGGGTCGACACGTCGAGCCGTTCGCGAGCCATTGAGTGAGGTCAGCCGTGTGCCGCCGTGACGGCACACGACGCGGCGAGAGTTGCCAGCTGTCACTCGCCGGGAAGGTGTCGGCGAGACCTGGGGAGGTAGCCGGCCGTCCATGCCATGCCCGCACCCGCGGCCACGACCAGGAGAGTAGTCAGCCACCCGGGGGCGGTTGGGCTTAGCCCCAACAGGTCCTGCAGGGCCCAATCAACGTTAACCTTCACCGGCAGCGCGACCGAAGCGCCGGCAGCGCCGGCAGCCAACAGGACGAACGCACAAAGCGCGGCTGCCAATCGGCTTAGACCGGCCATACGACATGACGCCATCACGCCCATGCCGGCCAGAGCCACCCCAGCCACCAAAAGGTACGCGCCGAGGCCCTGCCAGACGGTAACGTCGGGGCTCAGGACGGCTACCACCAACACAACCGCGGCGAACGTGTCGGTCGTAGCCCCGGCGCGGAACAAGACGTCGAGGCGTGTGTCTGCCGCCCAGGCGGCGATAGGTATGACCACGGCCATCAGCAGCAACTGGACCCGAGCGACCGCCAGAACAGCTCGGCGGTCGAGGGCGCCCGCCGCAACGAGCGCCCCCAGCAGCGCAACCAGGGTGACAGCGACCACCATCGCCATGGCCAGCCGTTGGCGGCGCCACCGCGTCGGCAGGCAGACATCTTGATCAGCAGATGGCTCAGGAGAGGCAATCACGTTCTGGTTCGCTGTGGACCACCCGATACATACTCCCGCCGCACGAAATAGAGAGCACATCCTATGCCGGCCAGCGAGGGTTCGTCGCCCCGCACGCCGAAACATTCATTGTGCGGGTTGTGTGGACGGCACGCGACGCACCAGGCCGGCCAGTTGCTGGTGCAAAGGCGTCGCGTAGCGCGCAATCGAAGAGACACGCCGGCGCAGGTCGGCCCAACGGTCGTGGACGGTCTCCGTCAGTCGTCGCTGCTGCTGACCGACGCGCTCCCACAAGGTGCGTTGCAGGTCGAGCTGCCCCTGAAAGAACCGGGCAGCGGCCCGCCGGTCGCTCGAGGGCATCGGCGCCTCTTCCGTCTGCTGCGTTTGGATTCGGCCCGACTCCAAGCCGCAGTCGTGCACGAGGTTGCGCAGTTCCTCGACATCTTCGGGCAATGCGCCGGCGGCTATGCCAAGCCGGATAACCGGCACTGCACGATCGGGCAGCGCCTCTCGGAGTCTTTGCCGCAAGAAAACCCTCTCCACCGGTTGCCCATCCAACTCGCACCGGCCGAAGCGATCCAGCGTGATGACCAGCGGTGGCTGAGCGGCCGAGCCTTCGTCAGCTTGGGGGGAAGCGACGGTACCTTCACTTATGAAACGCCCATCCGAGTCGGCGTTCTCAATAGGTTGACCATCGCACGGCTGAGGCGAAGAGGTGGGCTGAACCCTTGCTTCAACGGCCCCCCATGATGCGACAATAGCGACCCCCCAGGCCGCCACCCGCGAGCCGCACATTCGTCGGTCTGAAGCCACACCTACGCCCCCCCCTGCTGCCGGGAAACTGCGACAGGAACCCACCTGCGTCGCTTGCAGGTGGGTGCGTTCATCTTAGCCCAGTGCTGGAAAGCTGTGGGAAGGCCAACTCCTCCTGCTCGCGCTGAATGATGATCGTCGGCTTAATCAGGATCAGTAACACCTGCTCGTTCTTGACCGTGCTGCGGTTGCTGAACGCACGCTTGAGGAGCGGTATCTTGCTGAGAATGGGCACACCGGCCTCGATTTCAGTCTCGTCGGCAAGTTTCTGGCCGCCGATAAGCAGCGTGCCACGATCCGGCACCGTAACAGTGGTGGCCACGCTGGTCACCTGGACGGTCGGCAACTGGATGACGCCGGTCGCCGCCGTACTCGAGCCGATGTTCGGGACGAAGTTGGACAGATCCACCAGGCGCGAAACCGTCGGCTGAACCGTCAGCGTCACATAACGTCGATCAGCCGAAGCACTGCCCTGGACCCATAGCGACGTGCCGGTTTCGACGCTTTCGATCTCTGGATCAAAGATACCCACGTTCTCCTGCACGACGGGGTCCAGATCACTAACGTAATTCTGCGCCTCCTGAACAACCAGCCAGACAGCCTGACCGTTGGAGAACGTAACCCTGGGTGCAGTCAACACACTCGATCGCTGGTCGAGTTGGGTGGCGCGCAGCAGGAAGTCGACCTGGAGGTTGTCCAGGAAGGAGCCAAAGATATTGAGGGCCGGATTCGACACCACGTTGGTGATGATATCACTCGCTCCCGGCACGGCTGTCGGCGCTCCGGCCGGGGAGGCCAAGCCAATCGAGTTCTGTACAACGGGAACGGGCGTCCACTGAGATGAGTGCGGCGCGACCTGGCCCACGCCGGGCACCAGACCCACCTGGCCGTACGGCTGTTGCGGCACCGTACCCCCGAAAGGCGCCCCGACCCCACCAGGCACCACCGGCAGGAAGCCCAGTCGGCTGTTCTGGCGAGGGATCAGCAGCACCGCGCCGGTGCTTGGATCTCGCAACGTAGCCTGGCCCAACATCGCGCGATCGTAGCCCGCGTTGCCGTTGTTGAGGACGACATCCAGATCAAGCCCCATCTCCTCGAGGAAATTGGCGGTTACGGTGATGAACCGAGCCTCGACGGCAATCTGGACCGCCTGCTGATCACGCATGCTCCCGAGCAGATCGAACACCTCGCGGTGAACCGTCGGGCTGTTGGTGACGACCAGGATGCCCTCGAGGACTTCCAGCGAACCCAACCCGCCTGCTGTCTCCTGCCACGTATTCGGCGCGACCACATTCATGAGCAGCGTGCGCAAGCGCTCGACCGGATCCTCCTCGTCCTCCTCGATGTCGATTTCTCCGAAGACGTCACCGCCGCCGCCGCCGCCGCTCACGTCAACATCGAAGTCGGGCAGTTCGTAGAAATTGGGGCGTGTCTGCAAAAGATCATGGACATCGTAAAGATGAGTTACGAGTTGCTGTTGGAGATCATCGTCCGTCGAGACGGTCAGTACGCCCTGATCGAGCACGTAACTGAGCGGGATGCCGACCAGCGCCTGCGCATCATCCAGGATCACCCGCAACGCCTTCTCAAGGGTGATCCCCTTGAGCTGTAGCGTGATTTCGGTGTCGCGGTCGATCCCCGCAAACTCCAGGGCGTTCCAGTTGACCTGGATATTCAGGTCGTTGATCGCCCGAAGCTGACTGATCACGTTTTCCAGTGTTGTATTCTGGAAGTTCAAGTCGCCAAGGACTTCGGCGAGCTTCTCTCGTGCCAGGCGGTCCATCTCGGACGCCGCACCGGCGTCGGCGCCGAAGCGCCGACGACGCTCGCTGACCTCCGTCCAGTTCTTGGGATAGCGGAAGCCGTCATCCTTGTACCAGGGCACCTTGGCCTCCTCCACGCCCACCAGGTTGGCCCGTATCTGCTTGGCCTGATCCTCCCTGAAGCGCCCCTGCTTACGGAACGACGCACGATCCTCCAGCACGTCGAGATAGAATCGTGCTTTCTCGTCGGTGGGCTCGACGCCCAGCAACTCTTCCAGGGCGCTCATGGCCTCCTCGTAACGATGCTGTTCGGCCAACTGCTCGGCCTGCTCCATCAGGTATCCGACGCGCTTGGCTTTGGCTTCGAGTTGCTGCCGGCGTCGTTCGGCCTGAGCCTGGCGGACCTCGCCCAACTGCTGCTGGACCTGGCGTTCTTCATAGCGCTGCTGCTGGTCGGCGACAAAATGTGCCAGGGCCTCTGCCTCGGCGACCAGATCCTCGTACAGGCTGCGGGGCTCGGCGAAGCGCTTGGCCGCTTCGGCCACCTGTCGCGCCCGCTGGGCTTTTTGCATCGCCTGGGAGAAGTTATGTTCGACGAGATCCTTACGGACGTCCGCCTCAAGCGCGCGGTACTCGGCCACCGCTTTCTGCCAGTTAAGCTGCTTGCGCTGACGAATGCGCTGGACCATATTTGCCGCGCTGCCGGCGACGGGCTCAGACGCCTGAATGGTAGGCCGGCTGGGCTCGACCGCGGCGCGTCGATCCACTTTGGTGGGACGGGCTACCGGCGGCTCCGGCTCGGCCACCGGCTTCGGCTCGGCAACCGGCTTCGGGTCGGCCACCTTGGCGGCCGGTTTCGACTCGTCCGGCGCAACGGGGCTCGCAGCCGCCGGAAGATCGGCGTTGGCGGGCTGCGCGGCGGACTCGTCGGACTCGAGCTTGCGTTTCTCGGCGATGACCGCCACAGCCAGTTTCGCGCTGCTCTTCATGGCTGACGGTGCATAGGGGTTGTCCAGGACGGCCTTATAAAGGGTTTCGGCCTTCTCGAAATCACCGGCGTCCAGGGCCTTGTCGGCGTCGATTTTGTCCTGTCGCGCCTTGGCATACTGGTTGCGTGCCACCTCAGCCTTCTCGAGGTATTCCTCGCGCTGAGCGCGCGCACTGTCATCGAGTTGTACGGGATCTATGTTCACCAGGGCCTGATGGGCTTTGTCATACTGCCCCTGGTTGTACAGGGCGATCGCGGCAGCCAACGCTTCATCACCTGTCTGAGCGGGTGCTGGCACCCCAAAGGCGCCGACGATGATGGCCGAAATCGCCGCCGCTCGAAGGGCGTTAGTTCGTCTCACAGATTCTCCTCCTTCAGCCAACGGCTTGGAGTGAACCGATAGTCCAGTCGTTACACCGCGCCGGATTGCCCCCACCTGCAAGCCCCGGCATAGGCAGTCAGTGTAGCCCCCACGGCAAGGTTTTCAATGGCAAAAACGTCGTTGGGCTCAATCGGGCGCTCCTGCATACCCAACCGGTCGCGGGCGAGCCGCCCTCAGCGGCCTCGCCCCCCCCCTTTGCCAGCGTCTATGTCCCTCGCACCGCTGCGGGAACGGCGGTCGACACCCGGCTTTCGGCCGGCGGCCCTGGATGGCTGCCGACCGATATCGCGATCGCGTGGCACGTCGACTCGCCGGGGCTTTGCCGAGCGGATTTCGCTGTTCAGGTGTGCACGCCACGGATCCTGGCTGTCCAACACACTTAGCCGCTCTGCCAGGCTGCCGTCCGAATCGAGGTACACCATCGCCAGGGAACCCGGGCTGGTCTTCAATTCGAACTGCCCCAAACCGCGGGCCTCCATCACCGTCGCGTCTCGGCCGAAGTCGAGGTCCACGAGCACCGCGCCGGTCTGGAAGTCAACCTCGATCGGCCGTTCGGACGGCGTACCGTCGGGCTGCATGACCCGCACCCGCTTGGTAGCACCTATCGGCTCACCCACGCTGACGCGGAACTGCTGCTTGTGCCACTGGGCCAGGGACCACTTATAGACGTCGACGCGGGCCACTTTGCTCGCCTGGTCGCCGGAAGTGAGATAGAAGTAGGTGTCATCCTCGATGTCGATAGGCTCAGACGGGGCCGACCACGCGCCCGCCAACTCAATCTTCTCCGCGTCGGCCCGTTCAGCCACTCGGGAGACCACCCCCACATACCAGTTGTACAGGTTTACTCGCGAACGGTATCGATAGGTGCGGCCGGGGATAATCGCGAGGTCATACGCCCAGACAAAATCCTCCTTGCGGCGCTGCTGCTCCAGCCACTCCGCCAGTCTGCCCTCCTGCTGCGCCTGCTGTTGACCTCGCACGCGGTCCAACTCCTCCGCCACCCGTTTGCGATCCCGCTCGCGCTGCGCCTCATCAATCTGGACCACCAGTTTGTCCAACTGCCGCTCGAGCGGCTCGGGCAGCTTGCCTCGGACCTGCTGCGCGAGGCGCGAGGCCTCATCCAAATCGCCCTTTTCGAAAGCCTCCTCGGCGTCTTTGAATTGCTTGCGGCTCTCGACCAGGTCCTGCGGAGCCCCGCCCGGAGCACCGGACCTGGGTGGGCCGGCCGTGGGACCACGATCGAAGCCACCCGAGCGACCGACATCTCTTGCCCCTCCACCCATCTTTCCCTTATCGACATCCACATCGTAGTCGCTTCTCCCACCGGTGCGGCCAAGCCGCGGCACCGAACCATAGCCCTGCCCGAGCGACCGGCGGGCATAGCCACCGGCGCCGGGCATAGCACTGGTGCCCAGTTCGGCAAGCCTCTCCTTCAGACCCGGAAGCTCAGGAGGCTCGGGCTGCTCGCCCGCGTGAATCTCCGCCTCAAACTGGGGGTGCAGGATGGTGGACTGATATTCCTGAATGACGTCCTTGTAGGCCCGGACCAGCTCCCATTGGTATAAAGGGAGCTTGTCGTCCGCCCCAATCGCCACATCCGGGGGCTGGGGCAACACCACGGACTGGTAGGTGTCCACATCCCGCCAGTCCGACCACGTGCCATCGGGTTGGAGTTGCTGGCGCTGGACCTGGAAGCGGGTGACCATGATGTCAGTGCGGCCGCTGTCATAGCCGCGTTGCTTCATGGCCTCACGCTGCGCCTCCAAGTCGAACTTGGTGGCCACACAGGCCCAGTACATATCCTCAGCGATGATCTGACCGAGTTGCAGCCGGAGCTCCCTTTCACGCTCCGCGAGGGCATCATCCTGCGCCCGCAAGTCCGGTCCTATACCCGCCTCCAGGGCCAGAATCGCGGGTTTCACCGGCACGCCCAGCAGCTTGCCGGCACGGGCTGCGGGAGGATCACACGCAAGGACCGCGGCAAGCGTGATCTTGCCGCCCTGGTCCTCGATGTCGGCTATGTCGGGCACCTCTGCGCCGAAACCCGTCACCAGCCGCAACTGGGGAGCGATCCCCGAGACCATACCCAACGGTCCTCCTTCCCTCGCCGTGAGCAGGTTCCCACGAAAATCGGGCACCGCCTCGACGTCCGCCTGAGCGGTCTGCAGTCTGCGACGGAGATTGTCAGCCTCGGTTTTGAGGGCCTGTCCGACCTCGCCGGGCCCGCGATCCTGCCCCCCCACCACAACCGTGTTGGGCGTGCTCACCAGGAAAAACGCCGCGACCACCAGCAGGATTAGTGCGGCAACACCGAGCACCGCTTTCTCCACGTGTTGCTCGACGGGACTGAATGTTTTCTTGGCCATCGCTGGACTCCCGGGCGGGGTCCGACCACAGTCGAGTCGGACGATCGCGCCCACTGCTTACTTGCCGTACATAGCACGGCTGGGTGCCGCACGGCCGGCCGATGAACTCCCAGCCGAAGCCATACCCCGTAGCGTCTTGACGTCCTCGGGCATCAAGGGTTCGTACAGCTCACGGAAGAAACAGCACTCGAAGTCAACCGTAGCCTGCACGACCGGGGCCGACCCGTATATATAGTCGGTAAAGGTGAGGTTGGGTTCCATCGCCTCGAAGCTAACGCCAATCGGCGTGATGAAATCCTGGCGGCAGATTGCGTTGATGACGCGCAGCAACTCGCGCGCGTCGACCACCATTTGCACCTGACACTGCACGACATCGTATAGATCGTTAGACGCTCGCTGGGTGAACGAAGCGGCCGCACCCAACCTTGAGCTTCCGCGCATCGAGCCGCCGCCCCCCTTTCCCGCGTCGACGCCACCGCCCCTGAAGGACATCGCTCCGCCGCGCATATCTCCCCCCTTGCCACCGACCGTCGCGCCCGCGGCAGCGGCTTCGACGTAATCGGTCACGGCCACGCTGAGCAGGTGTTTGGCCGGCAGATTGGTCACGCTGGGGCGGCCGCCGTCCGCCTCGATCTGCTCGGCGGCGCGTTCGTTGGCCTCGGCGAGCCCGCGGACCACATTCTCCTGCACCCAGAGCTTCACCTGGGCGGACCACATGTCAATCGAAGTCGGCTGCGGCCCCTGGATGTAGACATCGCTGACGATATCGAACGACTCAAGACTTGCATAGATGCGGATACGTGCGGCCTTGACCAGGGCGGCGCGGATGGCGGCGTCGGTACGTGCCAACTCTTCGATGCTCACCTCAGCTTCGCCCGCAGCCCACGGACCTCCTACACTGCCGGAGGCACGGTAGTCGGATGGCTTGAGGCTTCGTGCTCCCGTGCCGACGCTCGACCCGAGACCCCCCAACACCTGATCTTCCGGTATGCGTTGCTCCTGGTTGATGCGATCCTGCATATCCTGGATTTCGGCCTGGTCGGGCGCGTCATCGGCCTGAAGCATATTCAGAAGCTGCTTGAATCTCTGACGGTAATCGGTACGAAACAGAAACGGCGAGTCCTGGCGGAGGGCGGGCGGCTCGGGGAAGACATCGTCGCGGAGCGGTTCATGCTGGTTCATCTGTTTCGCCGCCTCGGTCACCTGCTCGAGCTGCCTGTCCACTTGCTCGTTGCGTTGCTGCTCGGCGTCTATCACCTGCTTGTTGCAGAGGCTGCCCGGCCCGCGGTACTGTTCGAGTTCGCGGGCCAAGGAAGCTGCATCCGACAGTTCCGCCCGAACGTCGCTGTAGCCGGTGTAGGCGATGGCCCCGGCGACAATGCCGGCGACACCCACCAGGCCACAAGCCAACTCAAAAAGGTAACGGCGAATGAAGTCCATGGTTCCGGTCCTCGTGGCCGCGGGCTGGTGGGCGCGTCGGCCCACAACCCGTCGGCTGTAATGAATGCATCAGCGGCGCGAGGGCGGCGCGCCCTTGCGACCGCCTTCCGTTGAGGCGGTCTGTTCCGGCTCGCCAAGCACTACTGCAAACCGCATCTGGCAGATCCAGTCCTCGGCCATCTCCTCGCCAGTGATCGGGTCGGGCATTTGTGGTCCGCCCTCCGTCATCGTGCGCCCGACCGACGGGCGCCTTGCGTACGTCGACAGGTTACGCATACCCACTCCCCCGCGGCTCCCCTTGCCCGCATCCACATCGTAGCCACTACCCCGCGAGCGACTCGGCATCCGGGACATGCGGGCAGCCGATGAGCCAAGTGGGCTATCCGCCTGGACGCGCGGCTTCGACTCGGGGATGTCGACCTCATCAATATAGAAGCCCAGGCCCGGCTGCCTGCCGAGTTTACCCAGGTTAGCCGCCAGCGTATGCGTAACGTAGCTGATCCCGCCGCTATTGGGGGTGCTTACACTCATGTTCACCACGAAGCCGGGCTTGACGGGCCCGCTCGGCTCGGCGGCGCCCCCGGCCGGGCCGTACTTGCCGCCGAATCCCTTATCCATGGTCGGACTGGCGGAACCGGCCCGAAAACTACGGGTGGCAACCGCGTCGTACACACTCGGAGAATAGATTGCGTCGAAAGATTCGATAAAGATCTGTTCGCGCTGCTTGCGGGGAATTCTCTTGGCCGCAGCCCGGTATTCCTCCGGTCCTTTCGCGGCTGCCAGT
>Ga0272441_10016067_pt1 | contig 10396 bp, 11 predicted proteins | sample SSMProp6N_FD_193582 | JGI IMG/M metagenome (GOLD analysis project Ga0272441, IMG submission 193582) | Marine sediment archaeal communities from Little Sippewissett salt marsh, Falmouth, MA, United States - SSM-Prop-6N | ecosystem: Environmental > Aquatic > Marine > Wetlands > Sediment ... | reverse complement strand
CAAAGTTTTGATTACCCTCGACCTTCTTGCCAACAGGATGATCAACCTCAGACCGGCAACGTCGATAGAAAAAATCATTTACACCACAATTGGTGACTACCTTCCGTTTCCCCAAAATATTCTGTTCAAACTTTTCGCAAAAAAGAAAAAAATGGCGACGACCGTTACGCCGGCCGATAATGTCTATACATGGAAAGAATGCGTGTCGGGCCCCTTCGGAAAATGTTCACCAGTATCGATTGATTCTGACGATGTTGCCATGTACCAGTACACCGGCGGCACAACTGGTGTTTCTAAGGGTGTCAGGCTGACGCATGACAACCTGAGCCGGCAGGTCCAGCAGTTTATGGCATGGGCACCCAGCTGGCTTGCCGGACATGAAACAATGCTAGGGGCCTTACCGTTTTTTCATATGTTCGGCCTTTCCACATCGATGAACCTTCCCATATATGGAGGGTGGACATCGATACTGATGCCGCGCCCGAAGTCCGACCTTTTATTGAAGGCCATTGCCCGATACCGGCCGACGCTGGCAACCATGGTTCCCACAATGATTATCGGCATGCTGAATGATCCCCTGATCGGACGCACCGATATCTCCTGCTTCAGGACGATAATATCGGGTGGCTCCCCCCTTGCAGTCGATGTGATGCGCAAGTTCGAAGCCGATACGGGCGCTGTCATTATCGAAGGCTATGGCCTTACCGAGGCGTCGCCGGTAACGCATGTCAATCCCGTCGGCGGCAAGCCTCGAAAAGTAGGAAGCGTGGGACTGCCTTTTCCCGATACAGAATGCCGCGTCGTCGATCTCGAAGAGGGCACCGTCAATGTGCCGTTCGGTGAAATGGGCGAACTGCTTATCCGGGGACCGCAGGTTATGAAGGGATATCTGAATATGTCCGACGAAACAAAATATGCGTTGAGAGATGGATGGCTCTATACCGGCGATATCGTAACCATGGACGAAGAGGGATATTTTTATATCGTTGATCGCAAAAAAGACCTCATCATATCCAGCGGTTATAACATTTATCCCCGCGATATCGATGAAGTGTTCTATTCTCATCCCAAGGTCCGGGAAGCCTGTGCCATCGGGATTCCCGATCCGAAACGGGGGGAAAATGTCAAGGTATTGGTTGTCCTTAAAGACGGAGAAACGGCCACACCGGATGAATTTATCGACTATTGCAAAACAAGGCTTGCTCGGTATAAACACCCGACGGAAATCGAATTTCGTGCGGACCTTCCGAAATCGAATATAGGCAAAATTCTACGCAAGCAACTGAAGGAAGAGGAACGATTGAGGGTGCAGGGAAATTAGCGGTTTTCTTTTTCCGAAAAAATCTGCTATTGAAAGTACAGGATTTACTAATAAGGGTGAAGGTAGATTATGGAGAGCGCACGCAAGCTGATTCCCATTTTGCGAGAAGGTGTCGACATCGTCAAAATGATTACATACAAAAAGGTGAAAGATCATTTCATTCAGAAGTATTACGATTGTGATTTGGCCTTTATCAACCGTCTGACGGGCGCTGTTGTCAACGAGCTTTTCGGAACGCCGAATACGGCCGAACCGTTTGCATCATTTAAAGACGAAAACAGTGCGTGTATTCACGCGGAGATGGCAAATTTTTCATCGAATTTCGAAGAACTTAAAATACCGCTCACGGATGCGCTGAGAATGCAGTTCTTCTGCGACAGCCAGGAAGGCGTTGAAAATGCGCGGGTGCTGAGCCGTGCGCAGGAATTGGATATTTTGATTGAAGAACGCGAGATCCCCCTTCCTGCCGGATTCATGGAACTGGTGCGGAATCTTGGATCGTCATTCAACATTCTCGTACCCCAGATAGGAACACTACAGTAGGAGTGTGCTATGGATAAAACACAGGATATCGTTGCCGTTATCGAGACGAACAAGGGCATTATCAGAATAAATCTCTTCGCCGATAAGGTCCCCGTCACCGTGGGAAATTTCATCAATCTTGCCCGTCGCAAATACTATGACGGCCTAACGTTTCATCGTGTCATCCCCGATTTCATGATTCAGGGAGGGTGCCCTCATGGTGATGGAAGAGGGGGGCCGGGCTACCAGTTCGATGATGAATTCACGCCTGAGTTGCGCCATGACAGGGCTGGGATGCTTTCCATGGCAAATGCCGGACCAGGCACCAACGGCAGCCAGTTTTTTATCACGCATGTTCCGACACCATGGTTGGATGATCATCACGCGATATTCGGTATGGTCGCAGGCAAAGAAGATCAGGATGTTGTCAATGCCATCGCACAGAACGACACAATCGTGAGCATTACAATCGAGGGCGACAGTGCAGATCTCCTGAGAACTATTGCATCGCAGGTGGATGCGTGGAACAAAATCATCGATCAGCGGTTTCCTGATCTTCCACATGCAGGGTAGGCAGTAGAGACACCGCTCACAAATGGTAGCGTAAAGATATTTTGAGGGAATGAACCATTTTGATTTTATTGCCTCTTTTTACGACAGGCTAATCGGTAAAGCCGATACGGAACGATTGCGTTCACTGCTTAAACTTCCGACAGGTGGTGTATTGCTTGATGCGGGTGGTGGAACCGGGCGCGTGTCATCGGCATTGCGGTCTTTTGTTGGAGAGCTTGTCGTAATCGATCTTTCCCATCGCATGCTGCAGCAGGCACGCCATAAAGGTGCCCTGTGGCCTGTGCGGGCGCATGCCGAAATACTTCCATTCCGGGACAATATTTTCGACAGGATTATTATCGTCGACGCACTCCATCATTTCTGCAATCAGGAGAAAGCAATCGGTGATATCGTGCGGGTGCTCAAACCCGGGGGACGACTGGTCATCGAAGAACCTGATATCTCCCGCAATCCGGTCAGGGCCGTCGCATGGATGGAAAAGTTCACGGGCATGCAAAGTCGGTTTTATACATCGACAGAAATTATACACATGATTACCGGACATGGGCTTGCCGCATGTGTGGCCGATTTCGATCGCTTCCGCATGTGGCTGGTGGCAGACAAACAATGAAAAACATGGCGAAACGTTGATGCAGAAAACTACAGAACGTTTTTGGGAAACAAAATCCCTCGCAGAAATGACTCCCGATGAGTGGGATTTGCTCTGTGACGGATGTGGACGATGCTGCCTGCTTAAACTCGAATACGAAGAGACAGGCCGAGTTTACTATACGAGTGTCGCCTGCAGGCATCTTGATATTGATACCTGCCGCTGCACCTGCTATGAAAACAGGGTAACGGCGATGCCGGAGTGTCTCGTACTGACCCATGACAAGATTGACGAGTTTCATTGGCTGCCTTCGACCTGCGCCTACCGCCGTCTTGCCGAGGGAAGGGGACTCGCCCGGTGGCATCCCCTCGTATCGGGAACCCCCGCCACAGTCCACGAAGCGGATATCTCCGTTCGCGATAAAGCCATAAGCGAGAAATACGTTTCAATCGATCATCTGGAAGCATACATAGTAGAGTGTGAGCTGTAATGGAATACTATGAGCGGTATTGATACTTCATGTGAGACAGTCACTGCCGGAGCAGTGGTGACACAGGGCATACCTTTTGATGAATATTCCTCATTCATGCGCGGAGCTGCATCCGCCCCCTGGCACATACGGGAGGCCCTGTATTCCGATTCCTCAAATCTTTGGTCGGAAAGTGGTATTGATCTTGCGGAGGATCATCGATTTATGGATGTCGGGGATATCACTCTCACGGATGACACTCACGTTTTCACCACGATAGAAACAGCGACGACACGTCATCTCGAACGCGGAGCCCGTGTGCTGTCGCTGGGTGGGGATCACTCCATTACCTATCCGCTGGTGCGAGCCTTCGGCAGGAAGTACACTACCATGAACCTGCTGCAGTTCGATGCCCACCCGGATCTGTATGATGAATTCGACGGAAACCGGCACTCGCACGCCTGTCCCTTTGCCCGTATCATGGAGGAATCGCTGGCCTCGCGTCTCGTTCAGGTGGGAATCAGAACGGCAAACCGTCACCAGCGGGAACAGGCAGAGCGTTTTGGGGTGAAAATGATAGAAATGAGACATTTGCACGCCGGGACGTCACTGAAATTCGACGGTCCCCTGTACCTTTCGCTCGACCTGGACGTGTTTGATCCCGCATTTGCACCCGGGGTATCACATCATGAGCCGGGTGGGGTATCCGTGCGTGACGTACTCGACATGATCACTGCCATCAATATGCCGATTGTGGGAGCGGATATTGTCGAGTATAATCCCGTACGTGACCAGAACGGCATGACGGCAATGGTGGCTGCCAAGCTCCTGAAGGAAATTGCCGCACGTATGCTCGAACCCGCGTGAGCAATGTCAATGCGAACCAAACGGAGGTGAAGTATCATTATGAAAATGTGGAAATGTACAGTCTTTATTCCGGTTCTATCAGCGGCACTTCTGTTCGTATCACACCCCGCGTGGGCCCAGGAAGAACAGATTGTGAATCTGTTTGCCCCCACCCTCGGAAACCTAAAGACCCGGACATCTTATGCTATCAAGAGTTACGACGGTCAGGAGGTGGAAGGACAGGCAACTGACTTCAGGTCGACGCGTCACAGGGTTCGGATCATGACACCTCTCTACCAGACCGACAGGGACGAACTCTCGTGTGCGGCGTCTCTGGAATACCAGGACATCGATACGGACGCGCGGCTGCCTGACACGAATGAAAGTTTCCCCGACAACCTCTGGGGGATTAACATCGGGGCAACATTTCGTCATCTCCTTGACGACGATAAAATTATCGGCGGATACTTTGCGTGCGGTTCACGGAGCGATAAGCCTTTCGACAGTACCCATGAAACGACCATTGGCACGACGCTGTTCGTGCGAATTCCGTCTGGTGACACAGACTCATGGCTATGGTCCGTTAATTATTCCAACAACAGAGAATTTTTGAATAATATCCCGCTACCTGGTGTGGCCTATCAGTATGCGCGGTCAAAGCGTATTACTGCAATAATCGGGGTGCCATTTGCACTGGTGTGGTATAGACCGACAGACGCAAGCTCCGTCTTCCTGGGATACTACCTGGTGCGAACGGTTCATGCTAAGGCACGATACCGAATGACTGACGCATTCTCATGTTTCGCAGGGTTTGACTGGGACAATGAGCGCTATCTGAGATCCGGCCGAAGTGACCGAAAACATCGACTCTTTTATTATGAAAAGCGTGTCAATGTTGGCGTGGCGTTCGATATTATGCAGGACTTCAAAATTGAAATTGCCGGCGGCTATGCATTCGACCGGTTTTACTTCGAGGGTACGACATACAGTGATCGATCACAGAACCGCCTCGACATTCATGACGGGCCGTATGCCAGCATCAACGCGCAATTGAGTTTTTAGCACGATCCAGATGAAAGGAAACAGGAACATGAAAAGGTGCTTTGTTGTATGTTTTTTATTTAGTCTGATTACATTTCTTGCCGCTACGGGAGTTCCGTACGCCGCCTCTCCGGACACAGACCGAGTGACTGCTTCTCACGCGGGTCAAAAGAAGAATGGCGCCCCGGAACAGGATGAACTTGCAATTGCATCGGCAGCCATATGCTGGGATATTGTAAATCGAGAGGTTGTGGATGCGGGTGAAAGTTTTCCTCCGTCGGTAGAAAGACTGTATTGTTTTACGAAGGTTACCGGTGCAACGACACCGACACACATCTCCCATGTCTGGTATTACGGGCAAAGCGAGCGGGCCAGGGTCAGATTGCCTGTCAATTCCGCAAGTTGGCGAACATACAGTAGCAAGCGCATTCAGCCCCGCGAGATCGGGCAGTGGTTTGTCAAAATAGTGGGTCCGGGCGGAAAAATCCTCAAGACACTCTCGTTTGCTATAATACCATGAGGGTATCCATGAAACGGGGGAATATGATGCGCCGTCTAGAATTTGCTCTTTGGAACGGCATTTGTTAAAAGTTACCCCCATTACAGACACCATATAGTATACACCATGTATGGAATACCATTATTACCCCACACATAGTCATAGAAAATTATGTTCCTGAAAGAGGAGGAATGTTAAATGGCAATATCAAAGAAAATCGAGGGCTTCATCTCGCAGTCATCATGGATACGAAAGATGTTTGAAGACGGCGTGCGGCTCAAGGGACAATATGGAGCAGAAAAAGTTTTTGATTTCAGCCTCGGAAATCCTAATGTGGCGCCACCGACCCGCTTCAAAGAATTGCTTGTCGAATCTGCCGCTGACGATACTCCGGGTATCCATGGGTATATGCCTAATGCCGGATTCCCGGATACACGAAAGGCTGTGGCGGCGCATCTCAGTAGGGACCATTCGCTGGAGATGCCGTGGAATCATGTAATCATGACCTGTGGCGCAGGCGGAGCACTCAATGTTGCGCTGAAAGCACTCCTTGATTCGGAAGACGAAGTCATAATACCGAGTCCTTTTTTCGTTGAATACAAATTCTACGTCGACAACCACGGGGGAAACGCCACGATCGTTGCGACGCATGATGATTTTTCGCTCAATATCGATGCGATCCGCAATGCCATCACCGACAGAACCAAGGTAATCCTGATTAACTCTCCCAACAACCCGACGGGTAGGGTATATGATGAAGCATCGATTCGGGCACTCGGTTCGCTCGCTGAGAAAAAAAGCAACGAACTGGGGAAAACGATTTACCTTATTGCAGATGAACCGTATAAAGACATTGTCTATGATGGCATCCAGGTACCCAGCATCTTTCAGGCATATCGCAACAGCATTATTGCCACATCGTATTCCAAAAGCATATCACTCCCGGGAGAACGCATCGGGTATCTTGCTGTCAATCCAGCACTTCATGATTCAGAACTGATACTGGACGGAATGATTCTCTGCAACAGAATTATCGGTTTTGTCAATGCACCGGCTTTCATGCAGCGTGTAATCGCCAAAATGCAGGGGGTCACCGTAGACATCGAAGAATACCGCAAAAAACGGAACCTGCTGTGTGACGGTCTCGCTGCATGCGGTTACAGTTTTACCGTACCCGAAGGGGCGTTTTATCTGTTCCCCCGCTCGCCCATAGACGACGATGTAGAATTTGTCAGGATGCTGCAGACAGAGAATATCCTCACCGTTCCAGGCAGCGGATTTGGAAAGGCAGGCCATATTCGGATTGCGTATTGCGTTGATGATGCAACCATTACCAATGCAATGAAGGGCTTCGATGCGGTGATGCGTAAATTCAGGTGAACGCTGAGTAATCCATGACGAGCGGATTCAGGGGTGTGACTGAAAGTGGGCACCTGCTAAACCCACTCCCTGATTCACATTCTCATAAGGGTAATGGCACCGATGGTCAAAACAATGGCAAGCCACCCCGGCAGGGTTATTTTTTCTTTGTAGATCAGCGCTGCAAGCACAATGGCAATGACAAAGTAAAGACCTGTGATTGAGGCGATAATTGAGAGCGGTCCCACGGCAAGTGCCTTCAGTAAAAAGTAGAACCCTCCGAAATTTACAATGCCCATCATAAAACCGATTGTGAGGGCGTCGCGATGGACAGGATTTTCGTTTTCTCCCTGCAGGCGCCTCCTGAGTGCAAACGCGAAGAACGTGCTCATGGCGTATGAGACGGAAATAAAGGCAAGCGGATGTGTATGGAGTGCGGCAAATTTACTTGAGATGGCTGCTACTGCTCCCGCGGCAATGGCAACGAAAACAAGCACAAAACCCAGCCCCGCATTGTTTCGCTCCCGGTACGGCGATTGAGACTCGTTATTATGGCGGGTCAGAATGAGGACCACGGCAATGGCCATAATGATTCCCACGATCTGAAATACTGTCAGCCTGTCTTTGAAATACACTACGGAAAATATAACCACAATGCCTGTATTCAGTCTGATGAGCGGATAGGCCATACTCGTCGATATATGTTTCAGCGACTCAATCGTTGCAATCGTACCCGCCAGGAATGACACGCTGTTGATAAACGAAATGAACAGCAGGTAGGGTACATGCGAAAAATCTTCACGGAGGCCAACAAGTAAAATGGTGCTCAGCACGGTGACCGTTCCCATAAAGGCGAACGTAGTCCATGCCGTATTACATTTCCTCTCGGCAGAAACCTTATAGAGAAACCGCTGAAGTCCGAATGCGCCGAGAGAAATCATTGCGAAAAGATACCAGTCTGCCATCGGTGTTACTCCTTTATTCGCTCCCTGGACTGCCCGTAATCCTAACCGGTACTGCACAAAATGTAAAACTGAAAGCGTTCTCTCGCATCAATTTTCCACACTAAGACGTGGAACCATGAGCGACCTTACTTACTAATTTGTCGCGGAATTATCTGAAAATTGACTTTTTACGCCTTTCTCATTTAAAATATAAATTAACAGGGTAATGTGGGCATCGGTGAATGGGGTAATCATGTAACCTTTGAAAGGGGGGAACGTTATGAACTTTGAATCTTTGACAGATGCACTGAACTTTGCAAGAGACAAAGAACAGAAGGCCAACGATACGTACATGATATTCGGTGCCATCGTGAAGGATACGGCGGCGAAAAAACTTTTGGAGGAACTGGCACGACAGGAACTGGGCCATAAGAAGATGATAGAGGATGCCCTTGAGAGCGGTACTATCGCACATATCGGGGGTAAAAGACAAATTGCAGAGGTAAGTTTTAGTGACTTTATCGTGCCACCCCCGGATCTCGGGCCTGACAGCGCTCCACAGGAAGTCATGACTTACGCCATGAAAATGGAACAATCGGCGTACAATCTCTACAATGAACTTCTCTCGAATTATCAGGGAACGGATCTTGAGACGCTGTTTTCCCGCCTTGCTCAGGAAGAACTGAAACATAAAGAAATTCTTGAAGAGCAATATGAAAAACACTTCATGCAGTGGATGTAAGCACTCTGTAACAGGGAAATAATGGCAGAAAGGCCGGCATTGGTGATGATGCCGGCTTCTCCATGTCCGGCAGCACAAGGCAATGCCGGAATGTTTCGTCAATACCGTATGGTAAACTCTTTAAAGGTGCCATCATAGGGTTCTTCATAAAATGTAAGATCGGTCACCTCAGCAAACGCAGGGCCCCGTCTGCACCATTCGATGATCGAGTCAACGTTTCCCGATTCGCCTTCAAAGATCGCTTCGACACGACCGTCACGCAGATTTCTCACCCATCCCCCCACGTCGAGCTTCCGAGCATGGTGCCATGTCTCGGCCCGGTAGCACACACCCTGGACCCTTCCTGATACAAAAATATGTACCCGCTTCATGACGTCCTTACTTACCCTTTTTGATTTATATGAAAGATGAACTGTTATCTCTCATGCGCCTCATACTCTGCAATGAGGTGTAAAAATTCATCTTCATTCAATACGGTTATATTCAAATTTTGTGCTTTCACATACTTTGCACCGGGAGCCTCTCCGATGACCACGTAATCCGTCTTTTTTGTGACCGATGATGAGACCGTTCCACCAAGCGATGTAATCACGGCTTTCGCCTTATCCCTCGTAAACCTCTGGAGTGTCCCTGTAAATACGAATGATGTGCCTGAAAGAACCGACGCCCTGTCTCTTGTTTCCTCGGTCGGTTTTACACCAGCATTTTTGAGCTTATTGATCATGGTCAGGTTGGCAGGAAGAGAGAAATATTTTACGATACTTCCGGCTACCTCGGCACCGATTTCATTGATCGATATGAGTTCGTTTTCCGTTGCTCGCATGAGATTCTCGAGGCTTCCGAAATGCCCGGCAAGGAGCCGCGAGAGGTGTTCACCGACATGTCGTATGCCCAGCGCGAATATAAACTTGTCAAGTGGTGGCGTTTTCGATCGTGCTATTGAGGTCAGCAGATTGTCGGCCGACTTTTCGGCCATTCTTTCGAGACGGGTAATATCTTTTTTGGAGAGATAATAAAGATCGGCCGGATCTTGAATGACCTTTTCCTCTAACATTTGAGAGACAATCTTTTCACCAAGACCCTCGATATCCATTGCCCCACGAGACGCAAAGTGACGAATATTTTCCTTGATCTGCGCCGGACAATCAAAATCGATGCATCGATATGCAACTTCACCTTCCAGGCGGGTCACGGCAGACCCGCATATGGGGCAGGTATCCGGCATACGGAACGGGGTTTCAGTACCACGGCGCTGCGATTCAACGACTTTCACTACTTCCGGGATAACATCGCCCGCACGCTGGATAATGACCGTGTCGCCAATCCGAATATCTTTTTTGTCGATTTCATCCTGATTGTGTAAGGTGGCACTGCTCACCGTGACGCCCCCGACATGCACGGGTTTCATCTTTGCGACAGGCGTCAGAACCCCCGTTCGTCCCACCTGAACAACAATATCTTCGATTATCGTTGTTGCTTGAACGGGCGGGA
>Ga0272441_10016066_pt1 | contig 10396 bp, 11 predicted proteins | sample SSMProp6N_FD_193582 | JGI IMG/M metagenome (GOLD analysis project Ga0272441, IMG submission 193582) | Marine sediment archaeal communities from Little Sippewissett salt marsh, Falmouth, MA, United States - SSM-Prop-6N | ecosystem: Environmental > Aquatic > Marine > Wetlands > Sediment ... | reverse complement strand
CAGTTTTCCCAGTGCCCATGCCATGCGCTGACCCAGGGATCGTGCCAGTTCGATGCCTTCGGCGTCCTGTTCCACCGCGCCTCGTTCCCGTCCCATGCCGATGGCCCTGCCGGCAATGATGAACTCGCCGCTCAGGAGGAAATGGTTCATTGTGTCCAGCGAATGGATGGCGCCGGAGCGGCGGGCGGCAACGAGGGTTGCCCCCACCTTCCGTTTGAACATCCGGCCGTTGGCCCTCGACACATATCCGGCACGGTCGATGAGGGCCTTCATCTCCGGTGTCACATCCTGGAAATAGACGGGGGACCCGAGGATGATCCCGTCGGCTTCCTCCATCTTTTCGATGTATTCATTGGCCGCGTCATCGGTGACGGCACAGCGCCGGTTGGTCTGTTTGCTGCACTGCTCGCAGGCGATGCAGCCGTGGATGGGCCTGTCGGCAAGCTGTACCAGTTCGGTCGCAATGCCCGCCCCTTCGAGTTCACTGAAAACATGCCTGATCAGTATGGTGGTATTGCCGTCCCTGCGGGGGCTCCCGTTGAATGCGACTACCTTCATGGAATGATCCTCCTGTGATCGTCTCTGCCGGTCTTTCCCCTGCCGTCGGCGGGGTGCCGGTTGATGTGAACGGTGTTTCACGGCGACTGCTGTCCATATTCCCCCTGCGGTGATGTTGGTCGTGTGTTCCCGGAATGCCCTTCAGATCAGCCGGAATAATCAGTGCCGTTGAGATGTGTCATCATGACGACACCAGTATAAAGTGCGGTGTATGGCATGTCAATGGAGAAAAGTGTCCTCGACGACAGAGTATGTATCTCACCGTTTATCACTGCGGTGTCAGCCCTCGTCATCACTCTATCGGTGTTGTCACCGTCGCGGTGGTCACTATGTCACTTTCTCCCAGTAACAGTTTCGTCCATTGCCGTGACGCGCTATGATTCCCTCCTGCTTCAGGTCCCGTAACACGCGGGTCAGTGTCGACTCGGAAACGTCGGGGAATCGCTCCCGCATCATGGTCCTGGTGAATGCTTCTGCAAGGTCGGTCTCCAGTGCCCGGCGTATTGCGTAATAGTTGTACCCCGTCGCTGCCGGCGGTGCGCCGTAGTGCTCCATAATGTCCAAGACGGCTTCATGGGGCCGGTCCTCTTCATGGGCCGTGATGGCCGAAAAGAAGTGGAGGGTCTATTCCTGGGTGAGCTTACGGTTGCCCGCGAAGACGAAGGGAAGCCGGGGATGCAGCGCATGGATCTCTCCGATGGGCTGCGCTGTGAAGGCGGGGGGGATAGTAGGTCATCTTTCGCGGATGCAGAAAATCGGAATAATTTGCCTCTATGACAAGAGCGGCATGACGATAGGCTTCCAACTCGGTAAGCTGCCGGTGAAAAATGGACATCCTGCCGAATTCATGGAGGAGGTTGTCCCTGGTCTTTCGTTCCACAATGGCCGCGATACTGTCGCCGTCCTTCAGTGCGTAGTCGCCCACGGAGAGTTGCTCCCGGCTGACGGTGCTGTGGGGAAACTTCCAGGGGTAGTGTTCACCGCTGTCGATGGCGATGGTGAGGACGCGCTTTGTGTATGTGGATAGCTTGACGCGCGGCTTTCTCTCTGTGAGACCCCGTTCGGTGCGCCAGAAGATCCGTTCGTATACACCGGGCCGGGTCTTATACTGATTGGTGAGAAAGAGGAAATCGCAGCGTTTGTTCTTCGGTCTATCGAGGACGACGGCCAGTCGCTGCCCATAGCGCCTCATACAGATGATGGGCACCCGTTCCATCTCGTCAAGGGTTCACTGTGCCGCCACCGCTCCTTCCCTGACACAGAAGACATGACCCTTCTGCCCCGGCCATCGGTCCTGCACGCGAAAGCACAGGAGGTCCATCTTCCCCCTGCGTATGGTGAGCAGGTCGGGGAAGCGCGGGTTGTAGAGCGATTCCAGTATCCACAGAATCGCCAGCATGGAGTGATATTGTAGATCATCGGTGCCCTTTGCGCAAAACCTTTTATCAGTTTCTATCTATGTGACGGCTTTCCTGTATGACGAAAAATGAAATCATATTACCTAAAGAAGATCTTTATTGCCTTTTTACATTCTTTATGAATATATAATCATAGTGCGCCATGCGGCACACCTCAAGAGATCCTGCTTCCGGCGGGGCAGGGCCATACTCCTTTTGGCAGAACAGTGCAAGCCGGATCCCGGGGGCATGGCTCATTTTCTATTTCACTTCGTTCAATAAAATATGATGCGATGGGGTGAAATGTGATGACGCGTCCAAAATAATTAACCACAGTGTTTCGTTCTCTGACGGCCATCGAGTCAGTGCCTCATCGTATCCTTTGCACGAATGAATACGATCAAGGAGCTTTCAAAAGGTATTAATCAATTATGTCAGTCATAATGAACAGGGGAGTGCGTTTCAACAAGTGTCGTTACCATTAACCGAAGATTGGAGAATCGAGCAATGCTGGAGAGTAGAAACGATAGCTTTGGGGATTTACTGTGTGATGTGAAGGCCGAACAAAAAGAGTATGGTACACGATATCGTCGCATCAAAGACTTTGCCTATCCCGATGACGTACAGATGTCGGTCAGTTTTGAAATTCATTTCGATGCACAGTTGAACCGAAGGGTCAAAAATGAACCGCTTATGCAGATGACCCGCGGAGAATTTGGAGGTCGTGTGGGAGTATGGCGTCTCATTGAGACCTTTGCTAAGCATGGAGTGAGAGCCACACTGTTTACTCCGGGTCGTATTTGTGAACTCTATCCCGAGTCCCTTAAGGAGGCAGTGAACAAGGGGTTTGAAATCGGGAATCATATGTGGGAACACCGCATGCCGTCAGAACCTGACTTAGAACGGGATCATCTGAAAAAGGCAACTAAAGCCGTTGAGAAATTGTGCGGGCAAAGACCCGTCGGTTCCAGAAGCAAACACAAAATCGCTACCCTCAAACATGAAGGATATCTATACGCATCAAGGGAGGATCACCCGATTGATGATTTTCCTTATTACACCTACGACAGTGAGGGAAATTGTATCCTCAATTTCCCCTTTCATTACGCCGGAGATGACGCTATCTACTACTACTTGGGATTCTATGGGTGTGATCTTGCTGGAAACCGACCATCAGATCCGTCGAGAGTGTACGACATCTGGATGAACATATTTCGACAGTCATACAGAATGGGCAGACACATGAGTATCTGTCTTCACAACTTTGTCTCGGGTCACGCTCTCAGGGTGGCAATGCTTGATAAATTCCTTACCGAACTGAGAAAAATGCCCCGGGTCTGGTTCCCCACCTACAGGGAAATGGCAGAGTATTGTCTTGACAGATTTCCTCCGCATTAGGGTGTACTACAATCATTTAATGTGACGAAATCCAATAATTGATTAGTCTATAACGATATGACAGGAGAAAAACGATGCCGTGGAAAGATGGATATACAATTACCGATGAAAAAACGATGGATGATCAGGATATCACATGGCCCAACAACAATCAGTGTGCAGTCATGGTGGTTGTTGATTTGAGTGTCCCGTCAGGTGCTGATGGTATCGGTCCCAAAGAGGTCGCTCACAATAGAGCTGAATTTGGTGCCGAAGTGGGAATAGGGCGGGTACTTGATCTGCTTGATAGGCACAATATGCGCGCTACTTTTGCGGTTCCGGCCATTATTGCGGGGGTTTACCATGACACCGTTTGTGAAATTATAAAGAGAGGTCATGAAATAGCGGCACACGGCTATTGTCATGAAGATGTGAACACACTGGACAAGCAAGAAGAGGAAAGACGGATACAGATATCAACCGAGGTCTTGGCAGATATCTGCGGGGAAAGGCCATCCGGCTGGTTTGCCTTACCGAGGCAGCAGGACCCCCACCCAAGCGGTTCAGTCAGTCTCAATACCGTTGATCTCCTGATAGATGCCGGGTATGCATACCTGGGAAACAGCATGGCTGATGACATCCCTCACTACTGGGTAACAGACTTCACATCAAAGCGAAACATCCTGGCGTTACCCTATTACTATCATTTTGATGATCTTTTTTTCTTCGATTTCCCTCCGCTTGGTACGGGTTCAAACTGTGAAAATCCGGAGGCCTTATTTCAAAATTGGAAGCAGGAGTTTGACGCACAGTATCAACGGGGAAGATGTTTTCATATGGTTGTTCACCCCTATCTCGTTGGCTGGAGTCACCGATTGGTGACACTTGATGATATCTTTTCCCACATTCAGACGGTTCCCTTGGTCTGGAATCCGACGGGAAACGAATGTACCCAATACTGGACCGACAGATACCCCTCAGACCGGTATTTGAATTTAGAAGAGAGCATATGGACAGATTATCCCGGCAGCCTCAGTTAGGACTATGATTGTCTTTTCCCGGTAACAGGGTGCAATCTGCATGTTCTGCCCCAGCATTGGATGTTGTTTTATGAATATTTTCTACAAGGGTGCTGATATGAAGATAACAGTTTATGGCGCTGGGGCTATTGGTGGCTGCATCGGTGCCCGTATGGCAGAGGCAGGTCACCACGTAATCCTGGTTGATAAGGCACAAGAGCATGTTAACAGTATCAATGCCAGGGGGCTGCGTCTCACTGGTTTCGGGGGAGACAAAACCATTGCCGTCAGGGCTATCCTTCCCGAACAGTTGTCAGATCCCGGACTTGTCTTTCTGGCGGTAAGGTCGGGTGACACGATGGAGGCCCTCGACACCCTCATGCCCCATGTGGGACCCGAAACCTCTCTGATATCCCTGCAAAACGGAATGAATCCGCCAGTAATAGCGAGCCGTATCGGAGATGAAAGGACTGTCGGGGCCCTGGTTCGGCTGCCTGTTGATTGCCTGGAACCGGGGGTTGTCATGCAGGGGAAAGAAGGGCAGATATACATAGGTGAACTTGATGGCAGGCAGACCGATCGGGTACACCTGATCAGGGAATTGCTTTCCTCCGCCTGCCCGACTGCCATTACAGACAACATCTATGGGTATCTCTGGGCAAAACTTGTGTGGTGCTGTTATGCCGCCGTTGCAGCTATGCATGACGAACCGAATTACATGATACTGGAATGCGAGAAATACAGAGATCTTTTTGTGAAAGTCATTATTGAATCCATTACTGTGGCCCGGGCCGACGGGATCGACCTTGAGGTGCTGGATGATTTTGACTGTCGGCCATTTTTTAAAGATCCATCAAAGGATCGAGAGACGATGTACGGGGTCCTCGACAATCTTGCAGCTAAAGCGCGAGAAAGCTTGAAGGTGAAGACCACAACCTGGCGTGATATATCTGTTGTCGGTCGTGAAACCGAGGTTCCCTGGATGACCGGATACGTTGTTGCCCGGGGAGCACACCTTGGTGTTCCAACACCTGTCAATGGCGCAGTGGTAAGGATCATAAAGGATCTTGAGCAGGGGAAACGATCCATGGGATGGCACAATCTGGATGAACTAAACGCTGTCGTCACACAGTCCGGTTGATTGTCCCATGTCTGCCGTGTCCTGCATGGCCTGAGGGTGCCAATGTACAGGCATCAGTCCATTGCGTCGTCGGGCGTGCCGGTTCCTGCGGTCATTACATTTCCGGCGTGCCGCATGGCAAATATCTCCAGGTCATTTTTCACGGTCTCCAGTCTATAGGCGGTGAAGGATAGGTCCTTTTGCTGTGACTGATGTTGAGACTGATGAACATTTCCATTGTCTTGATCACGATACCTGTTGCTTCCAGTATCTGGATATCCAAAATATCTTGGAGACGCCCCCTGGTACCGTCGCTCAGATTAGAGAAGATACCCATACCCCCTTCAACAATGAGTTGCGCGCCCTCCTGTTCTATCTGCACACGACCAATCTCGATAAACTTTCTCTCCACTTGCTCGGGATGATTCTGGAATTCCTGATAGGGGATATCGAGTGACCGCATAGACGTCAACCGTTCGTAACATCCCATCAGCTTTACGCGACGGATGAATTCGGGAATGAGGAGAGTGCTTCGAGTGATGACTCCAAAACGATCAGCCAGTTGAGATGCGACATGATACAGCGCCGATCCTGCGCCAACGACGGGGATGTTTACTGCTCCACGGGCAGCTTCGCAACTGAAGTCTCAGGTTGCCCCCAAGATAACGCCGTCAAATCCGGATTGTTCAGCATTGATGACTGCCTTGACTGTCTCAGGAGCGATCAGTGCCAGGTCCGTTGCTGATGTCAGCGATTCGGCCATAGTGTGGCCGGTAACAGCAACGGTAATCTCAGATCCGGGAGACAGGAAGCGTGAAAGATAGGTCTTTTTATTGTTGCAATACTGTGTACTGTATCTCCCAGGCATGAGGTAATAAATCTTCATTACAGTCTCCTTCATCACTGTTGCGGTTACCCTGTGTTATATGTATGCCCATCCATCTACAGTGACCATCGCAATGTCGGAAGGGCCCATGTCTCCTGCTTCTGTTGGGTGCTGCATCCTGTCATGAACAGTACGGTTGGATAGGGTTACCTGCACGCGGCGCCTATCGCTGGTACACAATGTTCCCATCCAGCATGGTAAGATCAACCGCTATCCCCGGAATGTCATCCGGAGGTGTTTCCAGGATGTCGCGCGATAACACTACCAGGTCAGCGAGCTTTCCCACTTCGATCGATCCTTTGATATGCTCTTCAAAACTCAAAAAGGCGCTGTGCAAGGTATAGGCACGCAATGCATCCATGACGCTCACTGCCTCGTTCGGGGCAACACGTTGTCCCGAATCGGTTTTTCGAGTAACTGCGACATAGATTCCATACAGGGGATTGGGATCGATTACCGGTGCATCTGAGCTTAACCCGGCAATAATGCCCCGCTGCATCAGACTCTTCAGGGGATAGGCATATTGTAACTGTTCGTCGGTGAAGGCATGAATGTAGCTATCACCAAGTGAGTAGAGAAAGGGAAGTCCCAACGCCGCCACGACACCGAGTTCGGCCATCTTTTCCATCAGGGGCTTGTCCAAGATGCCGCAGTGTTCTATGCGATGACGGTGGTTTTTCCTCGGGTTGCTCAGCAGGGCCTTTTCGAAGCTTTGCAGCGTCATTTCAATCGCCCTATCGCCAATGGCATGGACTCCGATTTGATATCCGGCATTGTGACCGCGGCCTACCAAATCGTCAAGAGCGTCCTGGTTCATATGCAGCACCCCGAAGTTAGCAGGGTCTTGCGGGTACGGCGTCCGCATAGCCGCAGTTGCACTCCCGCCGGCACCATCCATCTGGAGTTTCAAGGAGCCAAGCCGCAGCCTCTCATTACCGAATCCCGTCCGTAGCCCCGATGTGAGATACTGTTCACCCAGACGTATGTTTTCTCCACTGATACGAACCATAAAATAGATACGTATCTGAGAAGAGCCCTTTTGAAACAGCACGATTTCATTGGGATTCCTTCCGCTGGCATCTTGCGCACTGGTAATGCCATTTTTGAGAAAATCTCGATTCATTAATGCCATACCCGTTTCGCTTTCTTCAAAGCTGGGTTCTGTTGCCAGCCGAATGGGTATCTGTGCGTGTTCATAGAGAATACCCGTCGGTTCACCATGTTGATCGCGATCTATTTTCCCTCCTTCAGGATCGGGGGTGTTTTTTGTTATATCAAAATGGTTCAGTGTCTTGCTGTTTGCGACAGAGACGTGTCCGCAGAGCCGTGTAATGAATACTTTGTGATCCGGGGCAACCGCATCGAGGTCCCATTTGTTGGGATGACGATTCTCCGCTAGTCTGGAATGATCATACCCGCGGGCAACAATCCAGTCACCTTTCGGGGTGACCTTTGTCTTTTCTGTCAGTTCTCTCTGTATGTCTTCTATGGAACCTACGGTATCGGGACTGATGAATCCTCGTAATTTTGTTGTGCCATAATGACCCGGATGGCAATGACAGTCATTAAAGCCGGGGAGTAATGCACGACCTTTCAGATCAATCTGGAGAGTTTGTTCATCTGCCGCGGAGAGAATGTCTTGTGTTGTTCCCACACGTTGAATCGTGTTGCCGCGAACAGCCACTGCCTCAAAAACATTATTTGAAGGATCAATCGTAATGACCTTTCCATTCAGAAAAACTACGTCTGCATGTGGATCCACTGTAAGCCTCCTCTAAGAGTTGTCTCGCATAAAAAGGACACCGTCGCGCAGCAACAACCAGTTGCAGCACTGGTATGTCATAGAAAACAACGCTGTCCGCTATATCGAACGCCCCGGTGCGTCAGCTTGCTTCGGCAATAGCTGTCTCTAAAATGTTTAGCCCCTTATCAAGCTGTTCTCTGGTTATCACGAGGGGAACCAGAATCCTGATGACATTGTCAAACGTTCCACAGGCAAGCAGTACCAGACCCTTCTCGAGAGCAATTTGTACAATCTGTTTCGTTTCTTGAGAGGCAGGATCTCGCGTGGTTTTGTCTTTCACCATTTCCATCGCAAGCATGGGACCCAGCCCTCGAACATCTCCAATTATCGGATACTGATTCTGGAGTTTTTCCAATCGACTGCGCATGTAATTTCCGAGGTCCACCGCCTGCTGTAGAATCGGTTCATTTTGCAGCATTTCAAGGACAGCAAGGGCTGAAGCACAGGATACAGGATTGCCTCCATATGTTCCACCGAGCCCGCCGACGTGCGGCGCATCCATAATCTCAGCGCGACCCGTTACAGCGCTTAGGGGCATACCGGCGGCCAGAGATTTGGCCGTCAATATCATATCAGGGTCCACACCGTAATGTTCAATCGCGTATTTCTTTCCTGTTCGACCCATTCCACTCTGTATCTCATCTATAATTAAAACAATTCCATGTTCCGTGCATATGTCTCGTATCTTCTGAAAATATTCAGGCGGCGGATTAATGAAGCCTCCTTCACCCTGTATCGGTTCGGCAATAACTGCTGCTACCTGATTGGCCGGGATATGTGTTATAAAAAATTCCTTCAAATAATCGGCGCAATATACCTGACACGATGGATAGGTGAGGCCAAATCTGCATCTATAACAGTATCCTGAGGGCATTCGATAAATTTCGGGGGCGAAGGGACCAAAACCCTGCTTGTACGGCATGTTTTTGCTCGTCAGTGTCATCCCCAGCAAGGTACGACCGTGAAAGGCATTTTCAAAGGTGATAATGGCAGGTCGCTGTGTGTAGTATCGCGCAATCTTGATTGCATTTTCAACAGCTTCAGCGCCTGAATTTGCCAGTAAGGTCTTCTTTGGAAAATTCCCCGGCGTAATCCTGTTGAGCTCGCGGACTACAGCGATGTAGGGCTCATAACACGCAACATGAAAACAGGTATGGATGAGCTTTGCAGCCTGCGTCTGAATGGCCTTTACTACTTTGTCGGGACAATGCCCTACATTCTGGACCCCAATGCCACCTGCGAAATCTATAAATTCTCGACCATCTGTGCAATGTAACATGGCACCGTGAGCCTTTTCAATTACCAGAGAAGTACCGGTATATACACCCCTCGGTATTTCTTGTTCCTTTACCTGAAGCATCGACAGTGTTTTTTCATCTTGCATCTTCTACTCCTCTCCTCTGCAGTGTGTATTTTATAACAAGCATCCGATATCGTGACGAGATCCTCCTGGATGCGCAATAACGAATGACGGTGCGATAGACAAATCATTGTCTGACTCACGTGGCGGCATGCAACGTATCAGCACTACACGCACGTGCCCGCGCCATGGCGTTCCTTCCGGTTCCGAAGATCTCTATCGGCGGTGCAGTGTCAATTGCACCGCATGCGGTTCTGATTGAACCTTTTTGCGTGTACCGTCTTTCAACCACTCTCTTTGTATGCCTTGGACTGACATGGCATATGTCTAAGGTGACACCAATATTGATTACTACTTGTTTCTCAAGGAACGGGTATACATCGATGATCTCTCGGGAGACAGATGGTCGGGACAGCATGTTTTATCCACTGTCGGTGTGCTGGCGTTTGCCTTTAAACTTACCGTAAATTATTAAACTTACTGAGATAACGGTCATAACGACAAAAAGGGTGGAAACAGGCCGGGTGATAAAGATACTGTAGTTTCCACTAGACATGATTAAGGCTTGGCGAAGATGGTTTTCAAACATGGGACCCAGGATAAAGGCGATTACCATGGGGGCAGGTGGAAAGTCGCCCTTTGCCATGCCATAACCGATCAGTCCGAAAATAAACATGACATACACATCGAAGAGGCTGTTTTTCATTGAATAACTGCCTACAGCGCACAGTACCAGGACAAAGGGAAAGATGAAGTGCCGTGGTAAAGAGGTAATAAAACCAAACATCCTGAAGGATATCTTTCCGAGAATCAGCAATACGACACTGCAAAAGGCCAGTGAAATAAATATGCCGTAGATCGTTTCTATGTGAGTC
>Ga0272441_10016065_pt1 | contig 10396 bp, 5 predicted proteins | sample SSMProp6N_FD_193582 | JGI IMG/M metagenome (GOLD analysis project Ga0272441, IMG submission 193582) | Marine sediment archaeal communities from Little Sippewissett salt marsh, Falmouth, MA, United States - SSM-Prop-6N | ecosystem: Environmental > Aquatic > Marine > Wetlands > Sediment ... | reverse complement strand
ACGCGATACTCAAATCTTTCCAACACCGGTATGGGCAACTTGTGCTGCAATCTGACAGATTGTCTAAATGAAAACGCGGTCGCCTTCTGAGACAGCCTCTGAAGCCGGGCGCAAAGAGGAGCCGGCTTAAAGCCGGCTAAGTCTTAGCAGGTTAAGTGCTTGAAGAATGTGGTTTTCGTTTGGTGACGTGGCCTGTAAATATGCAGGTTAGCGGGGGTTGATGGTCATTACCTTATTGTAGAAGGCGGTTTTTTCGTGCATCATGTTGAGTGCTTCGGGGAGTTTTTCGAGGTTGACGCGGTGGGTGATGAGTGGTGTGGGGTCGAATTTTCCGGTGGCCATGAAATGGAGGGCGGTGTTCCATTCGTCGCCGCGGAGTTGGGTGCGGGTTGAGTTCCAGGAACCGCGTAGGCAGAGTTCTTTGCGCAATATGGCCCACCAGGCTTCCTGGGAGATTTTCATTTCGCCGGCGGGGTTTCCGAGCAGGACAACGCGGCCAAAGACGCGTGCGGCTGCGAGGGCTGTTTCGACGGCGGGAGCGGCGCCTGCGGCGTCGATGGTTACGTCTGCGCCGGGCTGTGCAATGTCGGAGATCCATTCGGCGAGGCCGCCGTCACGGGCGGGGTTGAATGTTTTTTCAAATCCGACGGTGTTTGCGAACTCGAGTTTCTGGGGATCGATGTCGACGAGCAGGATTTCGCGTGCTCCGCTGATCCGGGCCCACATTGCGGCCATGAGTCCGACGGGCCCTGCGCCTACCACCAGCACCACGTCGCCGGGTTCGACGGCGGCCAGGCGTACGGCGTGAAGTGCGACGGCGGCGGGCTCGGTGGTGGCGGCTTGTTCGAAGCTGACGCCGTCGGGCAGGGGTATCACGTTCCATTGGGGTGCGCGAACGAGTTGGGCGAACGCGCCGTCGGACCTCGAGCCGAGGTAGTCGTAATCCTGGCATTGTGCGAATGCGCCGGTTTCGCATGCGGGGCATTTGCGGCAGGGAATGAGCGGGAAGACGGTGACGGCCTTTCCGACGAGGGATGCGTCGGCTCCGGGTCCTGCGGCCGTAACAACTCCGGCGAACTCGTGGCCGGGAATCGTAGGGAACTTGTACGTGCCTTTCGAGAAGATGCGTGGGATGTCGGAGCCGCACACGCCGCACGCTTTGACTTGCACGACGATTTCACCGCCTCGGGGTTCGGGGTCGGGCACGGTTTCGCATCGCAGGTCGTTTATGGCGTGGAGAACGCAGGCTTTCATTTCGTTGCCTGGCGGAGCAGGGCCTGTTTGTCGACTTTTCCGTTTGCCAGCATTGGCAGTGCGGGGCATGTTTTGAACGACTTGGGCACTTTGAAGTTGGCCATATGCTTTTTGCAATATTCGCGGAACGCTTTTTCGTCGTGGCCGGCTCCGGGCTTGAGGACGAGGTAGGCCCACCCGACCTCGGCGTAGATTTCGTCGGGGACGGCGACGACTGCGACTTGGAGGACGCTTGGATGGGCCTCGAGCACGGACTCGATTTCGCGCGGGAAGACGTTTTCGCCGCCGGTTTTGAACATTTCGGAGCGGCGCCCGGCAATGTGGATGTACCCGCGTTCGTCCATCGATGCGAGGTCGCTGGTGTAGAACCAGCCGTTGCCGTCGAGTGCGGCGTGCGTTGCGGCGGGGTTGTTGAAATACTCTTTCATGAGGAGATCGCCTCGAACGGCCATCTCGCCGACCTGGCCTGGGGGCAGATCGCGTCGCTGCTCGTCAACGACGCGCAATTCGAAAGGCTCGACGACCTTTCCGGCGGTGGTGCGCAGGGTATCGAGCGAGTCGTCGTCGTTGGTATAGGTGAAAAGGCCGGCGGTTTCGGTCATGCCGAACGCGTTCATGATGACGCCGCCATTCTTTTTTGCGAGCGCGGCCAGTGTTTCGACGAGGATGTTGGGGGCGACGGCTCCGCTCCACACAAAGCGCTGGACGGCGCTGAAATCGGTGTCGGGCCAGGCCGGGGTGTTCATCTGAAGGAGGTACATGGCGGGAATCTGGCCGAGTAGCGTAATCCGCTCGCGCTGGATGACCGCGAGCGATTCGGCCGGGTCGAACCGCTCGAGGCACACGACCGCGCAGCCGCCGTATACGGCGGCGAAACCTATTTCGACGTCGGCGGCGACATGGTTTACGGGGAAATGCAGGAGCAGGCGCGATGATGGGTCGACCTTGAAACGTTCGATCTCGACGGCGGCGCTTGCGATGATGCTTTTGTGGGTGTGGAGGACGCCTTTGGGGCGGCCCGTCGAGCCGGAGGTATACATGAGGAGGGCTTCGTCATCGGGCATGACTTCGTCGGCGCGTGCGGCGAGCGGGAGGTCCAACTCGGGCCGCGGGCGGTTGATGAAGGCGTTGAAGTTGTCGGTGCGCGGGACGGGTTCGCCCATCATGAGCACGGCTTTAAGGGAGGGGATGTTGGCGACCATTTCGGCGCCGACGGGTACGAGGTCGCGGCCCATGTACTCGCGCAGGCTGATCAACAGTTTGGGCCGGCAGTCGCGGAGCATGTAATCGAGTTCGTCGACGCTGAATTTTGGGGAAAGGCCGAGCCAGACGGCGCCGACCTTGCTGGCGGCCATATAGGAGATGAAGAATTCGGGGCGGGCCATTCCGAGAAAGGCGATGCGGTCGCCTTTTTCGATGCCGATTTCGAGCAGGCCCTTTGCGAGGCGGTCGACTTTTATATTGAACTCGCGCCATGAGATGCGTTCGTCGCCGAAGACGATGGCTTCGTCGTCGGGTTTTTGTTTGGCCCACCGGTCCACGTAGTGCCACAGCAGGCGCATGTCCAAGTCGTCCATCGAACGATTCCTCTTCTGCCCTCCCTTAATCAAGGGCGGTTCTTCCTCCAACCGAAAGTGGTCTGCAATCGCAGGTTAACTAAATTAGCACGATCCTTGGTTTCGGGTAAAGGTTGTTGTCGATTGCCGCCGGCCAAAGGGCTGGAGGCGGGGGGATCAGGAGAGCCAGTTGCCGGCGGGCTCGGCCAAGAAGGTTTGCAGGGGGATTCCGTCGCCACCGACCAGAAGTTTGCGGCTGACTTTGAACTTGCGCGAGAATTCGGCGATTCCGGGGGCGCTTTCCCGGCGATGGCCGCTTTTGACTTCGATAGCCGCGAGGTTGGTTCCACGTTTTAGAACGAAATCGACTTCCCTGCCGCCACTGCGCCAGTAGAAGAGTTCGAACCCTTCGGTTCTCGCGCTGTTGGCCAAGTGGGCTCCCACGGAAGACTCGACGATTCTGCCCCAGAATTCGAGGTTTTTTCTGGCTTGGGCAAAACTCGTGCCGCTTATGGCCGTCATTAAGGCTGTGTTCATGGCGATGAGCTTTGGGCTGGAGGCGCGGCGGCGGACGGTTTGACCGGAATATTTCTGGAGGCCGGTTACCAAGCCTGCGGCGCCGAGCAGGTCGAGATAATGAGCGAGCGTCGTGGTGTTGCCTGCTTCCTGTAGCTGGCCGGCCATCTTCTGATACGACAGTATTTGGCCGGAGTAGGCGCAGCCCAGGTCGAACAGTCGGCGTAACAGCGCGGGTTTGTAGACGCGCGTCATGAGTAGGATGTCGCGCGACACGGTGGTCTCAATGAGCGAATCGGCGATGTAGCGCGACCATCTTCCGGGGTCTTCGATCAGGCCCGCGGCTCCGGGGTATCCCCCGTAGTAGATGTACGTCTCAAGATCCCAACCGAACGCGTGGTTCATCTCGGAAAATGACCAGTGCGCAACCGGCAACACTTCAAAACGGCCGGCCAGGCTTTCCGACAAACCCTGCTGGAGCAGAAGCGGCGACGAACCCAGCAACACCACCCGCAACGGGCAACCGGCGGCGGTGTCGGCGTCCCATAGCCGCTTGACCGTTTCCGACCAGCCGGGCAGCTTCTGGGCCTCGTCCAAAATCAAAACGGCGTCGGCAGGCTTGCCTCCGGGACTGCGGGTTTGCAGCCGGCCGGTTTCCCACTGCTGTTCGAGCCAAGCCTGGCTTTTGAGGGCGGGCTCGTCGGCTGAGGCATAGTGGGCCGGAGACGTCGTGGCTTCCATCCATTGGCGGGCTACGGTCGTCTTTCCTGTTTGCCGGGGGCCGGCCAGGACTTGGATGAACCTGCGTTTTTCAGCGAGCCTTTCCTGCAGAGTGTAAAAGACGTGCCTGCGGAACATTAGGCGCTCCCTAAATTAACTCACTTCTCTGAGTGATTTTACTCAATTCTCTGAGTAAAATCAAGAGATTTCCAAAAACCTGAGTTCAACACGCCTCTGAAATTTCGTCGTAAGTCCTTATTTTATAAGGGGACCATCATTGATTTGGGTGTCCCGGGCACAGGAATGACTTTCGTGCTCGTGCTCGTCATCGTCATCGTAATCGTAATTGAAAAAAGGAGACGATGACGATGACGAGCACGAGCACGAAATGGACTCCTAGCCGTCTGATTGGTCGGAGGCGAAGGGCCTGCAAGAACGCCCGACGTTGCTGCAGATGGATGAAGGATAGCGTCGCCTTTACGCCTTTGCCGTTGGACAGGGTGTCCCAGTGTTGAACTCAGGAAAAAGTGCCTGGAGCGGCCCCAAACGACTTGGTTGAACCGTTGTTTGCGGATACAATGGCGGCAGTTATACAGAAGGGACGGCGGATGGCACGTTTGCGTACTTGTCTTTTTTTCGCGGTTCTTTTTTGTTTTTTGGTCAGTGCGTTTGGGGCGCCGGTTCGGATAGGGTTTCTGATTTCGTCGAAGTCAGTGGGTGAGCTGGGTGTTCATGATCGGGGGGCTTGGGAGACGGCGGGCGAGCTGGGGGAGGCGACGCTTTTGTTGGCTGGGGACGGGGGTTTTGTAGACGATTCGGGGGCGGTGCGGGACCTGGGCGAGTTCGACGTGTTGTGGCATCACCAGGGGGACGCGATAGCTCGGTCGGTGTTGTACCGGGGGCCTCACCTGGCGGCGATAAAGCGGTTTGCCGCAGAGGGGGGCGGTGTTCTGTTGTCGGGCGGGGCGCTTGCGATGGTCGACCATCTCGGGCTGGAGCCTTATGTGCGTTCTCAGCGGCATGAGATCGAGAACTGGCGCGATCCGGCGGCGATGGTGGCGGTGGAAGAGGGGCACCCGGCGTTTGCGGGGCTGGAAAAAGACGAGGCGGGTTTGATCTGGCTGAGCCGGGGCGGGTGCCGTGCGCTGGCGGATTTTTACTGGGGGGGTCCGCAGGAAGGGGTTGTGCTGGGGAACACGCCGCGCGGCGTCGAACGGCCGCTGGTGGAATACGAGGTTGGCGGGGGGCGGATTGTTATGTTCGGATGGCGCTGGCCGGACTACGCCGACAAGGAGAGCCCGCACCGGCGGAACCTGCTTCGGCTGACGTCGAACCTGTTGGGCTATCTGGGCGATCCGGGGGCCTGGCGGCCGGTGGCGATTGCGTCGGATTTTCCGGAGGGGGATGCGCGGTGGCGGTCGTTGCGCCGGGCGATTGAGGATTTATCGAGGGAGTTTGGGGATGGGTATCCGCGTGGCGCGGAGTTTTTGCGGCGGTTGGAGGAGCTGGAGGGGTTGAGGGATGGAACGAAAGGAGCGGGTGCAGGCACTGTCACGGCCAAAGCGAGTGCAACGGTGGATACGGATGAAATTGCGCTGGCCGCGGATGGTGGAGGGACTGGCTCAAAACATGGCTCACCCAGGGCCAGCGAAGATACCGCCGGGATTGCTTCGTCGACGTTCCGCTATCGCTCCACGTCTCCTCGCAATGACAGGTGGAGGATCGGGATTGCGTTGCATGTTAATACGGGGAATCGCTGCCGGAGGAAGTGCGGGGCTCGCAATGACAGGTGGGGGATCGAGGAGTTTGAGGAGTTGCGGCGGGAGGCTTTGCTGGCGAATCCGTTGCTGGATTTTGAGCGGTTGCTGATGATCCGGCGGGGGTCGGGTAGGCTTGGGTTGCCGATGAATTTCAACGGGAACGACGATCTGGCGCCGGACGGTTACGAGAACTCGGTGGTGGCGCTGTCGATGAAAGACGGGGGGGTTGAGACGGTTTTCACGCCGGAGGGTGGGCGGTTTATCGGCGATTTGGATTTGCATTACGACGCGGGAAAGATGCTGGTGTCGACGCCGGACGCCGCGGGGGTGTGGGACGTGGCGGAGCTGGATTTGGAGAGGGGGGAGCTGGTTCGGCTGCCTTTGATCGACGAGCCGGACGTGCACAACTACGACGCGTGCTATCTGCCGGACGGTCGGATTGCGTTTACGTCGACGGCTCCGTTTATCGGAGTTCCTTGCGTGGGCGGGCGGTCGAAGGTGGCCAATCTTTACCTGCGGGAGACGGACGGGACGATCCGTCGGCTTACGAATGACCAGGACCATAACTGGTGCCCGGCGGTTTTGAACAACGGGCGCATTTTGTACCTTCGCTGGGAATATGCGGATATCGCGCATGCGTTCTACCGGCTGCTGTTCCATTGCGCTCCGGACGGCAGCGGTCAGATGGAATATTACGGCAGCAATTCGTTCTGGCCGACGGCGCTGTTTTATACGCGGCCGGTTCCGGGGCATGCGACGAAGGTGGTTGCGGTGGCGGGGGGGCATCACGAGGCTCCGCGGCAGGGGGAACTGGTTGTGCTGGACCCGGCGCGGGGCCGGTTTGAAGCGGACGGCGCGGTGCAGCGGATCCCGGGGTATGGCGAGAAGGTGTCGCCGGTGATCCTGGACGGGCCGATCGCGGCGAGTTGGCCGCGTTTTCTGCACCCGTACCCGTTGAGCGAGAAGTACTTTATCGTGTCGTGCAAGCCTTCGCACGATGCGCTTTGGGGTGTTTACCTCGTTGACGTTTTCGACAATTTCGTGCTGCTTTGCGAAGAGCCGGGGTTTGCGATGTTCGAGCCGACGCCGTGGCGTAAAACGGAGCGGCAGCCGGTAATACCCGACGTGGCCGATCCCGAGCAATCGGAGGCGACGGTGTTGTTGGCGGACGTTTACCGGGGTCCTGGCCTGGCGGGGGTTCCGCGGGGCGCGGTGAAGGCGTTGCGGGTTTTCGGTTACGACTACACGTTTCACGGTTTGGGTTGCGAGCCTGACCGGGTTGGGCTGGACGGGCCGTGGGACGTTCGGCGGATCCTGGGCACGGTGGAGGTGGAGCCGGACGGTTCGGCTTCGTTCCAGGTTCCGGCGCTGACGCCGGTGGGGGTGCAGCCGCTGGACGAGGAGGGCAAGGCGCTGCAACTGATGCGGAGCTGGTTTACGGCCGTGCCGGGCGAGGTGCTTTCGTGCGTGGGCTGCCACGAGAAGCAGAACAGCGTGCCACCGGTCGACATACAGCCAAGCGCGTTCCGGCGCGCGCCTTCGGCGATCGAGCCTTGGTACGGCCCGGCGCGCGGGTTTTCGTTCGAGCGGGAGGTGCAGCCGGTGTTGGACGCCTACTGCATCGGGTGCCACGACGGCGCGGCGGCTGCCGACCTTCGGGCGAAACCGCCGGAGCGGGTGCCGTCGGCGTTTCAGATGCACTTCTCGCCTTCGTACATGGAACTGCGGCGTTGGGTGCACACGCCGACGCTCGAGAGCGACGCGCACATGCTGCCGCCGCGGGATTTTCACGCTGACACGAGCCCGCTCGTGCAGATTTTGCGCGATGGCCATTACGAGGTGGCGTTGAGCGGGGAGGCGTGGGACCGGTTGATCACGTGGATCGACCTGAACGCGCCGTTCCACGGCACGTGGAAAGAGGTTGTGGCGAGCAATGAAACCAAATTGGCGGCGGCAAAGAACGGGGCGGAACGGCGCCGGGAGATGAACCGGCGTTACTCGGGGTTCGACGCCGATCCGGAGGCGGTTTATCCCGTGGCCGTGCTTGACGCGCCGGATGTCGTGCCGTTTATCCCGGAGGCAACCGACAAGCCCGAGGGTTTTGGGCACGCGGCAGGGATGCCGCGTCTACAACGGCAACGGCGCGCGATTGAGGTCGATGTAGCCGAGGGCGTTTCGCTTGAGAAGGATCTTGGGCGCGGGGCAGGGGTGCGGCGTGTACAACCGCGGGTGGTTAAGGTGGAGATAGGGGAGGGGGTTTTGCTGGAGCTGGTGCGCATCGAGCCGGGGAAGTTTGTGATGGGCTCGGAGAATGGTTACCCGAATGAAGGGCCGGCGCGCACGGTTTTGATGAATAAGCCTTTCCTTATGGGCAGGTTTGAGGTGACGAACCGGCAGTACCGGTGTTACCGGCGGGAGCATTGCAGCGGGCTCGAGACGGGGGAGGCGTACCAGTTTGGCGACGACGAGCGGGGCCATACGCTGGACCGGCCGGAGCAACCGGTGGTGCGTGTGTCGTGGGAGGACGCGGCGGGATTTTGCGATTGGCTTTCGCGCAAGACGGGGCGTCGGTTTTCGCTGCCGACGGAGGACCAGTGGGAGTATGCCTGCCGTGCGAGCTCGGCAAGCCCGATGTGGTACGGGGGGCTCGACACGGATTTCAGCCGGTACGCGAACCTTTCGGACGCGACGCATTACACGGTGTATTACCCTCACGTACCGACGGCGCTGCCGCCGTGGCGGCCGGCGGAGACGCGTTTTGACGACGGCTGGCGGGTGTCGGGCCGGGTGGGGGCGTTCGAGCCGAACGGTTGGGGCTTGTTCGACATGCACGGGAACGTTTCGGAGTGGACGCGCTCGAACTACGCGCGCGGCGAGCGGCGCAAGGTGGTGCGCGGCGGTTCGTGGCTGGACTGTCCGAAGCGGTCGCGTTCGCCGTTCCGGCTGCATTACGACAAGACGCAGGCGGTGCACGATGTGGGGTTCCGGGTTGTTGCGGCGCCGTGGTAGCAGGGCTGCGGCGGTTGCGTTTGACTTTGCCGGTGTTGCTGCATGAAGATTGAAACACAGAACCGTCTTTAGAAAGGGAACTCATGAAAAAACAGAATCCTGTATCGCGCAGAACAATGCTTGCCGTGAGCGCGGCCGCGGTTGCCGGTCCCTCGATCGTGACGGGCGCCGACCCGGTTTCCGATCCGGTCCGCGTGGGTCACATTGGTTTGGGAACCCGGGGTTGGGACTTGATCCGGTATACGGGTCCGGCGGACAACGCGAAGGTGGTTGCGGTTTGCGACGTCTACAAGCCGCACCTGGAGCGGGGGTTCGCCGCGGCGAACAATCCCGACGCGGTGCGGTATCACGACTACAAGGATCTGCTGGCCGACCCGAACGTCGAGGCGGTGGTTATCGCGACGCCCGACCATTGGCACGAACAGATGGTGATTGACGCGTCGAACGCGGGCAAATCCATATATTGCGAAAAAGGCCTTACGGTGAGCGTGGAATCGGCCAAGAAAATGCGCGCGGTGGTGAAGAAGAACAACACGGTGTTCCAACTTGGGCACCAGGGCCGGCAGTGGCCGTCGACGGGTGAGGCGGGGCGGAGGATTCGGGATGGAGAGATAGGCCCCGTGACGCTGATCCGGGTTGGGCGTTATTTCAACGGAACGCAGGGACGGGCTCCGTGGCGGTGGTACGGGTATTACGACCATTGGAAACGGCCGGATCCGAAAGAGGTGATCAAAAACCTCGATTGGGAGGCCTGGCTCGGGCCGGCGCCGAAGATTGACTTCAATGAGAAGCATTTCTGGCACTGGCGCTGTTATTGGGCCTACGGTTCGGGCCAGGCGGGCGACCTGCTTTCGCACGAACTCGATCACGTGCAATGCGTTTTGGGCTGGGGCATCCCGGACACGTGCGCGTGCACGGGGCTAAACGCGTTTTACAAAGACGGGCGGGAAACGCCGGACACGTGGCTGGCCAGCTACACGTTCCCGGACCACGATTGCTCGCTCATGTTCGAGGGTTGCATGAACTCGGCGCGCGAACAGTACCCGGAGTACGTGGGCAAGCGAGGGCGGATCATGTTCAACGGCATCGGGCAGGACGCGAGCCGGTTTGCCTTGTACGGCGACGAACGGGCGTTCAACATTGACGGCAGCCACCCGGAACCAAAGTTCACTTTTATTGCCACCAAAAAAGACCGGTGGCCGAACCACATGGACGACTTCCTGCAGTGCGTGCGCACGGGCGGCCGGCCGAAGTGCAACATTGACGAGGCGTTCATCGAAGTGGTTTCTTACCTGATGAGCGTTGAATCTTACCATAGGGGGCGGCGGGTCGGCTGGGACGCCGCGGCCGAAGAGATCGTTTAGCCCGGATCTCTCACAAGCGGAAGCTGAAGCATGCGAGAAGGACGCTAAAAGCGCCCTTTTGTGTAATAGCGGACTTGAACGCCCCGGCTTAAGAGGCTGTCTCATAATTTTTATTGACATTTAAGTATTTATATGTTATTCTTGCCTTGAAACAGGAGGCGAAATGAATGGCCAGAGAAATAGAAGCCAATTATGAGCAGACGTTTATGCTACCTCC
>Ga0272441_10016062_pt1 | contig 10398 bp, 5 predicted proteins | sample SSMProp6N_FD_193582 | JGI IMG/M metagenome (GOLD analysis project Ga0272441, IMG submission 193582) | Marine sediment archaeal communities from Little Sippewissett salt marsh, Falmouth, MA, United States - SSM-Prop-6N | ecosystem: Environmental > Aquatic > Marine > Wetlands > Sediment ... | reverse complement strand
TTTTCCCATCATCATCTTTGGTGCATCCGGCAACATGAATCCGCTGCAGATGCGCAAGCTCATCGACGACCAGGTCAAGTATCGCATAGAACGGATTCCCGGGGTGGCATCGCTGGATGTCTGGGGCGGATATGAACGGGAAATTCAGGTAAATCTTGATGCCGGCAAGATCAAGGCCATGGATCTGCCACTCGACCGGATTCTCAAAGGGATCGAAGAAGGCAACGTGACGCTGCCGGCAGGGACCATCGATCGGGGCACCTTCGAGGTGACCATGCGGACGAAGGGGGAATATACCAGCCTCGATCAGCTTGCTGCGACTGTGGTGGCCGAGCGCCAGGGGGTCCCTGTCAAACTGAGTGATATTGCCCGCATCGACGATACTTGGAAAAAGATCACCCGTATAATTACGGTCAATGGGAAACCCGGAGTACGATTGGGTGTTCGCAAACAATCGGGAACAAACACCGTCGATGTCGCGAGTCGCGTACGTGAGGAGGCCGAAAGGATCAACCGCGATATCCCACAGATTCATCTGACACCGATTATCGATACGTCCGATTATATCACAAAGGCGATAACCAACGTCGGGTCGATGGCGATCTACGGAGGGTTGCTGGCAATCTTGGTCCTGCTCTTTTTTCTCCGTAATATCGTCAGCACGCTCATCATTGCAACGGCTATTCCCATCTCCATCATCGCTGCATTCGCACTCATGTATTTCGGCGGTCTGACCCTGAATATTATGACCCTGGGGGGGCTTGCACTGGGCATCGGCATGCTGGTCGACAACGCCATTGTCGTCCTTGAAAATATTTACCGGTACCGCGAAGCCGGTCATCTTCCCGAAGCCGCGACCATCGTCGGGGCCGAAGAAGTGACGGCCGCCATCATTGCCAGCACCCTCACGACCATGGCGGTCTTCCTGCCGCTCGTATTCATCCGTGGCATGTCCGGCATCATGTTCAAACAACTGGCATTCGTGGTCAGTTTTGCCCTCCTGTGTGCCCTCATGGTAGCACTGACCCTGGTGCCCGTCATGACCAGCAAGCTCCTGTACACTGACAGAAGGTACTCGGGGGATACACAACGGGGCAGGCTCTATCTGATGAGTGCGCGGCTCTTTACAAACATGGAGGAAGGGTACAAGAAACTTCTTCATTATATACTTGATCGTACGGGATGGGTCATACTCGGGACTTTTATGCTGCTGGCAGCAAGCATAGCGCTGGTTCCCCTGGTGGGGGTCGAGTTCATGCCCGCGACAGATGAGGGGGAAGTCCGGATAAATGCCGAGATGCAGGTCGGAACCAGGCTCGATATTCTAGCGGAAAAATTCAAACTCATCGAAGATATAGTGTCGCACGAAATACCGGAAGCCAAAAGTATTGTCACCAGCATCGGCGGTTCGAGCTGGCATTCACAGGGGGGACACACGGGCAGGATGCAGATTGCGCTGAAACCGCGTGCCGAACGGACGCGATCAAGTGAACAGATTGCTGCCGACATCCGCAGCCCGCTCAGTAAAATCCCTGGCATTGTAATACGTAGCCGTGCCGGCCAGGGGCTGTTCCTTTTACGCATGTTGAGTGGTGGTACCGAGAAAATACAGATTGAAATACGGGGATATGACCTGGAGAAAGCCGATGTCCTGGGCGAACGGGTGAAGCAGCTCGTTGAGGGTGTGGACGGCGTGACCGATGCACTGGTTAGCCGGGATACCGGCAGTCCCGAAGAGGTTGTCTTGGTCGACCGCCTGAAAGCGGCGGATGTGAAACTTACGGTTTCGCAGATTGCTAATATGCTCCAGACCGTGCTGACAGGAACACGGGCCGGCAGTTACCGGGAAGGCGGCGACGAGTATGACATACGAGTGAAGATCGGGGAGGCCGAGAAGATGGACATCCGAGATATTCTTGACCTCACCTTGGTGAGCACCGGGGGCGACCCGGTGGTGCTCAGGAACGTCGTCACGATCCAGTCAAAGACCGGACCTGTCCGTATCGAGCGAAAGGAACAGGAACGGATCGTTATCGTTTACGCCAATATCAGCGGGCGTGACATGGGGTCCATTCTGACCGATATACGGGAGGGACTTCGGACTGTCGTCGTGCCGCGCGACTTCAGTATCGTATTCGGCGGTGACTACGAAGACCAGCAGAAGGCCTTCAGGGAACTGCTCATCAGCCTTATTCTGGCGCTCCTCCTGGTGTATATGGTCATGGCATCATTGTATGAATCACTGCGATATCCGGTCGTCGTCATGTTTTCGGTACCGTTTGCAGCAATCGGTGTCATACTTATGCTTTTTGTCACCAATTCGACCTTCAACGTACAGTCCTTCATCGGATGTATCATGCTGGGCGGCATCGTGGTCAACAATGCGATTTTGCTGGTGGATCATATCAATCTCCTCCGGCGGCGCGACGGGTTCCCCCTGCGCGAAGCCATCGAAGAGGCCGGCCGCAGGCGGTTACGTCCCATATTGATGACAGCCCTGACAACCATCCTGGCCATGGTGCCACTTGCCATCGGCATGGGTGAGGGCGGTGAGGTGCAGGCTCCTCTGGCGCGGGCAGTTATCGGAGGGCTCATCAGCGCGAGCCTGATCACACTCCTGATCGTTCCGACGGTGTACCTGTTTTTTGATACAAAACTGATACGGAAAAAAACTCTTGATGACATCCGTGCAAAAGAGAAAGATTAATCCATGTCGAAAAATGTGCGTATTCGAACAGTTATGATGCTGTGTATTATTGGTATGATATGCAGCTCACTGGGGGCATGCATTCCCCCGTCAGAACGCAGCAGCGCCGATTACATCGGGCCCCGACCCGTGTCGCAGGTCGGGGTTGTTCCTGAGGATACGAGTGACGCGGTAATGACACACAAATCCGAATCCATGTCTTTACCCGCGGGACCATTGCAAGTAACGGTTCAGGGGGCCATTCTGCTGGCCCTCGAAAATAATCGTGCCCTGAAGGTGGAAAAACTTGGTCCCGCCATCACCCGGACCACAGAAGACGCAGAACGGGCCGTGTTCGATCCCCTTCTGGCGGGTCGTTATTCCCAATACCGCGAAAAAAATCAAATACCATCGCGCTCGACTGCCGAGAGTCTTGAGAATGACAGAACAACGGCACTAGGGATTTCCGCATATCTTCCGACGGGAACGAGTGTTGACGTCTCGGCTTCAACGGAACGGACATGGTCGGACCTTTATACGGATGATCTGTACAGCTCACGCGCAGGGTTCAGTGTGACTCAGGCTCTTCTCCGGGGGGGTGGGCTGCAGTATAACCTTGCACGGCTTCGTCAGGCACGGATTGACACGCGCATTTCACAGTTCGAGTTACGCGGATTCGCCGAGTCTCTCATTGCCCGGGTAGAAAACACCTACTGGGACTATGCGCTCGTGCAGCGACAGATAAAAATATTTCTCGAATCCCTCAAACTGGCCGAGCAGCAGAAAACGGAAACCGAAGAAATAATCAGGATTGGTGCACTGGCGGAATCGGAACTTGCCGCAGCCGAGGCTGAGGTTGCACTTCGCCGGGAAAACCTGATCAACGCACGAAGCAATCTGGAGACAACCCGCCTTCTGCTTTTACGGCTGCTCAACCCTCCCGATGCAAATCTGTGGCAGCGGGACATCAAGCTGCTCCTCGAACCGAAGCTGCCGGAGGTGCAACTGGATGATGTCGAATCACACGTCAATGTTGCCCTTCGCATGCGACCGGACCTCAACCAGGCACGGCTGCAGAGCCTGCGGGGAGATCTTGAAGTCGTTCGGACTAAAAACGGGCTCTTGCCACGGATGGATCTGTTTATCAATCTCGGTACGACGGGTTATGCCGGTTCATTCGGTGATTCTGTTCGTGATGCGGATGGTACTTCCTATGACCTTCTGGCAGGTATCTCCCTCGAATATCCTGTTGTAAATCGCGAGGCCCGTGCGAAATATGAAAGATCGATTCTGAGCCGCGAGCAGGCCGAAGAAGCCCTTCAGAATCTTGCGCAGCTTGTCCAGGTGGATGTCCGCGCCGCCTACATTGAAGTCACCCGGGCAAAAGAACAGATCGCCGCCACGGCAGCCACGAGGGTCCTCCAGGAAGAGAAGGCACGCATCGAGAGCGAAAAATTTCGTGTCGGCAAATCGACGACGCTGCTTGTTGCCCAGGCTCAGCGTGATCTTCTTCAGAGCAGGATAAAAGAAATACAGACGATTGCCAACTATCTCAAATCCCTTGTGGCACTCTACCGGCTGGAGGGCTCGCTGCTGGAACGACGCGGCATTGCGGCACCCGGCGGACATCCGTCTGAAAGAAGCCCTCGATAAATAAAATCTTGTTTCATAAAATCAGATTTTAATCACAGTAGGGTTTTATTCCCCGTCCCTTGGGGTGTTCAACGCTTTTAAAGATATCCCGTTCTTTACGGCGGGGTAGTTCATTTGCGATGTATTATTTAACAGGGCAGGCCCTGAATCCTTGAACCCCGGTATCCTCTGTGATCGTTCTGCTAAATGTGATACTTTGCCATAATTAATTGCAACTAATCGACAGATGATCCCAATCTTGTAAGATAATGGTTGCGTTTTTATTTTAAATGTGGTTTCACATATTCGATCAAGATAATGATTCACGCGTTCGTATGCCTTGCATGCGCAGTTCATGTGCGTTCCTTCACGATGCAATGTCTCGTTTCACGCCACTTCGATTGTTCCCGCAATAATCTCCTACGGAAAGTTTTTTCACATAAGCAAAGAGATACAGTCAGAAATTGGTGTATCGGAAAAAGCGTCAATCTCGGGTTGATACTGTAACCCGTTCCCTGTACAGCATATGGTTTTCTGCATGAGATGTGCAACAAGGTCGATAATAGTGACGGGGACACAAATGCAGGGCAAATAATGACCTTCTGACAAAAGTGTCGGTACTGTACTGAATAACGATGGGTTTTATCTATTTCTTACATGCCGGATACGGCAAAGAGGGAAGAGAAAATGAGACGGAGACGTATAAAACCGGTGTATCCCGTGGGTGATGGTCCTCGATTGTGGATAGCGTTGTCGCTGATGGTGGTCGTTTTGATCTCTATTGTACCGGCAATCTGCCATTCTGACACGGTGCCTGTCGGCACAGCGGCGGCCGACGGTATGTACGATACAAAAGAATTAGCCTTGAATGATTACCGGATTCAAATCGAGATGCTGGTCGACAAAGTCCGGGAACTGGAGGAAACGATTGTTTCACTGCTGCAATCCATCACGGATAATAACGATTACCTGAAATTCGAACTGGCAAAGGCCTCGCACGAAAAAGCCGAGGTGATTCGAAACGTCATCCTGATGATTGCCACCGAGAGGCAGGAAATAGAAAATGTGATTGCCGGCCAGCGCGAACTGAAAGACATGCTCGAAATCCATAAAGTGTTGCTTGAAGAAAAGATCGATTCTGTTGAGTCCGACGACAGGCTCCTGGCTGAAACCGTGCGCGATGAAAAGGTAGTGGAAAACGCAAGAGACACAGAAGAGGCTGTTCAGGCGAAAGAGGTGCAGAGAGATGAGAATGCAAAGGGAAACCTGCCTGAAGAAGTGAAAGAAAATCCTGCATCGACATCGCGTGTGGCGACAGGTATGATCCTGCTGTTCGCGTTCATCCTGCTGGTTCCAATCTTTTTGATCTTCAAGAGCCACGGGAGTATCCGGTTCAGGGGTGACGGAGTATCCGAATATAGCCCGGCGTCCGGTCACACAGGATCGGGGACGGATACGCATGATGCCGGAAAGCACGCATTGCCTGTTGTTATGAGCGAAGCAATTTACAGGATACGAATGATGATGGATGAAATGGACAAGACGGTACACCGTCTGGGGTCTCTCAATTATCAGATAAGCCGTATGGAAAATGAAATTGCCGAACGGGGCTATTCAGTGACCGATCTGACGGGGCAGCACTATTCGGATGACCAGGAAATGAAGGTGGTGAACGTGATCGAACGAGAGGATCTTGCACCGGGAGAAATGATAATATTAAGAATGTTCAAGCCGCGGATATCGTATAAAGACCGCGTGGTGAGTCATGGCACGGTTGAACTTGCCGCATCATCCGATATGGTGAATTCCCTGCATGGGGGCAATGGCAATCGTAAAAATGAGGAGCAATTTCTGTAATCTTTCGGTACCGTAAAAAAGGATCATCTCCCGAGTAGTTGGAATTAATTAAGGCAAATATAGAGGGCATCAGTGGAGAAAGGGTACAGGGATTCAAGGGGTCAAGTGAAATATTGATTAATTGTAAAGACTTGAAAGTCTCGTAAAAGTTATATTAATTTTGTTGAGAAATATATAACATCACAGCAAAATTTCCATGAAAGAAAGACACCCATGGATTACCTCAGAATACTTTGCATATCGTATTGTTCTGACCACAAATTGGAAACACAGATCCTCTTCTCCAACTGAACTGGAGAAGAACCAAAAAATAAGTCGTAGTGATGCGGGACAAATGGACGTTTTTCAACTGTCTTTCACCGCATGCCGGGTGACCGGCACCCTGCCCAGGACCGGCCACCCGGCATGCTCCGTACCTTCTTCTTTTCCCCTCGAGTGTGTCGAGGTTATGTCCGGATCTCTTTGCTCGTAAGATTTCGCCACGTGTTTTCAGAATACCAGATATCGACAAATTCCCGGATAGATTCCTTCTCTTTCCGTATAAAGTCGTCCGCCAGGGATTTTCTCAGGAGATATTTGATGCTCTTGAATGCAGCACCGTCCTTTGCGGCATAGTCCCGGGCCACCTGCATTGCCTCGGACATCAGGTCCGCATCAGGCACTACCCGGTCGACAAGCCCGAGGCTCATCGCTTCCTCGGCGGTGTACATGGCGCCGGTGTAGACAGCCGTTTCGGCTTTCCTTTGCCCGATGAGCAATTTCATTATCTCCACACTTCCCGCAAACAGAGAAGATCCAAAGTTGATTTCATTCAGGGATATCTTTGCCTTTCCCGGCACCATAAGCCGGTAGTCACAGGCGATTGCCATCATACATCCGCCTGCCATCGTATGCCCGTTCAACGCGGCAATCACAGGTTTGGGAAAAAGAAAGAGAGACGCATACAACCCGGTAAACTTGTTGAGGTAACGAACGAAGGCCTTAGGCGAATAGTTCAAAAATTCCGGAATATCAAACCCAAAGGTGAAAAACTTGCCGTGACCGGTAAAAATGACGGCCTTCGTCTCCGTGTCATTGGCCAGGCTTGCGAAACACTCGGCCAGTTCATCAACCACGCTTTCATTCACGGCATTGACCTTGCCCCGCTGTAGAACGACAGTGGCCACACCATCATGTTTTTCAATTGACACAAATGACATAATGTTTCCTCCTTAATTAAATTTTCAGTTCTATGCAAATCCTCTTACCTGAACTATCCTTCGTTCGGCAGAAAGTAATTTCGGGCAAAGGATCTCATACTTCGAAAAGCTGTCTCGGTGTGAACGTGAGCAGTTCATTGCCGCATTCGCGGACCACGATCATGTCCTCCAGTTTGACCACTCCCGCACTTTCGTCCAGCATGTGCATGTCCAGAGCAAGTACATAATTTTCGTTTACCGTCGAATGATCGTATTCCGAAGGAATGGGAGGTTCGTTCAGCTCAAGTCCGATACCATGCCCGAGCAGGCGGCTCCGTCTGCCCCTGCCGAAGTTGAGAAACGAATCGGAAACGTTGAGTACGGCGGCGTGTGCGAGAGCTATCCGGTAAATATCACTGCACCTCATACCCGGTGTGATATGTTCAATCAGATAGTCGGCGATGTCCCTGAGTGCCTTATACAGGTCCGCGATGCGGGGCGCGGCGTGTCCCACAATATAGGTCCTCGTCTGGTCTGCGTGATAACCGTCAACATGCGTGGGGATATCGACGATAACCGGATCACCGTGTTGTATTATCCTGCGTGACGGACCGGCAGGCACGGATGGGCTCAGGCCGACACCTGTGATGGTATAAACAACCCCACTGATTCTGAAGAGATTGCCTCCTGATGTGATCGGTCCGCGGCTCATGAAGAAATCCGGCTGCCGTATAAAAAAATCGCCCTCATGTCCGGCAAGTCGATGGGCATTTTCCACTGCTGCTGCAATTTCAAGTTCGGAACTACCCTCATGCAATATTGCCAGGACTGCTTCGTGACCCGCATGTAAGGTGCGACATGCGTTCCTCAGTTTTTCAATTTCGGACGGACTTTTTTTCTGCCGCTGTTTTAATATGAGCGGTGAAATGTTGGTGAACTCGCAGCCGGGAAATGCATTTCGAAAGGTGCCGAACTGTAACACGGAGAGAATGTCGAGTTCTGTGCCGACTGTTGCGTTCTTTATGTGCGGTTCGAAAAATTCATGAAAGATTATCTCGAGATTACGCTCTGCCCGAATCCTTTCCGTATTGATGAACACGTCATTTACCGCAAAATCGAAACCGCTCCTGACAAACAGAGTATACTTATCGGGCAGGACGGCAAGATATGCAGGCTGCGCCGTTCCCGTGTAATACAGGATATCGCGCGAATAAAAGAGCAGCGCACCTGCCAGGTTATGCTCGATCATTATTCCCTGAAAATGGTTCAGGCGTTCAGAGGGATGCATACGTATATCCTTTCTCCTGAAAGTCCATATCACATGGCGTTGACAATGAATGGTTACCGGGGAAACATTAGTACTTGTAATACTTATTACCAGAGGATCGGTTGTGCTGTTCCTGACAGCATATGAAGAACCCGCGTGTGCTGCTTGGCATACTCATACAATGGGTGTGATTCGTTCACGGGATGGGTACCGTAAACTCACAGAATGGGTGTGGCGTGGGGAAGAGAGCGTGGGTTATGGTTCGGCCAGCCGACGTCTCCATATCTGTAGAATTCTGTCTGCCTTGTCTTTCGGAAGGGTACGAAGTCCGCGCTCATAATTAGAGAGTGTCTGCCGCTTAATTCCAAGTGCGTGTGCCAGTTCTGCCTGATGAATAAAAAAACCGTTTCGGAATGTTCTGATTGTGCCTGGTTCTGCAATCAAAACCTGCGAGTCTGGCGGAGGTGAAACTACCCTTTTATCAGATACTTTCAGGCGGGGCGGAATGCTTTTGCGGGATGATGCTCTCGGCCTCGGCTTCATGCGCCAGAGATCGTCGGACAATTTTACCGTGACGGGGGTCTCTAACCAGTCTCTGAAATAACCCCTGGTGCGGGTGAACACTTCCGGGGTGAGAACGTCTGTAAGAATACCGATTTCGGTCAGGCGTTCATGTGCCTTGATGAATCCGTCCACGGTCTGACCGGGATTGCGCCAGTTGATATGTTCTCCGCAGAAATCGAGGATGGAACGTGGTGTGGCACGCGGTTGCGATCCTTTCTTCCCCGCAATAACACCTACCATTGTCCAATACGTGCCAATTTTTTTCGTTAGGGCTTCGTGATAGGGACTTAGTTTCAGAAGAGCCTTACTGTAATACCCGATCCATCGCAGGCCCTCCGGACTGAGGAAATGTGAAAGTGCCTGTCCGCATCGATATCGGAATGATGTCCAGGTGCTGCCGCTGTGCGAATACTTGACATCTACGATATCGAGAAGACAATCAGGTATTTCTCTGCCGAACGTGATGGTGCCGCCCGTCGCATAGTCACGCCATGTCATGGTCAAACGGATGTCTGCCAGCCGCAGTATTTCCGACTTGAAATCTTCCAGGAGATTTCTGGTACTACCGTGACGGACACGTACATCGCGGAAAACGGCAATATCATCCAGGCGTATACTCGCAATATCCCGTGCCGGATCACGCAAATCGGCAATTCGCGACATGAGGATCAGAAACACGTCGGCCGTTTCGACGGACAACTCATGGACTGCGGACCGCAGCCTTCCGGAATGAATGAAGGCAAGGCGGGGACTGTAATACATGACCTTTGAGATGTGAAAACGGCTGCTGAAATCAGGCGGTGGTGCAAAAGAAAAGGTGATAGATCCGTCTCGGGCGTCATAACAATAACGGGGTCTGCCGTAAGAGTCCGGGTTCCATTTATTCCTGGGACCGCCTGCGAACATGGCGCGGAGTGCGGCGATAATCACCGGACTCGCCGGAATCGGGAATTCCTGTTTTGAAACACGTACGTGGGAATGTTTATTTCTCCCGGATATTTTGTCCGGAGTATGGCGACCCGAAGACCGGATAATGTGTGGCATATCCTGTACCCTGCATATGTTGATTACGATTTGGCCACCCACAGGCCGCGCCGCTGTTGTTCAGAGTCATCCGTTTTGGGGTTCAACGGTTCGTTACGTCGACGTTACCTTGTCTCCCACGCGCGCCATATATTTCCCCACCAGGGGATCTGCATTTTTGGTAACGCATT
>Ga0272441_10016061_pt1 | contig 10400 bp, 8 predicted proteins | sample SSMProp6N_FD_193582 | JGI IMG/M metagenome (GOLD analysis project Ga0272441, IMG submission 193582) | Marine sediment archaeal communities from Little Sippewissett salt marsh, Falmouth, MA, United States - SSM-Prop-6N | ecosystem: Environmental > Aquatic > Marine > Wetlands > Sediment ... | reverse complement strand
CATGGGCCTTGTTAATTGCTGATGAATTAGGAATAAAATAAGGCAGCCGGGAATTCCTCTGTAAATTCTTATGCTGTGTTCGGTACTTCTCATAAGTTACAGAAGAATGACGATAAACGAATGAATACCTATATTCCAGAAAACACAAGTTATTAATTTCGTGATATGCTGAGGGAACCCGATAATTATCCTCGAGAGGTTTCTGAGGGGCACCTGCAGATTTACAGTGGGAATTACCTGACACATAGTGTAATGTAGAAAATTACTTCTGCAATTTGGAATGGCATGAAAAAGATTACTGAGGCAATTGTATTTCCGGAAAAAAAGAAAATTGATATTCGAAAAGTCACTATACCGGACCTTAAGCCCCGGGACGTACTGATTAAAATTGAGTATTCGGGAATCAGCGGCGGAACGGAAAGGCGGTGTTATACCGGAATGCTGAACCTGCCTGGAAAACCGCCTTTGGCCTTTCCCCATGTTCCGGGGTATCAGGCGGCAGGAACCGTTGTGGAAATGGGAAAAAACGTCAAAGGACTGAAACCCGGAGACAGAGTATTCACGAGAAACTGCAGATCTCCGGAGAATTGGCAGGGGTCCTGGTGGGGCGGCCATGTCGGATATCATACCGCTGATGCTGAAGGTGATGTGATTAAACTAGATCAGGGGATTTCAGCCCTGGAAGCCTCATATCTGCTCCTTGCGCAAGTCGGATTTAACGGCGCTTCCAAACCACGGGTAGAAAATGGCATGACAGCACTGATTATCGGTGACGGACTGGTCGGCCAATTCGCATCACAGGTCCTCCGTTCCAGGGGAGTGCATACGATTCTCTCAGGATTATGTCCGGAAAGACTCGCCCTGGCGGAAAAATACAGTGCGGATGAGATTCATGATAACCGGAATTTTGATATTGTTGATGCAATAAAACAGCGGTATTCCTCCGGGATAGATATTGTCCTTGAAACAGCGAGTTCTCAGAAGACAGTTCTTGAAGGTATCGCTATGCTTAAGAAAGAAGGACAGCTGATTTTAAACGGGTTCTATCCATATCCTTACGATAGCAGGCTCGACTGGCACTGGATCCGGAGAAAAGAATTGACTCTTTATTTTCCTGATTCAAGAAACAGGATCCGGCTTTACAGTACACTGAAACTGCTTTCCTCAGGAGAGATAATAATTGCCCCGCTGGTGACCTGTACTTTTCCCTGGGAAAGAGCGCAGGAGGCATACAGTATGCTTCTGGATTCCCCGGAAAAATATCTCGGTCTTGTTCTTGATTGGACTGATTTCTCCTGATACAGTTCCTTCCATGACATCAATCCTCGGACAGCTTTTTGCACTGGGAACTGCAGCATGCTGGGCCCAAAACTCGATTATGTACAGTTTTGCCGGGAACCGGGTGGGGTCCGCAACAGTAACTCACATCCGGCTCTGGATAGCTTTGCCTGCAATTATTATAGTTCATTTTTTATTCACCGGCTCCCTTGTTCCCCGGGACTTAGGTTCTATTCCGTTCCTTTATATTGCTGTTTCAGGTTTTGTCGGTTTCTGTCTGGCTGATCTTTTTATTTTCCGGGCTTTTGTCGAGATAGGGGCTCGGGAGACTCTGGTAATTCTCACTCTTTCACCGATTTTCTCGGCAGTAATATCGTTTATTTTTCTGAATGAGCGCCTGTTAATTGTTCAAGCCCTCGGGATTATCGGTACAATTGCAGGGGTCATGTGGGTGGTTTTTGAAAAAGGAAGCCCTCAGGAAAAAAAAAAGGGACTGCTGAACCTCGGCGTGCTTTATGCTTTTTTCGGAGCCTTTGCCCAGGCTGTAGCTATGGTACTTTCAAAGTTCGGTCTGCAAGAGGGAATGCATCCGGTTTCGGCTAACTTGATACGGATAATTTTCGGCTTGATAGGGCTTATCATTTTTGCTCTTCTCCGCGGGCAGTTCGTAAATGATTTCAGGAAGATGAAAGACAGAAAAGCCCTAACCTTTGTTACTGCCGGGGCATTGGTGGGACCGGTTCTCGGTATTATTCTTACCCTCTATGCACTGACAATGGCGCCTGTAGGTATAGTTACCGCCCTTATGCAGATAAGCCCTGTTATGCTTCTGCCCATCGACCGGTTTCTTTTTAAGAAGACAATATCTTTAGGGGCTGTAGGAGGAACTTTTCTAGCAATAGCCGGAGCTATGGTGTTAATTCTTTTTTAAGGTTGTCCCAGATTTTACGTATCGCCTCCGCCGCAGGCCCTTTCCCGTATTCGATAATAGTTTTCCCTTTCATTAAAGCGTCATGAACATTTCTATCAAAAGGGATTTCGCCGATAACCCGGGCACTCTTCTCCTGTGCCATCGTTTTTATTAATTCAACTTTTTCGGTATTAAGATCAGCTTTGTTAATAATAATCATGGCAGGAATTCTGAAGTGAGCAGCCAGCTGAAGGACTCTCTCAAGATCATGGGCCCCTGAAACCGTAGGTTCAGTAACAATGATAACTGCATCAGCCCCGGAAACAGAAGCTATAACAGGACAGCTGGTTCCCGGAGGACCGTCAGTCAATATTGATGATAATCCCTTTTCTCGAGCGATTTCTGCAGCCCGTTTTCTGACCTGGGTAACAAGTTTTCCTGAATTCTCTTCCGCAATGCCGAGACGGGCATGGACCATGGGACCGTGTTCCGTTTCTGAAACAAACCACATCCCGTTTACACTTGGTTCAAAAATCACAGCCTCAGAGGGACAAACCAGTTTGCATAATCCGCATCCTTCGCAGGACAGAGTATCAACCTGATAGATCATTTTATCTGCATCGGTGCTGTTTTTATGAGGGCTTATTGCCCCGAAGTGGCAGTATTTTTCACAGAGTCCGCAGTTCGTACATTTATCCGGGTCAATAGAGGCAATACTGCTGCCTATAAATTCCTGAGCTTCCACGGTAACGGGGTTCAGTATAAGATGAAGGTCTGCTGCATCAACATCATTATCCGCCAGTACCTTATTTTCCGCCAGCAAAGCAAGAGAGGAAAGAAAAGTCGTTTTTCCCGTGCCGCCCTTGCCGCTGATTACTGATACTTCCTTATATTCCGTATCTGCCGGAGATTCGATTTTTTCAACTCTGTAAGAGACTAAAGGAATTTCTTCAAAACCCGGATGCTTCGGGGGTTTGGTTTTTGAAAGTTTTTCAATTTCCTGATAAAGGCTGAGCAAATTCTCTTTAACCTCGGGAAAAAGAGCGGCAAGAAGATTTCCTTCTGAATAAGCAACTGCATACTCGCGTTTAAAGGGTATACGGCCTATTACAGGCACCCCTGTCTCATCAGCATATTTCTGAATAATATAATCCTCTCCATCTGACCGGTTAACAATAATTCCTGTGGGTATGCCCATTTTCAGAGTCATATTCACTGCAAGCTTCAGATCGTTAAGGCCGAAGGGAGTGGGTTCCGTTACAAGCACCGCCACATCTGCACCGTTGACAGCCTCTACAACCGGACAGCTTGTTCCCGGGGAAGCATCAATAATATTGATGGAATGGGAATCCATGTGTTCCTTTACTTTTTTTATCACAGCAGGAGCCAGGCTTTCTGCTATATTGAGTATTCCGTGGGCAAACGGTATCAGCGGGTTTCTTGAAGAACCATTTCCAAAATCTGTCTCTATTTTCCCTGTCTGGCTGGGTTCCTCCCTAAGCGCTTTTTCCGGACATATGAAAGAGCATGCCCCGCAGGAATGACAAAGTTCATTGAAGATCAGAACTTTCTTTTTTACCACCGCCATGGCATTGTACATGCAAACCTCGGCACATTTTCCGCATCCTGTACAGAGGTCTTCGTTGAGTACAGGTTTTAAAACAGTAACTGGAATATTTTCAGTGAAATCAGGATTTACAAATAAATGATCATTAGGTTCCTCAACATCACAGTCAAGAAGCCTTACATTTGAACCTGTATGTGCAAGGGAATATGCTAAATTTACAGCTACCGTAGTTTTTCCGGTGCCGCCTTTGCCGCTAGCTATGGCAATTTTCATACTGAATTTCTCCTTCTTTCTTCAGGAATTTATTTTTTTCGTGATAAATGATCGCAGAAACCTGCAGGCGGACGTCAAATATTTTTATGCCTGACCCCGGCCGCCGCCCATGCCGCCGGTTTGCCCGCCTTTCATGCCGGAATGGCTCCCGACATTCGGCCCGTCGATTTTTGAAAATTCTCCTGCTTTGAATTTTTCGACAGCTTCCCGGACAGAACCGCTTACACCAATCATAATATTGATTCCCGCTGCGCTTAATGTTTGATAGGCATTGGGGCCGCAATTGCCTGTTAAGACTGTATCAACGTCTTTTTGAGAAATCAGCTGTGCTGACTGAATTCCGGCTCCTCCGCCGGCACTTTGGTTTGTATTCTGGATTGCCTCGAAATCCATAGAATCAGAATCAATAATTAAAAAATATGAACAGCGTCCGAATCTTGGATCAACATTACTTTCAAGGTCAGGTCCGGTAGAAGTAATAGCGATTTTCATTAATTTTCGTCTCCTCTCTTTGAAAAAGTAAATAATTCAGCTTCTATTATAATAAGAATATTCTCATTATTCAATCCCGTTAGCTAGGATTCCCTAATAATGTTTTGTGTGACTGTTGTCCATCCGAAGAACCGGCCGAGAATTTTTACTGTTGATTCATGATTTTTTTCTGATGAACTTATGCATCCATCTTCAGCTAATGTACACAGATATCCCCGGTCAAATGCTTCCCGAAAACTTGAGGAAACACATGCCTCTGTAATACCGCCGGTAAAAACAAGACTCGAAATCCCATTGGATCGCAGAATCAAATCCAGCTCAGAGGTACAGAATGCGCCGCTGGAAGTTTTGGAAATGATCATATCCTCCGGTTCGGGAGCCAGACGGTGATCAATCTGACTGGCAGTAGCTGATTCCTGCAGAACAAATGGATTGCCGCTTCTGTCAAATAGATCCCCGGCAAGCCGCTTTCGGGATAAACCGGCAGGAACATCCCTGAGCTGTTCATCAGTATATGCAATACGGAGGAAAATGACAGGTTGTCTTATCCGGTTAAAATATTCCCTGAGAATCTGAATATTCGGAAGCACAATTTTTTCAAACCGGGTGAAATAATATTCCTCTGAATTTCCTGCACTCCATTGACTGCTGAGCTGATAATCAGTCATATAGTTCTGCATATCTACAATGATCAATGCAAGGTGATCCCTGTTAAGCCAGCTTTTTACTGAAATCCCGTGGGGACCGTTAATATCGAGTATATAAACTTGATTTTTCATATATGCATTATAGCATATGAACTGAGGAGGTCTTTAAGGTTATTCCTATAGAAAAAAGCTGATTTTTTTCTGCTTCTGAAACCTTCAGATGCCTGCCTCCGAATTGGATATTATCTTTTACTGAAAGATGAAGGAAAAGTGCGTAATCCTAATAAATTGACATTATTTAATGTGAAATCTTCGTGTTTTCCTTTGCGGTCACGGATTTCAGTCAATGATTTTTCACTTTCTGCAAAGGAAGGGTCCTGACAATAAGAAATGCTATCAGACACAAGGCAACAAGCCATAAGGGAACAGGCTGGGTCTATTTAAAACCGAAGGCTTTAAAACCCTCGTAAATCATTACCGGAGCTGCCTTCGGATGATATAAGACAATTACAACAGCTCAGAATCGTAAAACACCAGGCTTCGATACAGTAAAAAAAGGTTGACTGTGATTAGCTGGCGTTATTTAATGAAGACCAGTATGATCAGACAAAAAAAGAATATTATCAAAGAAACTGAACTCTTTTCTCCAATGAATGAAAGGGAGATTAAGATACTTGCTGAATTTAGTGAGTTTCAGACTTATGAAAAGGATGAGAAGATCTTCATAAACGGAGAGAAAAGCGATGCGTTGTATATCGTAGAATCAGGAGAAATTATAATAAGAAAAGAAAATGAATCGGGTAAAGAAATTGATATAGCACGGTTTATTAAAAAAGATTATTTCGGAGAACTCGACCTTTTAACCGAAAAAGAAAGAAACGCAACAGCCAGGGCAGAAAAACAAAGTAATCTTCTCAGGTTTCCAAAAAAGGGAGTGAACTTCCAGGATTTTTTATCTCATCATCCTTCCGTATCAGCACAAATACTTCACCGCTTTTCAGTTGTGATAGCCGGGCGAATTAGAAAAGCGAACAGCCTTATCAAAGAAAACTCTCCGGTAATTCAGGAGTTACAAAAGCAAGTATATCAGGATAAGCTGACAGGGCTATACAATAAAACATACTTGGAGAAAAGGGTTGGTGATTTTTTACAAAAAAATCCGTCTTCCTTAAGCCTTCTTTCAGTAAAACCCGATAATTTCAAAGTAATAAATGATAACTGGGGTCATGAAGCAGGTGATCAGACTCTGCGGATAATGGCAAATGAAATAGAGCGGATAATCGGACCTGAATGTATACCGACCCGGTATATGGGAAATGAATTGTTCATAATTTATCCTAATGCAGGAAAACAGGAAGCCCGTAATCTTGCAGCAGAAATCCGAAACGCTTTAAACAACCTTGATTTGCGGGAAGTTACAGAGGGGCAGGCATTCACCCTAACAGCAAGCATCGGTGTAGCAGTTTATCCCGAATACGCAAAGGAGAGAGATATTTTAATACAGAAAACTCACGAACTTCCTCTTATTGGACGCGCGAGGGGAGGAAATAAAATATTATTCCCTGAAGATAAGGATACAGATTCAAATGGATAAGCCTATAGATGTGCTGAAAAAAATAGAAATCTTATCAACCCTTAATAAGAAAGAACTGAAGACCCTCTATAATCTCATGGATATCGTTACAATAGAAAGCGGAAAAACGCTCTTCCAGGAGGGTGATCCCGGTGAAGAAATGTATATTGTTGTATCAGGCAAAATAGGTATTTTTGTAAAACTTCCTGATGGAGAGGACCTGGAAATCGCGGAAATAGGCGGAGGAAATTTCTTTGGTGAAATGTCTATTTTTGAACACGCTCCCCGTTCTGCCACATGCCGGACAAAAAAAGAGACTGAGGCTTTGCGTCTGCATGGAAGTAAATTTTATCAGTTTATCGGCAGGAATCCCTCTGCGGGAATTAAAATAATGCATAAGATGCTGAATATCACCTGTCATCGTCTGCAGAATACCGGAGCCTTTCTATCGGACATGGTTCAATGGGGCGATAATGCCAGGAAAAGAGCTATAACAGATGAGTTTACCGGTCTCTATAACCGCAGGTTTCTTGATGATGTTCTTGATGACAGATTAGCCGGTGCAAGATTAAAAGGCACTAATCTTTCTTTTGCTATGGTGGATTTAGATCATTTCGGAGATCTCAATAAAGAGTATGGAGAAAAAATCGGTGATGATGTTGTGCTGTCTGTTGCGGAGGTATTTAAAGAGATTTTCAGGGATTCTGATATTGTAGCCCGTTATGGGGGAGATGAATTCGCGTTGATTTTATCTAATACAGCGGCTGATACGGCTATGCAGCAATGCACTGTTTTCCGGGAAAAGCTCCTGCAGATAGATCTGCTTTCATCTTTGAAAGGATCAATCAAAAAAATAACAGCAAGTATCGGTATAGCCTCTTATCCTGATAATGCACGCAGTGTAGAAGAACTGCGGGAAAAAACAGACAAAGCTTTGTATGAAGCAAAAGAACAGGGACGCGATAGAGTAAATTTAAGCTGCAGCTAAGTTGGAGATGTATCATGAAAAAAGAACGGATTAAGACCATTGCGGAGAAAAATAGAATCATAAAAGCAATTATAAAAAGAATGATTACATCTGATGATTTTCTTCTTATCGGTCACAAGAATCCTGATGAAGACTGCATAGCTTCAATGATTGCCTTAAGTCTCCTGCTTAGCAAATTTTCAAAAACAGCGTCCCTTTATATTTCAAAAAAAATAAACAGCCACTTCGAATATCTTCTCAATATTTGTAAATATAATTTTATTAATGTTTACAGAGCCGGTGACACTATTCCTTTTACTCCGAAAACTATAGCTGTTCTTGATACACCAAAACCCTCAATGCTGGAGATATCCCCCCAGGTATCCGATTTTATGAATGATCCGGAAAGTGTCGTAATAGAAATTGATCATCATCTGAAGGCGGACAGCAGTTATATTGGAGATGCCGGTTACTGTCTCGTTGATGAGGCATCATCGGCCAGTGAACTTGTGGGGCTCCTGGGCTTTAAGCTGCAAAAGGATGCGGAACTTATGAAGTCATATCAAATAGAAGATTTGTTTTCCAGAAATTTCGTTCTTTCCGTTCTAACCGGTATAATCGGTGATTCTAAAATGGGAAAATATCTTAAAACAAACAGGGAGCGCAGGTTTTATCGGGTTTTCAGTATGATGTTTGATGTGTTACTGGCCTCAAAAACAAAGGAGAGTTCGGGTAATTTTTCCACAATGGAAGAGGTCTTCACTGAACTGGAACGGCTTTCTGAAAAGGAAGATGCTTTTTTCAATTATATGATAAGGAGAAAAGAGACTTTATCTCCATATATTTATTCAATTGTGCTTACTGCTGATGATGTACCGTTCATAGCTGAAAATTTCAGTAATGATACTGTAGTAACAGTAGCCCGGTATACCGCGGATATGCTTGCGGAAGAAAGCGGATATGTAAGTCTTATTGTTTATTATGAGGATCCGCAAAACTCACCGCTTATTCAATTCAGGATGAGAAGAAGTCAGGCCTTTCAGGGTTTGGACCTTCGGGAGATATTAGACTATTTTAAACTGAAAAACGGCGGCGGCCATCCCGGGGCAATCGGATTCCGGATTCCCCGGAATGAAATATCCAGTATCCAGAATTATACAAAAAATCTGATAACAGGGACTGAAGTTTTAATTCAGAATATTCTGAAGTGATTACTGCGGCTTGTATTTGTCATTAAGGTTAAGGAGAAGAAACGGATTTTCTCTTTTCTTTTTCCGGGACACTTTGTTCAGAAAATCATAAACGTTTGCTTTATTCTTACGGATTTTGGGATTATACATGCCTTCCGCCTGCTGAAATGGAGGGTGAAGATCGAATCTATGAAAAATCTTCAAAAAATAGAATTGTTTGACAAATATTATAAGGAGATTTAGAATAATATAGATTAAAAATTCAGGAGGAGAAAATGAAAAAAGTCAGTCTCTTTATTTGTATCATTCTTGTTTTTGCTCTTATCCCTGTTGCTCTCTTTGCTGAAGGACAGCAGGAAAAAGAGAAGGTAACCTTTTACTGGGCATTGTATGACGGCCTGACGGAAGAGTACAGAGAAGATCTCGAATCGGCCTTCGTGGATGCAAATCCGGATTACGAAATGGATATCGTTCCTGTTGCATGGGACCAGATGTATGACAAACTGACAACGTCCCTAGCAGGCGGTACACCTCCGGAAATATCCGTTATCGGAACCCGGTGGGCACTGGAGTTCATTAATTTGGACGCTATTGAACCAGTAGATAAATACGTCAGCAAAGCAACACTGGACAACATTCTTCCCGGAACAAAAGAAGCTGTCATCGGCGGAAAACTGATGGGGCTTCCCATTGCAGCGGGAGCAAGAATCCTTGTATTAAACCCGAAACTGACAAAAAAAGTCCCTGCAACAATGGAAGAGATGCGGAACGAGGCCATAAGGATTACCGGAAGCGGCAACTATGGTCTGATCATGCCCGGTAAAAAACATACTGAATTAACTGATTTTGCCTATTATCTTTATGCCGCAGGCGGAGATTTCTTTGAAATGAAAAGCGACGGCAGTTTCGGCAAGAGCACGGTTAATTCACCGGCAGGTGTAAAGGCCCTTGAGTTCATGGTAAAACTTGCTAATCAGGATAAGGTTGTTCCTCCCGGGTATCTTGCTACTACCCGTATGGAAGCACATCCTATTTTCTACAGCGGCAAAGCCGGTTATGTTATGATCGGAGCCTGGGTTGAATCAGCTTTAAAGCAGGCTGGCGCGGGATTCACCCCGATTTATGCCCAGATCCCGCCTTTCAAGGGCAATAAATCAGCACCTCTGATCATCACTGACTCAATAGCTATCTTTAAAGATGCTAAAAACAAAGAGGGAGCAGGAAAATTCATCGACTTCTTTTATCAGGACGCATGGAAAGCAAAATTTGATGAACTTGTGGGGTTCCCCCCTGTAACGGCAAGTGCGGCTAAACTTCCGCAGTTCCAGTCCCCCCTCTATCAGGCCCTTAATGAGGCAGCGGTCAGTGCCAAACCCTGGCCCCTCATGGAAGGATGGGCAGAAGTTTCAGATACGATTTGGGACGCTGTTGCTAAAGCCTACCTCGGTGATATGTCTCCGAAAGCAGCCCTTGATGAAGCGGCTGCGAAAATCGACGATATGC
>Ga0272441_10016060_pt1 | contig 10400 bp, 8 predicted proteins | sample SSMProp6N_FD_193582 | JGI IMG/M metagenome (GOLD analysis project Ga0272441, IMG submission 193582) | Marine sediment archaeal communities from Little Sippewissett salt marsh, Falmouth, MA, United States - SSM-Prop-6N | ecosystem: Environmental > Aquatic > Marine > Wetlands > Sediment ... | reverse complement strand
AGCCCGCAACGCTCGCTCGACCTTCTCCGCATCAAGAGGCCGAACGACGGCGTACCAATTCCGTAGGAAGCTTGGTCATCACGGGCTGGACCTCCTTCCGGGACTCAATTTGTTCCATCAGCAGACTGACAGCCAGGGAGGCCATATCTTCAACGGGTTGCCTCACCGTCATGACGGGACAGTCAAAGTAATCGACATTGGGCAGGTCGTCAAAGCCGATTACGGCCATCTCGTCGGGCATCGTTATCCGGTGTTCTCGCAGCGCCCGCAGCACACCCAGCGTGACGATGTGGCTGAGAGCGAAGATCGCCGTCGGCACGGGGTCCATCTGCAAGAGACGCTTCGTTTCCAGGTACCCGTTCTGCTGGCCGTAGAGGTCCCCAACGATCAGATGCTCGTCAACCGGGATCCTGTGCTTTCTGTGCGCATCCCGGTAGCCTCGGAGTCGTTCATCGTTGATCCATGAATGGGGCAGTCGCTGGATACAGCCGATACGTCGATGCCCTCGCTGGATCAGGTACTCGACGGCGTCATACGCGCCCTGGTAATTGTCGACGCCGACACAAGGGCAATGCACGTCCGGAATGATGCGATCAACAACGACCATGGGCAGACCGCGGTGGGCGAGCCGCTGGATATGGTCCCACTGCCGGCCAACAGGCAGGACAAGCAAACCATCGACATCCTGCTCGATCAACTGCTCGATCCGCTCCATCTCGATTTCGGTGTCCTCCAGTGTGTCGCACACGAGTACGGAGAAGCCAAACGTTTTGGACCGAGCCACAATCGTGCGAGCCAGCCGGCCGAGGAAGTAGTGAGACAGATCGGGGATAAGAAGCCCCAACGTTCTGGTCTGCAACGCCTTCGGTTTGTAGGTACTTCTGCTGTGTGTGTAGCCCAGATGCCGAGCCGCTTCGAAGACCGCCTGTTCGGTCTCAGGGCGGATCTTGTAGGCGTTGCCATGACCCCGCAGGACTCTGGAGACGGTTGCCTCGGAAAGACCCGCCTGCGTCGCAATTCGTTTGAGCGTGACCTTGGCCATAGTCAAACCATGTTTGCGTGCAAGTATTGACTTACTTAATGCAATTATTGCATTGTACGATTCCCGTCCGGTGCGGTCAAGGGAAAAGCTCATCGGATGACGTGGCACGCGGAGCTTGGTCTCCGCCGGATTGACGAACTGAATAAAGGTCGGTAGTGTGGATTGTGGCTCCCTTTGCGATCGTGGGTGCTGTCGGCGATGCTGAGGCAGGGAGGGAAAGCAGCAGATACACCGTATCCAAGGTGAACGAGCCTGACATCTTCAGGAAAGGGTTGTGACATGGGTGCAAGACGAGCCTTCACGCTGATCGAGCTTCTCGTGGTCATTGCCATTATCGCCATCCTCATGGCCATTCTGATGCCCACGCTGCACCGGGCGAAGGAGCAGGGGCAGCGCGCCAGTTGCCTGAGCAACGTCAAGCAGTTGACCCTCGCCTGGATTCTCTACGCTCAAGACAACGACGACCGGATCGTCAACGGCAGCACCTTCTTCTCGCGACCCGGCGAGGTGGCGTGGATTGGGGCCCGCTGGCAGGTAACCGGGACCCCCGAGCAACTGCGGGAACATCTCAAGGACGGAATTCTCTACAAGTACTGCGAGGATGTGGATATCTTCAAGTGTCCCACGGGGATTCGCGGCGAGGTGCTGACCTATGCCATCGTGGATGCGATGAACGGCGCGACGAGCATTCCAGGCACGAAGGACCTGATGATCAAGCGCCTGAGTCAGGTTCGCAGGCAGAGCGAACGCTTCGTGTTCATCGACGAAGGCAAGATCTCGCCGGATAGCTGGACCGTCTACTACGACCAGGAGAGTTGGTGGGATCAGCCAACGGTCCGCCATGGTGACGGAACGAATTTCTCGTTCGCGGATGGGCACAGCGAGTACTGGAAATGGCGGGATGCCCGGACTGTCGATCTCGCGAAGATGGAGACGGTGCAGTCCGGCAGCAATGCGCAGCCCGGAAATCCTGACTTGCATGCCGTTCAAAGGGCGGCCTGGGGCAAGCTCGGCTACACGCCCGCCAATTAGCTGGTGTGACGATACGTCCATTTCCAGGGACTGCGGAGATGTCCAGTGACAGGTCTTTGAAAGAACTTGGTCCGATTCGGTGAAAGGAACAGTGGCATGACAAGATGGTCTCTACCGGCAGTGATATTCGTTGGCATCGTTCTTGGATCGCAAGGGGGCTTCGCACGCGAGATCCACGTCTCGCAAGCAGGGACTGATGCGGGTCCCGGCAGCCAGAACGCGCCATACCGCACAATCAACAAGGCCGCGTCCGTCGCTCAGCCCGGGGATACCGTCGTGGTTCACGCCGGCACGTATCGCGAATGGGTCAAACCGATCCGTGGCGGCACCGAGGAGGGCAAGCGCATCATCTACCGAGCCGCGTCCGGCGAAGACGTCTTCATCAAGGGCTCCGAGCGAATCACTTCCTGGAAACCCGAGGATGATGGCGTCTGGAGAGTGGAACTGCCGAATTCCTTCTTCGGGGAGTACAATCCTTATGCGCTGCAGGTTTCGGGAGGTTGGCTCAATTACGGCCAGTGGCATCATCGCGGGGACGTCTATCTCAATGGCGAGGCCTTTCGTGAACGCGAGACCGCGCGGGACGTGGCACAGGTCGAGCACACGTGGCACTGCCGGGTGGACGGCAATCGGACAACGATCCGAGCGAATTTCGCCGAGGTGAATCCCAATGCGGCACTGACCGAGATCAACGTTCGCGAAAGTCTCTTCATGCCGGAAGTCACCGGTTTGCAGTACATCACTATCGATGGTTTTCACTTCATACACGCGGCGGCCAATTGGGCGCCGCCGACCATGGATCTGCAACCGGGCGCCGTCGGCCCACGCATGGGAAAGCACTGGATCATCGAGAACTGCACGATCACCAATGCCCGTTGTGTGGGCATCATTCTGGGACATGCGCCGGGAGTGGACTACGGCGACATTGACGCCTATGGGGACCACATCGTTCGCAACAACATCATCCGCCGGTGCGGGCAGGCAGGGATCGCCGGCCAGAAAGGGGCTACTCGCTCGCTGATCTGCGGCAATCTCATTGAGGAGACCAACTACCGTCGAGAATTCGGGGGCTGGGAGACGGCGGCCATCAAGTTCCATAATACTGTGGATGCCGTCATCAGCGACAATCTGATCCGCGGCGTCTATCGACAGAAGCAGGGGGCGTTCGGGATCTGGATCGACTTTGGCAATCAAGGCATCCGGATCACCCGCAATGTCATTTACGACACCGAGGCGGCCACTGTCTTCCTGGAGATGAACCATGGCCCCATTCTGGTCGATACCAACGTGCTGATCGGACAATCCGTCCGAAGCAATTCGGAGGCCACAGTATTCGCGCACAATCTGTTTGTGGATTGCGGGTACGAGTACAATCCCGATACGGGACGTCGTTCCCAGTATTTCAAGCCGCACACGACCGAAGACGTCGGACGAAAGACCGGCACCGCGCAGGACGACAGATGGTTCAACAACATTTTCGTCCGACGGGGGCTGGACGACGTGAAAACCGCGCCGGGCTATGCGTCAGCCTACAACGTCTTTCTGGAAGGTGCGCGGAAGAGTTCCTTCGGCGATGAGAATAGTGCGGTCGATCCCTACGACACGGACCTGACCGTCCAAAATCATCCGCAGGGGGCCACAGTCACGTTCTCCGTGAATGACGCGCTTTTCGGCGTGAAAGGGCCGACGGTCAATGCCGAACTGGTCGGCGTCTTTGCAACGGTTGGCCAGACCATTGAGGATCGTTACGGGAAACCTGTCGAGGTGAATAGCGACATTGAGGGCAACAGATACGCGCCACCACTGGCCGGGCCGCTCGCAAACATCAGGAGAGGCGGAACACAATCACTTGGTCAGTCAGCCAGCGCGTGTCGGCGCAAAAAGAACGACCCTAAGGAATGACGCAGCAGACAGAGATTCTCAGATGGCTGGGGACGCAGTAAGAAAGACGGGCCCACACGTACGATGATCCAATGTGGGCCCGTGTATTTCTCCTGAGTTTCCTCGGTTAGACCATGTCTTTGAGGTTCTTCAAGGGACGAATCTTCACGACGTTCCTCGCCGGTTTGGCCTTGAACATCGTTTCCTCGCCGGTGAAGGGATTGATGCCCTTGTGGGCCTTGGTCGCCGGCTTTCGGACGACGACCAGCTTCATCATGCCGGGGACCGTGTAGGCGCCGGGGCCGCGGCTGGCGAGGCTCTTCTTGATCTGCCCGGCCATCGCCTCAAACACGGAACTTACCTGCTTCTTCGTCAGGCCGGTTGCCTCCGCAATCCCTGACATGACCTCACTCTTGCTCATTGGCTTCGCAGCTGCCTTCGCCGTCGCTTTCTTTGCCATAACACATAGCCTCCTTGTACTGATAGAAACAGGTAACGACCCGAATACACAATGGATTCCACGGAGTCGACGTGCAATCCGTGCGCATCTATATGGGCTTTCACCGCATCTGTCAAGCCAGAATCCTGTAGGAAATGTGGCCAAATCAAGGATTTTTCGGGCTTTTCTGACAGGAGTACCCGCCTCCCGTGTCGCCGGAAGGCCAAATGCGCGAGATGCGTGACGCAGGCAACGGAGGATAAGTGGCCAGGGACCCGGCTCACCACGGCCTCGCGGCCTTCTGCCACGGAGGGAGCAAGCCCCGGAAAAGGGACGAAGCACTCTTCGGTCAGAGCGATAGAATGTTCTTCTCGATCCATTGCCAGGTTCTGAGGTAATCGCCCTCCGCGATCAGTGTATCGAACTCGCGCGTATCCCGCTGACCAAGCAAAGCCCAGAGCTTGTTCGTGAGCCGGGCATTCATCTCGAACGTTCCCTTGATGTCCCATCGTGTAGGGGAGGTGTCGGACGTGAGGAAATCGTCGTAGCCGTACTTCTGAAGGTAATAGAGAAACTCCACATAGTCGAGCAGATGGTGTGTGCCCACCATATAGTCCCAGTCCCACTTGCCGTTGTTGTCGTTGATGTGGATATAGTATCGGAACCTGCTTTCCGCGAGGAGGGAGACCGCCTCCGCCGGGTTCTCGCTGCCGTACATGGAATGACCGAAATCGAGCGTTACCCCCATTTCCTCGACCCCGATTTCGTTCAGGAGCAAGAGCGTCTTCGCCGCGGTGTCCACGAAACAGTGGCCCCGCGTCTCACTGGGTTTGTACTCGATGAAGAGCGGAACTTCCCGCAGGTGACCGGCCGCCTCACGGAGGGTCTGGACGAGATGTTTCCATGCCCGACCGTAGTCATACTGGAAGTTGAATTCGTAGCCGTCCGCCAGGGGGCAGCAGGTGACCTTGTCGGCCCCGACGGCTTTCGCGTACTCTTTCGCTCTCTTGATGAAATCCACAGCCTTGGCGCGAACCTGTGGTTCGGTCGCACTGAGACTGCCGTTACGGAACTCCGGTTCCGCCTTCACGTTGACGTTTACCGCCGCGATGCTTAGCCCGGACGCTGCGAGCAGTTGCTTCATCTCCTGCGGGTCTTCACAGACCTCATAGGGAAACACCACTTCCACGCCCGAGATGCCGGCAATCTGCGAAGCCATCTGAAAACGCTCGGGCAATGTCTTCTGCGCATTGTACTCATGGAAGCGGTCTTTCGTGGTGCTGAGGAAACTTGTGATTACGGCGTGTCTCGGAGCGTCCATTGTATGCCTTCCCTTAGCAGTCAACAATCTTGGTAACTCTCTCGATATCGGGGTCAGTGAATCCGTCGAGGACATCCCGTGCGACCGTCGAGAAGCTGTATGCCACGACGCCTTCCTTGCCGGCCTGAAACCAGTGCTTCGTCCCCGGTTGGAGGGTGATCTGATCGCCCGGTCGCATGAGAACCTCGTACCGCACCGTGTAGCTGTCCTGCTTGCCTTTCGGTATGGTCCCTTCTCGCATGTTGTCCTCACCGGGAAGGTAGAGTCTCATGGTGCCGCAGACGACCCGGATGGTCTCTTCCTTGCCGGGATCGTCGCCGACCGGTGGGTGCCAGTGTTCCGGCAGGGTCTGACCGGGGAACAGGACGACGATCTTGGCGGCCATCCTGTCCGTGGCCACCAGGGTCAGGATCTGCCCGCCTTCCTGAGGGAGACGGCTCAATCCGAAGTCGGCTACCTCGATTCTCTCCGCCTCCGCATCCGTGATGTGGATACCGGATTCCCGAATCATGGCGGCCGCACACTTCTGGGCGGCTTCAAATTCCTTGCGGGTCAGCATGTCTATCTCCGGTGTCACGTTATGAAGAAAATCTTGTATGCAAGAATGCCGACGACCAGCAGGACGGCGATGACGAGGAACAGCACGAGTCGGAGCTTGGCCCGCCGGGGTGAGATGGACTCCGAGATCCTTCTTCTGGGGTTCATGAAGAGCCACGCGACAGCCGCCGCCACGTTGATCGTAGCCGCGAATACAAAGAACGAGTTGGCTGTTCCCACCTCCTTGACAAACCAGGGCAGGGTGACGTGAGCGACGAAATAGGGGAAGATGATCGCGCTGAACGCCGAACCGAGGTTGCCTAACATGTTCATCGCACCGGAGACGGCTCCTGAACTGCCGCCGCCGATGTCCATGCAGAACGACCAACTCGGACTGATGGTCATCTCGACGCCGAATACCGCGATACTGAAGCACAGGACGAACGGGAGAGGACCCGCCAGGCCGGCCTGCGTCGTCACGATCAGTCCGAGCGCACCGATCGCAAAGCCTGTCACGGCGGGGATTCGTCGCGAGGCCACGGGATAGCCTTTCGTGTATAACCACGTAACCAACCCGCCTGAGGTCCAATGAGCAAACATGCCGAAGATCAGGGGAATCGGGGCGTAGAAGGCGGCCTCAGCTCCCCAGTGTTCGATCAGGTAGGGCTGGAGCCAGGTAAAACTGATGAAGAACGTGATATTGCTGGCGATGTACTGAAACATGGCCAGGAGCATGTTGCCGGAGGTTACGATCACCGCAAAGGGGATTTTGGCCGTTGAGGCGGTGTTCTCCCGCAATCCCTTCTGGATGTACTCCAGCTCGGCCTGATGCACCTGGGGGTGGTCCTTCGGGTCATTGCGGAACCACGCCAACCAGGCAATCACCCATACGACGCCGATGGCCGCGTTGATGACAAACGTCATGCGCCAACCGAGACGTGCAATCAGGAAAGGCATCAGAAACAGCGAGATGGCCGCACCGACTCTGGCTCCGGAGTGGAAGAGCCCTTGCGCGATGCCACGCTCTTGCGCGGGAACCCAGTTGTACAGGGCTCGCGTCGCGCCGGGAAACGCACCGGCCTCGCCGGCACCGAAAAGAAAGCGTATGACCAGCAGCGAGGCGGCGTTAAAGGCGGCGGCCGTCAGCAGCGTGAACGCGCTCCAGAACGCCACGACCCAGGCCAGGATCTTACGTGGCCCAAAGACATCGGCGAGCCAGCCGGCGGGGATCTGAAACAGGGCATAGCCGATCGCAAAGATGCCGAAGATGTACCCCATCGTCTGCTTGTCGATGCCGAGGTCGTGTCGCATCGCCTCGGCCGCCGACGAGATGCAGGCGCGATCCATGTAGGTATTGACGGTGTGAAGGAACAGCAGGCCAATCAGCCAGTAGCGTCCGTGAGTTCTTCCAGGATTCCCGTGCACTGTCCGTATGCCTTTCCGTTGAGGTCCGCGATCTGGCGGCTACTTTCCTTTCAGGCCATACGCGACTCGCGTCTCCGCAGGCGTGGCAATCTCTCTGCCCAGGTCTTCGATGAGAGCACGTGCCTTCGTGACGAGTTCGACGTTGTTCGCGGCCTTCCGGTTGGGCGCGAGATACATCGAGTCTTCGAAGCCCACGCGAACGTTGCCTCCAAGGGCCAGCGACAACGCGTGCAGGATGAAGTCCTTCGGATGATGCGGCGTGAGCGTCCACACAGCCTCTTCAGGCAACTGTCTGGCCATAAACAGGGCGTTGTCCGGCGTGGCAGGAAGCGTGCCCGGAAAACCCATCGCGAGGGTCACTACGAAAGGGCTCGCAATCAATTCCTTCTCCAGTAGCCGCTCGACCAGCGTTATCATGCCCGGCTCGAAGAACGCCAGGTCGGGGACGACGCCATGCCGGCGCATCTTCGCGGCCCAGTACTCCATGTCCCCCGGTGTGTTGATGTACGCCTGCTCGCCGACGTTGCAGGAGCCCATATTCAGGGACGCCAATTCCACGCCGGGTACTTCGACCGAGACGGACCGTTCGTCGCGGCTCAACTCCGATATGCCCCCTGTCGATCCTTCCACGATGATGTCGCACCGCTCTCGCACCATGTCAATCGTCTTCCGGAAGTTCGTGGTATCGACCGTGGCTCTTCCCTGCTCGTCGATGACGTGCAGGTGAACGACCGAGGCGCCGGCCTGATGGCACTCGCAAATCTCCTGCGCCAGTCGTTCAGGGGTCGGGAAGGACTCCACATCGTCGTAGTAGGTCTGTGCCAGGGGAGCAACCGTGAGTGTCACCTTATCCATGCTTTCGCCCATCCAAGAACCTGCGGACCCGACCCTACACAGCGTGTGCGGGCGGTCGTATCCATTACTATTTGCTGTGAAACGACGCAACAGCAACAGGATACCTTCATTTCCCCCGCTTTCAAGCAAAGATGTCAGATGGAATGGTCAGGCGACGCGCCGAGGAATCCTGCGGTGCTTCAAGGGACGCGACCTGGCGAATTCTGCGCTGCCGCTGATCGGCGCTGTCGATGGCATCAAACGAGATTTCCCGCTACCGCGCGATCAGGCCGGGGCGGTCAGCGGTGTATCGTCTGAGAAAGTCATCGAGCGTACCGCGCGCGAGGTAGAACCGGCTGACCCGAGTACTCCCCTCGTTCGGGCCGATATCCCCGAAGTCACACGCGGCGTGGATACAGCAGCGATCCAGATTGTCGAACAGAAAGGCGGCGTCAATCGCAGTGGCGGCCATGTACGAACCTTCCGGCTGGGACAGGGTCACAATCCAGGACCCATCTGTTCGGTCGGGACTGGTGGCATTGAAGCCGCGCACGAAGATCGATTCCTGGCCGGGTGGTGTCCGCTCAGGCAGGTAGAAGCCGACGGTCGGCATGCGCCCACGGACACGGTGCGTTCGCGCCAGACACATCGGCTTGCCCTGCGACGACATATAGGTTCGTTCGAGGGTCCAGTCCTTGAAATCCGGTGCGTTGACGGGGTTGAGGCAGTTGAATGCGAACACATCATGCCAGACGAACTCCGTGTGGTTGCGGATCGTCATGTCAATATCCACATAGTCGTTGCCAGGGATCATTCGGAGACTGTAATAGATCCGGCCGCCGGGCCCCCAGGCGCAGGACACAACGCCGTTTGGGTCCGGTCCGGTCCACTCGATCGTGGCTTCCGTGAAGTTCAGGAGCATGGCCTCCCGGCAGCCGATCGTCTCCGGAATTCCCAGCGAGAAGACCTGATCGTTCAGGAGGGGAACCTTTGCCCGCACGCTCATGGTCCCGGCTTGTGGCTGTAACGCGATCCGCTCGCCTAACGGGGCCGGTCGCTTTCGTGGGCGGCTGCGGCCTTCTGGAGCATGGGCGACGCGGACGTCCCGCCTGCGGCTCATCGACCGCAGCCCCTCAACACGCAGGTGCTTGCCAAGAAAGGCGAGTTCTCGATGCAGCAGCGTCGTATCCCCCCGAGTGCTCTCGGGAGAGATGACGAGTTCATAGGGTACCTGCAAGTCCTTCAATTTCTTTTCGAGAATCAGGCCGGTGATCGGCGTGTGCACATCCCATTTGAGCCGCTCATCGCCGGGCCAGAAGGCGTCTGTCGGTCCTCGGTGGGTCAGGAACACCGGCGGAGAATCCGAACCCACGTATTCAATGGGCGACAGGGATTTCAGCTTCTCAAGCAGTTCGGCCTTGGATATCTCGTTAGGGGCGCCGACCAGAGCCAGCATCCGCGTCCAGAGGTACGCGCGGCGCTCCGAGTCCTGGAGGAGGTTGTCCATCTGGAGCGCCAGGTCCGTTGGCGCCGCGCCCGCGACGATACAATCGGGCCTGGAGGAATGACGTTCCACGGGGTCGGCGCTGGCAGGGTCGGCGCGGTCCGGCCCAAACCCTGCCATCAAGGCCAGATGGCCGCCGGACGACCTGCCCTTCACCGCGATACGGTTCGGGTCGATTCCCAAGCGGTCTGCCTGCTTCCGTACGAACTGGATGGCCCGAGCGATGTCGTCACAGGGCGCTGGCCAGTGAACGTCTTCCCCGACGGGGCGATGTGCGACGACGATGACCGAGATACCGGCGTCCAGATAGGGTCGGAACGGCTCAACATTCGGTCTTTGAGGCGGCGATGAATTCCATCCGCCGCTGAGAATCTGGATGATGGCG
>Ga0272441_10016059_pt1 | contig 10401 bp, 5 predicted proteins | sample SSMProp6N_FD_193582 | JGI IMG/M metagenome (GOLD analysis project Ga0272441, IMG submission 193582) | Marine sediment archaeal communities from Little Sippewissett salt marsh, Falmouth, MA, United States - SSM-Prop-6N | ecosystem: Environmental > Aquatic > Marine > Wetlands > Sediment ... | reverse complement strand
CGCACGCAGCATGATATCCGTGGTATAGCCGCTGGCCTCCTCGAAGGCGGCGGCAAAACCCTTGATGCGCCGGTTGATGCGGTGGACCTGAAAGCCGGAGACGGTTCGGGCGAGCCGGGAGGGACTCAGGTTATAGCCGGCGGGGCCGATCTTGAGAAAGCTGTCCCGGCCGCTGAGACTAAGCTCCAACAGGCCGTGCTCGGGAGCCCGGGCAGAGAAGTCTCGCAGGTTGAGGATATTCAGGCTGGTCCGGCCGCCCAGTCCGAGCTCAACTCCCGCAGAGGCCAGGCTGCCGAGAGTACTGTTGAAAGCAGCGGCATTTTCAATATGCAGGCGGGAGAAACCCGCCGTGTCCTCGTTGCTCAAGTTGAGGGCATTGAGGCTCTCCCGGACCATGGTGCCGGATATGCCCGCGGCAACATCCGTTAGAGCCCGGCGGCCCACAATGCTGTCTTCCAGCAGGTCCGAATTGAGGGTGAGGCCGCTGCCCTGGATCTCCATGGCCCCTACTATACCGGTGGCCATATTTTCGGCGAAGCGGCTGCCCCCTGTATAGAGAGTTTTTGCGATCACGCCTTCCAGGGAACCACCCATCTGCGTCATGGCCGCGGCATTGAAGGAGGCGAAGCCCTGGGAAACCAGTCCGGCGAGTCCCTTTTTCCCCATATCGATTCCGGCTTCGGCCCAGTCGGTCCTGCCGCCGGCGAGATCCAATCCGGTAAAAACCGCGTCATCGACCAGAGTTAAAGCGAGCATACCGGTGCCCGGGCCCAGCAGCACGGTTCCGATGATCGACACGCTCAGGTCGATCAGGCCCCGGGGCGTCGGTGCGTGGAACCAGCCGTCGGGCTCGCCGTCGTTGTCATGGTCATCGTCCCAGAGGCGCAGGTCGTAGAGCGGAACACTCAGTGTGGCCAGGCCGCGGGACAGGCGGGCCTCGTTGCGCAAATAGAGCTCAAAGATCCGTCCATACTCCCCGTATCCGGCCTGGGCGACTTTTTCCGGATTTTCCTCCTGCATGACCGGCGCGTAGCCCACATGCATGGCGAAGAGGCCATTGAGCTCTGTGTACTCCCCGTACTGCGCCGACGAGCTGAATTCCTCTCTTTCCGTTTCCATTAAAGCGCGAAATCCCTCACTTATATCCGCAGCCTCTTCCAAATCCTTTTGGCCGAAGATCAGCTGCAGATACTCCTGGAGACGGTCGACAGCGTTCCTGACCGAATCCTGAATAATATCCCCGCTCAGGCTTTCCAGAGCCGGGCGATCCAGTTTCACGCCAATCTCCAGATCGGGAGCCTGGTAGTCATGGTAGCCGCGAATGTACTGCTGCTCCTTCTCGGTTCCGCCCAGAATGGAGCGGTCGATCAGGGCGGAGCGTCGGAAATCGGGTCCCTGCCGCCTGTAACCGGCAGCTTCCAGGGTGTTGCCGATCTGACGTCCCACGTTTTCATTGGCGTCATCAACCGCCTTGTAGACCTCTTCCCGGGTTCTGGATACGATCTCCCTCAGCCTCAGTGCCTGCACCAGCGCCGCTTTTTGGTAGATCTCGCTGCCGAGTCCACCCTGAAGTTCCTGGAGCGCCAGGCTGTTTCTCCGGTAGGAAGAGGAGCGGGACAGGGAGGTCGGGCGGAGCAGCGCACGGATACTGATTCCCCGGCTGCTTTCACGGGTCTTCTCCAGCAGGGTTTCCAGCCCCTCCCGGCCGCTGAGGCCGCGAATCAGCGCGGAAAGCCGCGGCGTACCGGAAGTCATGTCGGGAACGAAAATGCTTTCCACATCGGCGGTCAGGGAGTCCGCTTTGATTCTTATATCACGGGCCAGGGCCGAGCAGGCCGCCGTATACGCATGGGCACTGCTCTCTTCGAGCCAGTTCTGGCGGGCCAGCCCAAAGAGCTTGTACTTCTGATCCCAGAGATCGGCCTTTTCCTTGTATTCCGTCCGAAAATCTCTTTCCCAATTCCCGCGTTTTTCAGCCGAAACAGCGAAGCCGTCTTCCCATTCACGCAGTCCGGCGGCATAGAGCCGCTCGAGCATTACCTGCCATTCGAGTCTGCGGCTTTGCAGCAACTCGAGCTGTAGACTGTGCTCCGAATTTTGAGCCTGAGCTGCAGCGGCGAGCTTGAGGTTAAAAAGGGCGAGCAGGGCGTTGCAGCGCAGCCGCGTAGCGGGCAGTTCGGCGCCCGGCGTGAAGCGCAGCAGCTTCTCCGCCTGCTCATAGTTTGAGCGCAGCAGGTCCGTTTCCATAAACTCGGGATTGTAGAACAGCTTCCGGGCGGCATCCGCCAGCTCCTGCGGGGAAGCGTCTGGATTTTCGAGCAGCCGCCGGTAAGCGGCGGCATCCTCCACCCGGGCGTCCCGCAGACTACTCAGGAGGGCGTCGATCTCCGCCTGTTTCTCCACGCACAGTGCTCCCGCCCGGAGAGTCAGATTCTCCAGAAGCGTGATTGTGGACTCGCTTGTATCCGTTTCCCTATAAAAAAGGCCTTCAATAGAGGCAGCCGTTTCAGTCGCTATCTCCCGATCCAGCACAAGGTTCAGCACCTGGATGAGTTCAGGGCAGGACATTCCAGGCTCTCCCTTCAGGAGTGCCAGCTCTTCTTTACAGGTGCTGCAGGTCTGCGCATATCCGGCGATGTCCAGGATTGACTCGATCAGGAGCTTTTTCCCTTCCCCGCCGTGCAGGAACTGCAGAGAATTCCGGTACTCGCGGATGCGCTTTTTCTTGTTAAACCAGAAGATATGGATAACTGGATACTTTTTCTTGATGTCGTCGATCGCGTCGTTCGCTTCCGCTTTCAGGAACTTTACCGCCTCGTAGCTGAGATCGCGGCCCATAAAAGCGGTATCCGCGAGGAGCTTCTCCTCGGTGAGCAGTAGCTTGAAGAAGCTGTAGAGCTTATACAGGCTGGGATCTGCCTGCAAGTTTTTCAAAGCTCTTTGTCCCAGCTTTCTCAGATGGGCGTCGGGATTAATATCGATTTCGTCGCAGAGCAGCCCGTAGGCCTGTTGGCTTTCGGCTGCGACCTGGACCTCGTCGGTTTCATAGGAATAGGCGAAAGCGAAGTCCTTCAACAGACCCAGCAGTCCCGTGTCGGCGAGGCCCAGGGGCACATAGATTTTTTCCTGGTTGTTTCCGAACAGTGGGAAATTGAGCTCGCGGTAGATAAGTCCGTCACCCTCCAGGTCCTCCGGGGTGATCAATTTCTCCAGCTCCCTGAGCCAGATCAGGGTATCCCGCAGGAAGGTTCCGTTGGAATTGCTGAAATAGTCCGCGAGTGCATCCTCTGTCAGCCCTTCGGGGCGGCAGAAATCGGTAAGCGCCTCTATGCCTGTTGTTTCCAGCATGCTTGGGTCGAGAGTTTCATCAACAAGGCTGAAAGGCAGATTAACCAGGTCTACAAGGGCGCCGACAGCGGCTCCGAACTCCGCCAGGGCCTGCGCGTTTTCCTGTCCGAGGTGCTGTATACGTTCAGCCAACCTGTTGCCGGCATGATCCAGCAGGATCTGCGTGCCCAGCAGCCGGGTCTGTTCCTCCTCCAGCGCGGCGTAGGTCGGATTACGCACCGGGAAGGGCAATTTTTCCTCTCCCGCTTCGTAGAGACTTGTGAGCAGGTCGAGGACGCGCCGGGTGTGCTCATACTCAGCCAGCCTGTGTTCCATAATTTCGCGGGGATCGATACCGCCCTCGACAGTTCCGCTGCGGGCGTAGCTGTCGATTTCCACGGCTTCCTGCAGCCGGTAACCCGCCTCCCGGCAGTCCTTGAAAGCCCTGTCAGCCGCTTCCCTGGCGGTTTTGTAGACCGCGGCCGAATCATTATCCAGGCCCGCGGGAGTGTTGCCCGCTTCTCCGAGCAGGTACAGGGCGGCCAGGTACTCCTGTTCTGCGTTCGCGAAACGCCTCCTGGCCTGTTCGAGGACGGCAGCGGTTTGCGCCTCTGTGGGCCGCTCAGAGCTGCGGCACTCCGCGTAGCGGACGACTGCAGCGGCAATTTCCGCCTGGCGCCTCAGGAGCTCGGCTTTCGTCTCCAGTCTTTCCAACTCCAGGGTATAGGGATCGTCGAATCCCGGGCCGCTTTCAGTCAGAATCTCCGCCTCCAGAGCCCGGAGGTTCTGCAGGGCGGTCTGCGCTCTTCCGCTGTACCGGGAATGGATTTCCTGCCAGTAGGCTGTCTCCTCTTCGCAGAGAGCACGCTGGCTGCTGTCAACTGTTCGGGAGATCTGCCGCCGGAGCTCTGCAATGCTGTTTTCGGCCAGAGCCATGAAGTCCCTGCTCCGTTGGTAGTCGTCGAGCAGGTTCGTGAGTGCAGCCTGCATGCGGGTGCTTTCGCGTTCTGAAGCCGCAAGCAGCTCCGTTGCCGCTTGCTCACAACCGGCAAGCAGGGAATCTTCCAGCTCCAGCCAGTTCTTGGCTCCCTCTTGCGCCAACCGGATAAATTCCTCGAGCCAGATTCCGCGGGCCTGCCTGAGCTCCGCAAAGGCATTGTCCCAGGCTTCTTCCCCAGACAGAAAACCCGCTTCCGCGTCGCGTTCCCAGCGAATACGCTCCATGATCAGGCGGTTTTCAGCTTGGCTCCACACCTCGCAGGCCTTTCTCAACTCCTGCTGGAAATAAGACCGCCAGTTCTCCACCGTGTTCTCGGTACCGCCCGGCAAAGTCTGCGCCGGGTTCGCCGCGGGTGAGAGATCCTCAGCCAATTGTTGATTTATCGCCAACAGGACTGTGTCCGTATCACTGATAATGGCCTGGGTCAGGGCAGAGGCTGTTTTGGCTTCGCTTTGTTCACGGAGCGAGACAGCGTCATGCAGGCGGGCATGGAGGAAGAGGCTTTCCTCCTGCCGATAGAGACGCTCGAATTCTCTCTCGGCGCTTTGTTTATACTCGCCAAGGGTGGCAAACAGCTGTTGTTCCCCGGGAGCGCTCAAGTTCTCCGGCAGGACCGATAGAAGCTCCTGGCAGATCAAGTCGGCCTTCTCTTCCCATTCCCGCATGAATGTGTCGATCGCGGTTGTGATCCGGGTGTTCCATCCGGAAAGGTCCCCGGTTTCTCCCCAGAGGCCGGCGCTTTTTCGGAGAACGGGCCGGCCGCAGGCATCGCGGTCGATGTTTCCAGCCTCGTCTGTTTGGTATAGGAAGAGGAGGTTGGCGTTCCTGATCTCTGCGAGCAAATCCTGGGTGGCGGGAGACGGCAGGCGCTGCTGAAGCTCGGCGTGAAGCCAGGCAAGCAGTCTGTTTTCCAGGAGATTTTGGCGGGATGCCTCCTCCCAGGCGGGCAGAGCCTGGAAATCTTCAAGGACAAAAATAAATGAGCCGTGTTCCAGGGTATCCCCGGAAACAGAGGAAATGCGGGGTGCTTCCGCTTCTGAGAGATCCGGCAGCAGTCCTTCCTGAGCAGCAGCAACGAGGGCGACAAGGGAACACAGGATGGCCGGCAATCCCTTGACCGCTTTAAACATTTTAAATAACCTTTATATATATAAGATACTTTTTATTAATAAATTTTAATTTATCCCTGTTTTGCTGTCAAATTTTTTGCTCCAGCGAACCCAGTTTTTTTCCCCAGTATCGCACTTTACAAATCTGTAAATAGCGGGTACAGTATCGTGCTTGTTTGCCCGGGAGCTCGTTTCGCCGGGGATTCGAGGTATGCTATCTTAAGATTGACAACGCGGGGCGCACGCGGCGGAATAAACGCTTCCGGCAATACCGCACCCGTTCAACAGGAGTTGTGCTGTTCTAAAAAACCCCAGGTTTCGGTTCATTGCTGAGCGCCGTTAGGCGCGAAGTCCCGGAGTGGGCTGAGCGCCGTTAGGCGCGAAGTCCCGGAGTGGGCTGAGCGCCGTTAGGCGCGAAGTCCCGGAGTGGGCTGAGCGCCGTTAGGCGCGAAGTCCCGGAGTGGGCTGAGCGCCGCTTTTCTCCGGTGAAGAACCCCTCTCTATAAATCATTAACCCGTAGAGAATAACCTTAAAAAACAATAGCCTCCAACAAAAACAATAAGTATATTAACATGAACATTAGATATGGATGGAAAGGATTATGAAACGTAGTTATATAGTATTTTTACTTCTTCTTTTCGCGGTCCTGACGGCCGGGGCAATGGATTTCATAGCGCCCCTGGACGAGTATAGGATCACCTCGCGCTTCGGCTACCGCACCGATCCCATGGGCGGTAACTCGGAATCTCAGTTGCACAAGGGCATCGACCTGGTGGGTCCGCATCACGCGCCTGTGAAAGCCGCGGCGGATGGTGTGGTGGTGGAGCACTGGCCGGCGCCGAACGGCTATTACAAGGGCCATCCCGTTTACGGCGGGTTGGTGGTGATCGACCACCTGGACGGCACGCACACCCTCTACGCCCACCTGTCGCGAACCTTTGTGGCGGAGGGCGACCGCGTGCTGGCAGGCAGGGTCATCGGCCGGCAGGGCAATTCCGGCAAGTCCACGGGGGAGCATCTCCATTTCGAGATCGTTATCGATCCCCTGACGGTGATGCACCCGAATTTTGACCAGAGACTGGACAAAGTCGAGAACTAAACACCCGGCGGCCGGCAGGAATCCGCAGCGAACGGCAGAGAACCGCGGCGGCCGGCCGGCACCGCCGGGCAGGGTATCCCGGAGGATGCTATGAAGTGGGGCCTGGTGCTTTCCGGAGGCGGAGCACGGGGAATCGCGCATGTCGGGCTGCTGAAGAAGTTGGCGGCCTGGAAACTGAGGCCCGACGTGGTGGTGGGCTGCTCCATGGGCGCCATCATCGGCGGCGCCTATGCCTGCGGCATGGCGCCTCTGGAGATGGAGCGCTACCTGCTCGAGGATTTCGATATCCGCAGCAACCTGGACAGCTGGGTCTACCATCTGTCAGGCGGCCGCCTGGTCAAGCTGCTGCAGGCCGAGGACGCCCTCCACACCCTGGTCCGCAGGCGGGGTATCGACAGAGGCCGCAAGATGCTGGACCTGCTGCGCCGCCTGACTGCGGAAAAAGATTTCTCCCAGACGGCTATCCCCTTTGCCTGCAATGCCCTGGACCTGCTCTCCGGGCGGGAGGTGGCCCTGGACAGCGGCGATGTGGCCGAGGCGGCCCTGGCCTCCATGGCCGTACCCGCGGTCTTCGCGCCGGTGCCCCGGGAGGGAATGCTCCTGGTGGACGGCAGCTTCGCAAACTCCTCCCCGGTCTGGCTGGCCCGCCGCCTGGGGGTGCGACGCCTGCTTGTGCACCGGGTCAGCGTGTTCTCACCCATTGAAGACAGGAAAATCAGCAACAGCTTCTCGGTACTGGCCCGTACCTTTGCGGTCATGGCGAACGCCTTAGAGGAGACGCGGCGGAAACAGCGGGGGGTCCTGGAGCTCATCTCCTGCGACGGCAACGCGGCCCTGGACTTCGGCCGACTCGGTGCGTTGATCCGCCTGGGGGAGGAAAACGCAGAGGCGCAGCGACGGCGCATTCTACGCCATGTGGGAAAAGGACGGCTGTTTACGGCCGGTTGAACCGTCCCCCCCTGGGGGAGATCAGGTCCGCGGGCGGCGTGGCCGGGGGGGGACCAGCAGCAGCAGGGAACCCACCAGCGCGGCAAAAAGAATGTAAGCAGCGGTGAATACCCAGGCCGGGAACTCGTAGTATATGACGAGGTGCACCAGCCGGGCGATAAAGGTCATCTCCGGGGCGCCGGTCCCGCCTCCAGTCCCCGCCGAGGAACCCGGCTGCAGGCGCAGGTGATGCTCCCAGACAGTCAGCGGACAAAACACGCCCCCGGCCGCTTCCAGGGCCACCAGCAGCACCGATAGGAAGTGAACAATGCGAAAGGTCCGGTTCCGCACCCAGCGCCAGCCCGCCAGCCCGCCGGCAACGATCAGCACAGCCCCGCACACGGTGAAAATCACGTACAGCAGGTGAAGGATGACAACCAGGTCCGCCCAGAACAACCGCACGATCGTACTCTCCTGACTTAAGTCTCCGCACCCGTGCAGGAGATGTCAAGATCCGGCGGCTCATGAATAGTTCAGGAGCGCACCTGCGGATGCCGAAAAGAAAAGTGTGTTGAAAGCAATCGGCGAGTTCATGACCAATCCCCTGACCCTGGGAGAGATGAGCTTCTTTTTCTCCCCCCTGCAGGCCCTTGTGCGCTTTGTGCTGCCGGTGTTCCTGCTGGTGCTGGGCTACAAGCTGCTGCTGATCCTGGTGCGCCGCCTGATATTGAAACCCCTCAAGGCGGGGGAAGAGACCAAGCAGAGGGCCTACCGCTGGACCCGCCTGGCCTTCCGCATCATTCTGCTTGTAGCGCTGTTCACGGTGATCGTGGGCTTCTTCGAATCGGAGATTCCCCAGTACATGGCCAAAATCTGGGAGGTTTTAAGGGCGCCCCTCTTCACCGCCGGCAACTCGCGCATCTCCATCATCACCATCATCCTGGCCATCCCGGTGTTTTACCTGGCCTCCTGGCTGGCCAGGATCACCCGCCGCTTCGTGGACGGCGCGGTGCTGAACCAGCTCTCCATCGACGAGGCCATGCGCTTCAGCATCTCCACCCTGGTGCGCTACCTGGTGCTGATCCTGGGGGCGCTCATCGGCCTCTCTTTGATCGGGATCAATCTCTCCTCCCTGGCGGTGCTCTTCGGCGTTCTGGGCATCGGTGTCGGTTTCGGCCTCCAGAGCGTGGTGGCCAATTTCTTCGCCGGCCTGGTGATCATCTTCGAGCGCCCCATCAAGGAGGGAGACCGCATTGTAGTCAACAACCTGGAGGGGGACGTGGTCCAGATCCGCCTTCGCTCCACCATCATCAACACCCTGACCAACGAGACCATCGTGGTGCCCAACAACCAGCTGGTGAACAACAACATCCACAACTACTCCTACAAGGACAAGCGGATCATCGTAGTCAATACCGTGGAGGTGGCCTACGGCACGGACCTGGACCGGGCCCTAACGGTGCTGGAGGAGGTGGCCCGGAGCAACCCCCACGCTCTCAAGAACCAGTCGCCCATCCTGCGGGTAAACTCCTTCAACAGCTCGGGGATCGAGCTCCGGCTCTGGACCTGGATCGGCAACCAGACGGACAAGTACGCCGCCCTATCACACAACAACCTGGAGATCTGGCGGGCCTTCAAGAGCGCCGGGATAACCATCCCCTTTCCCCAGGTGGACCTGCATGTCAGGGAGCCGGTGGGCCACTACGTTGCCGAGCCGCCGGAGCCTACTCCGCCGGTCCCCGCTCCCGCCGGGGACGAAGCCTAAAACGAATCCTTAGAACGTCGATTTATTCCCCGACGCTCAACCTAGATGGAAGAGCAGGGGTACCAGCACCGGCACGCACAGGCAGAGGATCCCCCCGGAGGAAAGGGCCAGGGGCACCGCCCGGGGTCCGTAGCTCATCTCGATCAGGGGTAAAGTCACGTCCGTGCTGGTGGCGCCGGCCACCCCGATGCCGATGTGGGGGTAGGCGGAGCGGGCCAGCAGGGGAATCAGCAGCAGGGCCAGGACTTCCCGGAACATGTTGGTCAGGAAGGCTATTGCGCCCAGGGTGGGGCCGCCCAACTCGGCCAGGAGCACCCCCGAGAGGGAATACCAGCCGAATCCCGCGGACACGGCCAGGGCCTCGCCCAGGGGCTGCCTCATCAGCAAGGCCACCAGCAGCCCCCCGGCCAGGGAGCCGGCGATGGTACCGGCAGGCAGAAGCAGCAGGTCGGGGTGGGAGAAGATTTCCTTGACCGATATGCCGCTGCGGCTCACCGAGATCCCGATGAGCACCAAAAGCACGTAGAGCACCCAGGTGGTGAAGCCGTCGCCCTGGTAGCCGGGCAGCAGGGGAGAAAAGCCGACAGCGCAGCCCGCCAGCAGCACGGCCAACAGGCGCAGCGGCTCCTTGAGGATTTGCCATTCCAGACCAGCCAGGGAAGTATTGTTGTCGCGACGGCGGCCCCGGGCCGCGGCCCGTCGGGAAGCCAGGGAGAAGAGCAGCAGCAAGACAGCGGCGGTCCCGCCCACGGCTGCCGCGGCGTAGAGCAAGGAGAGCAGGCCGACCCGGGCGAAGCCTGTAGCTACCTCCTCGGTCCTGCCGATGCGAAAGCCGATGCTGAACACCAGCAGGTAGAGGGCGGCAAAAATTAGCCGCGTCAAAGTGCGGGCCCCGACAAGTCGGGTCGACACTCCCCAGACAACGCCCGCGCCCAGGGCGAGCAGGAGAGAACCAAGGTATAACAGTTGCTGCATAATGGTTCAAGTTTGTACCCGGAAAATGGCGGGATGTCAACGCTGGCCCCGGGCCCGATGAGCCGCACTATGGATTTGGTCGCTCAGCCCACTCCGGGACTTCGCGCCCAACGGCGCTCAGCCCACTCCGGGACTTCGCGCCTAACGGCGCTCAGCCCACTCCGGGACTTCGCGCCCAACGGCGCTCAGCCCACTCCG
>Ga0272441_10016058_pt1 | contig 10402 bp, 11 predicted proteins | sample SSMProp6N_FD_193582 | JGI IMG/M metagenome (GOLD analysis project Ga0272441, IMG submission 193582) | Marine sediment archaeal communities from Little Sippewissett salt marsh, Falmouth, MA, United States - SSM-Prop-6N | ecosystem: Environmental > Aquatic > Marine > Wetlands > Sediment ... | reverse complement strand
GCTTTCGTTGAAACTTCCTTAGAATATGCGTAAACGGATCAATGCTGTCATCAGGGAGGGCAGGGGAAAACAGACATACATTATTGGAGCATTTGTGACCGGGCTGGTGATTTCACTGCTTGAGCTTGCGTGCACCGGGCAGGTATATCTGCCTACCATCATATTTGTATCCAGCATGCCGGAACTGCGCCTGCGGGCGATCTTCTATCTTCTTCTTTACAATCTCCTCTTTATACTGCCCCTGGTAGTTGTGTTTATCCTGGCGTATTTCGGCACGACCTCAAAGGATCTCACCCGGTTCCTCCAGAAGCGAGCAGCCGCAGTCAAATTGGGTATGGCTGTCCTCTTCCTTGCGCTGGGAGGATGGCTGCTTGTGACGCTGCTAGCGTAGATAAAAAAGCGTATAGTTGCTGCGGCGGATTTTTTGAATGTGTCAGGGTTGGAAAAGCAAAATCCGCATCTCCGTCAGGAGAACAAAATCCTCCTGTCTGTTTTCCCGGGATATTATGCCGAAGTGAGGTCGTGGATCCAGCGCTGTGAACGGAACCGCCATACCGAAATGAAGAACTTGATGGTTTCTTCGATCATGACGAGCAGGTAAACCAGGTGGGCAGGCAGGCGGAAAACGAACGCGCCGGCCAGCGCCAGCGGCACGCCGATTGTCCACATCGCCCCGGCGTCCATCAGGTACGCGAAGCGCGTATCTCCACCGCTGCGCATCATACCGATGAAGAAAATGAAATTGGATGTCCTTATCCAGATTGCTGCTGACAGGATCGTGATGATGTTAAGGGCAAGTGTCCGCGTTTTGGGGCTGAGGTTGAACAAACTGATGATTGGTTTGCGCAGCGTAAACAGGATTATTCCGAGAATGCCTGCCAGGATGACATTCAGTAAAAATGTCTGGCGCACATAATCCTGTGCTTTTTCAGGTTTCCCCAGTCCGATGGTGTTGCCCACCAGTATCCCGAGGGCATTGGTTATCCCATTGAAGGGCACAAACAATAAATTCTCGGTTGTATCCTTGATGGTTATTGCCGCATAAGCGGAGGTGCCCATGCGCGCGAAAACGGCGGCGTAGGCAGTGATTCCCAGGGCCCACAACAGCTCGTTGGAGGTGACAGGTAAAACGCGGCGCAGGACCTTTCGGAAAAAAACCATGTCAAATGCGAATATTTTCCGCAGGGGCGCGGCAAGGGGAGTCTTCAGGCGGTAAACAAACATCAAAAGCAAAATACATTCAAAGACACGCGCTGTCAGGTTCGCAGCTGCCGCTCCATACACGCCCATTCCCGGCATCCCCAGTTTGCCGAAGATCAACCCGTATCCAAGCAGGATATTCAGAAAAACGCCGGTTATGCTGGCGAACATTGGCAGTTTTACCACGCCGGTTGTCCGCAGTATGTGCCCGTAGGTATTGATGACGGGCGTGAAAATGAAGCTGAATCCGGCAATGCGCATCAGCCCGGCGGCCAGTTCCGCGGCTTCTTTATCGTTGGTAAAGATGCCAAGGAAGAGATTCGGAAAGCCCACCGCGATTACCAGGAAAATGCCGCCGGCGATGAAACCGAGCAGGAGCGTGACCCCCAGGGTACGCAGGACATCATCCTTTTTTCCTTTTCCCCAGAACTGTGCGGTGAAAATGGATCCGCCCGAGCTGATTCCGAACTGCACAAGCAGCAGGATGAAGAAGAACTGGTTCGAAATGCCAGCCGCAGCAATGGGAAGTTCGCCCAGACGGCCGGTCATGAATGTGGTTATCGAATTCCCCAGCACAAAGAACAAGTTGTGCAGCGCAATCGGGAAGCCGAGCTTCACCAGTTTTGAAGTGAATGTTTTTTCCAGCATGGCAGCAGGTCAGGATTATAAACGAATTGGTCGGGATGGGAGGTTTTTTACTTCAGCTGCTGGCAGTCGGGGCAGATATGTGTGCCCCGCTGGCCGACCACCAGCCGGATGATTTCCTCACCGCAGACAGGGCAGGGTTCACCTTCACGCCCGTAAGCCCGCAGCTGGTTCTGGAAATCTCCGCCGCGGTACACCCAGTCGATGCTGGCACCGTTGCGCCGTATTCCCTCGCTCAGCACCGCGCGGATTGCACGGAGCAGGCGAGAGGATTCTTCCAGTGTAAGGGTATCGGATTGGGTCAAAGGGTGGATTTGTGCAAGGTGCAGGGCTTCATCCGTGTAGATGTTGCCAAGTCCTGCCAGGAAATGCTGGTCCATCAGCAGCGGTTTAAGCTGCCGGCTGCGCTCGGAAAGCATCCTGTGAAACTCTTCGCCTGTCAGGTTTTTGTCTAGTGGTTCAGGGCCGAGGACTCCGAGTACTTCCTTCGGGTCGCTTACCAGCCAGACCCTGCCGAATTTGCGGGTATCGTTGAATACCATCCGCAGGCCGTTTTCAAATTCCAGGATCATCCGGTCATGTGTTTGGGTGTCAGTAACGGTTTCTTCCACCCGGATATCTCCGCTCATGCGCAGGTGGATGAGCATGGCGTCCCTTTCCATGGAGAAAACCAGGAATTTTCCCCTGCGGGAGATGGAATTAACTAGTTGCCCATGGATTTGCTTCTGGAAAGATTCCGAATTCATGTTGGCAACGGTACGCTCCCACAGGACCTCCGCTCTGGTGATCCTGCAACCAGTGATGGAGGCATGGTAGATTCCCTGTTCCTCGCGCAGTCCGCGCACGATGGTTTCAACTTCAGGCAGTTCAGGCATGTAAATAGATCATTTAACTTTTAGAGAATACATCCGGAATTCCCGGTTTTATTCGTTGAACATCTCGCCGACGCTGCGGCCCTGGTTGGCGCGGCGTATGACTTCGCCGAGCAGGGATGCCACGCTGATGATCTTCAGCCGGTCTCCGAAAAGTTTCTTCTTGTCTTCCGGGATGGGGATAGTGTCTGTGGTCACGAACTGTTTAACAGGCAGTTTTACCAGTTCCTCCACTGCGTTTGGCGAGAGGACCGGGTGGACGAAGAACATGGTTATATCCCTGGCTCCGTGTTCCTTGATCACATTGATAGCAGTGATCATGGTAGTCCCGGTTGAGATTTCCTCATCCAGGATGATGCAGTCCCTGCCGTCCACGTCTCCAATCAGCGTGAGCGCTTTGGCAGTCGGGTCATTGGAAGGGCGCCGTTTTTCGATAAAGGCAAGGGGCAGGTCGAGGGTGGTGGCGTAGTTGCGGGCTTTCTTTGCGAAACCCAGGTCAGGGGATACCATCACCGGGTCTTTCATTTCTTTCTTTAGCTCCATCATGTAGTCAATGAGCACATGGTAAGCATAAAGCACATCCCCGGGAATGGAAAAGAATCCCTGGATCTGCGGTGAGTGCAGGTCCAGAGTCATGTAGCGGTCAGCGCCGGCCGCTTCGATCATGTCGCAGACCAATCTTGCGGTGATCGGTACGCGCGGCTGGTCTTTCTTGTCCGAACGCATATAGCATAAATATGGGATAACCGCTGTGATGCGTGCTGCAGAATCCAGCCGCAGGGTCTGCATGAGGATCAGGAGCTCCATCAGGTTGTAATGGACGGGTATGGAGGTGGTCTGTATCACATAGCAGTCCTGCCCCCTCACGCTCGTATGCAGTTTGACAAAAATATTGTCGTTGGGAAACCGGATGATGTCGCGGTCGCAAAGCGGCAGGTTCAGGTATTCAGCGATGCTGTTGGCGAGGTTCGGTGCGGATGTGCCGGTGAACAGGCGGATGCCTCCGTACATCAAGGGTCCGCTGTGTGCCTGGAAGCGATCACTCATGCTTTATCTCCATTCTGCTTCTTTTTGTCCATTCGTCCTTAAGTATACTCATGACCAGCACATCAACAAAACTGCCGTTTTGGTAGCGTGCCTGGCGCATGCGCCCTTCATGGCTGAATCCCGCTTTTTCATACGAGCGTATGCCGCGAGGATTGGTCTCGAAAACGCGCAGGAAAATGCGGTTGAGGTTCAGGTGCCTGAAACCGTGCCCGACCATCAGATCCAAGGCTTCCGTGCCATATCCCTTTCCCCAATATTTCTTTTCCCCGATAAAAATGCCCACTTCCGCGCTCTGCTCGCGGCGGTCCAGGTTGAAGAAGCTGATATTGCCAATAAGCTGCCAGCTGCCGTCAGCTTTCATTTCAATGCCCAGGGGTTGTTCGTCAATGTTTCTTTTCAGGATTTCCTCGAACCATTTTTCTTCCTGGGGCGTGGAGAGCGGCTGGTAGAGTTCCAGGTTGTCCCGCACCTCGGGATCGTTGAGCCATTGAACAAAGCGGGGCAGGTCGTCCCGTTCGATCGCTCTAAGCCGCACCCGCTCCCCGGTGATCATGTTTCCTCAGGGAAGCAGCCGGTTCGGTCCGCGGAACAGGTAAACGCTTTCGCGGATATTCTTGATATCCAGAAGCACCATCAGCAGGCGGGAGAGACCCATCCCGAATCCGCCGTGCGGCGGGCAGCCGTAGCGAAAGAAATCCAGGTAGAACTGGATGTTTTCCAGCCCGAGCCCTTTCTCCTGCGCCTGTTTGATCAACAGATCATAGCGGTGCTCACGCTGGGCGCCGGTGGCAATTTCCAGACCGCCTGCGATCAGGTCAAAACTGCGCGTAAGCTCCTGGTTGTCCGGGTGCCGCATATGGTAGAACGGCCGCACGCCAATGGGCCAGTCAATGATATACAGGAAATCGCTCCCGGTCTCTTTTTTTACATGATCAGCGATTGCACGCTCTCCGCCCGGGTCGAGGTCGCCCTTGCGCTCGGGCGGCAGCTTGTAGCCGCTTTCCTTGAGGATCTTGTACACTTCCGCCATGGTCATGCGCGGGAATGGCCTTTCCGGAATAGTAATTTCGGTTCCAAAGGTATCCCGGATTTCCTCGCCGTATTCTTCTTTCACCCGCTTATAGGCGTACTGCAGCCAGGCTTCGCCGAAATCCATCACATCGTGGTGGGTATCAATCCAGGACATTTCCAGGTCCAGGCCGGTGAATTCCGTCATATGCCGGGAAGTGAATGACGGATCCGCGCGGAACACAGGTCCCACCTCGAACACGCGCTCAAAGCCGGCGGCCATCGCCATCTGTTTGTAAAACTGGGGAGACTGCGCCAGGTATGCCTTACCCTCGAAGTACTCAAGCACAAAAAGCTCCGCGCCGGACTCGCTCGGGCTGCCCATGATCTTGGGGGAATGGATTTCAATGAAATCTTGCTGCAGCCAGAATTCCCGCATGGCGTGTTCGAGCAGCGTCTGCACCTGGAAAAGCAGAAGGTTTTTCGGCTGCCGCAGGTCCATGTAGCGCCAGTCCATGCGGTAGTCGATGGCAGGCATATTCTCGATGTCGAAAGGGTCAAACGGCAGGGGTGTCTCTGCTGCGTTTTCCACCGTCATGTCTTCCAGCTGGATCTCCAGGCCGCCCAGTTTCACCACCTCATTCTCCACCACCTTACCGGTGATGGTCAGTGCGGATTCGGTGCCCAGGGATGAGATCTGGTCTCCCAGCTCCGGGTGGTCGGGGCGGTAGTGCGCCACCTGCACCAGGCCGGTTCGGTCCCGCATGATCAGGAACTGCATGTTCTTCTGGTCCCGCAGGGTCTGCAGCCAGCCCTGGATGGTGACGGTTTTCCCGATGTGGTTCTTAAGGTCTCCAATCAAAGTACGCTTCATAATTGCTCTTCTTCTCCAAAAATTTCGTTCTGACACTTCATTTTAATGCACAATAAAAAACTGATAAATCAGGGTTCGCTTCTCCGGCTTTTCATTAGTGCTTTAATAGCTTCTCTTGGGGATAATTCGCGCCTGCTAATGGCATCCACGGCCTGGTTGTATGCTTCCTGGCCGGTATTCTTCTGCCATTCGGCAAAAACCTCTTCCCGGGCAAGCCGTTCAAAATTTTCCCGCACCCTTTTTCTTGCGCGCGTTTCCCGCTCACCGCTTTTTTGCAGGTAATCCCTGTGTGCGTGGATGGCTTCCGCCAGCAGACCTACCCCCTCGCCGGATATAGCATTTGTCCGGATCAGCGGCGTCTGCCAGATGCTTTTTTTATCTCCGGAAGCTTCCTTGAGTTCCGCTCCCATTTCCAGCATGGCTTTCAGCGATTGTACGGCGGCATCAGCGGCGGGGTGGTCATTTTTGTTCAGAACCAGGACATCTGCGATCTCCAGGATTCCAGCTTTTACTGCCTGGATATCGTCCCCCATGCCGGGCGCTTCGACCACCACAACCGTGTGCGCCAGCCGTGCGATATCCACCTCTGCCTGCCCGGCGCCGACCGTCTCGACCATCACCGGGTCAAAGCCGGCCGCATCCAGCACCTGCACGGCTTCATCCGCGGCACGCGCAAGCCCGCCAAGCGCTCCCCGCGTGGCCATCGACCGGATGAATATATCCTCTTGTAAAGTTAGATCCCGCATGCGGATTCGGTCGCCGAGAATAGCGCCGCCACTGAAAGGGCTGGTCGGGTCAATAGCGATGATCCCCAGGCGCTTCCCGGACCCTTTTACAAGTTCAGACCCAAGACGGTTGACCAGGGTGGACTTGCCGGAACCGGAAGGTCCGGTGATGCCAATGATGTGCGCATTCCCTGTGTGTATGTAAAGCGTATCCAGGACTGATTCAGCTTCCGCTTCTCTGTTCTCAATCTTTGTCAGCAGTCGCGAAATGGAAAGGGTATTGCCGGAAAGGATTTGGGATGCATCTATATGCATGGTTGATGCTTCTAATTCTTTCCCATTGTGTTCTGTACTTCCTCGATGATCTGGCCCGTCATGGTGCCCGGCCCGTACACGGCGCTCACCCCCATTTGCTTCAATTCCTCTGCTTCTTCCTCCGAAATGATCCCGCCGACAAAGACCGGCCGCTCAGCCAGTCCGTGCGCTTTCATCAGTTCCAGCACCCTGGGCACGAGCGTCATGTGGGCGCCGGACAGGATGGACAGGCCGACCACATCCACGTCTTCCTGCAGGGCGGCGTTCGCGATCATATCGGGCGTCTGCCGAAGGCCGGTGTAGATGACTTCCATCCCGGCGTCCCGCAGCGCGCGGGCGACCACCTTGGCCCCCCGGTCATGCCCGTCCAGCCCAGGTTTGGCGATCAGCACGCGGAACTTTTTCTCATTCATCTTTGTCCTCCTCATGGAATTATACATTCTGAAAGAAAAGCCTGTATTGAAGAAATGTTTGCCTTATAATCCACCCACAATATGAGATCCGAATTCAAGGTTATTTTTGTTTTTTCAGTGTTTGCTATTCTGTTGGCTGCCTGTTCAGGATCGGCCCCTGCTGATGATGTGAATTTGCAGGTGAATCCCGTACAACCGACGGTGACACAAGAGATGGAAACATCTGCTGACACAGATGAAAAAGCAGCTCCGACTGGCACACCGCGCCCCCCAGCTTACAATCCGCTGACAGGCCTGCCTGTGGAGGACCCGGCCATACTGGAGCGACGGCCGGTCATGATCAAGGTGTCCAATTTTCCCCGTGCCGGCCGGCCCCATGCCGGGCTTTCCTTTGCGGATATCGTTTTTGATTACTATATTGGCTATGGTGAAAATCGTTTTCTGGCGCTCTACTACGGGAGCGACAGCCCGCAGGTGGGCCCCGTCCGCTCAGGCCGCTTCATTGATGCCCAATTGGTGACCATGTACGGGGGCGTACTTGGCTACGGCAGCGCGGATGAGGACACGGATACCTACCTGGTGGAAATGCTCGGAAAGTACGCGGTCTCCCACCTGGAGGCGCCCTGCCCGGCCTTCTGCGGTGAGGATACGCATGACGCTACCGGGGTGTTTGCCAGCTCGGTAGACCTGAGCCGCTACATCACGGAGATGGGCTGGGACAACAGCCCGCCTGACCTGCCCGGCATGGTATTTTCAGACGAGAACCCGCTTGGAGCCAAACACGCAGATGTGATCAATGTTCTCTTCAGCTATTACAACCGCTCCCAGTGGCGCTATGATATAGACAGCGGCAAATACCTCCGCTGGACGGATTACAAGGAAAACAGTGAACCGAACCCCGAAGAGTTGATTCCGCTGGTGGACCGCGTGACAGGCGAACAGCTCGCCTTTGATAATGTGGTCATCCTCTTTGCGGAGCACAAAGAGCTCGCTCCTAGGAGGCATGAGGTAGGAATCTGGGCCAATGATAGCGGCATGCCTGCGGCGCTTTACCGCAACGGCATGATGGTCATGGGCAGCTGGAAGGCGGACCGCGATACGGATCCCATCCAGTTTTTTGATGCTTCGGGGAAACCCTTTGGCCTGAAACCCGGCAAAACCTGGATCTCCATTGTGGACCTCAACTCTATTTTTGAAGAATCTTCAAAGGGTGTCTGGGACCTGTTCTTCCTGCTTCCGGTTGTAGAAGAAGAGATTTCCGAAGAAGAATAATTTCTGCACCCGACTGTTGATTGAACAGTGGTTTAAGAACTCGCGTTTTGGTCTCTCTCCTCAAGCAACGAAATAATCCCTCTGGGAGACGTGATCAGCCTGAATGCCGTCCGGTTTCCCATCCGCAGCGCCTCCAGCGGCCCGCTTCCCTCCAGCATTCCCTTCAGGAACCCTGCGTTGAAGCAGTCCCCCGCACAGGTGGTGTCATAGATTTTCCTGCTGGGCTCTTCGACGGCATCCGCCCGTACCCATGCCTCCCCGTCCGTGTACATGGACCCTTCACTCCCCATTTTCAGTGCAACCGCCCCGCAGCCCAGGGAGAGCATGCGCTCCAGCCCGGTATGCTCATTATCTTTCCCTGATAGCAAGAATAGTTCCTCCTTGCTAGGCAGCAGCCAGTCCACCAGGGGCAGCATGCCCCTCAGGCGCTCTCCCTTGCTTTCGGATGTGCAGTAGCCGGGGTCCAGGCTGACGGTGACGCCCGCTTCGGCGGCTGCCTCCGCGGTTTCCCGCACGGCAGCATATTGTTCATCCTCCTGGATAGCGTAGCCGGAGATGTGCAGGTGCTGGACTTCTTCCAGTTTTGTTTTCAGCATCACGCGGTCCGGCGTGATTTTGTTGGCGCCCCGCGCGCCGAACATGGTGCGCCCCCCGCCGGGTGTGACCAGTATCATGAAGAAGCCCGTCTGCTCGCCCGGAACCCGCTGGATGTGGGCAGCATCCATGCCGGAGGACTTGATGTGCCCCATAGCGAAATCCCCGAACAGGTCATCCCCGACTGCCGCGGCCAGGCTGGTCTGCACGCCCAACAGGGACAGGCAAACTGCCGTAGCACAGCCCGAACCGCCCAATCTGAAAACCATCCGCTCCGCGTGGGCTTCGCCCCCTTCTTCCGGGTATTGCTTTATATAAAGCGCCTGGTCAATATTGATGTCGCCGATCACAAGCGCGGAGTTCGTTCCCATCTCAGCGCGCCTTTTCCGCCGCGTCCATGAACTTCTTTACCAGATCGGGATTTACAGGCTGCCATGGATGCCCTGCGTCCTTCAGGCTGAATCCCGTGATGCACCCGTCCGCATATTGGAAAAAGCTGCCGATATTTTCCGGGTTGGTACCGCTTCCCAGCAGAACCGGCCGCCCCTTTGAAAGTTCCTTTGCCCGCCTGACTTTTTCAAAATCCGGCGCATCCCCAGTCATGCGCCCTGAAATGATGATGGCGTCCGCCATATAGAACTCCGTCCACTCGATGTGCGTCTCCAGGTCAATGCCCGGGAAGCGCACGGAGTGCTTTTTGTCCACGTCGCAGAACAACTTGATGCGTTCCGCACCGCACAGCTTGCGCGCCGTCAGCAGTTCCCTCGCCACGCCCTGGTCAAATTCTCCCCCGTCCCAGACGCCCGCGCCGGTCAGCATGCAAACCCTGATGAAATCAGCTCCCGCCGCCATGGCGATCGCCAGGCCGATGCGCCCGCCGTTGTGGATCACATTGATGCCCACCGGCAGGTCCACCTCCTTAACCACCGCGGCGGCTGCCACGGCATGCGCGCACATCTGCTCGGGGTCAATATTATCGTGCGAGGTGAAGGGCACGTCCCACATATTCTCAACGATCAAACCGTCCACGCCCCCGTCGGCCAGCGTATGCGCGTCACGCAGCGCGAATTCCGTGATCTCATCGATGCCGTAGCCGGTGTACCCGACCGTTCCGGGCAGCGGCGGCAGGTGCACCATGCCGATGACCGGCTTTTTAGTTGAGAAAATTTCATCCATGCTCTTCAGCCGGTGCTTGTCAATGTCCCTGTGCCAATCCGATGCCTTTCCAGCCATCTCCGCCTCCAAATTTTCTTTTATTTTAGATGAAATCGGCTGTTTTTCCGCAAAATGCCCCGTGATACAATCACATAAAAATACCAAAAAAGGAGAGGAAAGCCATGCCCGAACACATTCTGGCCGCGGTTGCCTGGCCGTACGCGAACGCCGAAATCCATGTCGGCAACCTGGCGGGATCCTACCTGCCGTCGGACATCTTCG
>Ga0272441_10016056_pt1 | contig 10403 bp, 5 predicted proteins | sample SSMProp6N_FD_193582 | JGI IMG/M metagenome (GOLD analysis project Ga0272441, IMG submission 193582) | Marine sediment archaeal communities from Little Sippewissett salt marsh, Falmouth, MA, United States - SSM-Prop-6N | ecosystem: Environmental > Aquatic > Marine > Wetlands > Sediment ... | reverse complement strand
TCTGGGACCACGACGGCTTTTACGACCTGGAGACCGACCCGCTGGAGCGGCACAACCTCATCAACGTGCCGGGGTACCGCGAGCGCATCGAGGCGATGAAGACGCAACTCTTCGACGAACTGGAGGCGAGCGGCGGTCTGGGGGTGCCCGTTCGGCGGCCTGCCGGCGAGCGGCTGGACCAGCGGAAACTGAGACGGTAGCACGGGTCGGCGCGCACGGTGCCGCCATGAGGCGGACGTAGGTCGCGTAATCCTCGTCCGAGAAAAACGTGCGCTGCCGCCGGTTGCCGCGCTGCGTGACAGGGTGCGGCACGCCGCCAGCACAGGAGCCGCGGCACGCCGCGGCCTACATGCCAGCCGGAGAGGGCACCGAGGGTCGGTAAGCACCGATTGGCAAGCAATCGGTGGCACCCGGCGCTCTCGCACTGGCGGGCAAGCCGCCAGTGGCACCCCGCGCATGCCGCCAGCACAGGAGCCGCGGCACGCCGCGGCCTACATGCCAGCCGGAGATGGCACCGAGGGTCGGTAAGCACCGATTGGCAAGCAATCGGTGGCACCCGGCTTGTGATGATGGCGCCGAGGGTCGACGGCATCGGCGACCCGCCGTCGCGGCTCACGACAACCACTCACGACAACCACATTGCCGCGGCACGCCGCGGCCTACGGGCACCGGCCCGCACGCGGGTCGGCGAACCTCACGGCATGAACGTCATCGCGCGGGGGGTGCGGCTACTCGAACGCCACGAACACGTCGGCCTTGGCGCCGCAGATGGGGCAATAGTCCGGGGCGTCGCCCTCGATCGTGTGCCCACACACCTTGCAGATGCGTACCGTCCCGAGGTCCACGTCCTTGCCGGCATCGACGGCCTTCTTGGCGTTGGCGTACCAGACGGCGTGTATCTTCTCGGCCTCGAGGGCATAGTGGAAACTGATTTCGGCCTGCTTTTCGCCCTGCAATCGGGCCACGTCGAGGTACACGGGGTACATTTCGTCGATCTCGTGCATTTCGCCGTCGATGCCGCCCTGCAGGGCCGTGCTAGTGTCCGTGAGGCCGAAGATGCCGCCGCCGGTCACGTCGAAGGGGCCGGCCTCGTTCTTCAGGGCGCGGAAGTGGTTGGTGGCGTGGCATTGCTCGGCGTAGGCAATGGCCTTGAACATGCGGCCGACGTTCGGAAAGCCGTCCGCCTCGGCCTTCTCGCCCCAAATGAGGTACCGCATGTGGGCCATCGATTCGCCGGCGTAGGCGCTGCGGAGGTGGGCGGCGGTCATCGCGTGCATCGAGGTCTCTCCTTCACCGAATTCGGGTCCGAGCCACGTACCGGCTCACCCAGACCGTGCGGCCTGGACGCCTGTATCCTAGGGGGATTCGGCAAGCCGTTTCAAGACCGCTTCCAGAAATGGAGCGGGCGATGGGATTCGAACCCACGACGTCAAGCTTGGGAAGCTTGCACTCTACCACTGAGTTACGCCCGCCCGTCGCGCCGTGTATCGTAGACCCCTTGGGCGTGGGTGTCAATGCGCTTTCGGGGTGTTACGGCCCCCCGGGCCCCCTGCCGACGCGTTTCGGGAGTATCCCTGAAAATATCCGCCACCTTACCCCCCGCAGCTTGTTTCAAAGGTACGTAACCGGTGCTGGGCGCACGCATAGGGTGTGCGCCGCGCCAGCCCGAAACGCGTATCCCACCCGACTGGCTGGAGGCTGATCCATGACCGATACACCGAACCGTGGTCCCGACGAGGCGGCGGCCGAGGCATCCGACGTCCAGCCCCACATTAGCGCGGACGACGACATCGAAGCCGTGAAGGCCCTCGCGTCGGCCTACGGGCAGATGTGCAACGACATCGGCCGCGTCATCGTCGGGCAAAGCGATGTCATCGAGCAGGTGCTGGTGGCCATCTTCTGCCGCGGCCACGGCCTTCTGGTCGGCGTGCCGGGCCTTGCGAAGACCCTGCTCATCAGCACGATCGCCCAACTGCTGCACTTGTCGTTCAAGCGGATCCAGTTCACCCCGGACCTCATGCCGTCGGACATCACCGGCACGGACGTCCTGGAAGAGGACCGCACGACCGGCAAGCGCGTGTTCCGGTTCGTCCACGGCCCCATTTTCTCGAACATGATCCTGGCCGACGAGATCAACCGGACGCCGCCCAAAACCCAGGCCGCCCTGCTCGAAGCCATGCAGGAACACATGGTGACCTGCGGCGAAACGACCTACACCCTGCCCGAACCGTTCTTCGTGCTCGCCACCCAGAACCCCATCGAGCAGGAAGGCACGTATCCCCTGCCCGAGGCCCAACTCGACCGGTTCATGTTCAACATCATGGTCGATTACCCCGGCGCCCAGGAGGAGATGGACATCATCAAGCAGGTCACGGGCACGTACGAGGCCCAGTTGGAGCCCACGCTGACGGGCGAAGACATCCTGCGGCTGCAGGCCATCGTCCGCCGGGTGCCGGTGGCGGATCACGTGGTCCAGTACGCCCGCGACCTGGCCCGGGCCTCGAGGCCGAATCGGCCGGAGGCCCGTCCGTTCATCAACGAACTCGTCCAATGGGGCGCCGGGCCGCGCGCCGGCATCTACCTGATTCTGGCCGCCAAGGCACGGGCCATTCTTCACGGCCGGTACCACGCCACCACCGAGGACGTCCGGTCCATCGCCCTGCCGGTGATGCGGCACCGGGTCATCACAACATTCAACGCCGAGGCCGCCGGCATTACGCCCGACGAGGTCGTCGAACGGCTGCTGGACGAGGTCCGCCCGACGGCGGACGCTGCCATCGCGTAAGGCCACCCTCGCACGAGCACCGAGCAGCACCGTCGGCCGCGTGTTGCCAACGCCGGCCCCGACGGGCGGCGACGCAGGAGTCACCATCGCCCATGGCCACAAGCCGATTCGACACCGGCCCGCAGGACTACATGAGCCTGCTGGACCCCGATGCCCTGGCCAAGATTCACCGGCTGGAACTCATTGCGCGCGGCCTGGTGGAGGGGTTCGTCTCCGGCCGGCACCGCAGCCCGTACAAGGGTTTCAGCGTTGAGTTTGCCGAGCATCGGCAGTACGTGGCCGGCGACGACATTCGCGACCTCGACTGGCGCGTGTACGCCAAGAGCGACCGCTATTACATCAAGCAGTACATCGAGGAAACGAACCTGCGGTCGGTCATCCTGCTCGACGCCTCCGGCTCGATGGCGTACACCGGCCGGGAGGCGGCCCAGCACAACGGCAAACGGTTGTCGAAGTTCGAGTACGGCCGGTATCTGGCCGCGTCGCTGGCCCACCTGATGATCAACCAGCAGGACGCCGTGGGCCTCGTCACGTTCGACACCGACGTCCGTCATTACATTCCGTCGCGGGCACGTATCAGCCACCTGCGGGCCGTGCTCTCGGAACTGACGCGGACGGAGCCGGCGGGCGAGTCGGCCCTGGCGCCGGTGCTGCACGACATTGCCGAACGCGTCCATCGGCGTGGCATGATCATCCTGATCTCGGACCTCTTTGACGACCCGAAGGACATCATCAACGCGCTGCATCATTTCCGCTACCGCAAGCACGAGGTTCTGCTGTTGCACGTGATGGCCGAAGAGGAACTCACCTTCCCGTTCGACCGCTGGAGCCAGTTCCGCGACCTGGAACTCGATACGCGCCGCGTCCAACTCGATCCCCGGTCCGTCCGGGCCTCGTACCTTGAGCACGTGCGCGACTTCATTCGCACCATCCGCGAAGGGTGCGGGCGGATGGACGTCGACTACGTCCAACTCTCAACCAAACGCGGTTTCGCCGTGGCGCTGGCTCATTACCTGGCGAGCCGGAGAATGCGGACCAAAAGCGTCGCCAACCGGTAGCGACGCGCCTCGCAAGGGCCACCTGAATGGTCTACTTCCTCGAACAAGCCATGTTGGCCGGGTTGGTGGCGGTGGGGATTCCCATCATCATCCACCTGCTGAACCGCCAACGGGCAACCATCGTTGACTGGGGCGCCATGCGATTCCTCCTGGAGTCGCTCACGATGCGGCGCCGGCGGATCATGATCGAAGAGATCATCCTCATGGCGCTGCGGTGCCTGGTCATCGCCCTGCTGGTGCTGGCCATGGCCCAGCCGTACATGCCGAGCCGGACCAACATTCCGTGGGCTCCCGTGCTGCCGGCGCTCCTGGTGGCCGCCATGCTCGTGGGCATCGCGGCGGCCGTCTGGTCCAGCCGTCGCCTCCGATGGATTCTCTTGGGCGTGGCCGGCGTCCTGTTCCTCTTCGCCCTCGGCACCTCGGCCATCGAGGCCGCTTTCCAGGAAAAGCAGTGGTCCCTGGCAAGCGGCGAACGCGACGTGGCCATCCTGATTGACGGCTCGGCCTCCACCACGATCCCGGTGGACGGCCGGCGCAACTTCGACCGGGCCGTTGAAGAGGCTCGGAGCATCATCGCGGCCTGCCGCCCGGCCGACGCCATCAGCCTCATCCTGGCCGGCCCGGTTCCCCGGCCGGTCGTTCCGAATCCGATTACCGACCGTGACGAACTCTTGCAGGCCCTGCACGACCTGAGGCCGTCGGGCGGGTCGATGCGGGTCATCGACGCCCTGGGCGCCGCCGCCACCAGCCTGGCCGAGGGCCACAACCCCGCCAAGAAGATCGTGCTGCTCACCGACGGGCAGAACGTGGGCTGGGACGGCCGCAACGAAGCCCGCTGGAAGTTCCTGGCCTCGGGCCTCCAGGCCCTGCCCACCACGCCACAGGTCGTTTGCCGCACCTTCCCCCTGCCCGACACGCTCCGCAATGCCGCCGTCGGCGCCGTCCGCTTCTCGCGCAAAGTCGTCGGCACCGACCGGCCCGTAGGCATTGAGGTGGCCATCCGCAACACCGGCACGTCGCTCGTCGAACCGGTCAGCGTGGAACTCGTCATCGACGGCGTGAGCGTGGCCCGCCAGGACACCGGCGAAATGGACCCGCAGGCCGGCGAGGACGTCCACTTTGACCACCGGTTCCTGGATCCGGGCCCCCACTGCGTCACCGCGCGCGTCCTGGCCGACGACGAGTTGCCTCTCGACAACGAGGCCACCCGGGTGGTGCCGGTGGTCGATGAACTGCCCGTCCTGATCGTGGAAGGCGACCCGTCGCCCCGGCCGCTCGACGGCGCTGCGGCGTTCATCGAGATTGCCCTGGCCCCGGTCAACGAGGACGAGGAAACCGTGCCGTTGCCCGAGACGGACGAGGAGAACCTCGACGAGGCGGACGACGTGCCGGACCTCGAACCCGCCCCGCCCGCCCTCGGGAACCTCGTGGCGCCGCACGTTGTGCCGGCACCGGACATCGACACCGTGGACGATTTCAGCCCGTTCAGCGTGGTCGTGCTGGCGGGGGTTCCCCGCCTGCCGGCCGAGACGGCCGACCGCCTGGCCCGTTACGTGAGCGAGGGCGGCGGCCTGCTCATCGTGCCGGGGCAACACATCGTGCCCGCCTTTTACCACACCTGGCAAACCGAGGCCGGCCGGCCGATGGTTCCCGCCCGCCTCAGCGTCCGGCGCGAGTTGCCCGACGCCCCCGCCCGCATCAGCCTGCGGACGCTCAGCCACCCGACCCTCGTCCTGCTTGCCGATGCCGCCAACTCTGATGCCGAGCGCGCGCTCATCAAGACCTACTGGACCCTCGAGGTCAACGAGAAGGACGCCGGCGTGGCCGTCGGCGGACGCCTCGACACCGGCGACGCCGTTCTGGCCGAACGCAGCGTCGGCGAGGGGCTCGTCCTGATGACCGCCATGGCCCTCGACCGGCGGGCCGGCAACCTGCCGTCCCTGAAGTGCTACGTGCCGCTCGTCCACGAGTTGGCGTACTACCTGGCGGCGCCCACGCTGGGCCAGGTGAACGTGCGGCCGGGGTCGGAGTTCGTGATGGAACTGCCCGCCACGTCCGACGACGCCACCCGCCGGGCCGACGAGTTCGCGGACCTGTCGCCCACCGTCGTCGGGCCGCACGACCAGTCGTATCTGGCCGACCTCGACGCCATGCCCAAGGGCCTGCGTGTCGGCTTTCCGCAAACCTACGAGCCGGGCCTGTACCGTCTGACACTGCCGACGGTCCTGGCGGAGGCGTTCGACGTGCCCGCCGCCCCGAAGGGAGGCTACCCGTTCGTCGTGGTCGACGACGCCGAGGAAGGCCGCCTCGTGCCCCTGACGGACGCCGACCTGGCCGCCCCCTCCAAGCACCTCGATCTTTTCCGCGCCACGAGCACCGATCACCTGCTCGAAGCCGTGACGGGCGACGTGCCCGGCGAGGAATTATGGAAGTACCTGGCCCTGTCGTTGCTGGTCGGTCTTTTGGCCGAGATCGGCCTGGCCCGCTGGATAGCCGGCCAGCGGCACATGCACTCCATCGAGACCGTCTCGTTCGGCCCCGAGATGCCCGACGCCGAAACCTTCCGCGCCCACGCCAAGCAGATGCTCGGCGAGGCGAACCCCGATTCTGGAAGGGCACCGCACGCATGACCGCCCCCACAGCAGCCCATTACGTGTTTCCTGAATCGGTCCCGACGATCGCGGTGTACCTTCTTGCGGTCGGGGCGATGGCGGCCTGGGTCGCCGTCCACTTCCTGTGGCGTCGCCCGCCCGGGTTCGTGGCCCGCGCTGTGCGTTTCGGGGTCTGCGTGCTTGTCGGGTTCTTCGCCATGCAGGCCCTTTGGCAGGCGCTCGAGCGTGGCTTGGTGCTATCGACCAACTGGTGGCTCTGGCCGCTCTCGCTCCTGGGGGCGGTGGCCGTCGAAATCGTCGTCGCCCTGTACGCCCGCGAGCGTCAAACGGTGTCGCGGCCGGTTGGCCTTGGTCTGGCCACGCTGCGTGTGCTGCTCATCGTCCTGGTGGTCGTGATGCTGGCCGAACCCGTCCGCCCCTGGAACCTCGACAAGACCCTCCAGCGTTGGATCGCCGTTTTGGTGGACACGTCGGCCTCGATGTATGTGCCGGACACGCAACTGGCCCCGGGCCAGCGACTGCGTTTGGCCGAGCGGTTCGGCGTGCCCGGCACCAAGCGTCCGGTGGCGCTGGACCAGGTGGCGGCGGCCATTCAGACCCTGCGAAGCGACCTGTCGGCCCAATCCGAATGGCTGGCCGGCCTGACGGCCTCCGACGACGCCGCCAGCCGCGTCAAACAACTCGCTGCCCGCCGCGACGCCATGCACGAGGCCGTTACGGCCGCACGAACCAGCACGGTCGAACACGCCCAGACGCTCGAAGCCACCCTGACCTCGCAACTGAAGTTCGACGACCGCGTGACCAAGAGTATCGAGCAGGTCCGCGGCCGCCTGACCGGCGAGATTCGCGACCACCTCAAAGAGGCCTCCGCCATCACCGGCGAGGGCAATGACCAAGCCTTCGATGCGAACCGCGAACGTCTCCTCGCCGCCCTCCGCGAGGCCGTCCGGAAACTGGAGCAGGCGGGCGCCGACATCGAGACCCTCGGCCTTGCCCTGGACGAAGCCACCTACGCCGCCCTGCCCGAGGACATCCGCACACACGTGGACGAGGCCGCCGCTCGCAAGCGAATCGCCTTGGCCCGGGAGGTGCTCCTCGGGCACGTCGCCGGCCAGCAGCCGGCTTCCGCGACGCCCGCCCCCAAACCCGGCGATACCGACACCCCGCCCGCCGACGACAGCGCCACCCTCCTGGCCCGCCTCCAGGACCGCTACAGTGTGGCCCTGTATACGTTTGCCTCCGAGCCGGCTGAGGCCGATGCTGAAACCCTGGCGAAAGCGTCCACGGCGGCCGCCACCACCGACGCCGCCACCCTGCCGCCCGTCCAGCAGCAAACGGACCTGACGGCCGTGTTCGACAAGGTCATGGGCGAGATGTCCGGCAAACGGCTGTCGGGCATCGTGCTGATGTCGGACGGGCGGCACAACGCCCCCGGCAGCGTGGAACCGCTCGTCCGCCGCCTGGGCATCCGGCAGGTACCGGTGTCGTCGGTCATGTTCGGGGGCGAGCACCCGCCCATCGATGCCGGCATCATCAACGTCGAGGCGCCCGAGGCCATTGCCCAGGGCGACCGCATCCTGGTCACCGCCCAGGTTAAACTGGACGGTCTCGCCGGCCGCGAGGCGCGCGTCGCCCTCGTCGACGGCGAGAAGGAAGTCGCTGCCGAAACCATCCGCGTGCCCACGGGCGCCTACCGCGCACGCATCCAACTGTCCGACAAACCCGAGGAGGCCCGGCTCCACCATTACACCGTGGCCGTCCAGGAATTCGAGAACGAGGTCCTGGCCACCAACAACCGGTATCCGATTGCCGTCAGCGTATCGGACGAGCGGACGAACGTGCTCCTGGTGGACCAGCGGCCGCGATGGGAGTTCCGGTACATCAAGAACCTGTTCGTGTCGCGCGACCGGACCGTCCACCTTCAGTACGCGCTGCTTGAGCCGGACGACATCGCGGGCGTGCCCGCCCCGCCCAAGGTGCACGCGTCTGCGTCGCGACCGCTGAACGAGGTCGAGGCCACCGCGCTGCCCAAGGACGAGGTCGAGTGGATGAAGTTCGACGTCATTATCCTCGGCGACGTGGCGACCGACACCCTGGGCGACGACCAGCAGGCCATTCTCAAGAAGTTCGTGGAGCAGCGCGGCGGCACGCTGGTCGTCATCGCGGGCCCCACCCACATGCCGCACGCCTACATGGCCGGCCCGATGGCCGACATCCTGCCTGCCACGTGCGATTCGCTCGCCGGCCCGGCCCCGGCCCCACCCGAGGAGGCGTTCCGCCTGGCCCTGACGACCGACGGCCGCGAGAGCGTCGTTATGCGTCAGAAGATTAACCCCGTGGAGAACCTCGACGTGTGGTACGACTTGCCGCCCATCCACTGGCGGCACCCCGGTACGCAGGCCAAGGCCGGCGCAACCGTGCTGGCCTACGCCCTGCCGCCCGAGCCCCCGGACTACCTGCCGGCGCTCGCCTCCGACGGCGCGCCGGCCGACGCCCCGCTCGACGCCGAGGCCCTGGCCCAGCGACGCGAGTTCGAGCGCCGCTACGCCCTCATCATGCACCATACGGCGGCCCGCGGCCGGGTCATGTTTCTCGCGTTTGACCGCACGTGGCGGCTGCGGTACCGCGTCGGCGACACGTACCACCACCGGTTCTGGGGCCAGGTGCTGCGATGGGCCACCGCCGACAAACTGCCTGCCGGCACCCAGACCGTCAAGATCGGCACGGACCGTACCCGCTACGCGCCGGGCGGCACGGTGCGCGTCAAGACCCGTATCGCCCGCGAGGATTTCACGCCCATCGTCGGCCGCGACGACGTGGCCGTTAACGTCTTTGTCGGCGATGACAAGGTGATGCGGCGCGTGCTGGCCTTCCAGCCGAACTCGCCCGGCCTGTACGAGGCCAGCCTCGGGTCGCTGCCCGCGGGCTCGTACCGGGTGGAACTCGACGCCCCGGCGGCCCGTCCAATCCTTCAGCGTCAGCACACCGACGTTGTGAGCACGGAGTTCTCTGTGGACCCGGCCACGCCGGCCGAGCAGGCCGAACTGGCGCCCGACCGCGGGCTCCTGAGCCGCCTCGCCACCCTGACCGGCGGCACGGTGGCCGAGCCGGCCCGGGCCGAACGGGTCCTGGAGAACCTTGGCCCGGTAACCGAAGTGGAAATCGAGCCACACGAATACGTTCTGTGGGATTCGCTCCCCATGCTTTTGCTTGTGGTGGCCTTGGCAACCGCCGAATGGCTGCTTAGAAAGAAAGTGGGGTTGGCGTAATGAACATCGAAGCGCAGATTCACAGCGGCAAGGTGCCCGAACCCATCGCGAAGGTTCTCCGGCGTCTCATCCGCCGCATTCGGGCGGTGATTCTGATCCGCGGCCTGGCGGCCGTCATCGCCACAGCCGTGGCCGGCATCCTGTTGGTCATGGCCATCGATGCCAGCCTCACGCTCTTTGGGCAGGCATCTCGGTGGGCCCTGACGCTGCTGGCCCTGGCCGTCACGGCCGGCGTGGCCGTCTGGTTCCTTATGTTGCCGCTGGCGCGCACGTTGACGCTGACCGATATCGCCCGGGCCATCGAAACGCGGCACCCGGAACTCCAGGAACGCCTCTCCAGCGCCATCGAACTGTTGACGAGCAAAGACATCCCGGAGGTCCGAGGGTCGGAGATCCTGATCCAGGCCCTCGCACGCGAGGCCACCCGCGACGCCGTCCACGTCCGCCCGAAGGCCGAGGTTCCCCTGGGCCGCGTTCGCCCGTTCGTGTTGGTGGCGATCGGGTTGCTCATCATCCTGGGGGCCCTCTGGGCCGTGTTCCCGTCCATCACGTACCGCCTGTTCGCGCGGGCGGTGGCCCCGTTCATGAACCTGCCCAACATCTCGGCCGACATGCTCACGGTTGATCCCGGCGACACCGTCGTGCCGGAGGGCCGGCGCGTTGAAATCCAGGTCACGGT
>Ga0272441_10016055_pt1 | contig 10405 bp, 5 predicted proteins | sample SSMProp6N_FD_193582 | JGI IMG/M metagenome (GOLD analysis project Ga0272441, IMG submission 193582) | Marine sediment archaeal communities from Little Sippewissett salt marsh, Falmouth, MA, United States - SSM-Prop-6N | ecosystem: Environmental > Aquatic > Marine > Wetlands > Sediment ... | reverse complement strand
AGATGCTCGGCCAGCCCCACACCACCGAGATCGGCGGCACACGCGACTGGACGCAGGTGCGCCTGGCCACCAAGGTGCCCGCGAACACGAGCTACGTGATGGTCTACCTCGAGATTCGCGGCATCGGCACCGTGTGGTTCGACGACGTGCAACTCACCGGCACCCCCGCCAAGCCACGCGGCAAGCTCACCATGCCGCTGGTCACCACCTCGGCTTTCGAGTTGGAGTGCGCCGCAGGCTTCAAGCCCACCCGCTACCGTCGCGCGACCGTGATCGCACTGCCCACGGGTACCGATCGCGGCACCGCCAAAATGGTCTTCTGGGGCGAATCGGCCCGCTACGACGTGTCGGTGTTCTGCACCAATCCGCGCGGAGCCAAGGCGACCCTCTCCCTGAGCATCAACGGTGTCGCCGCCCCGCAATGGGAGCTTGTGCCGATTGCCCCGAAGCCACGCCGAACGCCCATGCACAAAAAGGTGTTCCGCGGCCTCGACATCCAGCGCTACAGCCGTCTCGTCCTCGAGGCCGTGGCCGACGGCCGCGACCGCTGCCGCATCCACAAGGTCGCATTCACCCCCGTCGGACGGTTCCAGGGCAAGTTCCTGCCCCCCGCCACCCTCCGCGTGCCGCCCACGCTCCGCCTCTACGCGAAGCCCAGCGACCAGGCACGTGGCCGCAACATGTTGCCCGACTACATCACCCACGAATGCGCCCAGGTGTTCGAGGCCCGCAAGGCCGAACTGGCCAAGCTCAAGACCCCTGCCCAGTGGGCCGAACGCCAACGCCGCACGCGGGCACGCATCGACGAGTTCTTTGGCGAGTTCGGGCCCAAGTGTCCGCTCAAGGCTCGCATCACAGGCAAGCTCGATCGTCCCGACTACATCATCGAGAAGCTTATCTTCGAGAGCCAGCCGGGCTACCACTGCACGGCGAACGTCTATGTGCCCAAGCGCCGCAAGTTCCCGCTCCCCGGCGTGCTCTTCACCTGCGGCCACGCCACCACGGGCAAAGCCTATCACCTCTACCACGAATGCTGCCTGGGCCTCGTGCTCAAGGGCTACGTCGTCATCGGCCTCGACCCCACGGGGCAGGGCGAGCGGTCGGAATACTTCGACCCCAAGACCGGCAAACCGCTCGTGGCGCTCACCGTCACGCAGCACTACTACCTCAGCCGCCCGTCGTGGCTCGTCGGCCGCTCGCTCGCCGGCTACCGCGCGTGGGACTGCCTGCGGGCCGTGGACTACCTGGTGACGCGCCCCGAGGTCGACGCCAACAAGGTGTGTGTGGTGGGCAACTCGGGCGGCGGCATCACGGCCCTGCTGGCCGCGGCCTACGACGAGCGCATCAAGGTCTGCGCCGCCGCACACCCAGGCGGCCCGATGGAGAACATGTGGCTCAACGGCCAACGCAACGCCGAGGCCGACGTGTTGGGCCTCATCCCGCCCCGCCCGTGTGTGATGGTGGTGGGCAAAATCTCGGGTGAGATCGGCGGCCACCAGCGCAAGCTCGACGACATGATGCCCTTCTACAAAGGGCTCGGCGTGGGCGCCGAATACGGCCAGATGGCCATCGTGCACGGCGTGCACAACATGAAAAAGCCAAAGCGCGAGGCCTGCTACGCCTGGCTCAACAAGTGGCTCAATCGCGAAGAAGAAGGCACCGAGGAACCGCCCCTGAAGCCCGAGACGGTGGAAGCCCTCCACTGCAGCAAGACGGGCTTTGTGATCCGCGACCTCGGCGGCGAAACAGGCCAGACGCTCAACGCCAAGCTCGGCGACAAGCTCCGGCCCCCGCGGCCCGTGCCCGCCGACCGCAAGGCACTCGACGCCCAGCGCACCAAGCTCAAGGCCGCCGTCGCACGACGCATCGGCCTCAAGCTCCCTGCCGAACGCACCGCACCCCAATGCACCACGCACGGCATCGTGGACGGCGAGGCCTTCACCGCCGAGAAGCTGGCGATCCAAGCCGAAGAGCGCATCACGCTGCCTGCACTGCTCCTGACGCCCAAGACACCGCGCCCCGGTACACCTCTCGTCGTGCACGCTGCCCAGCTCGGCAAGCCCACGCGCCTCAGCTCGCGGTCGGTGGCCTTCGAACTCGTGCGCAAGGGCTACACCGTGCTCAGCGTCGATGTGCGGGGTGTGGGCGAAACCGACCCGCGGGTGCACGCTGCGTTGCGACCCGTCAATACCTTCGACCACCAGCAATTCCGCTTCGACGCCAGCGCCATCCGCGCCGTCCAACTCGGCACCACGCTGCTGGCGATGCGCGTGCGCGACATCGTGTGCGTGCTCGACTACGCCGCCAGCCGCAAGGAGCTTGCGGGCCGGCCCGTGGCGCTCGTGGGCGAGGGGATCGGCGGGCTATGGGCACTGGCCACCGCCGCGTTCGACGCCCGACCCGTGGCCGTGGCGTGTGTGGGCATGGTGCCGTCGTACAAGCTCATCATCGGCTCGCAATACTACCAAGTGCGCGACTACCACTGGCTCAACGGGGCACTCAAGGACTTCGATATCCCCGACCTCGTGGGCATGGCTGCCCCGCGCCCTGTATTGCTGCTCGACTCGGCAGACGCCATGCTCGAGCCGCTCGCTGCGGGTGAGTGTGGCAAGCGGTGTGCGTGGGCGCAGGGGGTGTTTGGCCTGCTGGGCGCCCCGAAGCATCTGGCCGTGGCCCAGACGCCCCACGGCGACGTGGCCGAAGTGGCGGAGCGTGTGGTCGCCCACCTCGGGCAGCTTGGCCGGTAACGCAGGCCGGATTGCGCAAAGGCCTTGTGGGCGGGATGTCCACATCCCGCGTGATTGCTCGGCGTGTGGACACGCCGCCCACAATATGCCCCGGGCGTGAGGGGCGGTTTGTGTCAGTGGGTCTACCATGCACAGTGTTGACTACGTGGTGTTCGCGGCCTACCTGATCGGCAGCCTGGGTCTCGGCCTGGCGTTTGCCCGTCGGCAGCGGGGCGAGGGCGAGTTCTTCGTGGCTGGGCGGTCGATGCGGTGGGTGCCGATCGGCCTGTCGGTGATGGTGACGGCGTTCAGTGCGATGAACTACGTGGCGTTCCCGGGCGAGGTGTCGCGCCACGGGCTCTACGTGTTGCTGTGCTTGCCGGTGTTTGTGCTGGTGGCGTTCCCTGTCACGCGCGTGATCATGCCCTACTATCATGGGCTGGGGCTCACGAGTGCGTATGAAGTGCTCGAACGGCGGTTCGACGTGCGGGTGCGGTGTTTGGCGAGCGGGCTGTTCATTGTGTGGCGGTTGCTGTGGATGGCGGTGGCGTTGTTTGTGCCGAGCAAGGTGCTGAGCCTGATGTTGGGGTGGGACCTGTGGGTGGTGGTGGCGGTGGCGGGTGCGGTGGCGGCGGCCTATACGGCGGCGGGCGGGATGCGTGCGGGGGCCGAGGGCGGGGTGCTCAAGCCCTTCCACCCGTTCGACCCGCAGGTGCTGTCGCCCGACCCGACGGTGCGTATCACCCTGTGGAGTTGCCTGGTGGGCACGTTCGTGGCGTTCCTGGCGCGCTATGGGGCCGACCAGGTGGTGGTGCAGCGCTACTTTGCCGCGCGGTCGCTTCGTGATGCCCAACGTGGGTTCTGGCTCAACGTGGCTGCCGCGCTCGTGGCGCTGAGTGGGCTGGCGCTGTTGGGATTGGCGATGCGGGCCGGCGTGGGGGCGACGGGGGGCAAGGTGGCTGGCGGGCCGCTCGGCGGGTTCGCGGCGTTCGTGGCATCGATGCCGGCGGGGGTGTGCGGGCTGTTGGTGGCGGGGCTGTTTGCCGCGAGCATGTCGAGTGTGGATTCGGGCATCAACTCGTGCTCGGCGGCCTACGAGACCGATTTCCACCGTCGCCTGTTCGCCCGGGGTGGCCACCCCGAGGGGAGTGTGGGGCGGAGCCGTGTGCTTGCCGTGGTGTTTGGGGCGGTGGCCACGGTGGGGGCGTGCACGGTGCCGCATTGGGGGCCGAGCATCTTCGTGATCGCCAATCGTGTGATCCACGGGCTGGGCGGGCCGCTGTTGGCGATCTTCGTGCTGGCGATGTTCAGCCGCAGGGCCAACGGCGTGGGGGTGTTCGCGGGCGGTGTGTTGGGTGCGTTGGGCAGTGTGTGGGTGAGCTTCGGCGTCAAGGGGTTGGCGCTGCACTACTACGTGGTGACGAACCTGGTGGGCACGATGGTGTTGTGTTGGGTGCTCAGCTTCCTGGCTGGGCGTCCTTCCCCTGAGCAATTGGCGTGGACGTGGCGCGGACGGCGGGCGGGGTAGGCTGAGGCCGCTGGGGGCGGTTACTCCTGCGCGCCGCAAGCACCAAATGCCAAGCACCAAACCACAAAACGCAATGTCCCAAACCAAGACCAAGCGGCGTCCCCAGCGGTCATGCTGAGCGTAGTCCGCCGTGTCGGCGGGCGAAGTCGAAGCATCTCTCTTCCTGCGCAGGGTGTCGACCCGCGCACGGTGTTAGGGGATGCCATCGGGCCTTCGAGGAGAGATGCCTCGGCTCCTCGCCTTCAGTTTGGTGATTGAGCTTTGGTGCTTGGTGATTGTTTGTGATTTGGCGCTTGTGATTTGGGATTTCCCGCGTTCCGCGGGGGGCTAGTTCGGCTTGTCGAGCAGGCCGCGGCCGCGTAGCCAATCGACGCAGCGGACGGGCCAGCTTGCGAGCACGGGGTCGGCGGGTGCGAGGCCAAAGCCGTGGCCGCCGCGTTCGTAGATGTGGATTTCGCAGGCGACGCCGGCTTTGCGTAGGGCGAGGTAGAAGAGCACGCTGTTTTCGGGCGCGACGCCCTTGTCGTCGCCGGCGTGGACGAGGAAGGTTGGCGGGGTGCCGGCGTTGACGTGGCGTTCGCTCGAGAGCATCTGCTGCATCTTCTCGCTGTTGTCGTCGCCGAGCAGGTTCTCCATCGAGCCGTTGTGTGCGTAGCGGGTGGTGAAGGTGATCACGGGGTAGGCCAGGACCGCGAAGTCGGGACGGCTGCTCCCGCGGTCGATGGGGTCGTCGGCCCCTGCGTTGCCCTCGTTCCATCGGGTGGCGGTGATCGAGGCGAGGTGTCCGCCTGCGGAGAATCCGAGGATGCCGATTCGGGCGGGGTCGACCATCCATTCTGCGGCGCGGTGTCGGACCATGCGCACGGCGCGTCGGGCGTCCTGGAGTGGGGCGGGCTGGCGGTATCGAGGGGCCACGCGGTATCGGAGCATGAACGCGGTGATGCCGAGCGAGTTGAGCCACACGGCCACATCGTGGCCCTCGTGGTCGGTGGCCAGGTGGGTGTAGCCGCCGCCGGGGCAGATGATGACGCCTGTGCCGTTCACCTCGTCGGCTGGCAGTGAGTAGACCTGTAGCGTGGGCTTGTCGGCCTCGGTGTCGCCGAGTGCCCCTGGCGCGCCATCGGGCCACACGAGTTCGAGCGACGGGGGAGCGGGCCCGGTGTCCTCTTCTTTCTCGATGCGGATGGGCTGTGCGGGTGGCCTGTGGATCGGCCCGCCTTGCGGATTACCGGCGGTCATCAACATCCCCTTCGCAGAACGGCGTGTTGCCGTGAGTCTGGTTCGTCACTTCGTCTTTGGCGGCGCCGCCATGTCGGCGAGGATGGCGGCGAGGTCATAGCGTGCGTAGGGTTGGTCGCAGGCGGGCTTTCGGCCGCGGGCGTTGGCCACGTGGAGCACGAGGTCCTGCGGCACGAAGAGCACGTCGTGGAGGTTGCTGCGCATCGCCACGGGGCGCCGCATCAGGTCGATGGCGGCGGCGGTGTCGATCTGGCCATACTTGGCCTTGGTCTTGCGGACGAGATGCTGGTAGCGGCGGCCCGACGACATGAGCACACAGTCGTCCACGGGCGTGGGCAGTTGCTTGTGGACCTGGCCGGGGCGGAGGAAGTCGATCTTGTCGGGGAAGGCGGCCACGCCCACGGCATCGGGGATTTTGCCGTCGGAGATCACGTAGTAGTATTCGCACGTGCGCTTGGTCTCGCGGAAGATGCGGCAGGCGTCGGCCAGGGTGTTGGCGCGTTCGAGGCCCATGCGCATCAGGATGGGCATGGGCGTGCCGTCCCACCATCCCTCGCCGCGGCCGCCCATCTCGCCGAACGCCACTTTCTTGGCGTTCATGCCCGACACGCTGCCGATGAAGCCGGCGTAGCTGACGTTGGCGAACGGGATGGCGCCGTCCTTCTTCACCACGAACACTGCGGCGTCGCGCTGGAGCCCCACGTCGGTCATGTAGTCGAGCACGCGGCCGTGGTAGAGCTTGCCGCCCTGGGTGGCCTTGCCGAACACGGCGAAGCCCGAGCAGTGGAAGAGCGCGGGGAACACGTTGGAAAGCTGCACCCGCTCGAGCGGCTGCCCCGATCCGTCGGCCAGTCCTCGCATCTCCTCGAGGTAATCCTTCGGGATATGCGGCAGCAGGCGTTTCCACGCGCCCCGCATCACGTCGAGGAACCACACGCGTTTCTCGACCGAGTAGTAGAGCCCCACGGTGAAGAGCACGCCGTCGATCAGGCGGCCCATGCCTTTGCCCAGCAGGCGGCCGTGCTGATGGCCGATTTCGTAGGGTGTGCCTTGGAGCATCACCAGGCGCCGCCCGTCCTTCACCACCAAGCGGCCACGCCCGGCAGTGCGTTCGCCGTCGCGGGGCAGGGTGCCCGAGGCGCTGTAGCGCAGGATGCGCACGAAGGCGGCCAGGCCACGTCCCACCATCTCCTCAAGTTCGGCGCGCGGCACGTTCAGCACCTTGAGTCCCTCGGTGCTGGTGCTCGGCATCACGGCCTTGTCCTGGATGGCGATGGCTATCGTGGCGTGGGTGGCGCCCGCGTTCCACGACAGTTGCCGCACGGAGCTTGCGTCGGGCGCCAGGGTGATGGCCAGCGTGCCTTTGGCGATCGGGCGGCCTGCCACGAACGTGGGGGACGCCGGCTTGTCGGCTTGGGCGGGAGCGCGGTGGAGTTGGGCGAGTTGCTGCAGCAGCAGTGCCACGGCGCCCGGCTCGGCCGTGTGCAGCAGCCCCACCATGGCCTGAGCCTCGGGCGGCAGGCCGGCCACGATGTTCAGGAACAGGCGGCTGGGCTCAAGGTCGCTTTGTTGTGGGGCAGGGCCTTCGCCGATGATGGCCACCTTCTTGGAGGGCACGAGCAGGCGTGTGGCCTTGGCGTCGCGCACGAGTGCGAAGCTGAGCAGGCGGGTGGTCACCGACAGGGCGAAGCGCCCGTCCTCGCCCCTTGCGAGGGCGATTTGGCCTGTCTCGTCGAGTTTGCCGTGGCGGAAGTGGATGTCGAGTGTGGCGGTGCAGGCTGGCTTTTTGCCCTGGAGCGCGGTCAGCGGCTGCCCTAGCGCCTTGGTCAGCACCTCCAGGTCGGTCGGGGCGGCGGTCTGGCCGGCGATGGCCGACAGCGCCAGCATAGCAACGAGCACACCCACGATTGCGAATCGGCAGTTGCGCAAGGTCTCTTCCTCCTTGGGTCGTGGCGAAGGTTGTCGTCGCGCCCAGTATAGTCGGGCACAGGGCGGGGGTCAAACTGTCGCAGGCGAAGGCGCTCGGCTTCCGCGATTGACAAGCGTGGGGGATTTGGCTAGTGTGGCCCACAGTTGCCTTGTTCCTGCCGTGTTCACGCTCGTGAGGAGCCGACGATGCGACGTGTGCTGTGTGTGGCAGCGGTGGTGGCGTGTGTGGCGATGGCGTGTGGCGTGGCGTTCGCGGGGGCGCCGACGCCCGAGTGGGCGACCAAGGACCTCAAGGCGGGGATCATCGGCACCGACACGTCGCATGTGCCTGCCTTCACAGGCTGCTTTGCCCGACATCCCGAGTGGCGGATCAAGGTGGTGGCGGCCTATCCCGCCGGCAGCCCCGACGTGCCGTCGAGCTGGAACCGTGTGAAGAAATACGCCAAGACACTCAAGGAGAAGTTCGGCGTCGAGATCGTCGATAGCGTTGAGGCATTGCTGCCGAAGGTGGACGTGGTGTTGGTGGAGGACGTGGACGGGCGGCCTCACCTCAAGCACGCGCGGCCGGTGTTCAAGGCCGGCAAGCCGCTGTTCATCGACAAGCCGTTCACCGCCAGCCTGGCCGATGCCAAGGAAATTGTGCGGCTGTCGAAAGAAACGGGCGTGCCGTTCTTCAGTTGCTCGTGCGTGCGGTTCCAGCCCGAGAAGGCCAAGTTCCGCCACTACAAGGGCGTGGGCAAGCTCACCAAGGCACAGGGCAGCTCGCCCATGAGCATCGAATCGCACCACCCCGACCTCTTCTGGTATGGCATCCATGGCGTCGAGGCGCTCTACACCGTGCTCGGGCGTGGCTGCGTGTCGGTCAAGCGCGAGGCGGGCAAGGAACTCGACATCACCACCGGCACGTGGGCCGACGGCACCATCGGCGTGTTCCGCGGCGTGCGCAACACCAAGAAGCACAAGTACACGCCGCTCATCAAGGTGTGGGGCACCGAGGGCGAGGCCGAGAGCAAGGGCAGCTACAACTACAACGGCCTGGTCGCAGTGATGGCCAAGTTCTTCCACACACGTGTCGCGCCCATCGATCCGCTCGAAACCCTGGAGATCGTGGAGTTCATGACCGCCGCACAGCTCAGCAAGGAGCGCGGCGGCGCTGAAGTGAAGCTCGAGGAACTCCGCAAGTAGGCGCTTTCAGCACCGACGGCAGGCTGTCGATGTGCCCGCGTCCGGAAAACTCGCACTGGGCACACCATGTGGGATCGAGCGGCTCAGTGGGGAATCCCGCAGGCAGCCGTTCTCTTGCGGCAGTCTTGTCCTGGCGACCCGCCGAAGAGGGAAAACAGACCCAAGCGAGTGGGGTCTGTTTCCTAGTGTGCCCAGCGCGAGTTTTCCAGACGCGTGGTTCTCACTTTTGGCGACAGGAGCTGAGTAGCCCCCACACCACCCGAGGCCGATGGAGACGCCGATGGAGCTGAGCTTCAAGCCCAATCTCGACGAGGCGCTCGAACGCTGGCGCGCGTTCTGGAACAAAGACCTCATCAAGCGGCCGTGTGTGGCCGTCACCGCGCCCAAGGACGGCGTGGAGCAGGTGGGCGGGCCGCCCGGCCAGATCCCGCCCGAGACCGATTTCGCCGCACACCTCGACCGCGCCGAGGCGGCCATGGCCTGCCGCTACTACGGTGGCGAGGCCATGCCCTTCTTCCAGCCCAGCTTCGGCCCCGACCAGGTGGGGGCATTCGTCGGCGCACGCCTCGACTGGTCGGAGGACAGCCAGCACACCTCGTGGAGCGTGCCGTTCGTTGAGCGATGGCCCGACGCGCTGCCCCTGCGGTTGGGGCAGGGCAACGACTCGTGGGAGCGGATGCTCGAGCTGTGCCGGCTGGCCGGCGAGCGGGGCGAGGGCAAGTTCCTGGTCGGCATGCTCGACCTCCACTCCAACCTCGACTGGCTCGCCGCCGTCCGCGGTCCCGACCACCTGTGCATGGATCTCCTGGACGTGCCCGACCACGTGCATCGCGCGATGGCCAATGCCCGCGAGCTGTATCCGCAGACCTACGACGCGCTCTACCAGGCAGGCAACATGGCCGGCCGCGGCACCTGTGGCTGGTTGCCCTTCTTCTGCCAGGAACGCTACGCCACCACGCAATGCGACTTCGCGTGTCTGCTCTCGCCCCCGCAGTTCAACGAGTTCGTGCTGCCCGCGCTCGAAGAGGAGTCGGACTTCCTCGACCACTCGATCTACCACTACGACGGCGCCACTGCGCTCCAGCACTTCGATGCGGTGACCAGCATCAAGAGCCTCGACGGCATCCAGTGGACCCCCACGGCCGGCGGCCCGCCGATGATGGAGTGGCTCGACCTGCTCAAGCGCTTCCAGGCCACGGGCAAGAGCGTGTTCGTGGGGTGCAGCGCCGACGAACTGAAGGTCTACCACCGCGAGCTACAGCCCAACCTTGTCCTCTACAGCGTCGGCGTCGGCAGCCAGAAGGAGGCCGACGACCTGCTCAAGTGGCTCGAAGCCAACACCTAGTGTAGTGTCTCACTCAGAGCGGCGACTATCCGAGGAAATCTCGGACGGGCCTTCTGACGGTGTCTGGGGCATCGCTCCATTTCGGGCGCTCACAGAACGGCGTCAGAATGGGCTCCATAGACGTCATCAACTCCAGGATACTACACTAGAGCACTAGCCGCGGACAGCGTCCATCGCGCAGTTGGCTGCGTCGGCGTCTGAGACCGAAGCTCCGAAGGAGCGTACTATGACAGCCCAGGGTGTAGCCCCGAGCCGAAGCGAGGGGCGAAACCCTGGGTAAAGCCGAGAACAGCCATGGAGCCCTGAAAGGGCGGGCTCGCCATTCCCCACGCCTAGTACGCCCTTTCAGGGCTGGCGGGTTCGCATGGCGTTTCCCAGGGCTGCGGCCGTTCGCTACGCTCATGGCCTTGCCCTGGGCTATCGTAGTACGCCCCTTCGGGGCTCAGCAGGAGC
>Ga0272441_10016054_pt1 | contig 10405 bp, 10 predicted proteins | sample SSMProp6N_FD_193582 | JGI IMG/M metagenome (GOLD analysis project Ga0272441, IMG submission 193582) | Marine sediment archaeal communities from Little Sippewissett salt marsh, Falmouth, MA, United States - SSM-Prop-6N | ecosystem: Environmental > Aquatic > Marine > Wetlands > Sediment ... | reverse complement strand
ATGTCCGCGTATCCTGATCTTGGTGTTCATACCCCGGATAGTCTCGGATATCATAATCAATTGATTTCTGCCCCCTTCCAAAAGCTGGGCCTTGCCAATCTCAAAACTAACCTGACCGCCTATGGTGAACTCCAGCCCGTCGCGAACCGTCTTGACGCTGGGATTTTCACCTTCGATGCCTTGATCGGAACTCTTACCAACCTGTAATTGAAATTTCCGCATAATCAGGTTCATAAAATCTTCGGAATTCGTATTCGCCGGCGATGTATCGCCCGGCACATATCCGGTGCCGCCCTGGTAACCAAACGCCCGCTTGATCGATTCCATTACATCCTGAAATTTTTGATCTTGCTTCATCTCACTCATGGAAACCAATATCACAAAAAAACAAAGCAGCAGACTCATCATGTCGCCGAACGTGACCATCCACTCCGGAGCTCCCCCACCGCCGCCTTTATTTTTTTTCTTTAATCCCATAACAACTACATGTCCTCTTCCTGACTCTCATTGCGCAAACCCGGCGGCAGGAAAGTCTTGAGTTTCTGCTCGACAATGCGCGGATTATCGCCCGACTGAATGCTCATCACTCCTTTAATAATGATGGTCTTGAAAAGCAATTCCTCATCATTCCGGGCGCCCAGCTTGTCGGCGATCGGCAAGGCAAACATATTGGCGAACATCGATCCATACAACGTCGTCAACAATGCCAGCGCCATGCCGGGTCCGATGGCCGCCGGATCATCCATGTTCATTAACATCACCACCAATCCCACCAGGGTGCCGATCATCCCGTACGCCGGAGCATAACGCCCCATCGAATCGAAAACGCCCTTACCGCGATCATGACGCTCGGTGATGGCTTCCAGTTCATTGTTCATAATCTGTTCAATCAACTCCGGATCGGTGCCGTCCACCGCCATTTGAATCCCCTTGACAATAAACGCGTCCTCGGCGTCTTTGGTGGCGTTTTCCAGTGATAAAATCCCGTCCCGACGGGCAATCTCGGCATACCCGACTAAATCGTCGATCAATTTCTCGGTGGACTGCTCCTTATGAAATAACGCCTTGGTGTAAAACTTACCCGTCTTTAAAAATAACGCCAGCGGCGAACTCATCATCACCGAAGCAATCGCGCCGCCGATAACTATCATCGCCGAACTGGGGGAAATAAAGACACCCGCACTATCGCCCGCCCCCGAAAAAATGGCGTAACCGACCAGGCTAACACCCACCAATGTTCCGATAATTGTCGCCAGATCCATATCTCTAGCTGCCTCCGCTCTCGTCGCCGCTTATCATGTAGTGTTCATTTATCATGCAAATACATCCATATTACTTATCGGCCATAACAAACCTTCAATTTACTGCTGTTCATGTCTCAAACACACGAATCTGCCGTTGATAATGAACCGCCAGTTGCACCACCTCTTCCAGCGATTCCTTAACCATCACCTTATCGCCGGCCAATAACGTGATCATCGTGTCCGGCGTACTCTCCACAAAGCGTATCTGTTCGGCATTGATCACAAATCTCTTTCCGTTAAGTCGGGTTACCGCAATCATATCTCATGCAATTCTCTAAAGTTGGCCTCGCGACAGCAGAATAAACACCCCTGCCGCGAGGCCCGGGGTAACATAATTAGTCTCAGTCAGAATCGTTGCTCCAGGTTGTTCGTTTTTTTCATCATTTTGATTCCATATATCATCGTGTGTTTGAAACACCTTGTTTTTAATCAGCCTCGCGACAGCAGAATAAACACCCCTGCCGCGAGGCTTGGGGTAATGCAAATTTATCGTGTCATCATCATCAATTCGTTCAGCAACTGATCGCTGGTCTGAATCACCCGCGACGACGCCGAAAAACCGGTGCTGGCAATAATTAAATTAATAAATTCCCGACTCAGATCGACATTACTCAGCTCCAACGCCGCCGAACTGATCGAACCCGATCCCAACTCCATCGGCTTTTTAATAATCGCCGAACCCGAATTAGGCCCGGTACCATACAAATTATCCGAAAGCGCCACCAGACCTTCGTAATTCCTAAACGTCGCCAATACGACTTGACCCAGTTGCCGCGTCAGACCGTTATCGAACGAACCAATTATAATGCCGTCCTGACCAATGGAATAATCCTGTAGAGTCCCCGCCGAAAATCCGTCTTGGCTTAATATACTAATCGCGCTGGGCATGGCGTAACCATCCAACCGACTAAAATCCAGGTTGATCGTCTGCGGCGTCGAGGAACCTGTATCGGTCCGATCAATCGATATCACCATATTGGAACCTTCCAGGTAATTGCCGGTGATATCAAACAAAAATGTACCCGTACCCAACACGCGATCAAAATCGGTGTCATCGGCGCTCTCGGCGAAATAACGCCAGGTAATCCCATTGGTGCTCTTGGATTCCATCACCATCGTTAAATTTATGTCCATGGGATTACCCAGGGTGTCAAACGCGCGAAAGGATGTGCGGATACTTTCGCCGGTCGCCTCGGCCACCGTCGTACCAAACTGAAACGGCACTGTCCCCGATAAAGGTCCCGCCGCCGTCCCCAATTCCAGCGTAATAGCTCCGCTGTCCAGTCGCAGCGTATTATATTCGCCGATATTGCCCACCACATTTATGCTTCCATCAACATTTAGCGTCACCCCGGGAGCAGGCACGCCAACACCAGTCAAATCAGGCAAACCACTCGAGGTATTAATCCCTAAAACATCTTCCAACCATGTAATATACTCACCGAGATCCGATCCCGCCTCTACATTAAATGTATCAACATCCAGATCCGCACCACCTTTATTCGCCTCGGACAGAACAATAACATTGCCTTCCTCAAACATCTGCGTTGTGCCATCGTACAGATCCGTCAATGCCGTCGCCGCCGTCGCCGCCGGACCGCCGCTCCCCTCGGTTAACGCCTGACTTACCAACTGAGTCCGCATCGAACCGACGTTCCCGTTCGCGTTCAAGTTCCCGGCGAATCCAGCCTGCGTCGTTGACGAAGCGGTGGTGACCTCGCCAATCGGTATCCGCAGCTTGCTCATGGTCCCTTCGACAATATTAAAATTGCTGTCAACCGAATAACCCTGAAGAAAAAATCCGTCAGAATTCATCAAATAATTTTCCGAGTTAAACTGAAAACTGCCGTCCCGCGAATATACCTGAGACCCATCACCCCTGCCGATAATAAACAGCCCTTGCCCTTGTATCGCCAGGTCCGTCTTGATCCCGGTAGTTTCCGGCGAACCGCCACTAAAATCCTTCATAACTCCCCCCACCATCGCCCCCGTTCCAACCTGCATCGGATTGGTCCCACCGAAACTGCTTGTCGGCGCCGATCCAAAACTGAACGTACTGGAAAACTGCGACTGAAATGTAGTCCGCGAAGACTTAAAACCTCGCGTGTTCACATTGGCGATGTTATGACCAACGACATCCATCGCAAACTCGTTCGTCTTCATCCCCGACAACCCCGCAAATAATGATGATGTTAAACCCATCGTCTCTACCTCCGCATCGATGTTTATGCTTGTGAGCTTCTAATCGCTGTTAAATCCGTTAACCGTAATTCGCCGGCATCCAATACCAACGTCACTCCTTCGATACCCGCCCCATCTATCCGATAACTTTCCACATAACCTTGCACCCCTCCAACTCCTTCCACAAACTGCCCGAGCAGCAATCCGGCCGTATCGGCGGTTATCTCCCGCGCTTCGCATAAAAGCATTTCTTCTCCCGTTTCCAGTTGCACACGCGTCCCACTTTCACCAACCTCCACCGATTTCACAATCCCCACGGTTGCATCGCCATCCTCAGTTGTCGGTCCCACCACCAAAGCTCCCACCAAACTCTGATCATGACCGCTCAATCGGGTCATCTGGTTCAGCCCGATCAGTTCACCCGTATCCAACTCCAGCATAATCTCGCCCTGGCTGATATTAACCGCCGTCACCTTACCCGCCGCCAATCCACCGTCCGCCGTAATCCCGGTGACAAACTGACCCACCATCTGGCTCGCCGAACCCAATTGTTCCCGATCCAAAAACTCACCTAGCTTATCCACCACCCCGTCAAAACGATCACCCACATTGGTCAAGGTGTCCGTCATGATCTGGGACGACTCAAGCTGTTGAATACTGGCGATCTGCGCCAACAAATCCTGATTCTTCATCGGCTCAAACGGATCCTGATTGGTTAACTCCGTAACCAGTATCTTCAAAAAATCCTCCGTATTCAGCGCCTGACTGCTTTTGTCGCCAATATTAAATAAGGTGCTGCTGCTGTCGCCTACTGATGATACTTCACTCACTACAACGTTCCTTTCCTGCTGCGCTCATGCTCCAACGCTTATGCGTGAATATCCAATCGACTAAATTCCAATTCATGCCACGCCTTCGAATCGGCTCTTTCATCACTCCCAACCGCTTCCCCATCAATAGCATCCTGCTCCGATAATGGTTCTGAGCCTCCCTGCCCAAATCCATCGCCGCCAGACTGATCCTGTGTATCTGCTTGTTGCGATCCCGTTTGCTGCTGATAATCCTCCTGCGACTGCTCCGGCGCTTGATCGTTATTCAAATCCAGGCGCAACTGAATATCGATCTGCCTGGTCTGTATCCCATGAGACTCCAGCGCCGCCTGTAAATAACCGCTATTTTGCTGCAGCAGTTGCTGCGCCTTGGCATTGGTCGCCTGAATCTGCAAATGCAATCCGCCGCCGCCCTGTTTAAGCTCCACCCGTAAATAACCCAATTCCGGCGGTTCCAATCGTATCTGTATCCGCGCCGAACCATTATTAATAGACGCCCGCGCCGCCTTGACAACCCTATCCACATTCTCCTGCATGTCCGCCGGATTCGTCCCCTCTCCGGTATTCATCACCGAGATGTTTCCGCCGCGAGTTACCTGCCCCACTTTGGTCTCCGCCTCACCTTGACCCTGATGCGACAATATTTGTTCCAGCGAACCCTTCTCGTGTCTGCTTCGACCGCCAAATTCCTGACCGGAAAAAGCTTGATCATTTTTAACCGGCTCAAATCTTTCCACAACTGCTTCTTGCGTTTCCATCGCTTGAGCTTTTTTCTGTTCGCCTTTGGTCGATGCGTTTAACTCATGTTCTCCCGTAAGGACCGATCGGTCTTGGGTGGATCTATTTAATATATCCAAATGGTTTATGCGCTGATCGTCAATATCTTTGTTTGGTTGCGACTCTGCCGCCGACGCCGCCGACGCCTCTTTTGTCACAACACCGCCTTGCTTTGCTGCATAGACCGACTCATCGCCTTCCTCTTCGACAAATAATTGTTGGACCCAACTAACCCTTTCACCGGGCAACCCATTTGCTTGACCTTGCCCTTTGCCTTCCCCCTTTCCCTGATTTTGTTGACCGATCAACTCCCCCGCCTCCGAATTTTGAACGTTAACATTCAATCCATTATTCAACGGTGCTGACTCAGCCTGCTGAACTTCCACCGGAACTTCATTAACCACGTTTATCTGCCCGGCACTTTGCACTACTTTGTCCGCTATTGTCGCATTAACCACGGGCGCCGCTTCCGCTTCAACAATCGCTGCGGGAACTGCCGCCGAATCAGAAACCGCACCTTCGACTCCCTTGTCCGGATTAGTCTCTTCTGCAGGCGCCTCATTTTGAGCCTCCACCGGCGCCGCCGGTTGTTCTTCCTGATCCATTTCAGACGCAACACTATCCTTTATTCCATCCGATTGCCCCGGCAACCTTTCCGCACTTTTCTCGATTCCCTGCCCTGTCTTATCCGAAAAATCTTGATCTAATCTTGGATCGTCCCGGTCTAAACGCTCCAGCCGATCCTGTTGTTCGGGCTTCCGTTCCGCATGCTGCACCTTCTTGGGTTGTTCCATCTCAGACCGGACTGTATCGAATAACTGTCCAAATCCTTCATCCATCGGCTTAATCGTCGCCGATTGATTCATCGCATCCCAGTTCGTGTCTGCCTTTAAATGCCGTACCGGGTTCACTTTATGCTACCTTTCTCATTCTCATCCAGCCTTACCACCTGGACGGTTTCCAAAAGCTTCATCACGCCCTGCCTTTTCAACTGCTCTTCCGGCGTCTTGAATTGCTCTAAAATCTTGGTCGCCACATCCGATTTCATCTCCGAAATATAACGAACCATCTCCTTATCCGACATCTGCATAAAATCTTCTTTAACCAGCCTGGGCTTCATCTGGGAATAATTCTTCAAGGCCTTGAGGAATCCTTCCTCTTGAACTTGTTGGTTATGTGCAACCATCTTCTTCTCAAAAGCCGCCTCTTTAACTGCCAATTCACCAATATCCTTCTGTAACTTTTCTCGCTCCATCGCCAGCGTGTTCTGTTGCGATCGTAACAATTGAATATCACGCTGTACCTCTCGCGAAGTCATCTCCCGCTCTTCTTCTAACGCCGCTATCCGCATACCTGCCTCTTGAGGCGCCTCCGTCTCATCAACCGCGCCGGTGTCATCCGGCTCCGGTATCAACTTCTCGCCCTGCCAGGTGGCTAAATATTGCGCCCGCTTCTCGGCGTCAAATCGCCCCGTAACCGCTCCGTATCCCAACACCCCCAACACCGCCAGGCAGTTCGCCAAAAATAAGGCCAACAAAATTGTCAGTATCATTTTACCCATAACGTTCGTTTAATTCGCAACCTCGCTGTTTTGTTTTTCACGCAAAATTTCCCGCACAAAAACACTGTTGCTGATCTCATCTTGTTGCTGTGTTGCCATTCGCTGACTCTCGCGATCATACCGTTCTTTGCGCCGCTCTTTAAGCTTTTCCAGTATCCTGGTCTGCTGCGACGCCTTCACCAACTCCTGTCGCGCCAATTTCAACTTATCTTGTATTGCCCCAACTGTTTTAATCCTCTCATTAATCGCCTGCTGTAAATGCATAACATATAACCGGTAATGCCCCACCCAATCCAAATCCACCGTTCCGTCCATATAGTGTTGCTTAAGTCGCTGACCTTCCTGTTGGATAGCCGCCGCCATCTCTAACGCCTGTTGTTGTTGTTTCTGTATCGCGGACATCAATAAACCAACCTCTTGTTTCCTTTGGTCTTCTTCTTGCCGCCGTAATCGCAGCAGGTTTTCCAATCTAAACTTAAACTTCTTCATTTACCGACTCTATAAACCCGCCATTACCCGGTCTATGCCCGGCGCCGTCTGTGCCGTTTTGTTCGCCGAGGCCGGTATCGACCCCTGATTGCCATTGACGCCCGATGTTTTTGGCGACCAAAGCGCTGTTAACAGGTTTTTCAACTCTGCTTTAGCTTGTTCCATTGTCACTTTGTCTTCGATGCGCTGTTGTAAAAAACCATTAATGGCATCTTGCGATTTCACCGCCAGATCCAACTCCTCGTTATGACCACTCGCATACGCCCCGATATTCACCAAGTCTTCAATATCGCGATAAAGTGCGATCAAACGGGTAATCATCCTGGCTTGCTCAAGGTGCTCCTTGTCCACCACATCCGGCATCACCCGGCTGATGCTTTCCACCACATCAATCGCCGGATAATGACCACGATTGGCCAGATTACGCCCTAACCAAAGGTGACCGTCCAGAAGACCACGCATAGCGTCCGAAATCGGCTCACTTATATCGTCACCTTCCACCAACACCGTAAAAAAACCCGTTATGCTGCCTTGCCGGGTTATCCCGCAACGCTCGATCAATTTCGGCAGCAACCCGAACACGCTGGGAGTAAATCCCTTGGTCGCCGGCGGCTCCGCCATCGCCAACCCAATTTGCCTCTGCGCCAGGGCAATACGTGTAGTTGAATCCAGCAACAATAAAACATTTTTACCCTGATCCCTAAAATATTCGGCGATCGTCGCCGCCACAAAACCGGCCCGCACCCGCAACGGCGCCGGTTCATCCGACGTGCTTACCACCACCACCGACCGCTTCAAACCGGCTGCGCCCAGGTCTTTCTCAATAAATTCCCGAACCTCCCGACCGCGCTCGCCCACCAGACCGATCACGGTGATATCCGCCGATGTATAGCGAGCAATCATGCCCAGCAAAACACTTTTTCCGACACCCGGTCCGCTGAATATCCCCATCCGTTGTCCGCAACCACAGGTTGTCATGGCGTCGATACAGCGAATACCGGTGCTCACCGGTTGAGTAATCCGTACCCGTTCTAAAGGAGCTACCCGCTCCGACTCAATCGGACGCCTCGTCTGACAAAGTAACTGACCTAATCCGTCAATCGGCTCACCTTGAGCGTTGATCACACGTCCCAGCAACTCGTCGCCGATTCCCACCGAACTGTGTACTCGCTTACATCGAACCTCATCACCCCGGGATATCCCGCTCATCTCACCCAAGGGCATCAACACGGTGGAGTTACTGCGAAAACCGATAACTTCCGCCCTCACCGTCATTCCCGTACGTGTCATAATTTCACATTGTGCCCCCACCGGCGCCGCCAGATCCGCCGCCTCCACCGTCAAACCTGTCAATCCGACTATACGACCCGACACCTCAAAGCTCAGCATCTGCTCCAGTGCCTCCAGCCGTTTGCCAAAATTATGTTGTCCGTTTTTTGCCACCATTTACTTCGTATCTTACCCGTCTGTTACTGCCTGATCTTCTGATTTACTTTTCTGCATCAATAGTTCATCCGCTATCCGATTTATCTGCGTTTCCAATTGCCCGTCAACTTCCCCTTGCGCCGACGCCAGCACACATCCTCCCGGCTCGACCGTTTCATCCGTCACATAACTAATGTGCCTGTTTTTACCCATCATATCGCCGGCGCCTTCGAACACCGTCTTTAGATGGTCCATATCCTGCGGATTCACTCGAATCACCAAATCGCTCGTTTTCGACGCCAATTCCAAGGCCGCTTTCACATTCGCTTCCGCCACCGCCGCATGAAGCAATCCGGCTCTTTTTATAACTTTTTGCGCTATCTCTAGCACCAGGATCACCACGTTCTGTTCCGCCTGAAAAACCAACTCATTTTTGATCTTATCGAACTGCTCATCGTGTTGTTGCATCGCCCTTAATAATAAATCGCTCCGTTGCGTAAAATCCTGTTGGCCTTGTTCCAATGCCTGCTGCAATCCTTCTTCTTGCCCTTTTTTATGCCCCAAATCATACCCCTCGCGATACCCCTTCTCTTGCGCCTGCTGATGTAACCGACCCAACTCTTCTTGCGCCTCGTCCAATATCTCCTGATATTCTCGCCGCGCCCGGGCGATTAACGCCGCCGCCTCGGCCTCAATATCATTCAGATTAAAAAACCTCTTCTCGCTGGTGCTCTCTTCAAATTCTGCCGCTTTTAACAACATCTGCCGTTCCCATAATCCAAAATTAACTAAACCACTAACTCCGATTCGCCTCCGCGACCGGATATGATAATCTCGCCGGCGTCTTCCAAACGCCGCACCACATCAACAATCTTCTGCTGCGACGATTCCACATCGCTTAAACGCACCGGACCCATATATTCCATATCCTCTTTGATTAACTGGGCCGCACGCTCCGACATGTTCCCAAATATCTTCTCTTTCAACTCGTCGCTCGCCGTCTTCAAAGCCAGCGACAACTCGTCGTTATCTACCTCTTTCAGCACCGACTGAATCCCTTTATCGTTCACCAGCATGATATCTTCAAAAACAAACATCAAACGACGTATCTGCTCCACCAAATCCGGATCATCGGTCTCTAAACTCTCCAGTATGCCTTTTTCCGTAGAACGGTCCGACAAGTTCAATATGCCCGCCGCCGCCTGAATGCCGCCCGCCTTGTCGAACGTCTGCGATACAATATCGCTCAACCGACTCGCCAAACCCTCTTCCACTTCCTTGATCACCTCCGGATTAGTCTGATCCATAGATGCAATCCGCTTAATCACCTCAACCTGCTTCTGCTGCGTCAAACCCATCAAAATCTCCGATGAACGAGACTCCGGCATGTGCGCCAATATCAACGCAATCGTCTGCGGGTGCTCGTCCTGAATAAACGTCAATACATTCTCCGCCTCCGCCTTCTGCAAAAACTGAAACGGAGTCTGCTGGATCGTCTGCGTCACCTGCCGCAAAATATGCGCCGCCTGATCCGTCGGCAAACTTTTCTCCAAAAGCGCCTGGGCGTAACTCAACCCGCCCTGCTCCATATAACGCTGCGCCATCGCCAGATTGTAAAATTCCCGCAGAACCCTGTCTTGCTCGACCGGAGTTATACTCTCCAACTCGGCAATCTCTCGAGTCACTTCCTCGATCTGATCGTTCTGCAAATACTTCAGTAAATCTGCCGCGTATTCCTGACCCAGCGATATCATCACTATCGCTGCTTTACGAAGTCCCGGAATGGCTAACGTCGTCTCTTCCGCCATCGAACTCTAATCTCCTTGTGCCGCCCATTT
>Ga0272441_10016053_pt1 | contig 10405 bp, 4 predicted proteins | sample SSMProp6N_FD_193582 | JGI IMG/M metagenome (GOLD analysis project Ga0272441, IMG submission 193582) | Marine sediment archaeal communities from Little Sippewissett salt marsh, Falmouth, MA, United States - SSM-Prop-6N | ecosystem: Environmental > Aquatic > Marine > Wetlands > Sediment ... | reverse complement strand
ATGTCGCACGAACTCCGCCCGTACGGCTCGCGCGCGGTCCCGGACCCGCGCCACGTCTTCCCGAAGCTCTTGTTCCGGAAGCATCTCCTCCACGTCGCGGAGCCGGTCCGACCATTGCCTGTAGTCTTCGCCCGTGAACGGCCGCCGTGCTCCCGTGTCGTCCCAGAACTCCGGCGAGGCCCGATTGCCGCCCCAGCCCTGCGGATCGTTCCTACCTGCCGTACCCGCACGCTGCCCGCCGCGTTCGGTCGTCTGTCGCTGGGTGCCATCGCGGGGCGAGCCACCCTGTTGTGCCTGCTGCGGTCTCTCGGACTGCCCATCCTCACGCGGGCGGCCTGCCGACGCTCTTCCCGTGGCCTCAGACGGGGCCTCCGCCCGTTCCCGCGACTCAGTTTCCTCGCCGGGGTCCCGCGGTTCGCCGGAGGAGCCCTGCCGCTGCTGCGATCCTTCACTTTCCGCTCTCTGGCCTCTGGCCCTCGCCTCCTCATCCACCTGCCTCACCAAGTCGTCAAGTTGCTCACGAGCCAGGCGAAGCGATTCGGCTTCATCGCCAAGAACGCTCTCGGCCGCTTCCTCGACACCCTTGCGGACCTCGCCGATCCCCTCTGCGGCCCGTCGTTCGATCTCCTGCGCCTGAGGCAGAAAATTGCGACGGAGCAGCTCGCCGGTGGCAGCCAGTGCCTTGTCCGGGTCTTCCGCGTTTGCCTGGCGCAGGGTGTCATAGAGCTTCCTCGATACGAGCGGTTCGGTCGTCTCCGCCTGCTCGCTGACCGTCTTCATCTGCTCGATCAATTCCTCCATCCTCTCTCTCTGGCGGTCGATTTCCTCTGCCAGCCTGCGGTTCGTATTGGCGCCGGACAGCGACTTTTGCCTCTCCTCGAGCTCCTGCTCGATCTCCTCGGCGATCTCGCCCTGGCGTTCATCGAGCTGGCGGGCTTGGTCACGCATTTCGCGCATCTGATCGGCGAACTGGCTGGAAGACCGGCGCTGGAACTCCTCACGCATCTCCTCGAGTTGCCGCTGAGCCCGCGTCGCGGATGTGATGGCCCGCGAGAGCCTCCCCTCCTCCAACGCCTCGGCCGACTCGCGGATTTCCGAGCGGGAGTCGTTCAGTTGCTCGCGGGCGTCCGCCATCTGCCGCCGGTTCTGCGAACTTTCCATCCGCTGCTGAAGCTCGTCCATGTCACGGAGCGCCTGAAGCTGCTCGTCCCTCAGACGCTTGAGTTCTCGAAGCATCTGCTGCCGTTCCTGTTCATCCCGCGCCTTCTGAAGGGCGGCCTGCGCCTCCTTGAGCCGTTCCGCCATCGTATTCTGCCGTCGCGCCAGATCGCGAAGCCGATTGAGGACCTGGAGGTTCTCCTGCCTGGCGGTCTGCTCCCGCGACTGGGCCATTCGCTGCGTCTCATAGCGGTTCTCCCGCTGCGTAAGCTCCAACTGCTGCAACTGCTGTTCGGAGCGAGCGGAAGCGGAATTGGCCTGGCGGGATTGCCGCGAGCTCTGACCGCGCGTAACCTGATGTTCGCGGTCCCGCAGCTTCAACAGCTCCTGGTAGGCCAATTGCTCCGCACCGAGCGCGGGCGTCAATTCCTCCGTGGACGAGGATTCGGTGGCCTCGCTCAGGTGGTCGAGCGATGTCTCCATGTGACCTGCGGCGGCCTGCAGCGCCCCGGCGGCCGAGGGGCCCTCCGCCTGAGCCAACGCACCTTGCGTCTGCTGCAACACTTCAGCCTGAGATTGCTGGATAACGGCCAGATCCCCCTCATGCTCGTCGATCCCGCCGGAGTGCTCCGCCTGCTGCTTGATATTCCAGGTGGCCGTGATGATCTGCTTTTGCAGGCGAGCGAGTTGATCGGCCTGCTGGCCCTGTTGATCCTGGTTCTCCGGCTGTTGCTGCTGGTCCTGTTGGCTCTGCGACGACTGGCTCTCACGGAAGATCTCCTCGAAGGGGCGAACCTCCGCGAAGTAGATGTCACTGGCCGTTCTGCGGGGTTGGCCGTCGGAGCCGACATCGTCGGCCCAGAACGAATAGGTCATCAACTGGCTCGGTTGAGCTTCCAGATCCTCCATCGCCAGCAGGTACTGAATCTTCAGCTTGTCATTCGAGACAGCGCCGGCGTCCAGCACGACGTCCTGGCTGGGCCGGCCCGCGAAGGCGTACGTCAGCCCATAGGCAGTCACGCCGTAATCATCCAGGACCTCTGCCTCCAGGGCCAGCTCTTCCAATGGAGAGACTACGACGTCGCGAGCCGGGAATACGGGCGTCAGCTCGGGCGGCAGGTTCCTGTGAACCTCGATGGCAAATCGCGGCGGCATCTTGCCCGACCGGCCCTGGGCGTCCGCCATGTGCAGCTCATATCGCTCGCTCTCCGTGGCCGTGAGGGACGTCGTCAGCACGTTCGGGTCCTCGGGGTCGAGAGTCAGACCCAAGGCGATTCCTTTCTTCGGGACAAGGCGAGCCGTGGCCACAGGCTTGTTGAGCGTGAACCGCAGCTCGACCTTCGAGCCTTCGACGACGTTGATCTGCCGCGTATCCTCGATGACTTTCTCGGGCAACTTCGTGTAGGGAGGATAGACGATCCTCGCATCGGCGCGGAGAAGCTCGGGATTGCGGAAGACCGCAATCGTATAGTCACGGGTACGCTTGCCGCCATAGGCGACGTGGTAACGCAGGTCGGCCGCGACCTCCTGGAGAATACCGCCGAAGAGGGGGTCCTCCAGGCTCCGCGTCAGCGGCATCCGTTGGGGTTCCTGGCCCGATGGACCGAACACGAGGTCCGCCCCCGAAGGCATTTTCCCCTTGAACCGCGCGATGATAACCACCGGCGTGCCTCGCTCGACCTCCGTATCTCCGGGAGTCACCACGACATCGTAGTCCCGGGCCACCAGCACACCCATGCTGCTTGGGGGTAGTAGTGACGTAGGCGGCAGCATCTGCAACAAGACGACGAGCAGGAATGCCATCGCCGCGATACGACCGAAACCGGCGAGCATGAGCCTTCGAGACGAAATGCTCTGCAGCCAGTTGTGGCTCGTCGCGTGGGCAACCGCTTCCGTGATGACCTGCTTCTGCAGGTAACCCAGTTCGCCGTCTGGTTCCGCGGGCTCCTGCTCGACGGCCGCCAGGAGCAGCGCCTGCAGGTCCGGATGTTGCTGCTCAATCGTTCGCGCGAGGGCCTGATAGTCCGGCTCCAGCCGACGAGAGCGTTTGAAAATCCAGACCGTCGCCAGCGAGACCACGACGGCCAACCCAGCGACGACAAAAGGCGATCTCCACCCCCACAGCCAGGCCACGCCAAGCAGGCCAAGGCCGACAAGCCCCGCGGCGAGCCAGCAGATCGACATCCCCCAGGCCAGATACAACCGTCTGTGTCGTGTCGCTATGGGTCGCAGATGTCTGCGGAGAAGTTGCTCTGTCATATCTGTTCTCCCTCAGAGACACCGCTGGGCCGCGTGAGCCACCCGCCCAGCCAGATCTCGATCAGCAGAACCACCAAGGCAGCCAGGAGCATCCAGCGCCACAGCTTCTGGTCGGATTCCATTTCGCTGAAGTTGCGGTGCCGCGAGACCGGCTGCATCTCGGCCACCGCCACGTCTGGAGTCAGCTTCAGAGACACGCCGAGCTTTTCCAGTTCCTCGACGGGCATAGCATCGGTCCGGCTTTCGTCGGCGTTTACGTTGACCGCAAAGGAACGATTGCCGTCAGGCACGAGCAACGTGTAGATGCCGGGCACATTCGTCTGGGCAAAGGCCTGTTGACCGGCACCCAAGCGGACGATGGAGTCGTCCGGCGTGCGAATCTGGAGGTCTGCCGTCTCGGCGGTCATCGGGACGGCAATAGGCACAGGATCCCCCACGAAGTACTGCGCCTGGCGCCGGGGGAGGGTCCCGACGTACTCGAGAATGGAATACATCAAAGGAACGAACTTGGAGGACAACGCCAAATCGCTATCCGAGGGATGCCATCCACTGGTCCATACGAGCAGCGTTCCTCTGCCCAAGGTCATCTCGAACCACGCCGGGCTGCTATCGTCGTACCACGCGAGCGTTCTGGCCCCCGGTAGGGCGGCCATGTCCATGCGTCGGTGCTTCCAGAAGTGGATTCGTGTGAAGTCCGCGAAACGGGGATCAGAGAAGGGTTTCAACAGCGGGTGATCGAATTCCACCCGGCCGAGCATGGCGTATCCAGTTGTGTCGACCTCCCGGCATTCGAGGCTCTCCCCCCCCGCAAGCCCCTCAAGAACCGAGGCCGTCTCAGCGGATTTCATCACCAGCAGAATCGTCCTGCCGGTTTCGAGGTAGCGACGCAACGGCGCGAGATTCGCCCGGCTGAGCACGTCGCTGATAATGACGAGATGGGCCGTTTCGACGTCGGCCACGGTCAGGACTTCGTCCCCCGGCCTGGAGATCACGCGCGCCGTCGTCGCACGATCTGCTTGAAAGGCCTTGCGGACATAGAACAGCATCTCGTCAGGATCGTTGGGATCGTCCGCTCCGATGTACAGGATGTCGATCTGTCGTCGCAAGCGCGGCGCTGCGTACAGGACATTGTCAAACTCGTGGTCGTCGCCCGTCAGAACGAGCCGTGCCGCCGATGCCCCCTCCGGCAGCTTGGGCCCGCGGACCACAACACTCCGACCCGGTGGCACATACACATCCAACGGGGGAGCGGCATCCGAAAGAGCCTCGTCGGCCCAGCCCAACAGGAAATGCTCTCTTTCCGCATCGGATGAGTTGCTGACCCGGATATCGGGCATCTCCTCCGCACGCGACGGGCCCAGGTGATCGCGGCTCGTCACCAGTTGCACAGATGCGTTGGTCGCCCCCTCACACAGAATCGCTCTGACCACCAGTTCCGTCCGCTGAGGCCATTCGTAGGCCAGCAGGGCTCTCAGGTCGCTGCCTCGTTGCAGGTCGCCGACCAGGACAATCCGCGCGATGCCCAGATTCCGCTGTCCCTCGTCGACCTCATCGTCCTCGATGACCTCGGCGGCCGCGACAAGCGCTTGGCCGAGATGGGTTGCGCCCCATTCGGGAGACAGTCGCGATATTTCCTGCATCACAATGGACGTGCGCTGGGCAGGCTCCATCGTGGCCCACTGCTCGAACGAAACCAAGGTTTGCACGGCCCGGTCGAAGTGCATCACAGACACACGGTCCGACGGGCCGGCGTCCTCCAGAACAGACTTGGCCTCCTCGACCGCGCGAGTCCACATCCCCATACGGCGCATCGACGCGCTGGTGTCAAGCAACAGGACGATGCGCTTGCCGGCGCGACCCTCGCTCAGCGCAGCGGCCCGGGGCAGAAACGGACGCGCGAACGCCAGGGCAAGCAGGCACAACACGAGACACCGCAGAAGCAGCAGTGGGATGTGTTCGAGCCGACTGCGGCTTCTGAAACGCGGCAGCGTGGCGCGCAGGAACATCAGCGAACTGAATGTCACATGGTGACGCGTATGCCGACGGATCAGGTGCAGCACAATCGGCAGAGATACAGCAGCCATGCCCGCCAGGAGTAGTGGATAGAGAAAACTCATGCCATCCTCCCGGCGCCGGGGTGGCGCACGTGTCTGATCCGCTTCCTGCGATGCATCCGATGCTGGAGAAACTCCAGCAGCGCAACGTCGAACGGGCGATCCGTCGCAAACAGGTGGTAGTCGATCCCGAGCTTGCGGCAGATGGACTCCGCGTCCGCCAGGTGCCTTCCCCACAGGCGCTTGTACGCGGTCTGGGCGGCGGACGGATCGACGTACATGTCACGCCCGGACTCGATGTCTTGGAAGACGGCCGGTGTATCGAAGCCGAAGTCCAGTTCCGCCGGATCGAGAACGTGGAACACGACGATATCGTGACCACCCGCGCAGAGATACCGCAGGTCCGGCTCCAGCCGATCCACCGAGGTCAGCAGGTCGGAGATCAGCACGATCATGCCGCGTTTTCTGAGCATCTGTGTCAACCGCTGCAGTGGGGGCCCCAAATCGGTGGTCGTGCCCTGAGGCGAGGCCTCCAAACCAAGCATGAGCCTCCGCAGATAGCTTGGGCGGTTGCGGGGCGGCATGTACTGTCGAATCCGGTCGTCAAACGTGGCGAGCCCGACGGCATCGCCCTGGGTGAACAGGAAATAGGCCAGCGTCGCCGCCAGGGTGCCGGCGTATTCCGCCTTGGTATACTCTCCGGAACCATAGCCCATCGACCGACTGTGGTCCACCAGCAGGTGGCAGCGCAGGTTCGTCTCGTCCTGGAACTTCTTGATGTAGAATCGGTCGCTCCGCGCATACACGCGCCAGTCGATGTATCGCGGATCGTCGCCGAAGGCGTACTGGCGATATTCCGTGAACTCGACCGAGAAGCCGTGGAAGGGGCTGCGGTGAATTCCCTTCCAGAAGCCCTCGACGATCGCCTTGGCGCGCAGCTCCATTGACTTGATCTTCATCAGGGCCGCCGGATCGACCATGCCCTGGGCCGGTGAGCGGGATGGAGCCGCCTTGCCTTTCACCGGGCATTCTCCTTCACGGAGTCCAGCAGCCGCCCGATAAGGCTATCGGCCGTGACGCCCTCGGCCTCCGCCCGATAGTTGATCAGGACGCGGTGTCGAAGTACGGGGTAGGCCAGAGCCTTGATATCGGAGAAGCTCACGTGCGATTTGCCGTGAAGCAGGGCTCGGGCCTTGCCACCCAACACCATGTACTGGGAGGCACGCAAACCTGCGCCCCACGTGACCCATTCGTTGACAAAATCCAGCGGATTGTCCGCACCCGGCCGGGATGCGGCGGCGACTCGCACGGCGTAGCGCACCACGTCCTCGGCAATCGGGACCTTACGCACCACGTCTTGGAACCGCAGCAGATCTTCCCCGCTGAACACCTGCGTAATCGGCTCCGGCAGAACCGTCGTCGTCTGCCGGACGACGGCCACCTCGTCGGCTTCCGAGAGGTACCCGATGAACACGTTGAACATGAAGCGATCGAGCTGCGCCTCCGGAAGAGGGTACGTGCCCTCCATCTCGATGGGATTCTGCGTGGCAAAGACAAAGAAGGGCTCATAGAGCGGATAGCACACGCCCGCCGCGGTCACGTGATGCTCCTGCATCGCTTCGAGCATGGCCGCCTGCGTCTTTGGCGGCGTGCGGTTGATCTCATCGGCCAGGATCATATTGGCAAAGATGGGACCTTTGACGAACGTCATCTGGCGCTCGTGGTCGGCTCCCTGGAGGATTTCTGTGCCGGTAATGTCGGCGGGCATAAGGTCCGGCGTGAACTGGATGCGCTGGAACTTCAGGTCGAACAACTCCGCCAGTGACTTGACCAGCAGCGTCTTGGCCAGCCCCGGCGCGCCGGTGACCAAGCAGTGTCCGCCGGAAAGCACGGCGATGAGCATGTGCTCGATCACATCCTGCTGCCCGACGATTACCTTGGACAACTCGGCGCCGATCAGCTCGCGTGCCCCTTTGATCTGCTCGACAGCTTCTTGCTCGGATTCGTAGGCCTCAGTAGTCAACGATCCCCGTCCTTTCCGTAGTAGGATCCGCGAAAGGAAGCTTCAGGCCGCATGGACGCGACTGGCTTCCTTGTCAATGCGTCATGGCATAGAACACGATATTGATTCCCAATGGATACGCCTTTTTCTCCGAGAACTCACGGAAGTACCATTCGTTTTCGCCTTCCCGTTCCCAACCGTCGCCGAGGTCGGTGTTGTGGCAAATGATCGCCATCATCCGGCCCCTGTCGTCATAGAGCGCCTTGTAGTGAACCTGCTTCGCATCCTCGCGCTCCCAGGTAATGCCTTCGTACCGCCCGCGCAGGGCCCAATCGATGCTTGGAATCTGGGGTCTCTCCTTGAGGTCAAACACAGCGTGAAAGACCGGGTGGTCCAGGCCCAGTTCGATGGGTTCGCGGTCGGGAAACACCCGCTTGATCTCGTCGTAGAAATTGTACCATTCTGCCTCGCCCCAGAAGTCGTCAACCATGAGGAAACCGCCGTTGAGCAGGTACTCACGAAGCGCCTTGACCTCGGGCTCACTGAAGACCAACCGACCGGGCTCGACGATGTAGATGAAGGGGTAGTTGACGAGTTCCGGGTCCGTCAGCTCCAGCACCACACCGTCCGGGTTGACCTCCATGGATGTCAACTGCTGTAGACGAAAGGAGAAGTTGAGGTCGCTGTCGGGATAATCCGTCGCCCAACTGCCGCCGCTCCAGCCCCGACCCCGACCGCGGCCACGACCGCGGCCACCACGGAATCCGCCGCCATAACCACCATAGTCGCCGCCGTAACCGGACGAGTACCGAATCCGAGCAAACGTGAAGACATCTTCCGAAAACTCCTTGTCGGGCTCCCAATAAGGGACGTCGCGCCGATTGGAGGAATCCCGGTAGTATCGCTGCGCCAACGTGCCTGTCGCTGCCAGGGCCAGCACGGACAAGAGGATCGCCAGTCCCCATCTTCTCCTCATTTGCGTTCCTCCTCGACGGCCAGTGCATCGTCTTCCGTATTGGCGGCCGGCGCAGCATGCGTACTCGTTTCTTCCAGGATCGTCAGTAGCAGCCGGTGGCCGTCACGAAAGCGCGGAGCATCGGCCAGCGCTTCGAGAATGTGCCTTTTCGCGGCCGCAGGGTCCTGCCGGTGAAGCAGCCTCGCAAGCCGATAATGGACATCGACCGGGTCGGGCGGGTCCAGCAGAAGCAGACGACGGTACGACTCGACGGCCGGCTCGTCCCGGCCAAGCTCCTCGCTGGCCCGGCCGAGGCGCCCATACACCGTGGCCAGAAGCGGATATACCGCCAGGTATCGCTGCCCGTTCTCGGCGACTTGCGTCCAATTCTCCTGCTCCATACCGATTTCCATCAGTCGGGCGTAGGCATCAGCGGCGTCCGGCGAGAGTGCCGCCAGCCTGCCGAGCACTTGCGCTTCCTGCTCGGTCTCGCCGAGGTTCCGGTGCGCCTCCGCGAGAAGCTGATAGGAATTGTCCTCGCCCACGTGGCCCGGGTATAGGGCAATGAGCTTCTCGAGCGGCGCCTTTGCCTCCTCCCACCTGCCCTCGGCAAGCAGGTTCTTCGCGTACAGGCTCAACGCCCACAGGCTGGTCGGATGCTCCTTCAGCCATTCGCCGGCCACATCCGAGTTCGCGGCATCCATCTGTTCAAATTGCGGCTGCTCCCAGTCCACGTCGGGCGCAAGGGCTTCGGCCCGCTCTCGCGCGAAGGCGGCGAAGTCCCTCTCGATCCTGTCAAGCGGAGCGGCGTGCCTGGCGATGGCGTCATTGATCGGCTCGTCCCTCGCCAGGTCGGCGAGGATCGCTCGGAGGGATTCGAAACCGAACCGATCGATGAGAAATTCGACCGCGAGCGTGGACTCATAGTAGGCGAATTGCAGGTGCAGCGGGCTGGCCGGACTCATGAACGCGGTGCTCAGGTCCCCGATGGGCGTCAGTTCTCCCTCGAGGATCATCCGTCGGTACTCCGGGTTCATCCGCTGTCCCCACGTCGGATTGCGCTGCAGCTCCTCGTAAACGGAGATTCCCTCGCTCAACCATCGAGGCATCTTGTTGCGGGTGAGATTCAATGTCACCGCGTGGCAGAACTCGTGCCAGAGGGTGGCCTCCCAGTTGGCATTCCTGTGGACCCTCGGGCTCGTGGCGGTAATCACGTTGCCAAAGCAGACACCGAGAAACCCGTCGCCGCCGGGCATGCCGAACGTCCGCACGGCGAAATCCTGCTGCTCGGGGAAATACTCCACCGTGATGGGGTGTTCGAACTTCACGCCATACTTCCGGCAGAGCTCCGATTTCGCCTGATGGAGCAATTCGAGCACGCGGTCGCCATAGATCGCCGCTTCGAGCTTGTCCATACGAACGGCGAATCCGTCCCCGGCCAGCGTCGTGAACTCGGACAGCGTATCGCGAAGGTTGACCAGATTGTACGCCTCGATGTTATAGGCGTCCCTGGCATTCACCTCGTCGGCCAGAATCCAGCCTTCCTGTTCGTGGCCGAATCGCAGCAGGTCCTGGGCCAACTGGATCTTGGCGGGCAGATAGTTCGGATCGGCCTTCAGCGCGCGGCGCTGATAGGTGATGCCCTCGGCGAAACGGTATTTCTGGGACAGCTTTCTACCGATCAGATAGTCCACCTGCGGATTCATCGGCCAGAACTTCAGTGCATTGGCGCGATGCTCCTCGGCGGCGTTGGGATCGCCGGCCAAATGGGCCAGAACGGACCGATAGGCCCATGCTTCCGGACGCCATGGATTGAACGAAAACACGCGGTTCAGAGATCTGGCGGCCGCTTCGTGGTCTTCCGCGTCGATCTGATGCTCGGCCAGCAGGATCAGTGCGGGAGCGTGTCTTGGATTCACGTAAAGGGCGGCATCCAGCGCCGCAATCATCTCCTGGCGATCACTGTTGTAGAACGTC
>Ga0272441_10016052_pt1 | contig 10405 bp, 9 predicted proteins | sample SSMProp6N_FD_193582 | JGI IMG/M metagenome (GOLD analysis project Ga0272441, IMG submission 193582) | Marine sediment archaeal communities from Little Sippewissett salt marsh, Falmouth, MA, United States - SSM-Prop-6N | ecosystem: Environmental > Aquatic > Marine > Wetlands > Sediment ... | reverse complement strand
CTCATCTCCTATATGACCAGCGAGAAGGACATGAGGAATTTGGGCAGGAGCATCAAGAACATCATCAACATCACCCTGATCATCGAGGCTGCCGGGGCGGTGCTGCTGTTTTTCGGCTTCCGCGCCGCCCTGGGGACGAATCTGGGGACCTTATTCATCTCCGTATTTCACGCGGTTTCCGCCTTCTGCAATGCCGGCTTCTCCCTGTTCAGCGACAGCCTGGAGGGCTTTCAGTCTCACACCCTGATCAATCTCACGATAGCCATCCTCATCATCCTGGGGGGCTTGAGCTTCGTGGTGATCATGAACCTGAAGGGCTGGCTGGCCGCGGGCGTTCCCAACCTATTCAGGCGAAAGAGATTCTCGATCAAGGGATTGAACCTCAATACCCGGGTGGTGCTGATGGGAACGGGGATCCTCCTGGGGCTGGGCATGCTGCTGATCTACGCCCTGGAGCATCGCTACTCCCTGGCGAACCTGGATCTGAAGACCCAGTACCTGACCGCCTTCTTCCAGTCCGTCACCACCCGCACAGCCGGATTCAATACCATTTCCATGTCGGAGTTGCGGAATCCCACCTACCTGCTGATGATGATCTTCATGTTCATTGGCGGAGCTTCCGGATCCACCGCCGGGGGGGTGAAGATCAACTCCCTCGCGCTGTTCCTGGCCTACGTAAACTCGCTGGTCAAGGACAAGCGGGAGGTCACCCTGTTCAACTATTCGGTTTCCAAGGATCTGGTGTTGCGGGCCCTGCTCATCCTGCTGTTCGGACTGGTGAGCGTGCTGGGAGGCATGCTGATCCTCTCCATCACCGAGAGCGCTCCCTTTATCACCATCTGTTTCGAGACGGTATCCGCCTTCGGAACCGTGGGGCTATCCGCCGGAATTACCTCTGCACTTTCCATCGTCGGTAAATATGTTATTATCCTGTTGATGTTCATCGGGCGCATCGGTCCGCTGACCCTGTTGGCCGCAGCAGCTCAGCGGTTGAAACAGGTGCAGATCCAGCACCCCACTGGAGAAATCCTAGTCGGTTAAGGAGAAGAGGCAATGGCAAGGGAGGAGAAAGTTTTCGCCGTCTTTGGATTGGGAGCCTTCGGCATGGAGGTCTGCCGCGGATTGATCGGCAAGGGAGGTAAGGTGATCGCCTTCGACCATCGAGCCCAGCCAATCGAAAAGATCAAGGATCTGGTTACCCAGGTCATGGTCCTGGACTCAACCGATGAGGATGCCCTGCGCAGTGCTCCTCTTGAAAACGTGGATGTGGCCATCGTAGCGATCGGGGATGATGTGGAGGCGAGCATCCTGACCACGGCCATATTGAAAAATATCGGCGTTCCCTACATCGTCGCCCGGGCTGTTACGGATGTACATATGCGGGTTCTGCGCCAGATCGGAGCCAATGAGGTGATCAATCTGGAGATCGAGGAGGGACAGAGGGTCGCCTCCCGGCTATTGACTGCGGAGGTCCTGGAAACCATCCCGGTTACCGAGGACTACAGCATCGTGGAGTTGTATGTGCCGGAGCGCATGGTGGGCAAATCTTTGGAGCGGCTGAATCTGCGCGCCGACTACATGGTCAATGTTATCGCCATCGAACGCTTCAAGACCACGGTGGACGATGAGGGCAATCCGCTCAAGGAGGAGCGGGTGATCATGCCGACAAAGGATGATGTGCTGCTCAGCGATGATATCCTGATCGTAGTGGGGAGAAACACCGATCTGGACGCTTTTCGCGAGCAGGCTTAGGAGCCCCTGCATTGATCCAGATCCGCCGCATTCTGTTCATTCTCTTGCTCGTGTTGAGCTGCACCGGGGTGCTGTTTTTCGGCATCCGGGACTACCTGTTGATCGCCGGCAGCGTCTCGATGACTCAGGGGGAGCTGAAAATCCGGGGTGAAACCGTTCTGTACCTTTCTATCATTTTTTCCATAGCGGTTTTACTGTCTTTCACCCTGGTGCTGATGCGCAGCCGTAAAATCTACCGGGAATTGGACAAGATCAGCGAAATGGCCCGCTACGGCAACTTTTCCATCGCAGGAAGTTTGGGCAGAATCGGCCCTCTAGGGGACAAGATTCTGCAGCTCAACCAGCGGCTAACCGAGCTGAACGCGATGAAGAGCCTGCGCATCAGCTCCCTGGCCTCGATCAACGCCTTTCTCCTGAACAACAGCCGCCTGGCTGTGATTGTAACCGACATCACCGGAAAGATTTCCAACGTCAGCGCTCGCTGCCTGGAGCGGCTGAAAAGAGAGACCGGCGAGGTGGTGGGCAGGCATATCAACGAAGTAATCCCTGAGCTGGATTTTCAGTCCAGCATAGCCAGGATCGAGAAACAGCCCGGAGAGCTCGAATTGGCCGACCTGAAAGAATCCCCGACTCTCTATCCGATTTTTAACAGCAGGAATGAGCTGTCCAATATCATCTGTGTTCTGGGCAAAGAGGAGATTATAACCAAGATCTCGATGCATACCGAGGAGCGCCCCAAGCCGGCATCCGGGGTCACCAAGCTGGTGCGCAGGTACTTCCGCGGACGTTCCAAGAATCGGGGAGAGTAGGTTATTTTTGCGGCCGGCCCCGGCGGCCGCCGAATCGATCGCTATCACTCCGTCGGCTTTTCTTCTATACTGGGGCTCAAGAGCTGGAATAAACACCTGGAATCAAGGAGGGCAATCATGATTCGCTTCATACTGGGCATCTTTTTCGGGATCCTGGCGCTGATCTTCGTGTTTCAGAACATGGAAAATGTCAGCTTTACCTTTCTGGCCTGGACCATCACCACCTCCCGGGCGGTCATCCTCTTCCTTTTACTGGCCGCGGGATTCGTTGTGGGCTGGGCGGTGGGCAACATCGGCCGTCGGCGCAGGACGATCAGACGTTAGCAGCGCAGCCGAGTTGGTGACGGGCTGACGCCCTGAAGAGCGCTGTTGCTGCAGTGGGGTACGGGCGGAATCTGGAGTTTGAGCCGTGAGACGCATACTTTCAAAAAGAGCGCAAAAAACAGGATTGGCCCCGGGCACGCCGATCCATATCGGAGAACGGCGAAGCGAATCTACGAACATCACGGTCTTCGAGTACGATGAATCGGAGGTTCATGAACGGCAGTTATCCGGTGCGGAGGAGTGCAGGGAGTGCAGAGATTCCAAGCGAGTGGTTTGGATCAACATCGATGGAGTTCACGATATCTCGGTCGTGGAGACGGTTGGCGAGATTTTCGGCATCCATCCTCTGGTTCGGGAAGACATTGTCAGCACCAATCAACGGCCCAAGGTGGAGGAGTACGACAGCTATCTGTACTCAATCGTGAAGATGCTCTACAAAGAGCAGGACACCGGCATCCTGCAGGCCGAGCAGGTCAGTATCATCGTTACCCCGGGATGCGTTATCTCCTTTCAAGAGAGAGAGGGGGATGTATTCAATCCGGTTCGTGAGCGTCTTCGCACGGGCAAGGGAATCGTCAGGCGACGGGGAAGTGATTATTTGGCCTACTGCCTGATCGACGCCATCGTGGATCACTACTTCCAGATCATGGAAGACCTGGAGGATAGAATCCTGCCCCTGGAGGAGGAGGTGGTCGATAATCCCCGGCCCGAGGTATTGCAGCGCATCCACTGGTTGAAAAACGACTTGGTGTTCCTGCGGCGCTCTCTCTGGCCGTTGCGGGAAATGCTGGCCCGCCTGTACCGGGAACAGCTGCCGCCCATTAGGAAAGATACCCGCCCCTTTATCAGGGATGTCCACGACCACACCATCCAGGTAATCGAGATCCTGGAATCCTTTCAGGAGATCGTATCGGGATTGATGGATATCTATATGAGCAGCATCAGCAACCGCATGAACAACATCATGAAGGTGCTCACCGTTATAGCCACGATCTTCATCCCCCTTACCTTCATTGCCGGGGTGTATGGAATGAACTTTCAACATATGCCGGAACTCGCCTGGCGGTGGGGTTATCCCGCAGCACTAGGCGTGATGGCCCTGGTATTCGTCGGCATGCTCATCTTCTTCAAGCGCAGGAAGTGGCTGTAGGGGCTCCCTATCTATTCTCTGAGATTCGACTTTACCTTGCTTTTTCGTTGCGTTTTCCGCCGGAAGCGCGGGGATCGTTGATGATGCGGATCGGCATGGGATCCGTCACCGCGCCGGAGTACAGGCTCAAGTGGGGGAAGGGGATCTCGATCCCTTCGCGGTCGAAGCGCTCCTTGATCTCCTGCATCACCGAGTTCTTCAGGTTCAGGTAGTCGGTCTTATAGAACCAGAGTCCGAACAGGAACTCCAGGGCTGAATCCCCGAAATTGCTGAACACGATCAGCGGTTCCGGCTCGTCCAGGCAGTAGGGATTGGCCCCCGCGATCTCCCGCAGCACATTCTTGAGATGATTGATATCGGTTTTGTAGGCCACTCCCAGGTTGATATCCAAGCGGCGGATAGGGAAACGGGTGATGGTGGTCAGCTCGCTTCCCAACAGTTTCTCATTAGGGATGCGGATGTACTGGTTGTCAAAAGTCTTGATCTTCACGGACAGCAGGTCGATGGACTGTACGATCCCGACTGTAGAGCCCATCTTGATCACGTCACCGATCTCGAAGGGTTTCTCGGAGATCATGAACAGTCCGCTGATCAGGTTGGACATGCTCGTCTGAGAGGCAAAGCCTATGGCGATGCCCACGATTCCCGCCGCTCCCAGCAGGGCGGTGATCTTCACCCCCAGCAGGTGCAGAACGATGAACAGCAGGATGACCGATCCCGTGTATCTGATTCCCTTGCGGATCAGCATCTTGTACTGCTGGGACAGGTACTTGCGGGTGACCCGGCCGGTGATGGTATTCAGAATTTTGATCGCCGCGATCCCCACGATGATGACCACGACCACCACGACCAAGGTTTGAAGGCGTTGCGGGGTGAAGAAGTCCGTGATTTCCGCCAAAATACTAGCAAACATCGTTTAACTCCATTATTTGGTTTGGGTCGAGGCTGCCAGCACTAAAAGCCTGTAAGCGAGCGCAGGACCGAGAAACTCTGCCTGAGAAGGGTCCTGTCCGCCGGTTGACGGGCAGCACACACCTTGGTCAGCCCTTCGGTGAAACCCGGCGCCTCTCGCCCGATCGTCACCTGACTGGTCTGCTCCTCCCCCTGGAAGCGCACCTCCAGCTCGTTGGTCCACAGTCGATCCGGACCCTGGTATACGCTCAGGTTCTCCACCCGCACGCACAGCCTCTCGAAGTTCAACTCATTGGGTGCGCGGTTGCGCACGGTTATCGGGCAGACCGCTGTGTAGGCACGGGTTTCGACCTCCTCCAGAGTGCGTACCGCACGGGTGCGCAGGGCGTAGCACAGCTCTCCGGAGGTTGGTTCTCCGAACCAGGTGTTGGAGAGTACCAGGGAGGGCAGCTCGCACAGGGTGATGCCTTCGGCAGATACCGCCATCACCCGAACCCAGATTGGGATGCTGGTGAAGAACAGGGCGTCCCTGCCGGGAGGAACTTTCAAGGCGGTGGCGGGACGGACCACGATCGGGCGATCCGGCATGGCCGGTACGAACTGCACGGTGGCTGTGTCACTGCCCACAACCCAGCGGCTGAAGTTCAGATCTCTCGGGATGCTTCTCCCCTTGATCTCTCTCAGAGGGCTGGGGTCCTGCTCTTTCTCGGATTTCCCGGATGCCAGGTACCAGTCCTCTGCGCTGCGTTTCAGCCAGACAATCAGAGTGGAAAAGTCAACCCGATACAGAACGTTCTCTTTCAGAAGCATCGGCTTCCAAAGCTCGGCCAAGTGCATTTTTATCTCCATGGAGTAATAGTAAGAAAATTAGAGATAGATTTCCATCCTTTCTTTGGTACCGAGGCCTTTGACCCGCGCGGCGATGGCCGAGTCGGAAACCGCCAGAAAGGTGGTATTGCCGCCATAGACGTTGTTGTCGCAGCCGGTGCGCTTGAAACCTTCAGGGGGCTCGAGTAAAGTAGCGGGTATCATGGAAACAACAGTCGATCCCCTTGGTCTTCCGGCGGAGGAGTTTTTCCAGCGCTTTCGGGGTGAGAGCCTCACCTTCGACGATCTGTGCGTGTTGCAACCCCACACAATCGACTTCGGCGCTCAGGATGTGGATTTGAGCTCCCGGATAACCCGAAATATCAGTATCAACACCCCGCTGATCGCCTCCCCAATGGAGGACATCAGCGAGTACGAGCTGGCAATAGCCGTGGCCCTTCAGGGTTTTCCGGCTGTCATCCACTACAACATGACGATCGGGGAACAGGCCGAACAGGTTCGAAAAGTCAAACGCTTCGAGAACGGGTTCGTGAAGGATCCGATCACCCTTGGACCGGCCGATACGATTGCCGCAGCCGTTCGGATCCGCAATGAAACGGACATCTAAACTCTGCCGATCGTCGAAAATGGCAAGCTGGTGGGACTGCTCACCAAGAACGACTACTCAGGCCGCAAGCACGCCGGGATGAAGATTGCAGAACGCATGGTGAGGCTTGAAAAACTGAACCATCAGATCGTTCCGATCGATTCGCTGCCGGAGGAGGATACCGCCCGCCTGTCCAAGGCAAACGATCTGCTGCTGGAGAGCCACGCCGGGGTGCTGCTGATCGTCAACGCTTCCGGTGGAATCGAGTCGTTGGTGACCCGCACCGACATCGAGAAGAATGAAGCCTTCCCCGACAGCATCAAGGATCGCCACAAGAGTTTAGTCGTGGGGGCGGCGGTGACCACCAAGCTGGAGGAGACCAAAGAGCGGGCTGCGGAGCTGGTGGCTGCGGGGGCCGATTTCCTCTGCATCGACAGCTCCCACGGCAATTCCACCCACGAAAAGACGCAGGTGGAGTATCTCAAGGGCAAGTACCCGCAGATCGACATCATCTATGGAAACGTAGCCACCGCCGGCGGAGCAATCCGGGGTATCGAGTGGGGCGCCGATGCCATTCGGGTGGGCAAGGGAGTCGGCTCGATCTGCTCGACCTCCCGGGTCAGCCTGGGCACCCGGTCGCAAATCACCGCCACCTATTCCTGTGCCCGGGCGGTGCGGGAGTACTGCCGGAAAAAGAACATCGAACCGGCGATCCCCGTCATCTCAGACGGGGGGTACGCTACCTTCAGCGCGATCGGCAAGGGGCTTCTGTTCGCCGATGCGGTTATGCTCGGCTCGATGCTGGCCGGTACGGATGAGGCTCCGGGCGCGGTGATCTACGACCGCCAGGGGCGCAAGCTCAAGAGCTACAAGGGCATGGGTTCCCTGGAGGCGGCGGTGCGGGGCAGCGCGGCCCGCTACGACGTGCAGAGTTTCGACGACTACGTGGCCGAGGGGGTGACGGGAACGGTGCGCTCCAAGGGCCCGGTTTCCCAGTGGGTGCCGCAGATCAAGACGGGCATCCGCAAGTGCCTGCAATCCCTGGCCTACCGAAACCTGAAGGAGCTCCACGAGGCGGTCTTTTCGGGCAAGATTCAGCTGGAACGGATGAGCGAAGCCGGGAAAAAGGAGGCGGGCATTCACGACCTGGTCGAGTACCGCCGCGACCTGCCCCTGGATTGATTATTCCTTGATCACCACTGTCAGCTTGACAGGGTCCGGCAACCAGACGGTCCAGGTCCCGGTGCCTGAAAGATCCAGCCCGGCGAGGAAGAGGAGATTTGAAGCAGGCTGCTGCCCGTCGGCTGGACCGATCCGACCGTCTCCGGAGTAGATATACGGGCCATACTGGGAACCGTATTGATAGTTGTACATGTTGATCGACCCCAGATCGTAGTCGATGTCATCGAGGGATGAGCTGAACCAGCCGTCGCGGTTGTATTCAATCCCTGTGTCCTGCATGGCCGTGTTGTCCGAAAGCAGTACGGCTGATCCCCATTTGCGCAGGATCTGTTCGAAGCTGTCGTTGTAGCCCCCCTGGGTTAGGGCGTGCTCTACGGCGCCCCGGCCGGTCTCGCTACACTGGACCAGATGACGGAAAAACAGAGGGCCTCCGAAGTTGCGGGCCAGATAGGCGCCGAAGGCATACGCTGCGGAATAGCTCTTCAGAACATCCTCTCCCTCTTGCCAGTCGGTAACCGAAGTGTCATTGGTCGCTACAAACAGGGGCAGACGCCCGGAGTTGATGGGCGGTGAGCCCGCCGTGGCGACGCTGGAATCGATTCCCCTGGGGCCGTCGATGCCCAGGTGCCGGGACACAAAGTCTTCGCTCACCATGCTGGCCATCTCATCCAGCCAGAGCTCGTACGATCCTGTGGCTTGATTCACGATGAACTTCTGATAGAAGTGAATCATGTGCTGGTACTCGTGAGCCATCACCGAGAGCATGGCCGATGGACCATAATCCTCCAGGATTTCCCAGGTACCGTCTCCATCCGAGTCATGGGCGAAGATCGGAGCATCCAGGTAGAACATGATCCGTTCGTTGGAATAGTCCAAAGAGCTTCCTGAAGACGTTCTGTAGAAGTTGTCCCTGGCCCAAAAGAAACCAAATACCCTGCTTCCACCTTGAGTGGGCAGTTCATCCCCATCGATGTCGTACAGAAGAATATGGATCTCTCCATTATCGTCGATCAGGTAAGGCTCGCTGTGCGGCCCCCATTCATCCCCGAAGATCCCGGTAACCCAATCGCAGATATCGTTGTTCGATCCGGGGGTCAGAAATTGCTCCGCCAGCGCGGATACCATCAAGGGTGAAACCTTTCCGCTGGGAGGTGTATCGCTCCAGAGATTATCATCCACCCAGATCACCAGGCTCTTCGTGCCAAAGGAAGTGTCGGCGGAGGCGATCTTGCGCACCGTTGCGGATACAGCCGATTCATCCCCGTCGAAAAGAAATCCCTCATCACCCTCTATATAGAATGCAGGGGCGGGGGTCGGCGGCAGCACGCTTGCTCTGGCCCCGGGTAGGCTGGCCGCCCCCCTGCGTCCAAAGGGATCGCCGTTGAAACGCTCGATCTCCGGTGGAGTAGGGGCCATGGAGAAGATTTCGCCGGAACTCGGAGAGGTCGTCCTGGCAACAGCTCGGGGCCTCACGATCCCCGAGCTTCCCGTCACCCAGGGGTTGTCCACTGCCGCCGAGGCCGTCGTGTTCGTCAGCACGAAGTACACATCCTGGTCGGAGAGAGAGTGGAGGCTGTAACTCAACTCCACATTTCCCGAGGTGCTCACCAGAATGACCTCATCTCCCGACCCGGAATAGGTATCGGAGAGCATCGTGGGAGTATAAGCCGATGGTGGTTTGTTATGGGATGGCCCTGTGGGTGGGCGGCAGGCCGAGACAGCCAGGAACAGCAATGCCGCAGCAACGCTTACGATGGCGGCGGATCTGATTCTCCTCATGGCCTTTCTGTAAAAGTGTAGTAAAAATCCCGAACAGAAGAACGGCTACTACTACTTTAGGCCATCCCATAGCCAATAACAAGGTTGGAATCGGTTTGATTATTCGGATTGGGGACTCAGGTCTCTACCTCCGCGGTGTAGTCGATTCCGGAGACGCCGAATCCGTGGTAGCGCAGGTACTCGTCCCTGAATCCGGCAATGTCGCTCAGGCGCTCCACGTTGTCGCTTGTCACCTGTTCCCAGCGTTTTCGCACCTCCTCCTGTACCTCCGGGAGCATCTCCCGGTCATCGAGCCGGATGCGCCCCTCCGCGTCGGCGGGTAGGGGGTTGTCGCTGTACAGGTAATCGCGAAACAGGCGATCGATCTGCTGGATGCAGGCTTCATGGAGATCTCTGTCTTTCATCACCCTGTACAGCAGGGCGATATACAGGGGAACCGCCGGGATTACCGAGCTGGCCCGGGTGACCAGGGCCTTGTTCACCGAAACCAATGCCCGCCCGTTCCTTTCGGCGAGCCGCCGGTTCAGGGTCTTGGCCGTCTGTTCCAGGTGTTTCTTGGCCTTCCCGATTGTTCCATCCCGGTAGATCGGTGCTGTGAACTCCGGTCCGATATAGGAGAAGGCCAGGGTAGTGGCCCCTTCCTCGAGCAGTCCGGCGGCATCCAGCGTTTCGATCCACAGCTGCCAGTCTTCCCCTCCCATGACCTTGACGGTGTCCTCGATTTCCTTTGGGGAGCCGGTAGGCTCCGCCCGGATTTCCGAGACTACCCCGGTTTGAAAATCCACGGTCTTCTCCAGGAATGGCCGGCCGATCGGTTTGATAACCGAGGAGTGCAGCACCCCGGAGTCGGGATCCATCCGTCTGGGTGAGGCGATGCTATACACCACCAGATCCAATCCACCCAGCTGTTGCTTGACCAGATCGACTGTCTGCTCCTTGACCTCCCGGGAAAAAGCGTCGCCGTTGATGCTCCAGGCGCCCAGCCCGTCCTGATCGGCGGCTCGGCGAAGGGCCAGGTCGTTGTACCAGCCGGCACTTCCCGGTTTGGTCTCCGTGCCGGGCCGTTCGTAGGCCACCCCTACC
>Ga0272441_10016051_pt1 | contig 10407 bp, 9 predicted proteins | sample SSMProp6N_FD_193582 | JGI IMG/M metagenome (GOLD analysis project Ga0272441, IMG submission 193582) | Marine sediment archaeal communities from Little Sippewissett salt marsh, Falmouth, MA, United States - SSM-Prop-6N | ecosystem: Environmental > Aquatic > Marine > Wetlands > Sediment ... | reverse complement strand
TGTCATTCTGCTCGACGCCCTCCGACGCATCACAGACCATCTACCATTCACCATCTACCAGCCACCAGCCCAAAGCCGCGAGGCTTACTCGCGGATTTGGGCGGCCCGAATTGGTTTGCCAGCGTATCGAGAAATGTGCTAGTTTTTCTGGTTCGGGGTAGCGGGCTTTGACGTGCCCTTGACGAAAGGACTTCCATGGCACCCGGGGACGAGAATGATACGCGGAACCCGAAGGGGACTCCGCCCGACAACCGCAGAATGCCTCTGCGCGGGCTGATCATCTGGCTGTTGCTGCTGGCCGTGTTCCTGATGGCCTATCGCTTCCTCTATGACGGCTCGCAGATCGAAGAGATCTCATACAACCCGGAGTTCATGGACCTGGTCAAGAGCGGCCGGATCGTGAAATGCGAGATCATCCAGGAAATTTCCGGGCAACAGTTTCTTGAGGTGGAGGTGACGGAGGATACGCCGACCGGCCCCAAGCCGAAGCGGTACAAAGTCAATTTTCAGGGCGGCGACAGCACGCACGAGCTGCTCGTCGAGTATGACGTGCCGCTCAGGTATCGGCGGCCCAACACGTTGCTCTGGCATCTGATCTCCGGAGCAATACCGTTCCTGCTCGTCTTGGGCCTGCTGTACTTCCTGTTCGTGCGCCAGATCCGATCGGTCGGTCACGGCGCGCTGAGCTTCGGCAAGAGCCGTGCCCGTCTGCTCGCGCGCGACAAGAACAAGGTCACCTTCGCCGACGTCGCTGGCATCAACGAGGCCAAGGAGGAGGTGCAGGAGATCATCGATTTCCTGAAGGATCCCAAGAAGTTCCAGCGTCTCGGCGGCCGCATGCCGAAAGGCGTGCTGATGATGGGCCCGCCGGGCAGCGGCAAGACCCTGTTGGCCAAGGCGATAGCCGGCGAGGCGGACGTGCCCTTCTTCAGCATCAGCGGCTCGGATTTCGTCGAGATGTTTGTCGGCGTCGGTGCCTCGCGCGTGCGGGACATGTTCGAGCAGGGCAAGAAGCACGCGCCCTGTATCATCTTCATCGACGAGATCGATGCGGTCGGCCGGAGCAGGTTCAGCGGCATCGGTGGCGGTCACGACGAGCGGGAGCAGACACTCAACGCACTGCTGGTCGAGATGGACGGGTTCGACACGCAGGAGGGCGTCATCATCATCTCGGCCACGAACCGGCCGGATGTGCTGGATCCCGCCCTGCTGCGGCCAGGCCGGTTCGACCGCCAGATCGTCATCGACCTGCCGGACCTGGACGGGCGCGAAAAGATCCTCGGGCTGCACGCCAAGAAGATCCGGTTGGGTGAGTCGGCCGACTTGCGGAGGCTCGCGCGAGGCACGCCGGGTCTGTCCGGGGCGGACCTGTCGAACCTGATCAACGAAGCGGCGCTGCTGGCGGCGCGTGACGGGAAGGAAGTGGTCGAGACCGCTGATCTGGAGGAGGCACGCGACAAGGTGCGTTGGGGCCGGGAACGACGCAGCCGCGTGTTGGACGAGAAGGAGAAGCGAATCACCGCCTACCACGAAGCGGGGCATGCGCTCGTCCTGCAGCTGGCCGAAGAGACGGAGCCTTTGCATAAGATCACGATCATCCCGCGTGGCCGCGCGTATCTCGGCGCAACGATGCAGTTGCCCGAAAAGGACCGGTATACCGCCGGCCGCACGAAGATGCTCGGCGAGTTGACCGGCATGATGGGCGGCCGGGTCACGGAGGAATTGGTGTTCGGCGACATCACCTCCGGCGCCGCCTCCGACCTGAAGGAGGCGACCCGGATCGCACGGCTCATGGTTTGCGAGTGGGGCATGAGCGAAGAGCTCGGGCCGCAGACGTTCGGGGCCCAGGAGGAACTGCTGTTCCTCGGCCGCGAAGTCGCGCGCCAGCAGGATTTCAGCCAGCAGACCGCGCAGAAGATCGACGAGGAAGTCAGCAAGATCCTCCGGTCCTGTTACGAGAAGGCTCGGCACATCGTGGAGGACAACCGCGAGAAGCTCGAGACGATCGCCGAACTCCTGCTCGAGCGTGAGACGCTGGATGGCCGGGACGTGGAGGAGATTGTGGCGCACGGCCGTGTGCTGTCTGCCGAGGAGCGCGACGCGGCGGACGCCGCCGCCGAGCCGGAACCGGCGGCGTCGGCTGCCGAGAGCGAGGCGCCTGAGCCCGAATGACCGCGTCTCGCCCATTCGAGCCCGATTTGGTCTGGCGCTGCCGCGATCGGCTGCTCGCATTCGAGCGGCGTCCGTTGGTGATGGGCATCGTGAACGTCACACCCGACTCGTTCAGCGACGGCGGCAGGCACACGGCCCCGCGCAGCGCGGCGGAACATGCGCGGCGGCTGATCGACGAAGGCGCCGATATCGTCGACGTCGGCGGCGAATCCACGCGGCCCGGCGCACGGCCGGTCGGGCCGGAGGAGGAGTTGGCCCGCGTTTTGCCCGTGGTCCGCGCGCTTTGCGAACAGACCGACGCCCTTGTCTCGATCGACACCACGAAGGCCGCGGTGGCCCGCGCCTGTCTGGAGGCCGGCGCCCACATCATCAACGATGTCTCTGCCCTGCAGTGGGACCCCGAAATGGCGCCACTCGCCGCGCGGACCGGCGCCGGTGTCGTGCTCATGCACATGCAGGGCAAGCCCCGGACAATGCAACAGGCCCCGCACTACGAAGACGTCGTGCGGGAAGTGTGCGCCTTCCTTGAAGAACGAATCCGGGCCGCCGCCGCCCAGGGCGTCGCGGAACAGGCGCTCGCCGTCGATCCCGGGATCGGATTCGGCAAAACCGTATCGCACAACATCCAACTGCTCGCCGGTACGCAACGACTCGCCGCGCTCGGCAGACCCGTGTTGATCGGCTTGTCGCGCAAGAGCTTCCTGGGCAAGCTTACCGGCCGCGAGGTCGGCGACCGGCTCTGCGCCAGCATCGCCGCCCTGAGCTTCTGCGTGGCACGCGGCGCGCATGTGATGCGGGTCCATGATGTAAAAGAGTCTTGCGACGCCGTCGAAGTAGCTGCTAGACTGCGCGGAGGCCTATGATATGGAGCTGCTGGGTGGAATCCGTTTGCCGGGCTTCGGCGACCTCATCGAAATGCTGGTCCTGGCCGCGGCGTTTTACTACGTCCTCCTGTTCTTCAGGGGAACGCGCGGCGCCCAGGTCCTCTCCGGGCTTGCGATCCTGCTGGTCACGCTGATCCTGCTCACGCAGGGCCTGCACCTCGATGCGTTGAACTGGGTGCTCGGCCGGTTCGGCGTCTATCTCGGGGTCGCGCTGCTCGTGATCTTCCAGCCGGAAATTCGGCGCGCACTCGCGGAACTCGGCAAGCAGCCCTCCAGCTCTCCCTCCTCCACGCGAACGGCCCGTACGCTTGTGGACAGCGTCGTGCAAGCGGTTGCCCTGCTGGCCGAGCGCCGGATCGGCGCTCTGATCGCCATCGAGCGCGAGATCGGCACGCGCGCCATTCGCGAGACCGGCACGCGTCTGAGCAGCTCGGTGAACGCGGAGCTGTTGGCAAGCCTTTTCTTCCCGCACACGCCGTTGCACGACGGCGGTGTCATCATTTCCGGAAACCGGCTCGTCGCTGCCGGGTGCCTGTTCCCGCTGTCGCAGAAGACCGAGTTGCGCAAAGGGCTCGGCACCCGGCACCGGGCCGCGGTCGGGCTCACGGAAGAGACGGATGCGGTCGTCGTGGTCGTCTCCGAGGAGTCAGGCGCGATTTCGGTGAGCTACCGCGGCAGGCTGAGCCGCGGGCTCGATCCGGAACGGCTGAAGCGGTTCCTTTCCGCGATTCTGATCAAAGGCGGGCCCGCGCGAAGCCCTTGGGACCGTGCGAAAGACAAGCTGGACCTGACGCCCCAAGGAATTGCGGAGGCCGAGGACCGGGCCCGAGAGGAGCGCGTCAATGCGCCGTAGTCTCTCCATGCTGAAGCAGGCCGTGCTGAACAACAAGGGGCTCAAGTCGCTTTCTGCCCTGCTCGCGGTGATCACGTGGCATGCGATCCAGGGGGTAATCAGCCACACGAAGCCGGTGACGGGAATCCCGGTCCAGATCGATCCGGGTGCTGGTTGGTCGATACTCGATCGCTCGGCCGACACGGTCGATGTCCTGTTCAAGGGCTCTCGCGAAGACATCGCGATGCTCTCGCGCGATCAACTGCGCATCGTCAAGACGATCGGCGGCCGGCGCCAGCCCGGTTCGGCGACGTTGCGGCTCAGCCCGCGCGACGTACGCGGCGCGAGCGGATTATGGCCCGAAGAAATCCTGCCGGCCGAGATCCGCGTTACCCTCGATCGTGAGCAACAGAAGACCGTACCTGTTCAAACCGAAATCGAGGGGCGGCTGCCGCCCGGCTATGCCATCCAGAAGGTCACCAGCATCCCGCCAACCGTCACGTTGCGCGGGCCGCGCCAGGCCTTGGCGCAAATCCAATCCGTTCGCGTGCGTCCCATCGATGTAACAGACCGGACCCAACCGTTCCGGGTCCGGCTCCCGCTGCCAATCGCGAGCCAGGCCTGGTCCGGCCAAATCCAGCCGCAGGCCGTAACGGTCTCCGTCACGATCGTGGAGCAGTCCGCGATCCGCACCTTCCGCAATCTGCCCATTACCGTGCTGACGCGGCCCGACAGTCCGTTTTCGGTCAGCATCACGCCGGACCGCGCCACGGTGACGGCCAAGACGCGAACGGAACGGGCCCACACGTTCAAGGAGCGGCAAGTCGTCGTTTTTGTCGACTGCACGGAACGCGAGGCAGCCGGCACCTTCGACCTTCCCCTGCAGGTCAAGACGCCGTCTGGCGTCGATATCTCGCTGCTCGAGCCTGAAAAGGCGCGTGTGGTTCTGCGCGCAAAATCACAGAAGGTGGCACGATGAACAATCGCTTGCTCTTCGCTATCCTGCTATGGGCCGGCTTTGCCGGGATCAGCCGCATCGCGCAGGCCCAGATCACAAGCCGGGAACCGCCGCCCAGCCCGGAATTCGCGCGGCTGATCACGCGGGCCGAACGCGCGATGGATCGGCGCGCGTTCGATCGGGCCGAGCAGGCCCTCCAGGAAGCCGCGAAGATTGCGCCGGACCATCACATCCTGCGTTTCCTGCTCGGCACGATCCAAATCCACATGCAGCGCTATGAGGCGGGCATCACGGTGCTTGGACTGCTGTTCAAAGAGCGGCCCAACGATCTGTTGCTGCAGAACAACCTGGCATGGGCCTACGCGCGCGCGCTGGACCCCGACGTGCGGGACCTCGGCAAGGCGCTCGCGCTCTCGGCCGAAACCATCACGCTCGACCCGGACAGTTCGATGTTCTGGGACACCTTTTCGGAGGTCTGCGGCGCCGTGCTGGAATTCCCGGACGGCATGGAAGCGCTCTCGCGGCTGGCCTTGAACATACGACAACGCCAGCGGCTCGGGATCATCCTGCTGCAAAAAAAGAGATACGCGGCGGGCCTGACGGTGCTGGACCCCCTGCTTGTGGAGACCCCGGACGACCCCGTGCTGCTGAACAACATGGCGTGGGTCTACGCGAATCTGCCGAACCTCTCGCCGCAGCGAGCGGAACGCGCGGTCGCGCTCGCGCGTCGCGCCATGCTCATGCTGCCCTGGAACATGAAGGTCTGGCACACACTCGGGGCGACCTACTTTGTCGCGGGCGATTACGACAGTGCGGCGAGGATCGCCAAGGAGTGCCTGCGCGCCGCACGCCTGCGCAACGACAAGGACGACATACAGGCGAGCCAAGCGCTCTACGCTCAATGTGAGGTACTCAGACAGGAGTTGGCGGTCTTTGAATAACCGCAGCGACTACGTCCGGCCGGCCGCGGCCCGCTTGCGCGGGCAGCGCGTCCCGTTGCCGCGCATTCTCATGCTGGTCTGTTGGCTGGCCCGCGCATGCGTGTGCGCTGCAAACGGAGCGGCGGCCCGTGCGGACGGCGCACGGATCGGCTCGGTCCGGATCTACCCGGCCGAGCACGCGCTCGTGGTTACCGGCTGGGTCAACCAGGTTTCGGGGCCGGTCGAACTGCTTGCGTGCGGGCCCGACGGCAAGACACACGAAAGCGTTTTCGTGCTGGCCGCGAACCCGTTGGATCTGCAGACGGCGCTGTTGCTGCTGGACCTGCGGCCCGGCACGCCGCCCGCCTCGCTCGGCAAAGGCACGCCGCAGGGCCCGGCCCTGGACCTGTGGGTGCACTGGTCGTCCGGCCCTTCGAACATGCAGGCGCGCGCCGAGTCGTTCTTGCTCAATCTGCGCACGCGTGAGCCCTTGCCGGAAACACCCTGGTTGTTCTCGGGCTCGGCCGTCGACAACGGCAAATTCATGGCTCTGATGGAGGAGAGTCTGGTCGCAACGTTCTGGGATCCCTGGGCAATCGTCAACCTGCCTCTGGCCTGCGGTGCCCGTGACGATCTGCTCGTCGTGAACACCAACACGGTGCCGCCACTCCAAACGCCGGTGCGGATCCGGTTCGAGGTCCGATAGATATGGCCGCACGCAAGCAAATCGCCAGGACGCCGCTTCGCGAAGCGGCAGGGATTCTCTTGCTGGCCGCGGGACTGCTGATGTTCCTGAGCCTGGCCTCCTATGACTGGCGCGACATCCGCTGCATGCAGTGGCCGCCGAACGATCCGCCGCACAACCTGATCGGCCGGGCCGGCGCCTGGTTCTCGTTCGTCTCGTTCATGCTGCTCGGGGTCGCGGGCTATCTTGTGCCGCTTTGGCACGTGCTGTTCGGCGCCCTGCTCCATCTTCGTGAGCGTGCGTCGCTTTGGCCAAAACTGTTCTGGAGCGCGCTGTTCACCGCCGCCTGCACCGCGCTGTTGCAGATCCGCCCGCGCTGGTGGGCCGGCATGATCGAGAACCTCAATATCTGCAATCCGGGCGGCGTTCTCGGCCGTCGCATCGTGGAGCCCTGCGTCTGGCTCTTCGAGGAGGCGGGCACCGCAATCCTGGCCGGCGCCGTGCTTGTCGCCGCGTTCGTCATGTTGCTTGGCCCCGGCCTCATCCTCGCCCTCGCGCGGGGCGCCGGCGCATTCTGCACCGGAGGACTCACGCGTATGCGCGCGGCGCTCGACCGGCGTCGGGAACGACGGGCCGAGCTGCAGCAGCAGGCCCGTGAAATCGAAAAGAAACGTAAACGGCTCGAGGCCGCCGTCCGGCGCGAAGAGCGGATCGCCCGGGCAAAGGAACCCGAACCCGCGCCGGCGCCGAAACCGGAACCGGCCCCGCAGCCGGCACCCCCGAAACCGAAGCCGGCGCCGAAACCGAAGCCTGCCGGGAAGCGGGAGAAACCGAGCGCGGAACCGTTGGGCGGCGCGGACCAGGCGGATATGGAAAACTACAAGCTGCCGCCGCTGACACTGCTGCACACTGCGCCGCCCGGCGCGGCGGGCGTGCTTAAAGGCGACGTCGACACCACCGCACGCGTGTTGAAGGAGACACTCGAAGAGTTCGGCATCGAGACGGAAATCACGAACGTGGAGCAAGGCCCCGTCGTCACACGCTACGAACTGCTGCCCGCGCCCGGCGTGCGGGTGGAACGTATCGCGGGGCTCAGCAACAACCTTGCGCTGAATCTCAAGGCGACCAGCGTGCGGGTCCAGGCGCCCGTGCCCGGAAAGGGCGTTGTCGGGATCGAGGTCCCGAACTCCAGTTCCAGCGTGGTCGTGCTTCGTGATATCATGGCCGGCGACCGCTGGCAAGGCGCGCGCGCCGAACTGCCGCTCGTGCTCGGCAAAGACGTCGGAGGCAACGATCTGATCGCCGACCTGGCAGGCATGCCGCATCTGCTCATTGCGGGGGCGACCGGGGCCGGCAAGACCGTATGTATCAACTCGATTCTTGCCGGACTGCTCATGTCCCGACGGCCGGACACCTTGCGCCTGATGCTGATCGACCCGAAAATCGTCGAGTTCTCCGTCTACAACGAATTGCCGCATTTGGTCGTGCCGGTCGTGACCGATCCAAAGAAGGTGCCGCTCGGCCTGCGTTGGGCCATCAATGAGATGGAGAAGCGCTACAAACTGTTTGCCAAAGTCGGCGTCCGCAACATCAAGGCCTACAACACGCGCCCGATCGTCAAACAGGAAGAACTCTTCGAGACCGGCTCCGACCCGCAACAGCCGGCCGCCGAGCCGCCTCGCCGGCTGCCGTACGTGGTGATCGTGATCGACGAGCTCGCCGATCTGATGCTGGTGGCGCAGGCGGAAATCGAGCACGCGATCGCACGGCTCGCCCAACTCTCGCGTGCGGTAGGCATCCATATGATACTGGCCACGCAACGACCGTCCGTCAACGTGATCACGGGCACGATCAAGGCGAATTTTCCCGCTCGCATTGCGTTTCAAGTGGCGCAGAAAGTCGACAGTCGCACGATCCTCGACACGGTCGGCGCGGACAAGCTGCTGGGACGCGGGGATATGCTGTTTCTGCCGCCCGGCAGCAGCAAGCTGGTCCGCGCGCAGGGCGCAATGACGTCCGACGAAGAGATCCGCGCACTCGTCGAATTCATCAAGGCGCAGGCAGGCCCCGACTACGAAGTCCAGGTCAAGGAACGGATCGAAAGCAAAGCGCCCGTTCTCGACGCGGTCGAGGACGACCTGCTCGAGACCGCCGTCGCGATCATACGCGAAACGCACAAGGCTTCCACTTCCTCGCTGCAGCGACGGTTGCGGATCGGCTACACGCGTGCCGCGCGCATCATGGACACGCTCGAAGACAGGGGCATCGTCGGGCCGGCGCGCGGCTCGGAGCCGCGGGAAATACTTGTTGATCTCGATGGCGAAATTCCGGAGAATCCGACGGAGGATCCGCAGGAGACGGAGCAACCGGAAACGGACGCGCCATAGCGGGTTGCCCGTGCCCGCGCCCAGCGCCGGCGCCAGAGAACGCACGGCGCGGAGTCAGGAAATGGACACCGTAGGACAACAGTTGCGAGCCGCGCGCGAACGCAAGGAGTTGAGCCCGTCTCAGATCGCGAGCGCGACCAGGATGAAGGTCCAGATTGTCGAGGATATCGAGAACGACGATTTCAGCCGTATCGTGGCGCCGATCTACGCGAAGGGATTCATCAAGCTTTACGCCGAATACGTGGGGCTCGAGCCCGCGCCGCTCGTTCAACAGTACATGGCAGCAGACGGCGCCGGCCAAACACGCTCGCTGCACGAAGACTATCGTGCGTTCGCCGCGACGGCCGACAACGGTCCAGAGCCGGCCGACGGATGGCGGACCGTCCGCAAAGGACTGGGCCGTCTTGACCCGAGAAATGCGGCGCGCGCGCTCGCTCGTGCCGTGCGCCGCCTGCCCGAGCTGTTCCGGCGAAGAACCCTCGCAGCGGCGGCCGGCACGCTCATTGTCCTGCTCGCCGTCTCTTCCGTGCTGCGCGCCTGTGCGGCCGCGCGCCGGCGCGCGGCGCCGGCGGCCGTCACGCCGCCATCCCCCAATCTGATCGCCCCGCCCCCTCCCGCCTATCTGCCCTGACGGGAAATGAACAATGAATAGTGAACAATGAATAATGGAGCCTTCCGCATCCGACCTTATTCAGTATTCACGCTACATTCTTCATTACCTCGCATCCGGCCCGCGCACCACTGCATCTGCCGCGCGATCCCCATCAGGATTCGCACGTCGTCCGTGGACAACGGGCCTCGTGCCAGGATCCGGCGCAAGCCGAACATCATGTGGTCGGCCTTGTCTTCTTTCATGAAACCAACGTCCAACAAGGCCTTTCGCCACAGCCCGAACATGCGTTCGCGCAGCGCAGACGGCGCTTCCGGCGACTTCTCCTCCTGCGCTTCGAAGAGGCCGGACGCCAGATAGATCTCGTAGCAGCAGACCATAACGGCTTGTGCGAGGTTCAGCGAGGAGTGTTCCCGTGAGGAAGGGATCTGGATGAGCTGTGTGCAAAGCGCAAGATCCTTATTGCCCAGGCCATTGTCTTCCGGCCCGAAGACCAGCGCGACACGACCGACTTGGGCGCCCTGCAGGATCCTGTCCGTCCAGTCTCGCGGGGTGCGGGCCTGTTGCCGGTACAACCCGCGCCGGGCCGTGGCTCCGACAACCAGGCTGCAGTCGGCGACCGCTTCGGCGAGCCCGGCCGCCGTCTTGCGCCGCGCAAAAAGCTCACGCGCGCCACAGGCCATTTTCATGCCTTCATCCTCGTCCAACGGCCTGGGCGCGGCCACGACCAGGTCGGACAAGCCCATGTTCCGCATGGCGCGGCAGACCGAGCCGACATTCCCGCCGTAGATCGGGCTGACCAGCACGATACGAATATTTGCCAACTCTGTCGCGTCCATGATCGAAGCCGCCACCGGATTTGTGTTGATCAATCGGCAGACGCATGTCATCTTACAGTCCGCCCCGCGCGGAAACAAGCGAGAGGAACCAATGAACGCCGGAGGATCCGCAATTCGCGT
>Ga0272441_10016049_pt1 | contig 10408 bp, 11 predicted proteins | sample SSMProp6N_FD_193582 | JGI IMG/M metagenome (GOLD analysis project Ga0272441, IMG submission 193582) | Marine sediment archaeal communities from Little Sippewissett salt marsh, Falmouth, MA, United States - SSM-Prop-6N | ecosystem: Environmental > Aquatic > Marine > Wetlands > Sediment ... | reverse complement strand
AAGCCATGAGTATTTCATCCGTCAAGCAGAGGAACGACTACATCGGGACAGGGTCCCTGTCGACCTATGCGTACCAGTTCAAGATATTCGACGAGGACGATCTGCTTGTCGTCGAGCGTGACACTGGCGGAGTCGAGACGATCCTGACCAAGACGACGGACTACGACGTCACGGACGCAGGGGAAGCCGCGGGCGGAACCATCGTCCTTACCGTCGGGCACGGGAACCTGGCGACTGGGCATGCCCTCGCACTTCTGCGGGTGACTGAGCTATTGCAGCTCGTCGACTTCCGCAACCAGGGGAGCTTCTTCCCTGAGACGCACGAGGACCAGTTCGACCGGCTCGTGATGATCGACCAGCAGCAGCAGGACGAGCTCGACAGGTCCATCAAGGGCGCGACCTCAGTGAACCCGACAGGCTTCGACTACTCACTGCCGGTGCTCGCGGCTGACCAGTTCGTCCGGGTAAACTCCGACGGTGACGGGTTCGTAGGTCACGGTGGGACCCCGACGACCGGCGACGTAACCTATGTCGGGTCTAACGCAGAACTCCAGGCTGCGCTCGAGGGTACGAGCTCTGTGTACATCGCCGATGGGACTTACACCATCGACCCCGGCGCCTTCACTGTCGAGGACACGACGCAGCGCAGCATCGTAGGCGCATCCAAAGAGAAGACGATCATCCAGCTTTCCGGATCAACCGGGCTTGACTTTACCAGCGCGCAGGAGAACAACCAGAGAGCCGGGGTCTCTGTCCGTAGCCTGACGCTCGTGAACACCGGGACGGTGACTGACATCCTGACGGGTGCGGTTGGTGTGATCGGTGTCGAGTCGCAGTTCGGCACTGGTGCCTGCTTCCGTGACTGCCATGGCATGAGCGGGTGTACTGCTATCAATCCAGACAACCACGGGTTCCAAAGCTGTAATCGGATCGGTGAGTGCATCACCGACACTGATGCAGGAAACGGCTTCTATGACTGCAAGAGCGTGTCGGACTGTCGTGCGTACTCGACGCTGGCATCTGCCGCAGGTTTCAGTAACTGCGACCAGATGAGCGAGTGCTTCGCTGATGGATTCAACTACGGATTTTCTGCCTGCACAGAAATCGGAGAGAGCTGGTCCACGAATGCGGATCTCGCTGGCTACTACCAGTGCAAGAACGTAAATGCGTGCAAGCAGGAAGGAAGCTCTGGTGACGGGTTCCTCTCCTGCGAGAACCTCGCACTCGTTGAATCACAAAATGTGGATGCGGCTGGCTACCACTTTGAATCCTGCACCAGCGTACTCCTGCCAGTCACCAGCGGAACTGGAGCCGGGGACCAGAACAACTGCGCGGGGTACTGGACTGCCGATCAGTTGTCAACGCTCAATCAGATGGTCACTATTGACCGGGCGAACTACGCTTCCGATGCTCTCGCTGGTACAGCACTGAAAGCCGCACTTGAAGATAGCAACATTCACGAGATCAACGTCAAGTACAATGCGAACCCATACGAGATCACCGCGAACACAACGGTCACGGATAATAAGCTGGTAAGGGCAGAAGCCCTGACCCAGATCAAGCTCAACGGTGCCGGGATAACCTTCACTACAGGAAACTATAACGAGTTCCACAACCTCGACTTCAACGGTGCCACGACAGCCGGTGGTGCCGGTGGCATGGTTATCGTCGGGGATCAGGTTGGCACTTGGTTCTACAACTGTCGGTTCTATAGCGGTTCTAGCGGATCGTACATGGTCAAGGGTAACTTGAACGTCGCTACTCCGGTGTCCCACTATGGGCAGGTCCCGATAGGCGGGTTCATCGGATGTACGGTGTACGTCGGGAATCTCGTTGGGAAGTACGGATTCTCAAACGTGGTGAACCTTACTGGATGCACCGCCCTTTTGAGCGGTGGTCTGGCTGTTGGGTACTACAAGTGCGGCTCACTTGAGAACTGTTGTGCCACTGCGGCTACTATCGCCAATAGTGACAACGGGTATCAGGAGTGCCTCGTTCTGACTAATTGCAGTGCCCATGCTACCGGCGCGGCGGCAACTCTTAACTGTGGTTTCCATGACTGCACAGAACTCACTACATGCTCCGCAATCGCCGACACTGTTGTCGCCCCCGCTGGTTACACATATGGTTTTGAAGACTGCAACGAGCTTACTTCGTGTAGGGCAAATGGCATGTCTGACGATGGATTTGACGATTGCATTGATCTGTCAGGTTGTCGCGCTAGAGCCTGTACTGACGACGGCTTCTACGGTTGCAAGCAACTCGCTGGCTGTCGCTCTGCGAATAATGGCGGGGATGGGTTCGACACATGCGAGAACATCTCCGGTTTCCGTGCAACTGGCAATACGGGATGGGGCATGAACACCTGCTCACAGATAGCCGCAGGTGACTGCACTGGCAACACGGCTGGAACCTACACCGGCAGTACGTTACAGGACGCCGGGTCAACCAAGTAAGGAGATAGGTGATGAAGAAGGTACTGGAAGCGATCAAGCCTTTGCTCAAGAGCAAGAAGGTGCAGATCGGCGCGGTCACTGTTATCGCGTCTGCGCTTGCGAAGTTCGTCGGGCTGGAACCAGAACTCGCCAGCGAACTCGCGAAGAGTATCGTTACCATCGGACTCGCACTCATCGGTGCCCAGGCAGTTGCCGATCTCGGCAGCGGCGGCAGGACGAGCGCGAATTACACCGGACCGGAGAAGCCGACAGGAGAAAGCGAGTAACGATGCTGTCCGCAGAGACAACAAACCTACTCGTTCTCATCGTCCTCGGTCTTCACGTTATCATCGAGGTCATTCACTATGTCCTCGGATTCATTGATAGCTACAGGACCGGAAGGATTCTGCGAGAGATGCAGAGACTACTTGAAAAAGAACCTCCCTGCATGGACATCTTGAAGGAGATTCGCAATGGCGAAACGAGGCGTGCCGAAGAGAGACGGTAGCGGGAAGGGGCGCCGTGCCAATCGTGGGCGCGGAGGTTGTTCGACTACTCGTAATACGGGCAGGGGCAGGCGCAGGTAATGGGTGAACTCATCGTCCTCGGCATTCGGGTCTTCCTCAAGTGGTTGCAGTACAGGTTCGATCCCGACATGATCAAGTTCCGTGAGATCACCCGCATTCGCCATGCGAAGGAGAAGGATTGTGCGGAGATCGACTACGCTCTGGCTACTGATGATACTGTCGCTCTGTCTGCTATTTGGCGCGAGTTGCAGCCGCACCCAGGTGCTGGTGAAGAGTGAGCTCCTTTACCAGGTGAAGGCGGGTGAGCCGTACTTCGACGGAAAGCTCGGTCGATGGGAGGACCTCGAGGGTTGGTACGTTGTGGCTCCCGGCAACGTGCGTGACTATTTGGTCTGGCGAGCGAAAGAGAAAGCCCGGGAAGACAGGGAAGATGTACCAGAATGAACGAAGAAGTATGGGCTGGCGTCGTAGCTTTCTTGGGGGCGGTTGCTATGTTCCTCGGTAAGTTCCGAAAGAACGGCAAGGCGAAAGAGGAATGCACCGATCACGGCAACCGGATCAGCGTTGTCGAGACGAAGGTGCAGAGCGTCGAGGCTGCCGTCGTTCGCATCGAGGCGAAGCAGGAGACGAACAGGAAGGAAGCCCGGGAAGGAATACAGGGCATCCATGAGAGGCTCGATAAGCTGCTCGACAGCAGGGGCAGCAGACGATAGGCAAGGTCACGCGGATGGTGTGACCCGAAAAAAAGCCCCGCACCGTAATCTGGGGGGAGCACGGTGCGGGGCTTGCCTTTACTCAGCGGTGCGCTGCCTGACCTCCTGCTCCCACTTCTCAACATCCGACAGCTGGTAGCGAACGGTCCTGCCTACCTGGAGGTAAGCGGGCCCCATCCCCTTCCGGCGCCAGATGCCCAGGGTGCGGGTTGTCACTCCCCAACGCACTGCGAGCTCCCCGGGTTCCAGTAGTTTGTCCTCCATCAGAACGGGTCCTCCCCTTCGGGCTCCGCAACGGGCTCAGGCTCAGGCGCCTGCTCGACGTCCGCTACGGGCTCAGGAGACGCCCCGACGATGTCCCGAAGCCGTGAGGACACCATCTCGTCCTCGGCGCTTACAGGGGCTTCCTGGGGCTCGTCCTGCTCGAGGTCATACATGCCGTCGTCCGCGGTGATAACCCGCTCCAGATCCGTCGACATGGGCAGGCGCTTCGACAGGCGACGGATCGCTGTCTTCTTCGCCATTTCCTCCCACCATGTGACCCAGGGGCCCTTGTCCTTCGCCCGGGAGATCGAGCGAATCTTCTCGACCTCTGCCTTGGTGAGGACCTCGAGGAAGACTCCGCCCGATCGTGTCTTCGCCATGGCATAGATGTGCCTGACGTCCTCGGGCAGGCGCGAGCCCTCGAGGTTGGGGATGTGCTTGAAGTGCTCCCCGTCGTCGTCGATCCAGTAGTCCCAGGTGTCGCCCTGATAGACGACTTGGGCGCAGATCGAGACGAGCTCGCCCGACTGGCGCACCTTCTTTAGGATGCCCGCGTACATGGGCATGTACTGCGCCTGCCCCTTGAAGACGACGATCGCAGCTTCCCGCCCGTCGGGCACGAGCCCGTCGGTAGCGCAGGCGAGGAAGGCGCGGAACAGGGAGCCGCGGTCCGCGTCGAGCAGCCCCGGGTCCTTCTGCACCGCGGTGACGGAGATTCGGTTGAACCTCTCGACAGAGATATGCGGGGGCAGCACAGATGCCATCTGCTGCTTCGCCTCTTTCCTCTGGAGCGTGTCTCGGAACTGCTCCCATTTCGCAAGTGCCTGTGTCATGACTTGTCCTCCTTCTTCTTCTTGGCAGTGACGCGGACATTCCGGTATGCCTTCCTTGTGTAAGACACTTCAGTCTCCCCGACCATACCGGCGGAGATCGTGAACCCCGTCGCGAGCACCTTCTCAGCGTCCCCGATCTTCGTCAGGAGCTCCGCCTTGAATGCGTCGCGATCCTTGGTCAGCCCGCGGATCGTCGAGCCCAGCTCGGTGTACCTCTCGCAGAGGACCCGAACTGCTTCGTCTTCCGTCGCGTCGAGCACTTTCCCCGGCTCCGCGAAGAAGTTCTGAGCTGTGATGAAGGCAGCGTCCCTGTTGAAGTCAGGCTCCGGGGGACGGTTGGCTTCGATCGACGCCCAGAACCCTCTCACGCGGTCGAGGATAGCCCTGTGTACACGTTCGTCCTTCCTGCGGTGTATCAGGTGTACTGTGTTCCCTCCGACGAGGGCGCCGATTACAGCCCTGTCGTAGCCGCTGACGAGCATCTGGTGCTGCACCTGGAACTCGATGTGGACGGGCGCTTCGGGATTCGGATCGCTCAGGTCCCACTTGTCCCGGGCGATCAGACCGTCGACGCACTTGACCTCGAGGACTGCCTTGTCCTCGCCAAGTATGCGGTAGTCGAAGCTGGACCCGATCCGTAGCTCGGGGACCCGACCGTAGGTATTCCAGGCGCGGACCTTCCAGCCCTGGTCCTCCGCGATCCCGCGGGCGACGGTGTCCTCGAGACGGATACCCCAGACCATCCTCTCGGAGGGTTCAAAGGAACCGACGTCGCCTTCCTTCTTCCTGTACCAGAGCTCGTACTCCGTCATGTACGGGCTCACCCCGAAGAGTGCGGACACTTCGGTCGACGTAATGTCGAGCGTCCGGGCCTTGAGCCACTCTTCCTTGCTGTCGAAGCTGATGTTCTCACGCTTCATGCTGTCTCCTTCCTTCTTCACAGGTGTACATGTGATGATACCAGATGCCCTGTGACAGCATCTGTCACACCGTGCTCTAGGCACTTTGCGGTAACCTCCTTTCCAGGGCGCAGATTCTACCCGACGGAACCCCTGACGCGCAAGCACTATAATGTACTGTAATGCACCGTAATGCCGCGAGGTTCCCGAATCTGTAAGACACCCTCTAGGCAAAAGGGGTTGCACTGTTGTGCCTGTCCCATCAGTATCTAGGCATGAAGAGTCAGGCGCAGCATGTGATAGACGAGCTCGGGGGAGTAAGGGCTACAGCCAAGAAGCTGGGGCTCAATCCCGGGACCGTCTCTCGCTGGCCCAAGCCCCGGGGCTGTAAGGGGCTGGCGGGCAGGGTCCCTGCTGAGCACCAGGAGAAGATACTCGAGATCGCGGAGCGGGAGGGACTGGACATCCGCCCTATCGATCTCATTCGACCAAGAACGTAGTACCCCGGGCGGGCTCAGGGGATTCCACATGGGCCAGGCGTCTCGTACTCTCCCGCCCGGGGGGCCCAACAGAGGGCGCAATGGCATACGAGCTCCGCGAATACCAACTCGATATGGTGCAGCGAGCTCGAGGTCTGATCCGCGCCGGTCGCAGGCGCATCCTCTTCCAAGCACCAACGGGCTCGGGTAAGACAGTACAGGCGACGAGCATCTTCGAGTCCTCGAGCAAGCGGGGCAACCGCTGCTGCTTCGTCGTTCACCGGCGAGAGCTCGTCCGCCAGGCGTCGATCGCCTTCGACATGGCTGACATCCATCACGGTATCATATCGGCGCAGTACCCCAACAGGCGCGACGACAAGGCGCCCGTCCAGATCGCGAGCATCCAGACTCTGGCTCGGCGCCTCGATACGATCGAACCCTTCGACCTCATGGGCTGGGACGAGTGTCACCACATGGCCGCGAAGTCCTGGGCGAAGGTCTACGACCGCTACTCTGGAGCCGTGCATCTGGGGTTCTCTGCGACACCGCAGCGTCTCGACGGGGCTGGGCTCGATCCGTTCTTCGACGACCTACTCCCGGGCCCCTCCGTCTCGCAGCTCATCGACGAGGGCTGGCTCTCCCCTTACCGCTTGTTCGCCCCGGGCGGAGGGCTCGACACGAGCGGGCTGCATACCCGCATGGGTGACTACATCACGGGCGAGCTCGAGCAGCTCGTCGACAAGCCAACGATCACCGGCGACGCGGTCGAGCACTACCAGCTGCATGCGGACGGGGAACGGGCTGTCGTCTTCTGCTGCTCGATCAAGCACAGTCAGCATGTCTGCGCTGCCTTCAACGAGGCGGGCATACCCGCGGAGCACATCGACGGGAACATGCCATCGGAGGATCGGGACGCTGCCCTCCAGCGGTTCGCCCGCGGGGACACCCTGGTCCTGACCAACGTCGACATCGTCGGGGAAGGCTTCGACCTTCCCTCGCTGACGGCAGTCCTCATGCTCAGACCAACCAAGAGCCTCGGACGGTTCCTCCAGGCATGCGGTCGCGCCCTGCGCCCCGCCCCTGGTAAGACAGAAGCGATCATCCTCGACCATGCCGGTAACTGCATGCAGCAGGGCTTCGGGTTCCCGTGCGACGATCGGGAGTGGCTGCTCGAGGGGAGCAAGGGGAAGAACCAGAAGGACACAGGCTCGCCCGTGCGGGTATGCCCGAAGTGCTTCGCTGCTCTGCCCGCAGCTGCGCGGTCCTGCCCGTACTGTGCTCACAAGTTCAAGCCCGTCCCGCGCCAGATCCGTCAGGTCCATGGGACACTCGAGGAACTGGACAAGACAAAGATGAGACAGCGTGCAGCTGACGCCCAGAGAAAGGCCCGCACATACGAAGACCTTGTGGCGCTCGGGCGCAGGCGCGGGTACTCTTCTCCTGAGCGTTGGGCTTGGCACGTTTTCAACGGTCGCCAGAAATACCGTCAGCAACAGGTCGCACTATGGGGAGCTCTCTCTGATGTCTGAAGCATCACTCCAGCGACAGGTGCAGATGCTTGCGCCGCGGTGCGACGGTCGACTGTTCCGCAATCAAGTGGGGCAGTACGAGATTGACGGACGGTACATCAAGACTGGGCTGGGACCAGGCAGCTCGGACCTCATCGGATGGACGACACGCACCATCACTCCCGACATGGTAGGCAAGAAGGTCGCGATCTTCACCGCGATCGAAACGAAGCGACCGAATGCAAAGACGGCATCGAAGAGACTCGAGGCACAAAAGCGGTTCGTAACCTTCGTCCGACTGTCGGGCGGGATCGCAGGAATCGTATATTCTTTGGACAGAGCGAGGGAATTACTGGAGCCCTCGCGAGAAGGAGGGCGCAGTGGAGAAGACATTGGACTTCCAGGGGCTTGCGAATGAGCTCCTGCGGGATGCTGAAGCATTGGTTTCGGAGTGGCTCCCAGGCGGGAAAAGGTCAGGCGCGGAGTATGTATGCGCTGACCTGTCTGGCGGGCCCGGACGATCGCTCAGCGTAAACCTCAGCTCAGGGCAGTGGGCTGACTTCGCCAACGCGGACGCAAAGGGCGGGGACCTCATAAGCCTGTACGCTGCCATTCGGAACATCGGGCAGGGTGAAGCGTTCAAGGAACTCAGCGGGGACCGCGGCCCGCTCCCGGGGGGAGAACGTGAGGATCGCTCAAGCCCCCCTCCGAAAGATGAACTCCAGTTAGGGGCTCCGCCGGATGGTGCTCCTGCGCTACGGGTCCCGGGGGCGCCCTCCCGGGTCTACGAGTACAGGGACACCGGCGGAGCCCCGCTTTGTTACATCGCCAGGTACGACGAGGACGGTGGCAAACGCTTCTGCCCATGGACCTGGAGCAATACGAAGGGGGAGTGGGTCCCGAAGGCATACCCCAAGCCCCGCCCCCTGTACGGGCTCGAGCTTCTGGCTGCTCGTCCCGACGCACCTGTCATTATCGTCGAGGGTGAGAAGGCTGCGGACGCAGCTCGCGAGATCGCGGGCGAGCACTACGTCGTACTCACCTGGCCCGGGGGCTCGAAGGCATGGCACAACGCTGACTTCAAGGTCCTCAAGAACAGGCGCATCGTCCTCTGGCCCGACGCTGACGACGCGGGCGTCGAGTGCATGGACGAGCTCGCGAAGGACCTCATCCGGCGCAAGCTCGTGGACGTTATCAAGGGAGTCGACGTCGAGGGGCTCGACGACAATTGGGATGCAGCTGACGCTCTCGCCTCTGGCTGGGACTGGCAACAGTTCCTGTCATGGGTCCGCCCCCGGGTCTTCGAGATACGGCAGATGGAGAAGGCGAAGCCCAAGACGAAGGAAGAGAAGGCGGAGAAGAAGAAGGAACTCAAGAGCGTCCATCAGCTATGGGATGAGCTCGGGCTCGAGATGGGAAGTCAGGGCGGGCCGGTCAAGAACATCCTCAACGCGACGACAGCCCTTCAGAACTGGAAGCCCCTGTCGAAGTCCATCTGGTACGACGACTTCCACGAGAAGATATTCACCAACTGGGAAGCGGGCGAGCGCAGGGAGTGGCAGGACAACGACACCTTGCACCTTACCCGATACATGCAGGACGCACTGAAGCTCCCGTTCGCAGACGCACTGATCGAGAAGGCTGTCCAGCTGCATGCTCAGGACAACAAGAAGAACGAGCCCCGCGAGTGGCTGAACTCCCTGGTCTGGGACGGGACGGAGCGGATCGCGAACGTCCTGACGGACTGCTACGGGGCGAGCGACTCCCTCTATACCATGACCGCGAGCGAGAACTTCTTCATCGCGATGGTCGCCCGGGTCATGCGCCCAGGGTGTAAGTACGATCAGATGCTGATCCTCGAGGGCAAGCAGGGCATCCTCAAATCATCGAGCCTCGAGGTGCTCGCCGGGCCATGGTTCGCGGAGCTGACTGAACAAGTCAACAGCAAAGACTTCTTCATGTGCCTCCAGGGGAAGCTCATCCTCGAGATATCGGAAATGGCAGCGTTCAATAAGGCGGAGACTGAACGCATCAAGCAGATCGTCTCGAGCCCAACCGACCGCTACCGTCCTCCCTACGGGCGGGCAGCGAAGGACCATCCGCGGCAGTGCGTCTTCGTCGGGACGACGAACGAGCAGCACTACCTCAAGGACAACACCGGCGCCCGTAGGTTCTGGCCGGTCGAGTGCAGGAGCATCGACCTCAAGCAGCTCGCTGAGAACAGGGAGCAATACTTCGCGGAAGCGGTGTCGAAGTTCAAGGCGGGCGCATCCTGGTGGAACATGCCACTCGGGGAGACGGTGCAGCAGCAGGAGGACCGGCGCCAGACGGACAGCTGGGAAGAGGTCATCTCGAAGTGGCTCCCCGATCGCAACCCGACGGAGCTCCTGACGGCAGCGTACATCTTGAACCGCTGCCTCGAGATCGAGCCCGCCAAGCAGGAGAGGCGCCACTCGAACCGCGTCGGGCAGGCAATGCGGGCTCTCGGGTACAGGTCGAAGAGTGCTCACGATTCGGAGCAGAACAAGACGGTGCGGGTTTATGTGAAGGAGGAACACCATGACTGACGCAGACAAGGTGCGCGAGGCTCTGGAGTCCGTTGGCATTGAGTTCTCTGTCGGTCCTGTGACAATCGAGGTCGAGGGTGAACCATGCGAATGGTATCGGTTCGCCCGCCGCCTGCTTGCGGTGGAGAGGTTGTGCGAGGTCGAATGGCGCATGGTGCTGACCGAGAAGATTTTTCCCGGCAG
>Ga0272441_10016048_pt1 | contig 10409 bp, 6 predicted proteins | sample SSMProp6N_FD_193582 | JGI IMG/M metagenome (GOLD analysis project Ga0272441, IMG submission 193582) | Marine sediment archaeal communities from Little Sippewissett salt marsh, Falmouth, MA, United States - SSM-Prop-6N | ecosystem: Environmental > Aquatic > Marine > Wetlands > Sediment ... | reverse complement strand
CTCCGGCGTGACATCGTAAACCAAATCCCCAGCCTCAGTCCGCGGCAGCCCGGCGTTGGGCTTTGCCATCAACGTCGCGTCCGGAAGCACGGCCCGCATCTTCAGCACGGCATCCAGCGTCTCGGTCAAGGTGCGACCGCAGTTTGCACCAATGACATCCACATCCAGCGCCGCAAAGGCCTTCGCCGCCGCTTCGGGCTTCACTCCCATCATCGTGCGCCCTTTTGTGTCGAAACTCATCGTCACCAGCAAGGGCAAGTCAGTCACCTGGCGCACGCCCGCAATAGCAGCTTTGGCCTCCCCCAGGTCACTCATCGTCTCCACTAAAATCGCATCTACACCTCCCTCGACCAGCGCCTGGGCCTGTTCCGCGAAAACATCCACCGCCACCTCGTAGGTCAACGTCCCCAAAGGGGCCAGCATCTGAGCCGTGGGCCCAATATCACCGATGACCAGACGCGCGTCACCGGCCATCTCCCGGGCCAGCGTCGCAGCGGCGACATTGACCGCGTGCACCTTATCGCCAAGCCCATCTCGTTCCAGGCGCAGGCGTGTCCCACCGAACGTATTGGTCAGAACCATATCGGACCCTGCATCCAGATAACCGCGGTGCAAGTCGCGGATCGCATCCTGATTTTCGAGATTCCAACGTTCTGGAGCAGCACCGGGCTCCAGACCTGCGCGCTGGAGCATCGTGCCCGTCGCGCCATCAGCGATCAAAACCGGATTTTGAGCAAGCATTGTGGTAAATTTTGACATTTTATCTTATCTCCTAACTTAACAATAAATATCCGCTCTTCAAATGCCGGGGGAAAGAACTATCCAAAGTATAGGCACATGCGCCCCCGCGTCAATCAAAAACTTGGGCGATCAGCAAAGCTGACCGCCCAAGTTGAAGATAAACTTAGCGACGCTATCGGGCTCTCATTCTTCGCAGTCCACGCAAACAGACGCTTCTGGCGTGGGCGTCAAGGCAACAGGCGGCACAAGTTGGCTGAAGAGCGCCTCCTCGACGCGCACCTGATGGGCCGCACGCGCATCTGAGATCCAGGCTTGCGGATCCTCACCGGAGGCCACAAGCTTTGCCTGGGCAGACTCGACCAAAAGCAGCCGGGCGACGGTGCTGGCCAGCACCTCACGGCTGAGGCCTGCCGCCGCGAGATGGGCATCCACGGTCGCAGCGTCCACCCCCCAGGTCATCTCCAGCGCAGCAACCCGCTGCACGACATCTGCTTCGGGCGGCATCTCCTCAGGAGAATAGCGCTCGAGCAGCAGCAGTTCGTTGATCAGACGTTCCAGCGTCTCACGCGGTGCGGGAGATGGCTGGCCCGCCAGATGGCTCATCACCTGATCCAGCAGATAGGCTTGAGCCCAGAAGTTAAGACCGATAGCCTGATCGTCCACAAAAGCCAAAGGCGTATCGACCGGTGTCGGTGTCGCGGGTGGGCGCACCTGGGGTTCTCGATCCAGCAGAAACAAGGCCCCTAGCACCAAAAGCCCGGCCAACGCCAATACAACGATCAATCCCGATATACGCTTCATCACACAACCTTAGAAAACATTTGGCCGAACAAGCCCGTCCAAGGCTACCCAGCCAAACGCAAATTTAGCAAATGCTCACTTGAGCATCGGCATCCAGATATCATGCGCCTTGGCAAACGCAATCGCATCATCATAACCGGCATCGGCATGACGCGCAACCCCAAGGCCCGGATCGGTGGTCAGCACCCGCTGCAAACGGCGCGCAGCTTCCGGTGTACCATCCGCCACAATGACCTGCCCGGCATGCTGTGAATACCCAATGCCCACGCCCCCACCATGGTGGAAGCTCACCCAGGTCGCGCCGCCGACCGCGTTCAGCATCGCGTTCAAAAGCGGCCAATCCGAGATAGCATCCGAACCATCCTTCATCGACTCAGTCTCACGGTTCGGGCTGGCCACGGACCCGGCGTCCAGGTGATCCCGTCCGATGACAATCGGGGCCTTGATACGGCCATCTGCAACCGCTTCGTTGAAAGCCAGACCGGCCTTGGTCCGCTCGCCATAGCCCAGCCAGCAAATGCGCGAGGGCAAGCCCTGCCACGCAATCTGCTCCTCGGCCATCTTGATCCAGCGCATCAGGTGAGCATCCTCAGGGAACAGCTCCATGATAATGCGATCCGTCTCGTAGATATCCTCGGGATCGCCGGAGAGCGCCACCCAGCGGAAGGGCCCTTTGCCCTCACAGAAAAGCGGCCTGACATAGGCAGGCACGAAGCCCGGGTAATTAAAGGCCTCTTTCAGCCCATGATCGAAGGCGCGCTGGCGCAGGTTGTTGCCGTAATCAAAGACGACCGCGCCCTGCTTCTGCATCTCGACCATCGCGCCGCAGTGCACCACCATCGTGCGGAAAGCCTCCTCCTGATACCGTTTGGGGTCCTGCTCCTTCAGCGCCTTGGCTTCCTCAAACGTCATACCGTTGGGCACGTAGCTCAACGGATCGTGCGAAGAGGTCTGGTCGGTGACCACATCCGGGATCACGCCGCGGCGCAGCAGCTCAGGGAAGACATCCCCCGCATTGCCGATCAAACCAATGGAACGTGCTTCCCCTTTCGCCGTGTAAGCTTCGACCTTGCGTAGGGCCTCATCCAGGTCCGTGACAACCTCATCGACGTAGCGATGTTTAAGCTGCCGCTCAGCACGCCAGGGATCGATCTCAACGATCAGGCCGACGCCCTCGTTCATCGTGATGGCCAGCGGTTGCGCTCCGCCCATCTCGCCCAGGCCGGCAGTCAAGACGAACTTGCCCTTGAGCGAGGCATCCGCGCCAAAGTGCTCACGGGCCAGCGACCCCAACGTCTCGTAGGTGCCCTGGAGGATGCCCTGGGTGCCGATATAGATCCAGGAACCGGCGGTCATCTGGCCGTACATGATCAACCCGGCCTTCTCCCACTTATCGAAGTTCTCCTGCGTGGCCCAGGCAGGGACAATATTGGAATTTGCCAACAGGACGCGCGGCGCATCTTCGTGAGTCTTAAAAACCGCCACCGGCTTGCCGGACTGAATCAACAAGGTCTCATCGACATCCATCTTCTGCAGCGTCTCGAGGATGGCATCGAAAGATTCCCAGTTGCGAGCAGCCCGACCCCGCCCGCCATAAACGATCAAATGATCCGGATCACCGGCGACCTCGGGGTCCAGGTTGTTCTGGATCATACGGAAAGGGGCTTCCAACAGCCAGTTCTTGCAATGAAGTTGCGTGCCACGTGGGGCATGAATAACACGCTTAGGCATACGATAAACCTCCTTAAAAAATGAATGTGGTTACTGCAACGTAGCTTGGGCTACATTATAAGTCGACGATTATCCGATGAGATGAAACAGTCAAACAATCCAAAATAGGACACTTTTCAGTATAGCATGAAACAAAGTCCCTGGTAAAGCGCGCAATGTATGGCAAAACCCTGAAAAATATCCCTTAAGGACAAAAAAACTCCCAAATAGTTGACAAAAGTATGTTTGCCCCTAAAATGCAAGGCAATCCCTACTCAGCACAGGCATGGCTAAACAACTTTCGCCCGGTCGCGGTGACCGGGCGCCATAATGTCCAAGGAGTTGCATGAACGATACATTGGAAAAAGCTGCACAACGTGGCAATCCTTCCTTCGTATGGCGCGCGGGGCAAGAGCGGCGCCTTAATATGGTGCAGCGCTACGCCCCCCTGGAAGACAAGTGTGTGCTGGATGTGGGGTGTGGTGTGGGGATGTACACATCCGCATTTCATCGAACGACCCCGCACGTCTTCGGCATCGAGGTGGAATTTGACCGTGCCGTCGAGGCTCACGCGTTGGCCCCCTGCGTGGCGCAGTCCGTGGGAGAGACCCTTCCCTTCACCGATAACAGCTTTGATATCATCTTCTCGCACGAGGTGCTGGAACACGTCACCGACGACCGTGCGTGCGCGCGCGAGATGGTCCGCGTTGCCCGGCCGGGAGGAAAGATCGTGATTTTTGTGCCCAACCGGCTCTATTTTTTCGAAACCCATGGGATCTATTGGCGGGGCGAGTACCACTTTGGCAACAAACCATTGGTCAACTGGCTCCCGGACGCTCTGCGCAATCGCCTGGCCCCCCATGTGCGCGCTTACACAGCCCGCGGCCTGCAGGACCTGTTTAAAGGCTTGCCGGTAAAGGCCGCGATCCACCGGCAGGTCTACCCCGGATACGACAACATCCTCGCGCGGAAGCCACGCCTGGGAAAGCTGCTGCAGCAGATCACCTATACCCTAGAGCAGACACCCTTGCGGATCTTCGGACTCTCGCACTTCCTGGTGCTGGACGTGCTGGCATAACACAAGGATGCGTCGATGGACGTCATCAAAGAGATCAAACTCCCCTTTGAAGAGTTAGCCGCGCAGAACCAACAGCGCGAAGCCTACATCGTCCTTGCCGCGGTGCGGGATGAGGAAAACTTACCCCACCTGCTCACCGCAGCGTGTGCCCTGGCACAGGCCCATGCAGGCCGCGTCCGCCTGCTGACCGTCACCCGCTCTGGAGCACCGCCGCCCTGGCTGACCGTCTCCGAAGAGGATTGGCCTGTCCCAATCGAGGTTGTCGTGCGCAGCGGCGCCAATGCACAAGCCATCCTGAAAGAGGTAAAGCAATCCTATGCGGACGTGCTGATCCTGGGATGGAGCGGGCGTCTCTCACAGGGCCGCTACCTCCTGGGGAAAACACTCGATCCCGTGCTGCAAAAGGCCGCCTGCCAGATTCTTGTCCTGCGCTGCGAAACCACGAAACCCATTCGAGAGATCTTGATTCCAGCCTCTGGCGGGCCGAACGCCCCTGCTGCATTTAAAATCGCGCGGGCCTTGGCCCCCGACGCCCGGATTACAGCCCTTTACGTAGCTCCAGAGCACTTAGGCAATGCCGGCATGATTGTAGGCAAAGAACGCCTAGAAACCTTGATGGAAGAGCTGGAGGACACGAGCAACATCCACCTGAGATTGATCGTGGCGGAAGACAGCACCCAGGGAATCTTGGAGGAGGCCAATCAGGGATATGACCTCATGCTGCTGGGGGCGGGCAGGGAGACCCTGTTGAGCCGCTTTATCTTTGGCGATGTGCCCCAACGCGTGCTCCTGAAATCCCCGATCCCGGTCGTCGTGATCCGCAACAGACTAACGGGCCTGCATTCCTTAAGGCGCAAACTCTGGGCACACCTCTTCGAGCTGCTCCCCAAAGTATCCGCACAGGAACAGGCCGACGTCTTCAAGACGGTGCGCCGCGCGACACGCCCCAGCATCGACTTCTTCGTCACGCTTACCCTGGCCTCAGCCTTTGCCTCATTGGGCCTGCTGCTTGACAGCCCGGCCGTCATCATCGGTGCCATGATGGTCGCCCCGCTGATGACCACCATTTTAGGCATGGGGCTGAGCATTATCATGGGGGAACCGAAAGTCTTCTGGAGAGCGCTGACCACAACGCTCCGCGGCTGCCTGCTTGCCACCCTCATGGGCTTTATCGTTGGGCTGTTAGCGCCGGGCACGGGTGCGACCCATGAGATGATGGCCTACGCGCAACCCACGCTGCTCGACCTTGCCGTCGCGCTCATCGCGGGCACCACAGCGAGCTACGCCATCAGCCGCAAGGATGTCTCTGCCGCGTTCGCCGGCGTGGCCGTTGCCGCAGCGCTGACCCCGCCCCTGGCCAACGCCGGGCTCACGATTGCGCTGCAGCGCTGGGACCTTGCCGGCGGGGCCATCTTGCTCTTTCTGGCCAACATGGTCGCCATTGTCGCCGCCAGCGGCCTGGTCTTCATCCTGCTGGGGTTCTACCCGCACCCTGAAAAGCGGGGAAGATCCGCGCTCTTACAATGGGGCTTTCGAACCTTCAGCGTCCTGCTCCTGGCCGTCACCATCCCCCTCGCCATCCTCACACGCAGCTCCGTGGCCCATACCCATCTCAACCGCGCGATAGAGGCGGCCATACGGGAAAATATCCAACAGACCGCGGGCATCGAGGTCACGCGTTGGGAAATCATAGAGGAAGACGAGGACAGCGCGCTGCACCTCAACCTCACCATCGACGTGCCCACCCCCTTGAGCTACGAAGAGGGGTTGGCCATTCAAGAACACCTGGCAGAGCGCCTGGGACAGCCGGTCGCGCTCTCTCTGAGCATGATTCCCATCCAAAAACTGGACCTATACATCCCGCCGAGCACCAGCTCCGAACTGCCCCCCCCGCTCCAGGAAAAGCCCATCGCGGAACTGGCCGCCGGCGCCGACGTTTACTACTCACCGGACGGCCTCGTCGTTGGAGAGCTTGCCGCAGGCACAGACGTATGGCTCCTGCACGGCCCCATCCAGCACGGCGAACACGCCTGGTATCAGGTCGAAACCACCGACGCCCTCCTCCAGGGCTGGGTCACAGCGGACAACCTGCTCATCCAGGCATACTAACCAGACTGCGATCACTGGCATATCTTCACCAAACAGGTACAATAGTGGCGATTCGATAAAGGTATCCACTTACTTATCCCACGAAAGGGGCCTGTCAATGAATGCATTACCTGACCCTTATATCTCCCCGTTCACCTGGCGGTACGGCTCTTCCGAAATGCGTAAAATCTGGAGCGAGCGGACCAAACGCCTGCTCTGGCGCAAAATCTGGGTAGCACTCGCCCAAGTGCAGTGCCGCTACGGCATGGTCACGCAGGAGCAAGTAGCGGAGCTCAAAGCACACCAAACAGAGATAGATCTGGAGCGTTCCCTGGCCATCGAGGCCGAGATCCACCACGACCTGATGGCCGAGGTCAAAGCCTACGCGGCCCAATGCCCAACAGGCGGCGGGATCATCCACCTGGGCGCCACCTCCATGGATGTAAAGGACAACGCAACGGTGCTCCAAATGGAGCAAGCCCTGACCTTGACCACAAAGCGCCTGGATGACGTCCTGCACGCGTTCGCAGCACAGATCGAGCGCTGGGCCGCGCAGCCCTGCATGGGGTTCACCCACCTGCAGCCCGCCGAACCGACAACCGTCGGCTACCGGCTGGCGGACTACGCCCAGGACCTGTTAGAGGACCGCACCCAGCTTCACAATGCGAAGGCCCGCCTGCGCGGCAAAGGATTCAAGGGCGCGGTAGGGACCTCCGCTTCCTATGCGCTGCTGCTGGAGGGCAGCGCGCAGCCCGCCGAATTCGAGGCCGCCATCATGGCCGAGCTGGGCATGCAGGCCTGGCACATCACCGATCAGACCTACCCCCGGCACCAGGACTGGGCCGTCTTGACGGTGCTCGCCGGCATAGGCAGCACCCTCTACCGCTTCGCGCTCGACCTGCGGCTCCTGCAGAACCCGACAATCGGCGAGTGGTCCGAACCGTTCGGGAAAAAGCAGATCGGCTCCTCCGCCATGCCCTTCAAGCGCAACCCCATCCGCTCAGAGAAAATCGACAGCCTGGCCCGCTACCTGGCCCAACTCCCACGCGTGGCCTGGGATAACGCGGCCCATTCAGCCCTGGAGCGGACACTCGATGACTCCGCCAACCGCAGGGTCATCCTGCCCGAAGCATTCCTGACTATCGATGAACTCTTGGTCAACGTCCGGCGCATTGTGAGCGATCTGCGAATCAATGAAACAGCGATACAGCGCACCCTGAACACCTACGGCCCTTTCGCCGGTATCGAACCCCTGCTTATGCGGCTGGTCCAGGCTGGCGCAAGCCGCCAGACCATGCACGCAGTGCTGCGAGACGTGGCCATGCAGGCCTGGGCCGACGTCGAGGCAGGCAAACCCAATCCGCTGGCAGACCTCCTCATGAAAGAGCCCCGGCTGCGCGACTACCTCTCAGCCAACGAGATCAAAACCGCGCTTAACGCAGAAAATTACACGGGCGATGCGGCCAAGCGGGCATCGCTGCTGGCGGAGCAGATCCAAAAAGTCACAACTGCAGCTCCAGGCACATAAACAACCTGGGCAAATGCATCTCAAAGACAAGGATAGTAAGACAACATTAAAAAAACCTCCGGGGTTTACATAATTTGATTTCCGAAAACACGATCGCTAGCCTAGAATCGGCATTTCCGTCCAATTTTGAGACAAAACCCCGGAGGTCTGGCGGCACTCTGGTACTATAGATTTCAAATGCATACGCCCTGCATAAACAGCGTATGTCCACCGTGCGAGGTCGAAAAGTCCAATGGCGCGTTCAAGAAAACACAGACAGTCTGACCCCTATCGAGTCTTGGTCGCGGCGCGCGACGCGACCGACCTGCGCCTGCTGCGGCTGGGCTGCGCATTGGCGCGTGCCCATGCAGGAGAGGTCCACCTGATCACCGTCACGCGCGGCGGCGCCGCACCATCCTGGCTCAAGATACCCGACACCTGCCAGGACGTGACCGTCCACATGTCGGTGCGTCCGGGAAAGAACGTCAGCGCCATCATCCTGCAGACAGCGCAGGAGATAAACCCCGACCTGCTGATCCTGGGATGGCGAGGGCAGCACAGCCACGGGCGCTATCTGATGGGCCGGACCCTCGACCCCGTGATTCAAAGCGCAGCCTGCAACATACTCGTCACCCGCGACCCGTGCAAAGCGGAGATCCTCCGGGTGCTGATTCCCATTGCGGGCGGTCCCAACGCACCGCAGGCCTTCGAGATTGCGTCCGCGCTGGCACCCCAAGCGGAAATCACAGCGCTCTACGTCGCACCGGATCACCTGGGCAAAGCGGGCATCCTGGTGGGACAGGAACGCCTGGATACCCTCGTGCAGCCGTTGAGCCACCCAGACCACATCCGCAAACACACCGTTCACGCGCCAAACCCCATTGAGGGCATCCTCGAGGAATCTAAAAAAGGCTACGACCTGGTGCTGCTCGGCGCGGCCAGCGAGAACATCGTGGGCCGCTTCCTCTTCACGCCCATCCCCCAAGCGATCCTCATGAAGGCACCCATTCCCGTTATGGTCGTGCGGCGGCGCCTCACCTACCTGCGCTCATTTACCAGGCGCTTCTGGGTGCGCATCTTTGGCCTGCTGCCCATCCTGACCATCCAGGAGCAGGCACAGGTCTACAAAACCGTCCGCCGCGGCTCCCGGACCAGCGCGGACTTTTCCGTGATGATCACCATCGCCGCAGCCATCGCGGCCCTGGGCTTGCTGCTGAACAGCCCCGCGGTCATCATCGGCGCGATGCTGGTCGCCCCCCTGATGACCGCGATCCTGGGGATGGGCCTCAGCATCGTCATGGGCGATATGCGCTCGTTTTGGACCGCCCTCAACACAACCTTGCGGGGCAGCGTGCTGGCCACAATCACCGGGGCCATGGTGGCCCTGATCGTCCCCAGCGCAACCGTCACGCAGGAGCTATTAAATCGTGGGAACCCCACGCTGCTCGATTTGGGCATCGCCCTGGGCTCGGGGATAGCAGCCGCCTACGCCCTAAGCCGGCGGGATGTCTCCGCTGCGCTGGTAGGCGTGGCCATTGCCGCTGCGTTAGCCCCACCCTTGACCACCATCGGCATCAGCCTGGTCCTGGGCCAATGGTGGCTCGCGGGGAACGCGCTGCTGCTCTTCCTGACCAACATCGTGTCCATCGTCGCCGCCGGCGGCCTCACCTTCTTCATCCTGGGATTTCGCCCCGCGCCGGGGCAGCCCGGAGGCTTCCGCATCTTGCGCCAGGGCGCGCAGGGCATCGCCCTGCTGCTCCTGCTGGTCTTTATCCTGCTCACCCTCCTGACCCGCCAATCCTTTCAGGAATCCCAGTTGAACGCCGCCGTAGAAGCAGCCCTGCAGCTCGAAACACAGAGAATCGCGGGGGTAGAGCTGGTCGATTGGACCCTCTTGGATGAAAAAAATGATAAGGACGAGACGCTCCAACTGGATGTCACCGTGCGCGTCCCGCAGGCCATGTCCTACCAGGAAGCCCGTGACCTTCAGGAACGCGTTGCTGCCCACCTCGAACGGCCTGTGGCGCTCTCCCTGGAGATGGTCCCCTCCACCAGCTTGCAGGCCTACACGCCCCCCACCCCTACGCCCACCGGGGAGCCGACCGCACTGCCGGCCGAGACAGCAGCCCCATCACCGACCGCAACCACAACGCCAATCCCCACAGCGACAGCCGCACCGACGGCCACGCCGTGGATGCTCACGGTGCAGGATGTAGGGAACGGCGGCTTGATGGTATACTATGCACCTGATGGTATGATGATCGGACAGCTCGAAGAAGGAAGCGTGATCGAGATTCTCGAAGGTCCCCTGCTTATCAAAGAGCAGTTCTGGTGCCGCATCCTGTCGGCAGAGAATCGCCTGGAAGGCTGGGTCTTGACAGCAGATCTGGAAGCATGGACTGCATCAGCCGTGCCCTGAGCTTCCCGGAATTCACAGACAAAGGATATAAAAAATACTATGGACCATCAATTTATCCTCGAATC
>Ga0272441_10016047_pt1 | contig 10409 bp, 11 predicted proteins | sample SSMProp6N_FD_193582 | JGI IMG/M metagenome (GOLD analysis project Ga0272441, IMG submission 193582) | Marine sediment archaeal communities from Little Sippewissett salt marsh, Falmouth, MA, United States - SSM-Prop-6N | ecosystem: Environmental > Aquatic > Marine > Wetlands > Sediment ... | reverse complement strand
GAGGAATTCACAAGCCAAATTTGGAATAATTCGAGTTATTTGTATGATTGCTGGTCTATAACTTCTGATGTTCCTGATAATGAGGAATTTGTAGATATTAAAATTCAGTTATTTGACTCTAATAATATTATGTGCGATATTGGAACTGGAAATAATGATGTTGAACTAAATTACAGTATTAAAACCGGAATCTGGATGGGAGATGATCAAATTGGAGACTCAAGTGGTTATGGAAGATTGTGTGGTTATGATTATAGAAGTTTAGATAATAGTGTAAGAGACTGTGAATTATGGTTTAACATTTATCAAAATGATGCTGATGGAGATAGCTTACCATTTTGGATGGAAGAAAATGTATATGGGACTGACCCTGAAGTGGATAACACTGGCGAGGACCACGATAACGATGAAATTCCAATTGAATGGGAACATAAATGGGGTTACGATCCATTAAAGAAAGAAAATCATCAAAATCTTGATGATGATAATGACAGTATTTCAAATGTTGAAGAATATCTCACATGGGATTTTCATTCCGACCCGTTTAGAAAAGATATCTTTTTAGAAATTGACTGGATGGAAGAAGGCCCTAATGGGGAACAAAGTATATTGCCAGAAAAATCAAAAGAATATATAAAAAACCCATTTCATAGAAGGAATATTGTTTTTCATTTAGATACTGGTGAAATCAACGGGGGAGAATTAATACCATTTGACGATAAATCTGAACAAAATGAAGTTTTAGATATATATGATAAATATTTCATTAAAGATGATAAGAATAAATGGAGACGAGGTGTATTCCACTATGGAATAATTGTAAATCTTAGTAATATGAAGGGTTTTGCTTTTAGCGGAGATACTTTACCATATTGGGGATATATGCCTGGTACGAATAGTTTTGTAATATCAAGTAGTCACATGGAAGAAAAAAAGACAAAAAAAATATTATTAAACCAAACATTAGAATATTTATATGGATCTGCAATAATGCATGAAATGGGACATAATTTTGGTATTAGATTTGGTGAACCTTTTGGTTGTGATAACTGGTTTGGGAAATACCCCTGGCAGATATTTTTTTGGCTTATTTTAAATTATAGAAGTATTATGAACTACCAATATACTTACAGAATTTTTGATTATTCAGATGGTTCACATGGTTGGGGAGATTATGATGATTGGAGAAATATAGATCTTAATTATTTTGAAACCCCATGAAAAAGGAAAACTTTTTGGCCTAAACAAATCTTTCATATAAATTAAGATTAAAGAAATGAGAGTTTTATTATGAAAGAAAAAATTAAACTTGCTCAGGGTGCAGGCGGAGAACTAATGGATAGTTTTATTAAAGAAAAAATTTTAAAATATTTTACCAAACAATCTACGCAAACTGAAGTACCTCTTTCAATGCTTGATGATGCAGCAGTTATTGATGATATTGTTTTTTCTACTGATTCACATACTATACAGCCTATTATTTTTCCTGGTGGGGATATTGGTTCACTGGCCATTTCTGGAACAATAAATGATGTGGCGGTCATGGGTGCAAAACCCATTGGTCTTTCGGCTGGTTTTATTATTGAAGAAGGACTAACTATGGACACCTTTGATATTATAGTTAAAAGTATGAGTAAATTTGCAGATGAGGCAGGTGTACCTATTATCACGGGAGATACAAAGGTTGTTGAAAAGGGTGCAATTCAAGAGTTCATGATCAATACAAGTGGCATAGGAAAAAGAACCACGTTTCTTGATAAAAACATTGATGAGGTAAAACGCTATAGATCATTTGAAAAGAGATGGCTTCTTGATTCAAACCTAAGAAAAGGCGATAAAATTATTTTATCGGGTAATATTGGTGAGCACGGTATTGCTTTAATGTCTTTTAGAGAGGGTTACGGTTTTGATACTGAAATAAAATCTGATGTTGCTCCTTTAAATAATCTCATGGAAAAAGTACTAATAATTGGTGGTATTGTATCTGCTAAAGACCCGACGCGGGGGGGACTTGCAAATACTGTTAATGAATTTTGCGAGAAGTCAAAAGTTGGAATAGTGCTTAACGAAGAAACAATACCAATTCCCAATGGGGTAAGATCTGCATGTGATATGTTAGGTCTCGATCCTCTTGAGATAGGTAATGAAGGAAAAGTTATTCTTGGTGTTGTAAAAGAAAAAGCTGATGAAATTCTTTCAGCTCTTAAAAGTCATACTCTGGGGAAAAATGCGGTAATAATTGGTGATGTTTCAGATAAAGTAAAGGGTGTAGTGTTAGAGACCACAATAGGTGGTATGAGAATTCTAAATAAGCCTATTGGAGATCCTATACCACGAATTTGTTAAAATATATAGTATTATGTCGCAAATTTTTAAATAGCATATTGGATTACCTCCATAACATATAATTAATCAAGAGGTAAAAACATATGGCAAAAGGACTTCCAAAATCTTTTAAAAAGGCATTATGGGTTTATCATTGCAATTCCGGTTCTTGTAATGGTTGTGATATTGAAATTATTGCAGCACTTTGTCCTCGATATGATGTGGAACGTTTCGGTATAAAACTTGTAGGATCTCCTCGACATGCGGATGCGTTGTTAGTAACAGGACCAGTTACACGGCAACTAGCAGATAAAATAAAACGTATTTATGAACAAATGCCTGACCCAAAAGCAGTAATTTGTATTGGTAATTGTGGTAACACTGGTGATGTTTTTTACGAATCTTATAATCTCATAGGCCCTGTCAATAAAATTTTGCCAGTTGACGTTCATGTTATTGGTTGCCCACCACGACCTGAAGCTATTATTAATGCTGTTGCACAAGCATGGGTTAAACTTGAAACTTTGGAGGCTTAATAATGAGTGAGAATAAAACTTTAGAAGAACTTACTAAATATTTCAAAGATGAATTTAAAACTAAGATAAAATCAATTGACATAAAAAAGCGAGCTACTGGTTCAAAGAAAAAAGAAACATCTACTATTTGGATGAAAATTGATAAAGGTGTATTTAAGGATGCTATAAAACATCTTGTAGATTATCAATATCCTCATTTAGCTGTTGTTTCAGGTAATGATCTTGGGGAAAATATTGAACTTATTTATCATTTTACTGTAAATTATGGTGAAAGATTAAGGGAAATAAATCTTCATATTTCGGTGGAACTTCCAAAATCAAAACCCGAAATTGAATCAATTTGTGACTTGATTCCAGGTGCACTTATAACTGAGCGTGAAAAACAAGAATTTTTAGGGGTAAAAATTAAAGGTATTCCAGATAATAGAAAATTATTTTTACCTGATGATTGGCCGGATGAAGTATACCCATGGAGACGAGATGAAACAGGTCCTGAAAAATATTATAAAAATCTACATGAGGTGAATAAATAATGAGTTCAAAAACTACTACAAAAACAACTTACCACATCCCAGTAGGACCAATTCATCCTGCGCTTAAAGAACCAGTTTTTTTCGAGTTTGAAATTGATGGGGAGCGAATTGTTGATGTTGATGTAAAGCTTGGTCATGTACATCGTGGAATTGAATGGGCTTCTCGTAAACGTAATCCAATTCAAATATTATATTTAGCAGAAAGAGTTTGCGGAATTTGTTCATATTGTCATCCAGCAGCATTTACTCTTGGTATAGAAGATGCAGCTAATATTGAAGTTCCAGAGCGGGCAGAATACTTACGTGTTATCCAAGGTGAACTTGAACGAATAACATCACACATGTTATGGGCAGGAGTTGCTGCACATGAAATTGGTTTTGATACTGTTTTATTTTTAACTTGGGAGATGCGCGAAAAAATAATGGATTTAACTGAATTTCTCTGTGGTAACCGTGTAACAAAAGGAATTATGACAATTGGCGGAATACGTCGAGATATTACAAAAGATATGATACCTCAAATTACCAAATCTCTTGATTATCTTAAAGATAATTTTGAAAAAATAAGACATATCTTTTTAGATGATAAAACAGTTAAATTAAGAAGTCAGGGAGTAGGAATTCTCACAAAAGATGAAGCACTAAAGCTTTGTGCAGTAGGTCCAACTACTAGAGCAAGTGCTATTAAAAAAGATGTTCGTGTTGATACATCATACTTTGCTTATGGAGATCTTGATATTGATTATATCACCCCAGATGTTTTAACTGGTGAAGTTAATGGTGATGTTTATGATCGAATAATTCAGCGCTTATTAGAAATTAAACAATCAATAGAGCTTATCGAACAATGTCTTGATATTATGCCAAATGGAGATATAATATCAGAACCAAAAATACCTAAGCTTCTTAATCAACTTAAAAAAGTTGAAGGTGAAGGTGTTGGTCGACATGAAGCACCACGTGGTGAGGTTATTCATTATGTAAAACTTACAGGTGAAGATGCTCCATATACTTGGAAGGTTAGAGCTCCTACATATAATAATATCCTTCCATGGATTCCCATGCTCAAAGGCGAACAAATCGCGGATATACCAATAGTTGCAGCAAGCACGGATCCATGTATGAGTTGTACAAATCGTGTTGGAATTATCAAAGATGGAAATAAATATGAACTAAAAAAAGAAGAGATTCATCGTTTAAGTGTTGAAAAAACAAGGAGGTTGATGAGTTAATGGGCTTTTCAATACTTCCAAAAGTTCTCTCTCAAATGTTTAAGAAGCCATGGACAAATAAATTTCCAGCAAAATATCAGCCGTCTAATACAACAAAATACCTAAAAGCAGTTGGTACGGGCAAGGTAAAAATTAATCCACCTATTCCCACACCTCCTGGTTTTCGTGGAAAAATAATATATGATAAAGAAAAGTGTATTGGATGTAAACTTTGTATAAAGGTTTGTCCTTGTGAAGCAATTGAATATAAAGAAAAAGATAAAAAAATAAAGATATACATTGGTCGATGCTGCTTCTGTAGTCAATGTAATGATGTATGCCCAACAAATTGCCTTTCTATGGGTGATGAATTCTTACTTGCTGATTCTGATCCTTATGCTAAAGGTTTAATTGTTGAATAATTGGTAGTAATTAATGAAATTTATATTTAAGGGAGTAGTACAAGGAGTAGGATTTAGACCAACAATTTATAGAATAGCAAAAAAGCTAGATTTAAAAGGATATGTTTTAAATAAAGGTTCTGAAGTAGAGGTAGTTATTGATAGAGATTTTGATGAATTTATTATACAAGTAAAGAAACAACTACCATCAATAGCAAGGATAACAGATATCATTACAAAGGATGATAAGAGAATTTTTAATGATTTTAGAATTCTTTTTAGCAAAGAGGGAGAACGACAATCTCTTATTCCAATTGATGTGGGAATTTGTGACGATTGCCGTTTTGAACTTTTTGATCATAGTAATAGACGATATCATTTCCCTTTTACAAACTGTACTATATGTGGGGCACGTTTCAGTCTTATTAAAGATGTACCTTATGATCGAGAACGAACCTCAATGGATAAATTTCCGTTATGCAAAGCATGTATGAAAGAATATATGGATCCATTAAACCGCCGTTATCACGCACAGACGATTTCGTGCAACAGTTGTGGGCCTTCTTATAATCTGTATGATAAAAATCAAAAAATTTTAGAAAGGAAAAATATTATAAAACGATTTGCAGAATTCATTGAATCTGGTAAGATAGGGGTTATAAAATCATGGGGAGGTATGCACTTATGTTGCAGAATTGATGAAACTACGAAATTCAGAAAATGGTATGGAAGGCCACAGAAAGCATTTGCAGCTATGGTACAAGACATAAAAACTGCAAAGCAGTATGGAATAATTAATGAGAACGAAAAAAAATTATTACTATCAAAAAACAAACCGATTGTTCTAGTAAAGAAGAAAATGGCAGAACAAGTTTCTCCTGGTTTAAACACTATTGGTCTCTGCCTTCCATATACTGGCTTACATCATCTTCTTTTCTCGTTTTTAGAATCTAATGCCTTGATCATGACTTCTGCTAACATTCCTGGAGAACCTATGATGATGGGAAACAAAGAGGCATTTAGTTTAGGTGCAGATGTTTATCTTCTTCATAATAGAGACATACCGAATAGGGTAGATGATTCGGTTGTAAGAACGTGGAGAGGAAACATATTCTTTTTACGTAAATCGCGGGGTTTTGTACCAGATCCAATTCAAGTAAATTATGATAAAAGTATTCTAAGTGTTGGTGCAGGAGAAAATATTTGCGGTGCAATTTCTTGCAATAAAAAGGTATATGTAACTCAATATATTGGCAATTCTAAGTATTATCCAACTCTAGAATTTTTAAAGAAAAGTCTTTTACATCTGATGAAACTCTCTATGAAAGAGAAAAAAATAGATGCAGTCGCTATGGATTTACACCCCGGTTATAATTCAAGAGAGGTTGCCAAAAAGTTTGCAGAGGAGTTTTCAGCACAGTTATTTGAAGTGCAACATCACTGGGCACATGCAGTATCACTTTTAGTTGACAATGAAATTGACGAAAGTGTTGTCTTAACTCTTGATGGTCTTGGTTATGGTAATGACGGAAAATTCTGGGGAGGAGAAGTATTATTTTCAAATTTCGATGCCTATAATAGAATTGGCCATTTAGAATACATACCTTTGTTAGGAGGTGATAAGGCTACATATGATCCTAGACGTCTTGTTTATGCAATTTTCAAAAAGTTTGATGAAGAAAAATATTTTACTGATAAAGAGGCAATTGTTCTAAATAAAATGATAGATAAGGCACCACAATCAAGTAGTATCGGTAGGATTTTAGATGCTTTGTCTTGTTATCTTGATATCTGTAAAATGAGAACATATGATGGCGAACCTGCTATGAAACTTGAGAAATACCTTGCAAATGGTAAACCAAAATATTCTTTTGATATCGAAGTAAAAAATGGGATTGTAGGTACCACTGATCTATTTAGACAGGTTAATGAAATTAAAAAACCCATAACAGAAAAAAAGAAGGCAGATATTTCTTATTCTATGGTTAAAATGATAGTTGACAGTCTTACAAATATTGCAATTGAACATGCAGACAATAGTGGTATTAAATCCATTGGAATAACTGGAGGAGTATCATATAATATCCCAATAATAGAGATGGTCGAAAAACAGGTTAAAAAGGCTGGATTAATACTTACATGTCATAATCGTGTTTCAAACGGAGATGGCGGCATATCGATTGGACAGAACGCTATTGTTGGACATATGTTTAACTAAAAAAGTTTTTTCTAATTCTACCTAAATATAGCAGGATCTAAGAAAAATATACTAAAATAATAGAATCTTATAATGGATCGAACCAATCTTTGAATTCCTTTTTCTTACATGTAAATAGTGAAAATGGTTTATTTTGTTTGATCATCTTATTATCATCATTTATATCGCCTTCTTGACGTTTTTCACAATTTTTAATAACAAATTCCCCCATATATCACTCTAAAACATAATATTCATCATTTAAGCTTTGTTTGTAGGTAAGTATGTAGGTAGTGTATTATTTATTCTTAATTTAGAAAACTTTAATCCTTTTTCATATATTAACTGAAAAGAGAAATAACTTTAATAAGGTATATTTTATAAGGAGACTTTGATGGGTAAAAATAGGGATTTAATACAAATATTGACATTTGTAATAGTTGGAATGTTTATACCATTCCTCGGATCAATGATTATTAACTTTGGTTTAGAATTTACAAATATAGTCGATTTAATGAAGATAGGTTCAGCATTTGGTTATTTCTTAATTATTTTTGGAATAGAACTTGGTGTTGTGTATCTATATTTTAAATTAACAAACCATTATGCAAATAAAAATATTGAGAAATTCAAACCCAAAAAATAACTTCGTTAATCTTTGTAATTTAATTTATATTTGACCTTTTCACCTGTTAGTTCTTTTATTGTGTTAGTTGCAATCCATTTGGCTGATTTTAAGTCGGTTTTTTAAATTCCTCTTGCAATTTTTATTGTTTTTTTGTTTAGATTTCAATTTCTATAACCAATATGTCGTAGTACCCAGTTCATTGCTTTTTTAACATAATTTCGTTCATCAGTAGATTCTCTTTTTATAATTTGTAGGAATTCTTCAAATATTTTATCATGAATTGATAAAGAGGCAATTAAGGTAAATCCTGCTCTTTTTACAAATTCCTTTTCACTTTTGCTCCATTCAATTATCTTTTCATAGACAAATTGAGTTTTATAAAAAAATGCATACAAAAATTGTCACAAACATCCCACGATTCAAAATCATATGCCCATTTTTCTAGTAATTCTTCTGTGACAAGGTTCAGGTCATCGATATGGGTGCTAGCATTCGTGCATCATGGATACCAGATTCCCATAATCTTAAAGCTAGATAATGATCTTTGCCAATTTCTTTTTCATACTCACGTAATTTTGTAACACGAATACCCAGATTTTTTTTGGATTAATCCCAAAACGTTTCATAACTTTTACAGCTTAAGGATCTTTTTAAAGATCTTAATCTTCTTATTACATTGTCATATTTCATATTAATTAATGTTAATTTTTTAGAATTGCAATAAAATCTTTTTTAAATAAATAAACATTTTATATTCCGACAATATCTCATGAATAAATGTTTTCCTTTCTCTTTCAAGTAGTCCTACCATTTACTCTTTCAGCAATTATTGTTATTCTCATAATGTATATTGCTGAACGCTACGGAACAAAAATAGGTGGGATTTTCGGAACTCTTCCATCAACTATTGTAATCGCATTTATTTTTATTGCCCTAAACCAAAACGTTGATTTTGCTGCCAAATCAGCTGCTATTGTTCCTGCAGAGTTGGGAGTTAATGTGATTTTTCTGTTATTATTTGCACTTCTTGTTCATAAATCCATATATGTTGCATTTTTCGGGTCGCTAACCATATGGACAATATTGTCGCTTTTACTTTTTATTTTCAATTTGGGAAACATATTAATTTCTATTTCAATATATATTATTACAATAGTAATTACAATTATTGTACTTGAACGAGTAAAAAAAATACCATCATCTGGTAATGTTACAGTACATTATAACCCATCAAAAATCGCTCTTCGCGGCATCCTTGCAGGAACCGTAATTTCTGTTGCCGTTATTCTTTCAAATGTAGGGGCTATAATCAGTGGAATATTTTCTGTTTTCCCCGCTATTTTATCTTCGACAATGCTTATTTCATATAGAGAACATGGTCCAAAATTTGCTGCCGGAATGGCAAAATCAATGACAGTAGGTATTTCCAGTGTTGCAGTATATGCAACGGCTATTCATTTTCTTTTTCCCCTTTATAATATTTATATCGGGACTTTAACTGCTTATTTAGTTTCAATAGTGGTAACTTTGATTATTTTCAAGTTACGTGGTAAAATTCTTTGATGACTTACTTTTTCAAATAAAATTAAAAAAACCGACAATACAATAATCCTCATTATAATATATGTTGGCGAACAATTTCTACCATGTATTTTCCAATCTTTGGATAGATTGTTATTTTAGCTCTATTTAATTTTATACTTCCCGCCATAATCTGAATAATGTAAATCTAAAATAACACCTTCCATGTCACGTATAATTAGTTTACTTTCATCTTCGTTATAATCGGTTGTATATATTTCCCCATTTTTATAAATTATTCCTAGATTAGAGTCATATGCAGGTTTTTCTCCTAATTGAAGTTCTGTATCAAATTCTTTTATATCCTCCAATTGTTTAAATTTATAAGCATCTTCAGCCATCCCTATCATCGTTCTAAATATCTGAATTTTTCTTTTGTCTTTTTCATTGCTAATTTGATTTTTAATATTTGAAATAATTGCAGGAATTTCTTGAAGATTTGAAACTAAAAGTATTTTTTTCCAAAACCAGTTATATGTTTTACTTCCACGTGCATTAATATGTTCTGGAGGTTTGTTAGGAAACAATATAATTTTACCATTAAGAGATCTATGTTTTTTTCTCCACTCATTTCGTTTTCGGTCAAACTCTCGTTTTCTATCGCTTATTTTTGACATTATTATTGCCTTCTTATGAATATTTTATATTACCAATAAAGGCAGTATAACCTAATAACCTAATCAATTCACTATTTTTTATTTTTTTTGGAATATCTATATTCAATATTACAACTTCCTTCGATGGAAACCATACAAGGACCAACTGGTTTTTCAGGTTTGCAGATTTTACCAAACAGGGAGCATTCACTCGGCAATGATATCCCTCTTAATAATTCTCCACATCGACACCCTTTAGGATCTTTAAACTCCCTTGATCTTAATTCATCAAGATCTATTGCAAATTTTTTCCTTGCATCATACTTTTCAAACTTTTTCTTTAGAACAAGACCTGACTGTGGAATAACTGGAAATCCTCTCCATTTTATATCACATGGTTT
>Ga0272441_10016046_pt1 | contig 10409 bp, 6 predicted proteins | sample SSMProp6N_FD_193582 | JGI IMG/M metagenome (GOLD analysis project Ga0272441, IMG submission 193582) | Marine sediment archaeal communities from Little Sippewissett salt marsh, Falmouth, MA, United States - SSM-Prop-6N | ecosystem: Environmental > Aquatic > Marine > Wetlands > Sediment ... | reverse complement strand
ACATACCCGTTCCCGGCGACTACGACGGGGACGGCTTCTGCGATATCGCGATTTTCCGTAAAGCAAACGGTCTCTGGGCGGTCCGGGGACTTTCGCGCTGCTATTACGGCGGCGGGGAAGATGTACCGGTGCCGGCTTATTTCGAGGGGGACCGGGTCAAAAATATCGCCGTCTTCCGTCCCTCTTCCGGACTCTGGGCCTGCCGGGGTCTGACCCAGTTCTATTACGGGAGCTCAAACGACCGTCCGGCACCCGCCGACTACGACGGCGACGGAAGCGATGACATCTCCCTATTCCGGGGGAGCACCGGCCTCTGGGCGGTCCGGGCGATCACCCGCTTCTACTACGGGAACTCGTCCGACCTGCCGGCGGCCGCGCCTTACGACGGAGGCTCGTCGCTGGGCGCCGTTTTCCGCTCGAGCTCGGGCCTCTGGGCTCTGCGGGGATTGAGCCGCCTATATTTCGGAGGCGGGGGAGATATCCCGGCAAGCGGCCGGATACCGCGACCGTTCATTCCTTCACCTTCCCCCTCACCCACCCTTTCCCCTTCACCCTCGCCTTCCCTGACTCCCACTCCCACCCCAACACCTTCGCCGAGTCCGACGCCGACTCCCACAGTCACGCCGTAAGCCGGTATCATGAAATCAAAGTTGAGCTCCAACCTCATCATTCTCCTCACCGCCCTTCTCATCGGACTGCTTCTCTGCGAGATCCTGGCCCGCCTGGTCACCCGGACCGACGCCTCCGGGCAGGCTTACTACCGCCGGAGGGCTCTCCTCCCCTACCGCTTCCCGGCGGAGATGGTCCGGAGAAAGATGAACCACTACCTGCAAAGAAAATCTGAAGCTTATGTGGTCGATGACCCCTTGCTGGGCTGGGCCACCGGTCCCGACCGGACCAACGTAAACGGGATGTACCGGACCAACTCGGCCGGAATCCGCTCCGAACCCGAGGAATACTCCCCCGCTCCCCCTCCGGGAACTCTGCGGATAGAGCTTTTCGGCGATTCATTCACCCACGGGGATGAAGAACCTTTTGAGAAAACCTGGGGAAAATTTCTGGAAGATGATCTGCTAAAGGAGGGGGTCGCCGCGGAGGTACTCAACTTCGGCGTCCCCGCCTACGGCATCGGGCAGGCCTACCTCCGCTGGAAATACCGGGGAGAACAATTTTCCCCGCAGATCGTGGTCTTCGGCTTTCAGCCGGAAAACATGAAGCGGACGGTCAATATCTTCCGCTCCCTCTACAGCCGGGATACCTGGGTCGTCTTTTCTAAGCCCCGTTTCGTCATCGATCCGGGGGGAAGCCTCGAACTGATCAACAGCCCGGTGGTCCCCCCGGAAGAGGTCGCCGATGTTTTGGAGAAATTCAATGAATCCCCGCTCTCTCAATATGAGTACTGGTACAATCCCGCCAATTATTCTTCCTCGCCTATTTTTAAAAGCCGGTTGGTTTCGTTGATTTACTCTATTGCCGCCGGGAGAAAACACCGCCCCGGAGGGCGCCATGACCATCGGCCGGGACCGCATTACTGGGATCCCGAAGGAGAACCGATGCGAACCAGCCTGCTGATTTTAAAGCGCTTTGCGCATGAGGCCCGGCAAAGCGGTGAGATTCCGATCATCCTTCACATCCCCAAAAAAAATGATCTCCACTTTCTGGAAAAGGGTTCGACTCCGGCACATTACCACGTCCTCAGCGAGCTGGAAAAGGAGGGGATTATTGTGGTGGATCCGGCGCCGGAGATGATGGGAAAACACCGCCTCTACAAGCACTCCCACTTCTCCAGCCGCGGGGGAAGGATCGTGGCCCGGGTTCTGGCGGATGCTATCGTCGAGATGCTTAAAGAGCGGAACCTATTTTTCGAATACTCCCGCCCGAATTGATTTTCCCTTATTCCTCCCCTTGAAAGCGCAGCAAGCGGATCTTCCTCCCGTCGAACCCGAACTCTTTTATCAACTCAAATTCATCGGGCGGGGGATCGGCCGGAAGCAGAAACCGCAAGTCCGGATGAATCATGTGCAGTTTATAATCATCTATCAGAAGGTATTCTATTTCCCGCTCCTTCAGATAGGCGATCAGCCCGGGATAATTCCCCCAATAGAAAACATTCCACCGGCAACCGGCGTAATAACTCACTCCCAGCCGGAACATCATCACCTTCTCATCCTCGATGGAGCCGATCTCTTCCTCCATCCATTCTCCCATCATCTTGTATTCGTAAGGGATGGAAATTTTGGCGGCTTTGCGGTAAACCACGAAAACGCTTCCCGCCGTCAGCGCCAGGAACAAAACCCACACCCCGAAGTTGAATAATCCGCGCCAACCGGGCTTGCCCTCGGACGCGAACATGCCCCGGGAAAGGAACCGGGAAAACACTATCAGGGCCAGGGGCAGGAAGGGATAAAAATAGCGGTGCTCGATGATCACGATGACAAAAGTAAGCATCGGCAAAAACATGAGGGCTAAAAAAACCAGGGAGAGCCGATCACTTTTCCGGATGAAGCTCACCGCCACCATCGCGGCTATAAACACGATTCCACCCGCCAGAAAGAAAATCAGCAGCCATGGCGGCAAACCCAGGAACCGCGCGGTCTTGAGCAGCTCCCGGAAGCCGTCCCCGAGGTTGAACCGCGCTATCTTCACCATCAGCCCCGGGTGGCTCCGGGCGAGCTCGCCCATACCCATCCCCTCCCGGGCTTCACCCGGCTCGGAAGGCTGAAACAGCGACTCCATGTGACGGAAGATGACCTCTCCTTCCTCCATCCCCTCCACCTGATCGAGTCGGAGGGTGAGGTCCTGGAAATGGCTGCTTCCGCTGAGCTGCCATTTCCCGGTGAGGGCGTGGATGCGAAGCCAGAAAGGGAAGCAGGTTATAACGAACCCCGCGATCAGCACGATTACCCGGAGAACGAAGCGGCGCCAGTTGGTTTTGAGGAACGAGAACTGAACCAGGAAAAGGAAAAATATAAAAAGGGGAACAAAGGAAAGGCCCATGGGATGGGTGAGAAAAGCCATACCGAGAAGAATCCCCGCCGGAAAGAGCCAGGGGAGTTTCTTGTTTTTCAATCCGACCCAGAGAAGGGCCATCGACGAAATCAGCAGGAAGGTGTAGAGGGATTCGCAGAAAGGCTCGGTCGAGCCGTAAACCAGAACGGGGAAAACCGCGGTCAATAGCCCGCTGAAAACAGCAGTCCGGGCGTCGAAAAGATACGCGCCCAGCCAGCAGACGGGGATGACCAGGAAAGCTCCGCTGAGAACCGCTATGAGTTTTCCGGCAAAAAGCAGATCTCCGCTGAGCTTCCAGAAAATTCCGATCAAAACCGGATAAAACGGATGATGAACGGTATGCGGTAAGCCGAACTCGGTGAATCCCTTGCCGGTGAAAAGATTCCGCGCCAGAAGCAGATAGGTCACGGTATCGCTGCCCCCGCCCGAGTCGATGAAGTCGAAGGTAAACAGGGAAATCAGGCGGATGGTCAGCGCTAAGACCAGTAGATAAAGGATGATTCGCTTTTGATTGAACATCTGAATTTCTCGGGCGAACGATTATGTGGAATCAAAGTCGCCCCACCTTTAGTACCGACGTCGGAATTAATTCAGTACGCGTAAAGACCGCAGCAGCGGGAGCAGATCGGGAAGAGGCCCCGCTCGATCAGGACGCGGCGGAATTTTTTCGCCTTTTCTCCGTTCCAGATCTCCCGAAACGGTTTTTCGTTTATATTACCGATGATGTAATCCGGAAAATCCGCACAGAAGGTAACATCCCCGTTGGGACGGATGTCCGGGTTGAGCCAGGGGCTGAAGCAGATTTTTTTTCCCAGCGGAAGGGCGGGGCGGGAATAGTAGGTTTCGATCTGCGCCGGCGGTATGGGGGGAATGAAAAATACCGGCAGCGCTCCCCCCTTCCGCCGGCAGGATATCTCCTCCCGCAAGCGCTTGATTTTTTCCGGATCGACATCGCCCAGCGCCCCCACGAATTCCTTCCAGGAAAGAGAATCGCAGCCCAGATATTTTCGGAACACCCGCCGGTTGGCTTCGCCGATCTCCTCCGTGGTGAACCATCCCAGATTGAAGATGAGGGCGTCGAAGAGCCCGGAGGCCTCGACCAGCTCCAGGGTTTCGACCAGCCAGGATTGATTCATTTCACTGATCGTGCAGACGACCTTCATCATGGGATCTTTTCTCCCCGTTTTCTTCTGATGCATTTTCACCCGTCGCACACCGGCCATCACTTTTTCAAACGTACCCTCAACCTGCCGGATCTCATCGTGAATGGCGGCAGGCCCGTCCAGGGAAATATCGAGACCATTCACTCCCGAGTTCACTATTGCTTCGGCGTACCGCTCCAGGAGAACACCATTGGTGTTCAGGATCACGTACTGCTTCTTTTCCCTGAGGTAACGAAGAAGCTCGCCGATCTCCGGATAAAGCAGGGGCTCGCCCCCCCAGAGGTAAATCTTGGGTTTGAAACCACCGACATCATCGATCAGCTCTTTAAGCTTGGCCAGGGGAAGGATTTCTTTCCGGTAGATGTCCCTTCTCCTCCACTGCCCGCACATTTTGCATCTCAGGTTGCAGAGGTGGGTCAGGTTGATGCTGACCGTGATCGGAGGGGGAGCGATCAGTTTTTTCTTTCTGACCAGGCGGGCGATTCGGCGCTTCGGCCGGTACCAGGCGCGGAACCGTTCCCGGGCCGCGGCGGGATGGCGTAACGCCAGCTTGAATTTAGCCCAGTTTCTCATCATGACCAGGATGGGGTTGGTTCGAATATTCTCAACCAATTAAATTATTTTATTACCGGGAAAAACAAATTATTTCTCACATCTGAGGAGGAAATCCGGGAGTGGTATATGGCGGTGAGCATCATAGCTTTCCACGTTAAATCCGAGACTCTTGATGAAGCTGATCCAGTTTTCGAGCGCCCGGAAATACTGCTTTTCGCCGAGATTGAGAACCCGATCGATAATAAAATGGGTCAACCATTTCCACCTCGGCTGGAGCATGACATCTTCCAGCAGCAGAATTCCTCCCGGCGGCAGAATCCGGTAACAGTGCTCGAGCAGTTTATCCTGCTCGCCATGGGTAAGGTGGTGGAGCATATCGCTGATCACGATCACGTCGAACTCCTCCTGCCGCAAATCGAGGGCGTCCTGGTGCCGGAAATGGATATTTTTCCTGGTCCCGACCGAAGCCTGGGCCGCGGTGATCCTTCTGGTCTGCTTATCGATCCCCGTGACCTGACGGGCCGGACCGCGGAGGGCGAGATAGTTGGCCAGCAGCCCGCGGCCGCAACCGATATCGACTATCCGGGCCCGGTCGGGGATATGACCGGCGATCTGAAGAAAGGGGCAGAGGCGCCAGCGCGATCTAACGTGCCAGCGTTCCCAGAACTTCAGTCCCCGGTAAAGGCTATATAAATCTGTCGGAATTGGGGGTAACACTTTAATTGAGCATATCAGAAGGATGCCGTATGTCAATACCGGCCCCCAACGGTTTGAGCGGCGGCGGAAACTGGCTTTGATATTTTACCGGCCGGTCTAGCTGCCGAAATCGAAAGCGGCGGGCGCTTAAAGATCGGCGGGAGTGGGGCGGTACCCCTTCAGCTTCCAGAACGCTCCCTGAATAACACCGGCAACCCAGGCTATTTTGGTCACGAACTCGAAGGGAAGTATCAGGGCGAACTTCAACCCCTTTTTCATGCTCCAGAGAGTGATTTTTAAATGACCGGATAAAGCCAGCAATAAAAGAATGAAAAATATCTGCGGTTTCCAGAAAAGCGCGGGAATCGATACGATCAGCAAAAAATGCAGCAGCAGCTTGAGATATTCAACCGGATATCCCCTCTGATCGAAGACCTTGCGGGAATCGAGAACATAACAAAATTTGGTCCGGGCGGTCAGAAAGTGCCTTTTCAAATGACCCCAAAGGCTGTCGCGGAAATAATGCCATACCCGGAGATCTTTTATGATGACGATCTTGTAGCCGGCGCCGGTTACCCGATGGGCGAAGTCGACATCCTCACCCACCAAAAGCATTTCACTGAAACCGCCGACTTCTTCGAATATCTTTTTTTTCACGGCGAAACAGTATGACCAGAGAAAATCGGGTTCCTCGAGATGACGCACGAAATATTCGTAGGTCCGGAAGATGAGGGCGGCTACCAGGTTATCGGCGTTGGCGACATCCCACCAGGCCATGGTCACTCCCGTCTTCTCATTCGCCAGGGGGGCGATCATCCTTTTTATGAGGTCTCTGGGTACCTGGAGGTCGGCGTCCAGTCCCAGGATAATATCACCGCGGGCAGATTTGACCGCCTTGTTCCGGGCCGCCGATATCCCCCGGTGTTCATTCCGGATCAACCGGACGTCGTACTTTAAAACTTCTTCCGGGGTTTCATCGGTGGAACCGTCGTCCACCACGATCACTTCATAATCCGGCCAATCCTGGGGCAGCAAACTCTCCAGGCATTTTCTGATCAGCAGAGGACTGTTGAAAACCGGGATGATGACCGATACCTTCGGAACGTACTGGTCTGCCGCTTTCATCCGTAATTTCGCCTCGAATTTTCCGTGGTTTTTTTCCGGGGGGGAGGAAAGACGGATTTAAACCAGGATCTCAGCGAGGGGACGACCAAGAGTTCTTTCATTCCGCTGATATCACCTTCGATGGTGAGCATAAGCTCATCCCCGAAGCTCCGGCTGATAAATTCCCAACCGGGATCGGGACGGTAGTACTCCAGCAGCCAGGTCCGGGCTGGCCGGCCGTTCCGGTATAAGCGAATCTTCACCGATTCCGCCATCTCCCCACCGGGTTTCTGAAAAGCGAACCGAACCTCGTACCCGCCGGGAGGCAGACAGAAGTTCGGGGTCCGCCCCTCCGAAGAGCCGGGAGAAGCGGCAACCATCGACATCTGCTCCCCGGACCAATGCCGGCCGGCGCGTTCCTGAAGCCAGGCGGGATCGAATCCGGTCCATTCCTGAAAACGTTCGTCCCAAGCGCTGTTCTCGAGATCTTCGCCGGTAAGACCGTTTAAGAAGGAAGGAAGCTCCGGGAATAGATTTTCCGCTGTTTCCCGGAACTTCCCGGCTTCGTCATCCCGGCCGGCCTCCTGACAGGCACGGCTCAGGAGGTAGGGCATATACCAGTCCCCGGGATTCTGCCGGTGAGACTTTTTCAGATATACGATCGCTTCTTCCCATTTTTCCTCTTCAAAAAATCCCAGTCCGATCCGAAAAGCATCGGGAAGGATCCTGATCAGGGTAGGGCCGCCGTTGGCCGCGTGCGCCTTCAGCCGGTAGGATTTTTCAATATAGGGAAAGCCGGTGGCGGGATGGACGGTGACGATCCTGGTCTCGGCCGGCGACAGGGAGGCGGTGACCCGCTTCCCCCCGATTTTCAGGATCGGGGCGGCGGGACGGCCCCCGTTCAGCAGTTGAACCCCGATTTCGGGGATGTCAGAGGGTGATATCAATAATTTGTTGATCGGTGCACCGGGTTCGACGAGACAATTGGTGTCCCCCTCGCCCTGCCCTTGCTCGTTCAGGAAGAGAATGGAAGCAGAAGAAACGGAATAATCACTCTGGAAGCGACGGAGAAATCCGGATTCAATGCCGGAGTCGCAGGGAGTGCCGGTTTTTTTCAAGCGGTAGATCTTGGGGTAGCCGGCTTTATACGGAATCATGCTCATATCGAAACTCTTAATCAGGTCGTATTCCGAAGGCAGGGAAAGATAAAATTTGCCGAAGGGATGATCGGGGCCGAAGAGGCCGAACTTCTCCAGGGCGCGCAGTTCGTGACGACTGGTGGTGATCAAATATTCAAAACCGTGCCTTTTGAACTTCCGGACATCGCCTCCCCACAATCTTCTGATTTTAACCTTTCGGTAATCGGCGCCGCTCAAAGCGATCGTCTTCGACTCGTAGGCGATCTTGCTGCCCGGAGGAATATGGCGGGCGGCCCACTTCGAGCCAATGATCGGGGCGCTCGGTTGCCAGTAACCGTAATCCATCCGGGTCACCGTCAGGATATACGGAATCAGCGCTGCTCCGCCCAGCAAAGTGACTGCCGTTTTCCTTCGCCAGCCCGGGCCCAGGACCATTTTCGCGACGAAGTCGATGAAAAAAGCCGCCAGCAGCGAAAAAAACGGGTAAAGTGGAATAATATCCTGATTGCGGAGACCGGGGGCCAGAAAAATCACCATGGCGGAATAAATGATGGGAAAAACGATCAGGATAGTCAGGCGACGTTCTTTCTTCCAGAATGAAATAAAAATGCCGCCCAGGCCGAGAAGGGTAACGTACGGTCCCATGCCGCCCACCATTTTTATCGAAAAAAGAAAGAAATTGATCGTGTTGATCAGGCGCGCGTTCCAGTATCCTCTCGCTTCGGAGTACTTATCCACACCGGCGAACATTTCCTTCTGGGGCGCGTAAACAAACCATTCGATCAATCGAGTTCGGAAATAATCGAAATCCAGGTAGATAATGGGCCAGGCGGCTATCATGGTCAAGGCGCAGGTGAGATAGAAATACAGGATCTTCCGTGCCACCAGACCTCTCAACACCTCGCGCAGGGTGAATTTACCGCGCCGCAGGTGGGAGAAGATAACAACTGCGACGACGGGAAAAGTGTTGTACTTGGAGACTATGGCCAGCACGGAAAAAACCGCCGCCAGGAAATAATGAGCGGGCCGGCCCCGGATCAATATTTTTGCGGCGTACAAAAAAGCCAGGCTGAGAAAAAAAGTCGCGATAATATCGTTCTTCAACCAGTGGCAGTTGGCGACATGATAGCCGTTGAAGGCGATGAAAGCGGCGGCGAGCAAAGCGGTGGAGCGATCCCTGATCAATTTGCCGGCGGCGTAAACAACCGGCACCGTCAAGGTTCCGATCAGAGCGATTGTTAATCTTCCAATTAGAAGCGCCTCCCGGCTGCTCAAACCCGCCAGCCGGGAGCAGATCTCGGCGCTGAGCGAATTGGAAAGGGTGAATGCGATCATTGAACCGATGGCTGTATAAAGACGCAGGATTAAAGCCACAAGATACATTCCGAACCAGGGATACAAAACGTACTTGCCGTAGCGATGCGCCCACATCTTATGGGTGTTCATTTCACCGTTATAAACGAGCAGTGCCGTTCGCAGGTGGATCTGCTCATCATGATTCCAGGAATTCAGTTTACCGTAAGCGCACCCCCAAACTCTCACCAGCAGCGCGGCCAGGACGATTAAAATAAGAAGGATTAAAGGAATTCTATTTTTGATTTTCTGAAGGCTCATAGGGAAATTGCCGAATCCTCATTCCGACGCAGGTGAGTTTTTTCGCGAAGATAGATAAACGAACGGGGTCTCATCCGGCCATCAGCGTGATCCCGGACGGCGGGCCGAAGCGGCAGCACCTCCGGTTCCAGCCGGATGGGGAGAAGGGGCCGGATAGCAGGCTCTGGCGCCGAGCGGGAGGTCCCCGGTCTGCCCGAAATAACACCGGGTTATATTACGAACCGCCCACAATCCGGAAGACGGCCGGAAGATGGCGGGCTCGTTACCGCCCCAGCCGTTATAATCCCCGGGGGACGGAGTATCTTCATCGCCGCCGAAAATAAACTTTAATCCGCTCAAAGTAGCCCAGAGCCCGTCGCCGGGCTGGAAAACGGCCGGCTCCCAGTCCGCGATTCCTCCCGTCACACCGGGGACCGGCACACCGTAACTCGCTCCTCCGAAGTAAACCCGGGTGAGCCCTTTGATCGCCCAGAGGCCGCTGGAGGGCCGGTAAATCGCTATCAGTTTTCGCCACGAACGGGTGTAATAGCCGGGGACCGCGAGATCGAGTTCAGAGCCGAAGTAGGCCCGGGTCACCCCGCGGATCGCCCAGAGACCGGTGCTTTTGCGAAAGATACCGATATCGCACTTTCCGTCATTGTCGTAATCGCCGGGAACCGGAATGTCGCCTTCGGTACCGAACCGAACCCGGGTGAGACCCCGGATGATCCACAGGTCCTCGCTCGGCCGGTATATCCCGGCGTCGGTCATTCCGTCAGCGTCGTAATCGCCGGGAACGGGAATATCCTCAGGCTGGCCGAAGTAAAACTGGGTTATTCCCCGCACCGCCCAGAGAGCGGTGCTGACGCGGAAAAGGGCCAGATCGGATTTCCCGTCACCGTTATAATCAGCGGAATCCAGTACCGGAGGCTGGATCAGCGGCGGGGGAGTTGCCGTCGGCGTCATACTCGGCGAAGGAGTCGGGGTGTGAGCGGGGCTGGGAGAAGGTGTGGCCGTCGGTGTCTGGGTCGGGCTCGGCGTCAGATGGTAGCAGATCCGGCCGCTGACGGGAACGTCTCCGGCCTGGCCGTAATAATAACGATCCATCCAGCGGATGGCCCAGAGCCCGGTGGACTCCCGGAAGATGGCC
>Ga0272441_10016045_pt1 | contig 10409 bp, 8 predicted proteins | sample SSMProp6N_FD_193582 | JGI IMG/M metagenome (GOLD analysis project Ga0272441, IMG submission 193582) | Marine sediment archaeal communities from Little Sippewissett salt marsh, Falmouth, MA, United States - SSM-Prop-6N | ecosystem: Environmental > Aquatic > Marine > Wetlands > Sediment ... | reverse complement strand
ATTTTGCTGAAGGTCCATGCCTGAAACGATCTTCAATTATACTACAACAATATCGAATAATCTCTTTCTCAGTCATATATAAACCATTAAGATCTCATGATGGTCTCGATGGTGTAGGGCTCCGCCTCCGCCAAGGCTATAGCGGACAGAGTGAACCCTCAACTATCCTTTAAAGCGGTTGCAGTACCATGTTTTTCCACAGCACTTTAATGCCTCCCCCGTCATGTATCTGAAGGGCCACTCGCCCGTTTGCTTTGCCTATGAGAGGATCCTCCAGTTCAACCATAAGATTTCCGTTAAGCCAGGTAGTTACCTTTGATCCTTCCAGCCTGATACGCATAGTGTTCCACTCGCCTTCTTTCAGGTAGTCTTCTTTTTCATCCGGTATCTGCTCAAGCCAGCCCCTTCCGTACGATTCATATATACCTCCTGAATCGTGGCCTTCAGGAGCCACTTCGACCTGCCAGCCTGAAATAATATTTCCTTTAACGGTAGACCTGAAATAGATACCGCTGTTACCCTGCGAAACCTGTTTGAAATCAACTGACAGGTCAAAGTCCCTGTAATATTTATCAGTCGCCAGGTAACCGTATTCTTTCAGCGGTCCGCTTTCACAGACAAGAAGACCATCCTCTACATACCATAATTCATTCCCATATTCTATCCAGCCATCCAGGTTTTCTCCATTGAACAGTTCCACCGGATCCTTCTCTTCCCGTGGTAGTTCCTTGATTTTCATATTCCTGAACCATATTTTACTACCATGGTCCTGCAGGCTGATATGGCCTGTTGAGGACAAGCCGTATTCCGGTGCAAATTCCCATTTACCGCTGTTCTTCAGTTCAAACCACTCATCGGTCCATGCTTCGAACTCCAGTATTTTCTCACCATTCAACCAGTGCTCCACATGTCCGTTATCAAACACAATCCTGGATGAATTCCATTCTCCGACCGGCTTAAGGTTTTTAATAGTATTATCCGGAGTATACATTGCATAGTCTGCTCCTGTCTTTTGCCACTCTTCCAGCTCGGAGGGAAATCCAATGTCATCAACAAGCTGGTATTCCGGTCCCGTGAGGTAGGGTGTGGGAAATTTTTCTGATTCTATCACATGGTATAACACACCGCTGTTACCTTCGGGAGCTATTTTCCACTCGAACTTCAGATCAAAGTTCTCGTATTGTTTTTCGGTAATAATATAACCGGTACTGTCACTTCCGGTTCCGCTGGCCGCCAGGAGTCCGTCCTCGACCATCCATGTTCCTGTTCCTTCAGCATTATATGCTCTCCAGTTATCAAGGTTTTCGCCGTTAAAGAGTAATTCCCAGCCTTCAGATTTTTCCTGTTCAGAGAGTTCGTTGATTTTACTGCTGCATGCTGATAAAAGTAAACCAGCAGTTACTATTCCGATAAGTACAAAATTCTTAGTATTCATATGGCAATTTGTTTTTTCCAAATATAGGAATATTGAGCTTAGCCTTCAACATACTGTTTGCAAATTTCACCATAACCATTTTCAAAATGCATAATTCTTAAGTGTTTCAGCAGCAGGAAGTAAATCGAGAAATTCGATACTTACAAGTTTATTCAGCAGTCCGTCAAGAAAATCAGAACTTACAGGCCCCCACCCTTCATTATCAAGGCCATGGAGGTTGAGGACCAGCCATCCTCCTTCCGGACTGCCCAGAAATCTGTCAATCTCAGACTGAACCCATATATCAGCATTTTCCGGGCCATATGACCAGCATCCAAGCTTTAGGGGCCTGCCGTTCACAGGGAATGGATTAGCCGGTTTATCCCCGAGGATATCCCATCCACCGGTCCTAACGGCACGTACCTTTGACAGGGCATAATCTTCCAGTTCGTTAGAGGAAGCATTATATGCAAAATTATATACTGCAGTTGAAGGGTTAAACCCATCCAGGTTCTCGATAAAATAAGTAATGCATTTATCTATAAGTTCCTTTGCTTCATCAATGCTCACTTCAGTCAGATTGGTATGCTTCCATGAATGTGGCATTATTTCGTGCCCCCTGCTTTTCAGTATATTCCAGTCATTAAAGTCTCCAACAGGATCATTGTGGTACTCATTTGGACCACCTTTCCACATATGTGCAGATGCAATTATATTCAGGCAGGCTTTTAATCCATACCTTTCATGAATATCAGCAATTTTATGGAATGATTTCCTGAAGCCATCATCCCAGCTCAGGGTAAGTATATGTGTCTTATGCTGTTTATAGCATCCCGGTATACTTAGAGCCAGACCTGCTATTGCAGTTGTTTTAATAAAATCTCTTCGTTCCATCTACCGATTAATATAAATCTATTTGTATATCAGTATTCAAAATTCTCACCTATCCAATCAAGCAAAGTACTGTTAAATTCATTGCTCTGTTCCAGTTGAGGTGTATGTCCGCTTTCATTAAAAAGTCTGACTGTAAGACCTGTTACGGAATCGAAACCCTGCCACAGGGTATATGGTACGGCATAATCATATTTTCCCGTTACAACAAGGGTGGGTGCGGGAATATTATTTATACTGTTAAACATCCTGTAATCATTGAAAACGGTTTCGTATATATGATCAATAATCTCTTCATTGACTGTCATATCTGCCCATAACCATGAGGCATCATAATCAGGATTATACCAGTATACCGGGGCCATTGCCAGGTATTCCCTGATAGTTTCACCTTCTTTATTTGAGGTTCCGGATTCCGCAAGCATAATCCAGTTCCTGTTTTGCTTTTCTTTCCTTTCATCTGAAGCTGTGGACCAGATCTCTTCTGTTGCCCTTATATATTCATCGTTACCGTAAATATTAGGAGATCCTATCATCACTATCCCGCTTATTTTTTCAGGATACCGTTTAGCATATTCATATGCTATTGTCCCGTGTATTGAATGGCCGATGATTATTGGTTTTGCAAGTTGCAATCCTTTTCTTGCTTCTTCTATCTCATCTGCGATGTTATTTATACCATATTCATCAAGTTTTATACTGGCTGGTTTTTCTGAGAACCAGGGTAGATCAATAAAGTACATCTTCAGGCTAAGCTTCAGGCTGTCAGAAAATGTTCGCGGATAATAAACTGATGAACCAATCACCAGGCATGGTATTCCCTCCCCTTCAACTACATAATTAAGTTTATTCCCGTTTACTACGATTGATCCACTTTCGGGTATAGCTTCTTTTTCTCCCGGGGCCTTATTCAGGCAGGCAGGCATAAGTAACATTAGCAGTATCAAGTAACTATTTCGCATGAGGTGTATTTATTTATAAAATTAAATATGCCTGTAACATGTTTCAATTGTTCTGAGTGATGCTTCAGGCATACATTCGGACGGTGCAACTGAATTCTCAATGCACTCATAAAAATAACTGATTTCATTTCTGAAGCCCAGCTCAGGTTTCCCTGCATCAATTGTTGTTGTCCCTTCATTATCTGACACTTTTATTGTTTCAGGGTTTTCGGTTGAATATTCTATGCTGGCGTTCTCAAATTTAGCCATGTAACCGGCCCTGAAAGGCAAGGCGGAATGAAAAATATTACCTCCTTCGATTCTTACAAGAATATTCTGCTGCCTGTATTTCCAGTTTGCACTCACATAATCATGATTGCTCAATTTACCCGGAAGGTTACTGGCGGTAATTTCATCAGGGGGTCTGCCAAGAGCGTAGATAACAAAATCAATGTCATGTATTACAAGATCAAATAGTGCTCCGCCTGAGGAACCGTAATCAGACTGTTTCGTCTTCCACTGACCCCAGAGAGGAAGTCCTGAAACCCTGTTCATATAAAGAAATTCAAGTTTGCCGTAATCGTAGTCGTTAATTATCTTTTTCAGTTTCTGATACGGGGGCATGAACCTCACAACATGACCGACCATCATGGTCAGGCCGCCCTTTTCAGCCATGCGGATAAGATCCTGTCCCTGTTTAAGGTCGAGACATAAAGGCTTTTCAATAAAAACATTTATGCCCTTTTCTAATGCCATCTTTGCTATCTCATAGTGCATATTGGTGTGAACACATACATGAACAGCATCCGGTTTCTCATTTTCCAGGCACTCCTCAAACGAGGTATACCTGTTAATATTCCGGATTGATTCAGTTTTAATCGACCCTGTAGCCAGGTTGCCTTTCACCTCATCAGATCGCGATAATATTTTATGAATATCCTTGTCGACAATAGCGATCAGTTCCAACTTATCACTGGCAAGAACTTCACCGGCGTGGGTACGTCCCATGAAACCATATCCAACAATAACAACTTTGAGCATTTATTCTGTTTTCTTTGAATTATAATATAAAGATTTTAAGTATTTTATGATTCATTCCCTGGTATTTCTAAAGAAGATTACAAAAGCAATCATCAGTATCGCTGATATGATCGTTGTTATTCCCCAGATCGAAGTCCAATCATAGACTTTAACACTTTCATTTATCTCTGTATAATAATCAATTATCTGCCTCGCAATAAAATTACTGATCAGCAAACCTGCACCCCATGTTACGAGAAAAATAAAGCCCTGTCCCTGTGCTTTAAGTTCCGGTGGCATCTTTTTATCCACATATATTTGCCCGGCTGTATAGAAATATCCAATTATGAAACCATGAACAAGTATTCCTAAAAAATAGGTCATTGAGGCATCAAATTTCACTCCAAGATAAAAAGCAGCATATCTTACTACCATAGCCAGCAGTCCCAGGATCATTGTTTTTCTCAAACCAAATTTCGACAGCATAAACGGAATAGACAGCATAATTAACATTTCAGCAACCTGGCCAGTATTCATTGTAACTGTAATAAATTCGAACCCTCTGTCAAGCAGAAATTCAGAACAGTATGACCAGTACATGGAAAATGGCATGACCGACAGGAAGGAAAGTATAATAAATGCTGCAAAATTCTTATCAGACAAAAAGCGCAGTGTCCTGAGTCCGAAAGCATCAGCAAAATTGCCTTTTGTACCCTTTCCGGCAGGAGCTGTTTCAGGTAGGCTGAGGTTCAGTAAACCTGCTATCAGGCTTGCTGCTCCTGCATAATAGAAGGGAATATTAGTACCGTCGAATCCGGTATTTAACAGTTTAACGCTGATAAGGCTGAAGACTCCGGCTGCTACCCATCCTATTGATCCGAATACCCTGATACGCGGGAATTTTTCAGAGGGAATATGCGTCATGGTGATAGCATTCGTAAGTGCCCATGTTGGCATGTATAGTAACATCGAGAAAATAAGAACTACCAGTAAAAGGTTATTATCGGTTAATCTGCCGGCAATCAGAAGCAGCATTCCATTTAAAAGGTTTATAACCAATAGTATCCTGTTGGCCTTGAAGTAGCGATCAGCCAGCATTCCGAAAAAAGGCGATGCAAGGCATCCTATAGCCATAGTGCTCAGCAGCATGGCATTTCGGGCTCCTGTAATATTTATGTTTGCCAGGTAGGCCGCAAAAGGCACCCACCATATTGCAAAAAGCATATATTGCATAAACATCATAAGGCTCAATCGAGCGAATAGTAATGAGGCCCTCTTCATTGGTGAGATATTTTAGAAAAAGAATTAAAGCATGATGCAGGTAAACTGTCAGTATTGAATAATGAAGGTTCCGCTGTGTTACTCCAGGCAAATCTTATATATACTGGTTTTTCAACTTTATCAGAATGGGCAATAACTGTATTTCCATCAATAAAGGCTTTTGCTCTATAGAATACTTTATCGTAGCCAGCAATCTCAAAATAGCTCAATGTATGTTCATTTGATACAAGACCTTTCTCTGCATATCTAAAGAATACCCTGATCTTGTTTCCCTTAATCTCTTTTCCCTTATAAAGGGGACCGGAGTATGCTATGCCTTCAATATTATAGGTTTTTGCAAGTGCCCAGTTTGCAAGGCGTTTCCCTACATCTATCTTGTTTCGAGGGTGCATGTCATTTATATTTCCAATATCATTTACTACGACCATGCCTGTATTTGGTAATTCCAGACATAACCTCTGTGCCTCCATTACCTTTACTCCGACCTCGGGTATGGCATATTCATAAGGTGCAATTTGCACATAATAAAACGGCAGGTTTAAGTTCCATTCATATCTCCAGTTTTTAATAAGACTTTTGAAGATATATGAATAATAATCTGCATTATCTGTGTTTGATTCACCCTGGTACCATATTACCCCGGCAATCTTGAATTTGACTAAGGGAGCAATCATTCCATTATATACTTTACCCGGTTCGGTAGGACACCATGGTTTATCAGGTATCATCTTTGCTGCTTTTGAAAGCATAGTATCTTCTGAGAAAAGCATGCTGTTCATCCAGGTTTCAGCAGGGGTACCGCCCCAGCTACAGTCAATAATGCCAATCGGTATATTAAGCTTTTCGTTTAACTCTCTTGCAAAGAAATATCCAACAGCACTGAATTTCTTCATTATTTCAGGTGTACATTTATTCCATTCTCCTTCAAGATCGAGCTGGGGGTAATCTGCGGAACGTGATTCGACCTGGAATAAACGTATCTCCGGGAAGTTGGCATTTTTTATCTCATAAGGTCCGTTCTCGATCCCGTCTTCTGCCGACCATTCCATATTTGATTGCCCGCTGCATAGCCAAACTTCACCAATCAGAATATCCTTAAGAGTTATCGTATTATTTCCCTTGATTATAATTTCATATGGACCACCGGCCGCCGGCGTAGTGATACTTAGGCTCCAGGTAGCATCATTACGTGTCATTGTTTTCTTTTCGACATGATCCCAGGCAGTTACTACTCTTACTTCCTCAAGGGGGTAAGCCCATCCCCAGATTGTTATTTCCGAATTCCTTTGTAATACCATTCTATCGCCAAATACTGACGGAAGTTTAACATCAGCCCTTGTTTCAGGAAGCATGCATATAATAAGAATTAATGCATGTAAAAGCAGCAATTTATTTCTTAACATATGTCGATTATTGTAATTGAATATTTTCTATTCTTTTCTTTCTAATAATACCAGGAAATTATGCCAGCCATGGTCTTGGCCTGTATTTCTTAAAATCTGAATTAAGTATACCGGTAGCAAGGTTGGCATTATCAACAACCTGGAAATCATACATTCCCACGCAGATAAAATCAGCACCATTCTCAAAGGCATACCTGAAGCCCTTTTCGGGTTCTATTGCTCCTGCTGCAAGTATCTTAAATGCTATCCAGGGTTGTTTGAGCGATGACATATACTTTACGGTTTCATCAGTATGGTCACAGAACACGTTCTTGTACATCACTTCTTCATTTTGCGTATACTTATTAGGATCAAGCTCATGCTTTACATTCAGGTAGGACTTGGTATGAAGGGTTTTCATCCAGAAATCGGGTTCCAGGCCATAGTCAACACATGCTTTAACAGTTTCCAGCCTGTGGGCACCAATACCACCCGGTACTCCATTGCTTTTTATAAAATCCAGCGCTTCTGCTATTTTATCAATCCTGCCAGCAGTAACAAAACTGTCAGCATAACCTCCATGGATATAGCAGGCTGAAGCACCATGATCAATCGAAATCCTGGCACCCTCTACCAGGTTGGCACTACCGCAATCTGAAATAAACTTGATATTTCCTATGCCGCGGTGCCAGTAACTGTTTATTACCCTGCTTATGGTCTGGTTCGTTATAATGGTGTTTATGCCGCATTCCTCAGCAAGCCTGAAGGTGGTAAACACTTTCTCATCGGTATGATACGATTTAACAAGCTTGGATACATATATCAGCTCGCGGGCATGAGCCCAGCCTCCTATCAGGTTACCTCCCAGTATTACCCTGCTGATATCAAGATCACCTATAGCTCTACTTGCAGGCACTTTTTCTTTCAGGTCCTTCAAATTGGAGAAATTAAATGTTTTGGTAGCAGCGGTAATAGCATCCGGATCATCAGTCTGAAGGAACTTCTCTTCATAGCTCAGCCATCCCTTCTTCTTTATGGCTGCTATAACGAAACCCCCAAATACCGGAAGCGCTGCAAGGTTCTTGATAACTTCCCTCCTGCCTACACCATCGACAACCGGGGATTTATAGGGATTCTCACTTTCTTTCTTTTGCCTGTATTTATCTCTCAGGTATTTGAATAACCTGTCTATTCCCGGAACATACCTGGAAGGTATGATTATAAAGAGTACCAGTACAAGCAGTTCAATAACATTTTTATTAACAATCAGGTAGCTGCCTTCAGTGGGAACACCAAAATCCATACCTATCAGGGGAGGATTGGCGAAATAGTAAAGCATCAATAGCATTACACCGCCTGCAGAGGCGAGCCTGGTAAAAACACCAAAGAACAATGCTAAACCAATAAGGATAAGTCCCCAGATATTTAAAAAATCAACCACACTGAGCACTGATGGTGTATCGGCTATCCAGTGGAAGAAATCCGAAAAGAGCCAGTTCGATAATGCAAGGAAATTGTATGAGGACCAGCCTTCCGTAAATAGCTTTGAGATACCTTCATACAGGAAATGCCAGCCTACGGCTATTCTAAGTATAAGCAGGAAGGCTTTAGTCCATCCGGATGATTTTAACCTGATTACGAAACTATTCATAATTATTTTTGTTTAGCAGTTATGTGTGTTATTGCGAAAATAGAAATCAAAAAATGGCATACACAGGCATAAGCTGAGCAGAATATGAGCAAAAAACCAGAGCTATGCATATGCCTGCCTTTAAGTTAACACAAATAAATAGTAATTTTGAAGCATTATAAACCTGAGGCAATTGATATGAAAAATAAACCCTTAATACTTGTTCAGATTTTACTTGCAGCACTTTTGACCATTTCACTCGGTTCCTGTGAAAGCAGGAAGAAAAGTGAAGGGAAAAGTGATATCACCATATTCTTTATTAATGACCATCACTCTCAGATAGGCAACTTCAGCAAGATAAAACATATCATTGATGAAGCTGAGGAAAAAGGTAATATTATAATTGCCAGTGCAGGTGATATGTTTTCGGGTAATCCAATCGTTGATTTTTATGAAGAAAAAGGTTATCCTGTGATTGATCTGATGAACAGGATTGGTTTTGACGTGGCAACACTGGGAAACCACGAGTTTGATTACGGCCAGGAAATACTGCAGGACAGGATAGACCAGGCTGAATTTGAAATAATAAGCGCCAATATGATATCGGCATCTCCCATGCTTGAGCAAACACCACCTGATGTTACAATCAGTTCAGGTGATCTTGAGATAAGTTTTGTAGGAGTGGTTGAAACCAATGGCAAACCCGGTGCTGTAATTCCATCCACTCATCCCGGCAGACTGGAGAATGTCAGTTTTGTGAATGCAGGAGATATGCTGGATGATTATACTGACTTCAAGGAAAATACTGACTCCGATCTCTTAATACTTATTAGTCACCTTGGGCATAATTGCAATGCAAACGAAACATGTGATTACACAGTTGCTAAAAACTTCCCTTTCTTCGATGCAATCCTTGGAGGTCACAGTCATAGCATACAGGATACAACCATAAATGGGGTTCATATCTACCAGACAGGCTCATACCTTAATTATCTTGGAAAAGTGAAGTTCACCGTACAGGATAGAAAAATAGTATCTGAGGAATTTGAACTTATTTCACTTGATGATTACCCGGAATATGATAACGAACTTCAGGGCATTATTGATGACTATAATAATAATCCTTCTTTTTCCGAAGTTATCGGGACAAATAATTCATTCCTGAGGAGAAACAGGACTGTGGGCTGTCTTTATACAGATGCATTAAGAATTTATACCGGGGCGGATATGTCAATACAGAACCCCGGGGGCATCAGATCTGATCTGGACGAAGGTGATATCACTCTATTGGATATCTACGCTATTGATCCTTTCGGTAACGAATTACTCAGGTATGAGCTTAGTGTAGCTGATATAACAAGGTTTCTTAGTGAAACCGGTGCCGGATTCTACTTTTCAGGGGTAAATATTGAGGCAGACAATGCAGGCCGGATAACAATAAGTGATGATCTGGGAAATGCATATGACGAAAACCATGTATTGTCGGTTGCCATAAATGACTATATACCCATGGTGTACGAGGATTATTTCCCTGAGCCAGCCGAGGATTACCAGATGACCACCGCTGAAGCCATAATAGCATATATCAGGAGTCTGTCAGAACCGGTGAATTATGAATCGTGTGACCGGTATTTCAGGTATGAGGACTAGTCCGGGAAAGACAAAAGATACAAGTCACAAGATACAAGACTTCTCATCGTTTCCCGCTTACTTTTTCTTCCGTAGCCAGGCACAGGTCAGAACCGAGGAGTCTGAGCTTGCTATAGCAAGCGAGGATGACGAGCTCGACGACCTCTGCGGCACGGATCTTGAGATCCGCGCCAGCGGTGTGAGTCAGACCTGCGCCAGTG
>Ga0272441_10016044_pt1 | contig 10409 bp, 8 predicted proteins | sample SSMProp6N_FD_193582 | JGI IMG/M metagenome (GOLD analysis project Ga0272441, IMG submission 193582) | Marine sediment archaeal communities from Little Sippewissett salt marsh, Falmouth, MA, United States - SSM-Prop-6N | ecosystem: Environmental > Aquatic > Marine > Wetlands > Sediment ... | reverse complement strand
GCTGTGTCCGGAACTGAAACGTTTACTGCGGCTGAGGCTGAGAAGCTCATCGAGGAGAAACTGTCAGGCGCAGAGCAGCTCACGGAGGAGGACGTACGGCGTATAGCAGGAGAGGCTGCTTCGGGCATGGAAACACTGTCCCCGGACAAGGTGGCGTCGATCGTGTCGGAGAAGCTCGGGGGTCTTCCGCAGCTGACCAAAGAGGACGTGAAGAGCATAGCGGAAGAGGCTGTGTCCGGAACTGAAACGTTTACTGCGGCTGAGGCTGAGAAGCTGATCGAGGAGAAACTGTCAGGCGCAGAGCAGCTCACGGAGGAGGACGTACGGCGTATAGCAGGAGAGGCTGCTTCGGGCATGGATACGCTGTCCCCGGAAAAAGTTGCATCGATCGTGTCGGAGAAGCTCGGGGGCCTTCCGCAGGTTACGGAAGAGGACGTGCGGCGCATTGTTAATGAAGTGGTTTCAGGACAGAAGACCGTTACCCCGGATGAGGTGGGTGATATTGTTTCGGAAACGATCTCTTCCATGAACCTTGTTGATGAAGACAAGGCGAAGGAACTTGTTCAGGCAGGTGTTCCCGATCAGAAAGAGGGGAGTGACGTTGAAACAGTACGGGGCGAGATCAAGAATGCTGTGGCCTCTCTTCTGGAATCGGAGGTATTCAAGGATGCGGTGAACAAACAGCTGGATATTGATGAAAAACTGAATGCAATGCTTGATACGAAGATCGAGTCCATGCAGAGGGTCCTGACAGCGTCACAGCCTTCTCGACAACCGCCGCCCCCACCCCCGCCGGGTCCCTCAAAAGCAGAGATCGAAAAACTGATAGATGCCAGGATGGAGAAGATAAAAGCCCAGGCAGGGGCATCGGGTTCAGGAGGAGGAGGCATGTCTCCTGAAGAGCTTAAGGAATCCGTGAAGAAGATGCTCCCCGATTTGATATCCGGTGATGACGTGCAGAGTGTTATAATTTCCACAATAGCCATGCAGGCAGTGTCAGCTCCCGGCGCGCTCGGCGATCTGACCGGCCTTAAGACGTTCCTCCAGGAGCAGATCCAGGAATCGATTAAAGAAATGATGTAAATGGAGATCAATAGATGAATAAAAAACTGTTTAAGAAATATACCCGAGAGGAACTTGCTGAAAAGATAGGCGGGTATTTCAAGCTGTGTGCTCTGATCAACAAAAGAAAAAAAGAGCTTGCCACAGGCATGCCTCCCTTTGTCGATATTGAGTCTGAGGATTTCGATGAGATCATTGCGGAAGAGATCATGCAGGACAAGATCCGCCTGAAGGAGGTTGATTACGATCCCAAAGAGGCGTATGAAATGGACAAAATGGATCTGATCAGATAATACCGCACAAGGTCAGCTGTTCCCCGCAGCTGTTCCAAGTTTTTTAAAAAGGGAATCGAGCGCTTCAATTGTCTTTTTTGGGGAAACCCAGTGTCATCTGTTCCTCTTTAAGAACAGCTCCTCAACGCTTTTAGCCTCGCTTTAATATATAAAATACTCTTAGCATTTTTCGCGACTTTTTACTTCTAAGGCACTAATGACACATACCCGAAAAAACGTTGTCCAGTTTTCCGTGGCACATTTCCTTCAGCTGTCAGCATTGCTGACAGCCCTGGTGAATTATCCTCATTTCCTGACAAATGTATGCGGCTATTCAAACAGGTACGCCGGGACTTTAGTGGGGATCATCGCAGTGGCCAACCTTGCGGCTGTATTTCCGTTGGGCCTCCTTTCAGACAGAATCTCCCCCAAAAAGATCTATGTAGGAAGCCAGATATGCACAATATGTTGCTTCCTTATGCTGCCTTTTTGCAGGAGCAGGTTTCTTTTGGCACTCCTTTTTATTACGGCGGGGATCGGTTTTTTAGGATTTGCCGCCGGAGGTATGACAGGGGGATACGTACAGGACCTGGCACGTATGATTTCCGTTCCTGCACTTCCCTTTTATACAGCTGCCGGTCTGACAGTCATACTCCTGGCCTGGACATTATTTCTGCCCGATACCAAGCCTGAAAAAATTAAGTTCGGTGAATACATCCGGGATATATGGGATATTAAGGTTATCGTTATTATAAGCATATTTATACTGATAGGATTGCATTACGGGGTTGAACAGTATGGATTTCCCAAACTGGTACAGGAGGGACTGGGCCTGAGTTCCCGGCAGATGGGAAATCTCTATCTTTGTATCGGTGTTGTGCTGGGAGGCATGGCTTTTTTGCTGCGGGAGTTTTTTGAAACAAGAAAAAAACACTTTTATTATTTCGGTATCGCCCTGTCAGTAATCAGAGGTCAGATTTATTTAAAATATCCTGTTAATCCCGTGATCCTGTCTATTATTTTTTATCTTGTCTTTTTTTGAATTTTGTTTTTATTCTTTTAACCTGTAACTTTTAACTCTTAACTACTTACTGCTTACTTCTCATTAATCGGCTTATGCGGCTTTCCCATGCTGAAGGCGATATACTGAATAACGGGCAATGTCACCCAGAACAGCACAAGGGCAGCGCTTCGCGCTCCATCCTCTGCTGAGGCCACCCCCTGGAACTGGACAACAAGCTGTCCGACAATAAACATAACAAGGGTGGCCAGACAGAGTGCACGGTGCCATATTTTTTCAAGATATCCTCCGATCCAGGATACTGCGAACAGTATACCGGTCAGCAGCAGAAGGGAGGCGTTCATGTAATGCGCTGTCTGTGAAAGGGGATGAAGGCCTATAGCTTTTCCCGCGCTCTGATAACCCTCTGCATCAAGCAGAGCGTACATTCCTCTGAAAAAGAACATGCAGGCGAGAAATACCATCAATCCTCTTCCCCACGCATACAGGACAGATTCACGCCTGGGCTTCTCGTTTGTGTCTATTTTTGACTGGCATTCATCGCACACGATCCTGTTGTCCGCCATATCCTTATTGCACACAGGGCATTGTTTCACAGCTACTTCTCCTAAAAAACTGACTGCACCCCATTATACCCTATAACAGGATTAATACAAGAAAAAAATGGCTTTGCCGTCGAAAACGTTCTCGAATTCTGCCTTACTGTTTGACATTTTCCAAAATTAAAGTATAATCAGCAATGAATAGATGTAGGAGAAGAAGCATTCTTTGTGAAACATTCGGGTAGCAGGTTAATAATTGAATATAAATAAGAAGGGAGAATGAGCATGCCGGAATCAGCCTTTTATACAAATCCGTTTTTCTGGGCACTGATATCGATGACAGGCATGGTCGGTGCAACGTCAATATTTTCCAAACACAAGTATAAACGCAGCATTACCTTTGTTGCTGTTTCATTGATTTTAATAACAATCGGTCGTATTGTGCTTGTGCTCCCTTTCTGTAAACAGCCGCGCTTTGAAACAGGCGTCTGGAGCTGGATCACCGGAAGCGCTGTTATTATCCTTGCTTTAGGTGTTGCTGCAGGTCCGGTCCTTTTTGTCAAATGGTGGGATCCTCCAAAAGAAGGTATGAAGCTTAGGACTTCAGGAATTTACGGAATAGTCCGTCACCCTATTTATCTGTGCGAAGTACTGTGGCCAATTGGCTTGTCAATTATATTTGGTTCGATCTACGGTCTAACTTTAACACCTTTTTGGTGGTCACCCTTTTTTATTCATGCTCTTTCAGAGGAAGCAGATCTTGAACGTGCATTGGGATCTGAATACCTCAATTATATGAAGAAAGTCCGGGGCCGTATATTCCCCGGTCTGCCGTTTTAGAGCTCTTTTTTCTTTGCTGTCATTGCCCGGTTTATCCGGGCAATCCAGTCTTTTCTGGTTGTTTTATTTTCCCATTTCCTGCCTTTCCGCAATCCGGTATCCACAATGGAATACTCTTCCACCCTTCCACTTTAATCCTTGACTTTCACCAAATCATTAGTATATTTACTTGTAGATATTATATTGAGGAAGGCTCGTGAAAAGTCAATTTAAGTCAAGGATTAGCCAGTTCCTTACTCATCGGTACCTTCCATGGATCCTGGCAGGAATAGCAATACTATTGACTCTTCCTGCATTGCAGGTAGGTCTTTTAATGGATGACCACTTTATCCAACTGGTCATACTCCAGCCTGAAAACTTCCCTGTAAAACTCCCCCATCCTCTTGATACATACAGTTTCTTTAAAAGTGATCCTGAATACATATCCAGTGTTATGGAATACGGGGCAATCCCTTGGTGGATTAATCCGGAGATCAAAGGGTGTTTCTGGCGTCCTTTGACTTCTATTACCCAATTTATTGACCATCGCCTGTGGGGCAGTCAGGTATGGCTGATGCATCTGCAGAATATTCTTTGGTACGGGGCTTTGGTGCTTGCTGCAGCATATGCTTTCAGGGGATTGATGGGTACTACAACTGCTGCCGGGCTGGCAGCTCTTATGTTTGCTGTTGAGGAGGCCCATGGCCAGCCTGCAGGGTGGCTTGCGAACAGAAACAGTGTATTAGCCTGTCTGTTTGGGGTTATTGCATTATCCTTTCACCATGCATGGCGCAAAGAAGGCAAAACTTCAAAATGTATTGCTGCGCTCATTGCATTAGCAGCTGCACTTTTATCAGCTGAAGCAGGCCTTGCAGCTATGGCTTATATTGGTGCTTATGCTCTGATAATGGAAACAGGCCCGTGGAAGAAACGTGTATTGTCTTTAATGCCTTATATAGTGGTAATAATCATTTGGCGTGGTATCTGGACCGGACTGGGCTATGGAGTACATGCAATGCCTCTGTATAAAGACCCTATCCAGAATCCCTGGCTGTTTATTCAGAGAGTTGTTATTGGTATGCCTCAGATGATTACAGGTCAGTTTACTTATTTCCTGGTTCCTGAATTTCAGGCTTTTGCTACGATAGCCAAATGGTGGGTCTGGTTTTTTTCAGCTGGAAGTGCAGTACTGATTTTCCTTCTTTTCTGGCCATTGATAAAGACCAACAAAACTGCCCGGTTTTTCGGGCTTGGGGCTATGATTTCAGCAATTCCTTTTTGCTCGACTATTGCACAGACCAGAAATTTCATGTTTGTAGGAATTGGCGCATTCGGACTTCTTGCTCTGTGGTTTACAGACAGGCCGCGCAATACTGCCTGGCCCCTTAAAATGAAATTTATCTACCTATGTATGGTTTTGCTTCATATCGTTATGGCAGCAATAGGACTTGCCCTCCTTTCAGGAAACCCGATGGGGCCGGTTAAAGAACTGGAACAGAAATTTCAGGCATTTCCGGATATGGACGGAATTGAAGAACAGGACCTTATTATTGTGAATCATCCATCCCCATTTACCATGGTCCATTATCTTGGTAACCGGGGTATAAATAGAGAACCGTTGCCTTTACATACACGGGTATTATCACAGGCTTTCACACCGATCACTCTTAAACGGACATCCATGGCAGAGCTTCATCTGCAGGCACCATATGGTATTACTGATGATTTTTCACGTATAGTCAATACAGTTTCTGACGATGTGAGAAAAGGCAATGAAGTCAAACTGCCGGGTATGACTATACGAGTAGTTAAAACAAATGCTAAAGGTCTTCTTACTGAAGCGGTTTTTACGTTTAACCGTGCTCTTGAAGACTCTTCATTTAAATGGCTCTGGTGGTCTGAAGGGGCATACCATTCATTTACTCTTCCTGCAGTAGGGGAGACTATCGAAATACCAGGTGCAAAACTACCGTTCGGTATGACCTATGAGGAAAAGGCTGAAATACAGCAAAGCCTTAAATTCTAGAAGAATAGGATTTAGGGTTTATAGCTTAGGTTTTAATGATATATGGGGAGGGAGGACGTCGTCGCTTTGCTCCTCTCAATAGGGGGTTATCACCCCCTCTTGCATTCCGTAAAACCTCCACGTATTCGGTTTTACTCCACTGTCACCCCTACGGAGAAACCAAACTGTTTCCCCGTAAACCCCATCCATTGAATCCTTCCAGTTTGGATATTGTACTAATTTCCTATTGTTTTTCTTGGTGTCTTAGTGTCTTGGTGGTTATAATTGGTGGGGAGGGAAGGATTCGAACCTCCGAAGGCGAAGCCAACAGATTTACAGTCTGCCCCCTTTAACCACTCGGGAACCTCCCCAAAATTAATACTTAGTTCGTGTATACTCACTAAGTGGAGTACTGGAGTATTGGAGTAATGTAAAAGTAACTACTTGCTACTTGCTAACTTTTTGTTAGAGAACAAATCGAAAATCGAAAATTACTGTCGGAATGCCTCGTCGCAGAGCTCCTCGGGTCCGTCGGGTCGAAACAGAAGCAGTTCTGTTTCTAAGCCTTCGGCACGCTGCGTCGCAGAGCTCCTTGGTTACACAGGGCCGAAAGCAAAGCAGTTTGCTTTCTATCGCTTCGCGATGCCCGCTCACCCTCCTCCCCCTTCCGGATTCACCCAAGGGCTTCGCCCTTACGGTTCGAATCTTGAGAGAGGGGCTGTGAATTTCAGAGAACAAATCGTAAATTGCAAATCGAAAATCGAAAATTACTAGCCACCCTCCGGATTCGAACCGGAAACCTGTTGATTACAAATCAACTGCTCTGCCGTTGAGCCAGGGTGGCTTGATCTGCAAAGCCGCATATTATATATCCAATTGCAGATTTGTCAAGATATTTGTTTAGAAATCCATTCCCGGATATTCAGATTTTTGAATTTTCGGTTCTGCGCAGAGTTACGATACCGGATACTCACCTTCTTTTAACGGTATCATATCGATAAGATTCATCAGAGGTTCCGTTCCCTTGTCCCTTATTTCTTTCAGAAACCAGTTCGCCTGTATCTTCCTGCATGTCATGATATGACTGATGCAGAGAAGAGTTCTTACTGTAGGATTATCCGGTGATGCATCAAAGAGATCCTGCCATATATTATTAGCAATATAATACCTCAAACAAACGGCAGAACTGATACCGAACCAAAGGGAGATATCCGTGTTTCCAGGATTATCATGATTGCCTTGCGATAAAAGGTCAACGGATTTTTCATATTTTTCCTCATCGAGCAGTTTGAGACCCAACTGCAAATACGCATCCTCTGAGGTATCCGGGATGCTGTATTCCGGATGAATTTCCTCTACAAACTCTCTAAGACAGGAGTCAACATTCTGAGTAAAATCCAGCCATTTTTCGGAATCATTATGCTCAGGATCGATATTCAATACTTTTTGGAAAGCCTGTTGTGCCTTCTTGATATGCCCCAAAAGGCACATTGTTTTTCCTAATGCATACCATGCCTCTTTATATTGCGGGGAGAGGGTCACTGCTCGGTTTAAATGATTTCTGGAAGCGTCCAAATCATCCTTACTGAAATAATACCGTCCCAAGTTATAATGTGCCACGGAACTTTTATCCTCGATCTCGATACATTCATGGAAAACCTGAACTGCCAAGTCCTGTTGTTCTTTTTTCCACAGAACACCGCCCAAACGTTCGTAGTGCTCCCATTTCTTTTCTTTGCTGGTGGTGATTGTCTTACAGCACGCTTCTTCTGCTTCGGCGAGCATATCCATCTTAATCAGAAGAATAGATATGATATCCCATGCATCTTCATCTCCCCAGGTTTGTTTGGAAAGAACACATTTTAGGAGTGCATTTAATGCTTTTTTATCATCTCCAAGATTTCTGTAGCACAATCCCAGATTATAATTGGCTTCAGGATAATCCGGAGCCAGGTCAGTCACGGCTTCGTATTTTTCCGTTGCATGCTTTAAGTTATTTTTATCGAAAAGCAAATTCCCTTCCTCAAAATACTCGTTTATCAACCGCTCCTGACGCATCCATGCAACCTGATCAGACGGTCTTCGGGACTTTTCCAGAGGAGGGATTAACTTGGTTATCTTATCAATTCCAACATTTTTTATCGTATATCCGGCTTCTTTAACTCGATCAACAGGGGCCTGTTCTACACTTGTCTGCTTTAACTTCCTGCTTCGTCGTCTTCTTCTTCTTCGTGCCATAATACTGCTCCCAAATACTGTTTTGTATATAAAATTATAAACACGGCGCAGAGAATGTCAAGGTTTTTTCGGAGAAAATAGCAGTAGGCAGGCTGCCCCTAAACCGATACGGTCAAAAAAATACTATTTATCTTGATTTTGTGCGGATAAAACGTATAATGCAGCACAATCAGGATATTTTCTCGGAGCAGATAAAATGCACGAAATCATACACACGTCATATCAGGAATAACCTATGGTAAACCGTGTATTAACCATTATGCTGACCGATATCAAGGGATTCACTGAAAGGACTTCAAGTATTTCCAGGGAAGAAATGCGCAACCTTCTTAAGGATCATGAGGATCTCCTTCTTCCTGTAATAAAAAAATTCCGGGGAACTAAGGTTAAGAACATTGGTGATGCCTTCCTCGTTACCTTTGAATCACCGACCAATGCTGTTCTTTGTGCTGTAATGATTCAGGATACACTTCGGACTTTTAATGAAGAGAAAGAAGACAAAGATAAGATCCAGATACGAATTGCTATAAATGCGGGTGAGGTTGACATTCGGGACGGTGATGTGTTCGGGGAAGCGGTCAATACGGCTGCACGGATAGAAGGCATCACAGATGCAAATGAGATATACTTCACCGAGGCGGTCTATCTTGCGATGAACAAGACAGAGGTGCCGACAAGCGAGATCGGGCTTCGCAGATTCAAGGGGATTCCCGAGCCGGTCAAGCTGTACCGTGTAATACAGGATCATGAATCCGAAAAGTATAAAAAACTGATTAATAAACTGAGAACTCAGGAATCGCCAAATGGTTTTGATATTCTTCCTGTAGACACGGGAAAACGTCCGGTCAGGCTGGGTCTGATAATCGGCATTGCGGTCATTGTGCTTTGTGGTATTGCTTTTTTTCTGGTCTTGCCTGGAATTCACTCATGGAGCCTCGCCGGCAGAAAGCAGGAAATTATCACATTAACTGAGAAGGGGGATTTCAATCTGGCACTTGCCCGTGCTGATAAGATGATGGAGGAATATCCCGATGAGAAAGAGGCGCATGAAGCAATGTATGCAGTTGTTGAAGCAGAGGCCCGTGCATTGAAAAAGGATAAAAAATACGATGATGCTCTTAAGCTGCTTAATGAGAGAAAAAAAGAGAGAAAGTATCTCAATACCGATGAAATAGAAAAGGAGATTCTGCTTAAGAAGGGTTCGGTGTATGCTCTCAAGAACAACTACAGGGTGTCAAGCGGAGTTTTCAGGTATTTAGTTGATAAGTTTACCGGGGATGAGGAAGTTCTTTCAGAAACCGTTAAGTATATGGGCGTCAATTACACAAACGGTCCCACCTCGATCGGGGTAGTTGCAGCATATCATCTTGCCGAACTGAGGAAAGGCCCGCTCGATGACCTGATCGGAGAAACGCTTACTGAAGGTTACCTGGATGAACAGCCCTTTTCTGACTATACGGTGAGCATCAGGGAAATACTCATAAAGCGGTATGAGCCGGCGGTTAAGGCGGCAAAAACTAATATTGCGAGCACAGATTATGAACGAAGAATTAATTCATACAACCTGCTTAGGGAAGCAGGCAGGATAACTTCTGAGGAGGAACTGAAATACCACTTTGATAATCTCAGACTGCTGAGCCGGTCATACCGGAAAGTAGGTCAGCAGTCAATCACATACCTGCGGAATGCGGCCAAGGCTTCAGACTGGAAAAAAAAGAAAAAAGCAGCAGGGATCGGTACAATAAAAGATGTCAAGGCTCTTCATTCCTGGAGCGACTATCAGCGGGATGTCTCCAGTCTCCTGGCAGAGGCGTTTTTTGCTGAGATTGAACCGACTATACAGGTATGGCTTAGGGAGGAGAAAAATGAATTTCTCCGGATTAATGCGTTTCAGTTGCTTAATAAAGCGGACCGGCTGGACAAGGTTGATGTATGGGCACATCATGCAAAAACCCTGGTAAATTATGATCTGAAATACACGCCCCGGTCCCTTACCCGGGCACTTGATTATTTCAAGGAATTCATCGGCAAAGAAAAAGAAGGGGATGCCCGTAAAGCTGTAGAAGCCGGAAGGGATTATGTGAATACATCGATAGCAAAATTCAAAAAAGCGAAGCAGAACTGGCGCATCCAAGATGCCGAAAGAGGCCTTGCCCTGATACAGGAAGCATTGAAGGCCTTTGACAGGAACAGTGATAAAAAATAAACCTTTTCTCTAATAAAATATCAGTCGATAGAGAGGGGTAGAGAGAGGGACAATTCACCAAATTAACACTTGACATATTCGGGAGCTGCGGTATAATATATTTTTTTTATATTGGTAAAAAAATACAGAAAAACGGAAAGAAGTCACTAAAAGGAAGTGCAATAGAAAAATTTATTAAAAATCAAATAAAAATAGACACTGACTGAAAGGACAAACAATGGCCCGAAGACCCAGGATCAAGGTA
>Ga0272441_10016043_pt1 | contig 10409 bp, 8 predicted proteins | sample SSMProp6N_FD_193582 | JGI IMG/M metagenome (GOLD analysis project Ga0272441, IMG submission 193582) | Marine sediment archaeal communities from Little Sippewissett salt marsh, Falmouth, MA, United States - SSM-Prop-6N | ecosystem: Environmental > Aquatic > Marine > Wetlands > Sediment ... | reverse complement strand
GCCCAGTCGATGATTTGATCCAGAAAGTAAAATAATAATGGATCGATGACATAATCCGGCTTGTCGCTCGTCATGGAGTGTAAGTTGATGGGCAATCGAATGACGTCGCAGACGAGACTCTTGATGTGGATAAAATCCTGTTTGGTGAATTTTGTAAATTGGATTTCCCGTACGTTTGACGCTTGCAGCCAATTCGTCAGATTCACACCGCGCTTGAAGGGAACGTCAGTGGATGTGCGAATGCCGTCCTTTGCATTTAAGGCCTCCGAGGATTGGTAGATGGCCTGGCTATTGGCGGGACAAAGCAAACCCAGAAGGAATAGAATAATTATCAATCCGTTGCTCAAATTCATTGAGGTTCTCCTCGTCATGATCCGGTTTCGCCTCCAATATACTTGCGGCCATACACCGGTACAAGGCTTTGTTAAATATTCATTGTTTTCGTTCTTTCTAATATAATCGTCTCGTCCCTCAGAAAATCTGCAAGCCTATAGAGCGTCTGCAATTTGGGAAACGATGGCGAGTGGTGTTTTCAAAAGAATCTTTATGTCCAATCCGAAAGATCTCATCCTGGCGTACAGAATGTCCAGTTTAACCATCTCGTTGAAGCTGAGCCGGTTCTTGCCGCTGACCTGCCAGAGTCCGGTCATGCCGGGAACGGCGTCCAGTCGTTCTTTGTGCCAGTCGGTGTAATGCTCGGCTTCATAGATGACGGGAGGACGCGGCCCGATAAGACTCATCTCACCCAGGAATACATTGATGAGTTGGGGCAGTTCGTCGATACAGCTTTTGCGAATCACGTTTCCCAATGGAATGATCCCCGGCGCCTTATCCAGTTTTGTCATCGGTGCATTGTCCTGCTCGGCTGAACCAATCAAACTGCTCATATATTGCTGGTGTTGGCTGGTGTCGGCATCGACTTCATAGGTCCGGAATTTCCATAAACGGAAGATTCGACCCCGGTATCCCACTCTTTCCTGTTCGAAAAAGACCGGCCCCTTGGAGACGGCTTTTATAAACAGGCCCACGATGAGGAAAAGGGGGGATAACACAAGCAAACCCAATGACGATCCAAGGAGGTCCATCATGCGCTTCCAGATGGGCATGGGGTGTCGTCTTAGAGAACTCTCCTGTAGAACGCCCTCCGGCATGGGTAACTCGCAGGATTTGAATTGTGAATCGGCATCGGTTCCCGAAGAGTCCCGCCGTGTTGTATCCACCTGATGAATGACCGCGTCATACGGAATCGTGGTGGTATCCGAATGGACGAGCGGATTCGATGGAAACGCATAGACCGTGTAATTCAGGACGCCGACATGTTTCCCGGTCAAATCCTGGACGTCTTCCGCCAGGCATGCGGCGCCGGACACCGGTGTAGCGGGCAGAATCACGCCCAACCGGTCGTTGCCGACCCACCCGGCCTCATCCGTAGAGCGAATCCGGTTGACTAACGTCCGGGAAAACGCCTCTGTTTGGCTCTGGTCGGCCATTGCAGATTGTAAGGTAAATAGGACCAGCGAGAAATGATATTGATGATGTTGGGCCAGGATCTGCCGATGCTCTAATTCAGAGTGAAATTCTTCATACGATCTGATCCTGGACTTGTGAGTTCTCGGCGTGTACTGCCGTGTTGAAACGTCCTCCACTCTCGAATGCATCATCACCGTAAGTTCCCCCTACCTGTTTTGGACTGTTTTCATCCCCGCTTTTAGAGAGGTTTTAGAATCTCAATCGCTCGGTAGCATCACCTTCCGACCGGATTGAGCAGGATGCGACCGTTCCTCCGATTTGATTATGTTATGATACCAGATTACCTCCCGAATGTCAAGACATTTTTGGTTTGAAAACGTCGAAAACACATCCGTATCGATGATCTTGGCCTTTTGGGGTCGATGAAGGTGAACGTTCGCAGTTTTTTCCCCACTAAGTCGGGAAGGTTGTGAAAAATATTTAAGTCGCTCAGACAAAGTGTCGAAGAAATGACGGAATTGGAGAAAGCGCATCTGCTGATACATCCCGAAAGAGGAGGTAGGGTAATAAGTATTCAGTGTCGGTTAGATTTTATCTGCTTGTTTAAGGGCAACGAGTCGTTATGTGGCATTAGACACAAAGCCACGTTGGAGCAGGTGGAATGACACTGACGAAGGCGGAGCCTCGCGCATACAACGACAACCATACGGTTGAAAGTGTATAGGTCGTTCTCGACGTTCGATATGACGTTTGTCGACAAACTTCTGGGTGAGATTGTCAATAGATAGAGAGTCCAATGTTCTATCGTGTTCGTATAATGTCAAAAATTCTGTTGTTCATTGTCTGTGTTGTTCTTATCGGTGTTCATTGGGGGTGCCAATCTCCGAAGCCCGTCGAAAAAAAGCCGCCGGTGTCTTCGCCTGAATATGCGGAACCACCGGTTGCTTTAGGACCGGGGGACATTCTCGAAGTGAGGTTTCTCTACACGCCCGAGCTGAATGTCAGCCAGGTCGTACGGCCCGACGGCAAGATTGCCCTTCAGATGATCGGCGAGGTGATGGTCCGGGGAAAAACGCCGGCGCAGCTCAAAGAAAATTTACTTGAACAATATGCGGATCATTTGAAGGCCCCGGAGATTGTGATCCTCGTGCAGTCGCTCTACGCCCGCAGCGTTTTTGTGGGTGGACAGGTGGTCCGGCCGAGCATGATTGAGATGCCCACGCAGATGACGGCGATGGAAGCAATCATGCGCGCCGGGGGATTCGACTGGCGCGAGGCCGAGGCCGGATCCGTGCTTGTGTTGCGCCATGAAGGAAATCGCTGGAAGGGGCATAAGCTCAATTTGAAATCAGCGATAGAGGGTTCTCCCACGAACTGCTTCTTTTTGCAACCTAAAGACATCGTGCACGTGCCTCGAAGCGATATCGCAAAGATCGACCAGTGGATCGAGCAGCATATCAGCAAGTTGATTCCGGATGTCTTCTACATTCGGATTCCCATCGGAGACGATGATTAATAGGTGGTCCGTTACTTGTGGATACGTCCGTTGATGGGATTTCTCTAAAGAAGGGATAACATGCCGAACGCTCAATCTGATATTGAAGAAAGACATCAGCAAACATCTCTCCGGGATTTCTTTGACATCCTCTTGAAACACAAACGGAAGATGATCGCGTTTTTTACCGTGGTCGTTGTCGGCGTTTCAGTGCTGATTCTCTCTTCTGCGGATATATATCGATCGGAGGCCACACTGCTCGTGCGGCTCGGGCGTGAGAGCGTGGCCCTGGATCCCACCGTGACCACCGGCCAAATCGTTCCCGTGCAACGATCGCGCGAAAGCGAAATTCACACGGAGTTGGATATTCTCAGGAGCCGCAGGCTGGCTGAAAAAGTGGTCGATCTGATGAATCCGGAGGCGATTCTGAAGGGTATTGCCGGAGAAACATGCGAGAAAACGCCTGCGCAGCCCTCGCCTATTGTCCAAACGATCCGAAAGCCTAAAGGAAGATTGCGGTATATCTTGAAATGGGCGGGTTTGGGAGCAGGGTTGAGCGATCGAGATAAGGCCGTGCTGGCCGTCATGAAAAATTCGGAGATTACCACCGAGAAAAAGATTAGCGATACCATCAATGTGCAATTCGAAGCAAAAGATCCCCATTCGGCTCAGCAGGTATTAGCCAAGCTCATAGACGCTTATCTTGAGGAACACGTTGCTGTCCACGAAGCATCGGGGTCCTATGAATTCTTCGTTCAGCAATCGAAGATCGCCCGGGATAATCTCTCGCGGTTGGAGAAACAATTACAAGATCTTCGAAAAGGTTCGAGCATGTCTTTGATCAACGAAGAATTGAAAATTACGTTGAATCGTATCGGTTCGCTCAAAAGCGAAATCGACCGTGAAGAAGCCTCACTCAGCGCCGCAAAGGCGAGGATGCAGGAACTCGTCAAGACCTTCGAAGGCTTGCCCGCGACGGTGGTGACCACCGTCACCACGGGCGTTTCCAATATGGCCGCCGACAGGATGCGCGAACGGCTGTATGAATTGCAGCTCAAAGAGCAGGACCTGCTCTCGAAATATGATGAGCGAACCCGGCAAGTCCGAGAGATTCGTCGCCAGGTCGCGGAAGCCCGGGCCGTCCTGGAAAAAGAAGAGCGAGTGGGCACTCAGACGACCACCGGCTTCAACACCGCCCGACAACAGACGGAATTGTCGTTGCTTGCCGAACGAGCGAGTATCTCCGCTCTTGACATGAGGATTACGTGCCTCAAAGAAAAGCTCACCCAAACCCAAACGCAACTACAGAGCTTAAACGACAAAGCGACTGAAATGAAAAGCCTGAATCGCGAGATCGAAATACAGGAAGCTAATTATCTCAAATATGCCCACAATCTCGAACAGGCGCGCATCGATCAGGCCCTCATGGCCGACAGAATCTCGAATATTACCATCGTCCAGCCCGCCACGCTTCCCCTCAAGCCGATTGGACCGCGAAAGGGCTTGCAGTTCTTTTTAGGTCTTTTCCTGGGTGTCTCGGGCGCCGTTGCACTGGCGTTTGGGTGTGAATATTTGGGCCGGACGATTCAAATCCCCGGGGAGAAAAAAGCGGAACTCCAATTGCCCGTTCTTGCGTATTTGCCCCATGCTCATGAAAACACGATTTGCCCCATCAATCATGACGATCAATTCTCCGAGGGCGACGATGACACGTCGGAATTCGAATTCAGTGAGTGGGATATTCCCGATGCCGTGAGAGGGCAGTACGAAATGCTCGGACAGAAGATCTTATCCTCCTGGGACGATCATGACGAGCCGCGCGTTCTTGCTATTATGTCTTCACATCGCAGCAGAGGCGCCAGTACGGTAGCGGCCAACCTTGCGGCCATACTATCTCGTTGCGACGAAGGCCCCGTGCTTCTGGTGGATGCGAATTTCGCGTCTCCGTCTTTGCACAGTATCTTTCGTGTGAACGCTTCGGTGGGGCTTGTGGATATCTTGTCATACGAGGGCGATTTGAGTGATTTCATCTGGCCCTTGCCTTTACACAATCTCAGCCTTTTGCCGGCGGGCACCCTCCGTGGGAATCCGTCGGAGATTGGAGATCCCTCGCAAATCACCGCTATGCTGAATCGGTTGAAAGAGGATTACCGTTATATTGTGATCGATATACCACCCGTGGATGAAGTCGATTGGGCCGTTCGCCTGGCCGGTGGGTGTGACGGTGTCGGACTTGTTGTCGAAGAAGGCGATACGGACCGGGAGACCGTCCAGGGCGTGCAGGAACAATTAGTGATGTCAAAGGCCAAGCTTCTCGGTGTCGTGGTGAACCAAAGTGGGGCCGCCGTTCCGATCCGGCCCTACGGGTATTATTGTCACCAGCCGGGGGTCATTGGTTTGAATTGAGTTCGAGAGATAAATCACCGAATGATATTAACTACTGGAGGAACTCATGATGTTTAAATTTGCAGTTGTCGGGTGTGGATATTGGGGGCCTAACCTTCTTCGGAATCTCGTGTGCTTGGAGGAATCGGAAGTTAAGCTTGTGTGTGATACGGACATTAAGCGTCTGGCGCACATGAAAGAGCTCTACCGGGACATAGAGACCACGACACATTTTGACGATGTTATCAATGATCCTGAGATTGACGCCGTCGTTGTCGCAACGCCCGTGCGGTTCCACTTCGACATGGCCAGGCAATGCCTTCAGGCCGGCAAACACACCTTCATCGAAAAGCCGATGGCTCGCTCCTCGGAAGAGTGCGAGCAGCTCATTGCGATTGCCCGACAGCAGGGCTTGACCCTCATGATAGGCCATACTTTTGTTTACTCCGCGGCGGTCATGAAATTGAAAGAGATTATCAATTCGGGCCAGTTGGGGCAAATTCAACATATTAGCTCGAAGCGGCTGAACCTGGGTCTTTTCCAAAAGGACATTAACGTGGCCTGGGATCTTGCGCCTCACGACATCTCCATTCTTCTTTACCTCCTGGACGAAACGCCTGTATCCGTCAATTGCCAGGGCAAAGCCCACGTGGCGCGGGATGTCGAAGATATCACGAATATGACGCTGAACTACGCCGATAGTGTTATCGCCACCATCGAGAGTAGCTGGCTGCATCCGAACAAGGCCCGCGAGACGGTCATCGTCGGGATGGAAAAGATGTTGGTCTATGACGACCTGGAACCGACCGAGAAAATTAAGGTCTATGATAAGCGCGTGGAAGCTCCGCCTTATTACGATACCTTCGGAGAGTTCCAGTATTCATACCATTATGGGGATGTGTACTCACCTTATATCAAGCTCACCGAGCCTTTGAAGACGGAATGCGAGCATTTTATGGAATGTATTTTGACGGGTACCGAGCCGGCTTCAGGCGGTAGTGAAGGTCTGAAGGTGGTTCAGATCCTCGAAGCGGCCAGCGCCTCGCTCAAAAACGGCGGGGGTCCCGTGAAAATCGCCGAGCTTGCTGGAACAATAGCATCGCATTCATAATGAGTCTCAAACTCCTCGGGAAAAACACGGTTATTTATGCGATTGGAAACATCGGAACGCGGGCGGCCGCTTTTCTGCTGATTCCACTCTATATCCACGCGCTCTCGATGGCGGATTTCGGTCTGCTCGCCACGTTGCAAGTGACCATACGGATTATCGCCGTTTTGATCGGCGGCGGTATGCGTACCGCCCTCGTGCGTTTTGCGAAAGAGTATGAGACGAAAGGCTGTTTGAGCGCTCTGCTCGGGACCTCAATCGCAGTTAATCTTCTAAGTAGTGTGGTCATCTCGGCTGTGGCCCTCTGGCTGTTCAGACCGTTGTTCGAGAGCATTCTCCATACGTCTGACGTCTATGCCTACGTCGCTTTGTCATGCGGCGCGGCGCTGGCCCATGCGATGAACATCCATATCACGTCCTACTTTCGGGCCCGGCAGCAGGCGATACGATTCATGATCGTCGGGATTGCCACCGCCGCCCTGTTGTTTGTGCTTACCTTTTTGCTGATCTATGTCTTTCCGTTCGGCGTCAGCGGTGCGCTCGTGGCGTTCATACTTGCGAACGCCATCGTCTTCCTGGGAGTCTGTGCTTGTGTCTCCTGGAAGATCGGAATGCGCATATCGGGATCATTGATGCCCAAACTGTTTCGTTTTGGTGTTCCACAGATATGCTCGCAATGTACGGAATTGGTTGTGGCTTCGGTCGGCGTTTATCTGCTCAGCTATTACGCGGGACTGGAGGCCGTGGCGGTCTATTCTCTCGGGTACAAGCTGGCGCTCATTCTTGTTATCACGACGATTTCACCTTTTTCGCTGGCTTTCGAGCCTTATGTCTTCTCCAATCGAGAACGCCTGGATCATAAGACGCTTATTGCACGCTCTTTGACCTATATGGTCTTGGCGGTGGTGTTTGTGTCCTTCGGCCTGCTCGTTGCCACCCGCATTCTACTACCCAAGATCGCACCGCCTGAATACGCCTCAGCCTTTCTGGTCGTTCTTCTGTTGATTCCGGGTATGACATTCATGGGGGTGTGCTATTTCGGTCAGACGATTTTGAATGCGATGAATAGGACCCGGGTTATCGGAATCGCCTCCCTGATAACGGCCGGCTTTTCATTTGTGACCAATTTTGCACTGATCAACTACTTCCACTGGTACGGTGCGGTTCTCTCGTTTAATGCTTCCTTTATCTTATTCGGCCTGATTTTGACGATGATTGCCCTGAAACGCTCATCGATTACTCTCGAACGGAGAAGGCTCATCTATCTTGTCTTCTTGTTCCTATCTTTGATGCTGACGCTCTTCGCCCTGCGTGAATTCCCAATCATTCGGTTTCTTGTAATCGGTTTATTAGCCGTGGTTCTGGGTATGCTTCTGCTTTTGCAGTATGATTTCTTCCACAAGGACGAAAAACTCGTTGTCCGACAATTGGCCGCGAGATTCTGTTCAAAATTCGGAGGGTTAGCTTGCCGTCACATAGCCTGATTAAACACAGCACACTGTACCGGATCGCGCTCGTTTTGTTTGTGTGTATCCTCGTGCTCCATGGCACACACATTCGCAACCGGGCTTCCGTGGCGGTTCCCGGCGTCGATTGGCTGGTTCTCGCGCGATTGGCCGCATGCGGTTTTGCGTTTGTGATTGGAATCATATTAATTCCGAAGAACGTATCCTGGGGATTTGGCGCCAAGGCCGTCATCTTATATGTACTCGCGGCGTGGATTTCAATCGTCAACACGCCCTATCCGATGCTCGTTGGGGGATATGCATGTTTGCTGTTGGGGGTGAGCACCTTAACGATCGCACTCGTTTATCATGCTCGAGATATTGCTCAATTAGAGAAGATCGAGAAGGTGTGGTTTTTCACTGTTGCGATTTTTGTTGTGAAAGACGCCGTAACCGCCCTTATTTGCACACAGGCCTCCCCCTTCCCGGGGCACAGTCGATTAGGTATGGGAGTCACCCACGCCACGGAACTGAGCCTGTTTAGCGTTTTGATCTTTTGGATGTCCTTCGGTATGAAATCGAGACGGTATCGTATGATACTCTGGCCCTTTAGAGTCTTTCTGATTTTTGTGATTATCGCCGCCAAAAGTCGCATTCCGATTCTTGGATTCGCCATGGGCGGCTTTTGTTACTTTCTCTTGAGTACGAGAGATTACCTTAAGCGCGGAGTTGTTATCAGTTGTGCGGGGTGTTTAGTGGTTTTTCTTCTTCTTGCTTTGACCCTGGGACAGACCTGGGCCAGCGGCATGTCGAATTATATGAAAAGGGGGCAGGATACGAAAGAATTGACCAGTTTCACGGGGCGCACCTTTATATGGCGGCACGTTCTTAAGGAATCGAGACGGTCGCCTCTCGTCGGCCGCGGTTTCAGTGTGAGCCGATTGACCATGGGGGATATACGTGATGCGGATTGGGAATGGGAGCCGCCTCATTGCCATAATGAGATGTTGGAAGTTTTCTTCAATACCGGTCTTTTCGGACTGGTTCCTTTTATCGCCATGCTCCTTTACAGTTTAACATGGATCCTTCACTCTGCAAGATTACAAAGCATCTTTACAAGATCCCTGGCGCTGCATGCGATGTTTCTCGTGGTCATGCTCTTTGTATCGGCTATGTTCGAAGTAAGATTGTCCGGAAAAATCTCACCCGTTCAACCGCTCTTTTTTTTCTATCTGATGATGCTTGATCGCCGGGGCTATTTTCGCAAACTTCAGCGTCAGTTAAACAAAGAAGACATTCCGCGTGTTAAAGGTTTGGCACGGAGTAAGGAGCAGGTGTTTCCGGCTCAGATCTTGTTCAATCCTTCGTAAGGATAACGGAGTCCACGATGAAAGACACCTACGTTCTTGTAACAGCGGCACGAAATGAAGAAGAATATATCGAACGGACGATCAAATCCGTTATCGAGCAAACCATTTTACCGCAGCGGTATGTTATCGTCAGCGACGCTTCGACGGACCGTACGGACGAAATCGCAAAGCGGTATGCGGCAGAATATGATTTCATCGAATATGTGCGTTTGGATTCGCAGTCCGAGAGAGATTTTGCCTGCCAGGTTTACGGTCAGCACGCCGGTGTGGATCGCCTTGGGGGGGGCGAGTACGACTTCATCGGCATGCTGGATGCGGATATATCTTTCGAGCCGGACTACTATGAGAAAATTCTGACTGAATTCGATCGTGATCTCCGGTTGGGACTTGCGGGCGGGATTCCGTTTGATCTGTGGGATGGCAAGTGGGTTCGGCAGACCGTTAGCGTCCACTGGGCCGTGAGCGGGCCGATCCAGATGTTTCGGCGCAAGTGTTTTGAGGATATCGGCGGCTATATCCCGCTGGAAAAAGGGGGGCAGGACGGTATTGCCGAAGTTATGGCGCGCATGCATGGTTGGAAGGTCAGGTCTTTTCCCGACATCGAGGTCTTCCACTATAGACCCACAGGCGCGTGCGGCGGCAGTGCATTGGTTCGCCAGTTCCAGTTTGGGATTCGGGAATACTCGTATGGTACGCATCCTTTTTTCGAGGTGGCCAAGTGTCTCTCTCGCCTTCTCGCTATCAAACCCTGCGTGTTCGGCGCCTTCGTAAGGCTTGGCGGTTACTTCTGGGCGCTTCTGCGCAGAGAACAACAAAAAGTGCCTGGTGACGTTATCAGGTTTTTAAGACGTGAACAGATTCAGAGGTTATGTCATGTGGTATCCAGCAGCCATTCGTAAGAATAACAACGGGTCCAGGCCGAGGATATGTCTTATCCGACACGGTCGCTATCCGAATGATCCGCGGAGCCGCAAGCAGATGGAGGCCCTGGCGGAGGCAGGTTGCGCTGTGGATGTTCTATGCCTCAAGGGGGCGGGCCAGGCTTTTCGGGAAACGATGGGCCCAATCAGGATCTACAGGCTACCCATCAAGCGCAGGCGCGCCAGTATGTGGCGCTATTTCTATGAGTACGGGCT
>Ga0272441_10016042_pt1 | contig 10410 bp, 9 predicted proteins | sample SSMProp6N_FD_193582 | JGI IMG/M metagenome (GOLD analysis project Ga0272441, IMG submission 193582) | Marine sediment archaeal communities from Little Sippewissett salt marsh, Falmouth, MA, United States - SSM-Prop-6N | ecosystem: Environmental > Aquatic > Marine > Wetlands > Sediment ... | reverse complement strand
ACGGAACAACTTCAATCGATTATTCAACACCATTGTGGTATGAATTGAGTAATGCAGTGACACTCGTATCCCAACGATGCCATCCGCTGAAACTCTTCTTCAGAATTTTCAAACCTTCCCCAATCGGTTCCAGGCCCACTGCCTGCATATCTGCATCGATCATGATGCACGCCAGATCCTTGTAGGTGATCTTCGGGTTCCAATCCAGGATTTTTCGAGCTTTGGCCGAGTCAGCTTGCAGGTAATCGACCTCGGCCGGTCGATAGTAACGAGGATCGATATCGACGTACTCTTTCCAATCCAAATCGACGTATGAAAAAGCCTCCTCCACAAACTCACGCATGGTTGGCGCCACACCCGTGCCGATGACGAAATCATCCGGCGTATCCTGCTGGAGCACATGCCACATCATTTCCACATATTCCGGTGCATAACCGTAATCGCGGCGCGAATCCAGGTTGCCCAGATAGAGTTTGGACTGCTTGCCTGCCAGGATATGCGCAACCGCTCGAGTTACTTTGCGGGTCAGGAAGGTCTCACCGCGCCGAGGGCTTTCGTGGTTGAAGAGAATGCCATTCGTCGCAAACATATCATAGGATTCTCGATAATTAACCGTGATCCAATAGGCGTAGATTTTGGCAATGGCATACGGGCTGCGAGGCTGAAAAGGTGTTGCCTCGTTTTGCGGTGGTTTGGCATTGCCAAAAATCTCGCTTGATGAAGCCTGATAAAAACGAGCCTCGATCCCACTGCGGCGTATGGCATCGAGGAGCCTCACCGTTCCCAAACCGGTCACGGAGCCTGTGTACTCCGGCATCTCGAAACTCACTTTTACATGAGATTGAGCACCCAGATTGTAGACTTCATCCGGCTCCACGTTGTAAATCAGATTGGTTAATACCTCCGAGCTGACGAGATCCCCGTAATGCAGAAACATGCGCGCTTCGGGTTTATGCGGATCCTGATAGATATGATCGATGCGGCCTGTATTGAAAGTGCTCGCTTTGCGAATCATTCCATGGACTTCATAGCCCTTGCTGAGTAGAAACTCCGTCAGGTATGAGCCGTCTTGGCCCGTGATCCCTGTAATTAACGCTCTCGGCATGGATACTCCTTTTCAGTTCCCAGGCGCCTTCAACTGGGTCGGTTTATAATTTTTCATTCCAGCATGAAATATCAAACATGAAAGAATGAGGTTTATAATTCAGAGACTGAATTATACACGTCCCGGGGATTCCGTCAAGCCGAGACTTTGCGGGAACGATAATAGTCTCGCACAAGATGGAAACCAACAAACAACACGATGAATGCCGTCATACTGGCGATCATGTGCATCGGGGAAAAGAATGAAAGCATGCGACTGCGGAAGGCATACCATAAAGTGAACAGCGTGGTAACGCTGATAACAAGAACAGCCACCCGCCCCATCCAACTACCGTTCATCTGGCGTGATTTAACCCATGCCCAGCCGATCAGAGCAGCCTGGAGAACAAGAAATGCCGTTCGATACCGGGGATTATCCCACTGGTCGCCTGCGCCGCGATAGGAAGATATCAAAATCGTAATCCACGTAAGAATGGACGCCGCCGCAGGCAGGCTGCGCCATCCCGCATGCCGCACGGCCGCAAATGGCGCATATATTAAAAACGGCAGCAAGGAGAACCAGCCCAGGCCGCGCAGCAAGGCGATGATCTGCCAAATCGGTGCGCCGCTGTCAATGATCGCCGCAGGCAGGAAAGGCCGGAAGATTCCGTAGAAAACAAAAACCGGAAAGAGTGCCCAATCCGGCAAGCTGCGTTGTAAGTGTCTTGTCCAATCCGATCCATCGATGATGACTTGCAGCTTATCCATCGCACTTAGAGATTTGAGCCAATCGACAATCACCTGGAAACCGCTTCCACCCACGATTCCCGACCACGATTGGATGACATATATCACGGCAAAGACAACGAACACGAGCAAGATCAATAACAACCACTTTGCCCGCAAGAAACCGACGCGGCCATCAAAAGCCCAAAACAATCCAATAATAACGAGGATGAAAAATGTGTACGGAGGTGATATCGGCAAGATGAACAAGGCACTCAATAATATAATCATCAGCCCGACTTTCACCCGGTCTTCCCGCACTCTTGCATATCCAAATAACGCAAAGCTGAGGGCGAAGATAATCAATGGCTCCCGCATTTGAGAAGCGCCCAGCAAGATCGCATCCGGATACAACACCAAAATCCAAACCGCCACGGTGGCCATTTTCGAACCGAAGGTGGCGTTGGTGAATCCCCAGGTTGGGAAGATCGAAAGCGCCGAAAGAACGGCACAAAGCAGCAAGATCAGAAATGGTCGGCGCACATCGGGAGACAAACCACGGTAGATCAGTGCACTGAGGAACTTGAAACCGCCATATTGGTCATCGCCGCTCGGTTTCGTAAAAGCGTCGGTGAGTGGCTCCGGTGAACGAGCCAATTGGAAGGAATCGACATCGCGACGATACGCATCAGCAAATACATACCCTTTGTTTTGAGGTTTTGTGTCATACCCAAATTCGGGTAAGGCGTGAAAAAGCGCCACTCCGATCACCAGCCGTAAAACGAGCGCAATGGCAAATGTACGCCCAACGTTGGCGGGGATTCCGTCTCGAAATACCACCCGACCAGTACCGACGATCACGAGTGCCAAAATACTGCCCAGAATGAAGTAGGCTGACAATCCGGTAAATGAAACGCCGCGAGTATCAAGCAAACTGAGTACCACACTCAGAAGCACGATACCGCCCAGCCAGGGAAGTGCTTTCCGAAGTTTATTGATCACGTAATCTCCATAACCTTGCGATTTCGAAATCCCATCCAGAATGAACGCACGACAACGAAAAATACAAGCATTTGCAGTGGCACGAGAAAGCGCGGATTATCGCCATGATCGACCAGCGTCTGCACGATCGAAATCATAACGATAAGACCCGCCGCAGTGCCGGAATATAGATCGAAACTGATTCTCTGTCGCAAGCGTTTACTCAGGACGGCAAAAAGCGATATTAAAAGGAAAACAAGATTGGCAATCACGGAAAGCCCGCGCCCAACCGGGATCAGGACCCTCACTACGGATAGCAGCAGAGATGCTTGCAGCGCCTCCGCGTCCCAATAAACCGGGGCTTTCCAAAAATTAATCCAGCCCTTGACGACATTGATCAGATATCGATCGGGATGGGCACGGATCAAATCCATCGAAAGCCGTTGCAGTTCACGGCTCAGATCGTAGAAACCCAAACCGGAGGCTTCACTCATCGCAGGTATCGCTTCCCAGATAGCATTCGTCTGCACACCGCGCTCGGCGATCTGTGCATCCCGGAACTGAAGATAAGTATCGCGTATCTCCGCCACATCGTCAGGCAGTAATTCGAAGTACTCTCCTGTGTGTTGAATCAGGCTGTAACCCGACATGACAGTTGGCGAGATCATGTGATACGTATTCCGGATCCACAGCAGCCAGCCGCCCTGTATCATTAATGGAGGAAGGGAGTAGATCACTACCCGCAAGAGACGTTCTCGCCAATTCCCGTTTCCGATAAACCAAAGAAAAGGCAGAAAAAAAAGTGTTATCGGGAAGAAATACGGTCGAACCATTCCGGGGAGAGATGCGGTTATGCCGAGCAACAGCGCAGCGAAATATCTCTTTTGGGTGGATTTCACGCCTCCAAAAGCTACAAACGATGCAAAACAAAGGACCACGAAGAATGTGGTCAACGTCTCACTGAGCAGATTGGATTCGAACAGGAATTGACCGGGGATCAAATCATAGAGACCGCCCACGAGGACACCGAGTACTGGAGAACCGGTCGTCTTGAATCCAATCCAAAACAAGAGCATCGAAATCATCAATCCCAAAACGAGTTGGAGAACCCAGGCGGCATGTTCCTCCAAACCGGCAACCGCCAGCAATGCAGGGTATCCCGGAACGCGAGTGCCGTCGTAACCTTTCAGTGACAGGTTGGACAGCGGAACAGCCAGGCGCATATATGCGTTCGTGTCGGCGTAAGGGATGGGCTGATAGAAAAGAAGCAAAACCAGTCGCTGCAAGAAACCGAACAGCAGCAATGCACATCCCCAACGAAATGCGCTGGAAGATGTGAATACACGCAACCGAACCCCAAATTTGTGCAGCACGCTAAACCTCTAACCCTGCGAGTGCATTTTGCGCCCGGTTTCGCCAGGAATACTTGTCTGCATCCAAGCCAGCTTGTTTGGCGAGCTTCTTTCTAAGGTCTGAATCCGATATCAATGTTTGCAGCGCGTTATGCCAGGCATGCACATCCTCAGGAGGTACCAGAAGGGCGTTGGATTCATTCAGCACCTCGCGCAGTACAGGCAAGTCGCTCGAGATAATCGCTCGTTTCGCCGCGAAATATTCAAACACCTTCATCGGGCTGGCGAATCGAGCAGTATCTCCTCCACTGCTGACGGAGATCCGACGTGCGTACGGCATCAGAAAGGCATCACAGGCAGCATGGACGAGCGGCAATCGATCGTTGGGAACAAAGCCCAACAGCTGTACATTGTTAATATCCGCTTCCCAAAGCCTTTTTCGCCAGCGCTCGATTGCCACTGCCTCCCCTCCCGCCCAAACAAAGGCAATAGACGGGTTGAGACGTGCAAGCTCAAGCAAGAGTTCGATACCCCTCCCGGGGTACAAGTGACCGGTATAACCGATCGTAAAGGTTTCCCGTAAATTCAAAGTGCTGCGTGCTTCTTTTGAATCTGGCAAATTTTGATATCGCTCCAGATCCACGCCCATCGGAGAGACGATCGAAAACGGCTCATCCAGAGTCTTTCGGTATTTTTCCTCCAGATACCTCTCCAACGCAGCAGTAATGGGCAATAAGCGTTGTAATCCCGAACCACGCAGCGCCCGCCGAAATAGTTGCGGTCCCAATCTGCCCTGCGGGCGGTCATGGACCTCGAGAATGGTAGGATATCCGAGCATGGAAGACAAAGCCGCGGCCTGCAGGGGCCAGACGTAATAGAAATGTGCCTTCCAACGCTTCGCTGCCCGAACCGCACGAAGGCAAAAATCATATCTACGGACCCTCTGTAATGACCGCATCCAGACTACGTTGAATTTTTCTCTCAATCCATAGTGCTGAGATAACGCCTCCCAGGATATCTCCGGGTTTCGACCCGGCAGCCACAAGCGGACCTCATGGTCCAAATGTGTGAACGCCTGACAGACTTTCATCACCTGGACCGAATTTGCTGTCCGGGAAGGAACGGCGGAAGTCGCAATACAAGCAATTCGCATATTGATTTTAATCTCCCCTCACAACAACAGGTTGGTATTCTGCTTTGTGGAGCTCACGAATACTCTTACCGACCAGAATACCTGTTGTGAATATAAAATAACCGCTTAAGAGAATCGCCATTCCGTTCGCACCCCAATACGGCACGAGCAGGAAAGTACCCACGATTTTGAGAATCGCTGCGATAAACTGTATCTGTGTCGGTAACTGTGGCATTCCCAGTGGAAGCAAGACCACCTGATTCCAGAACAAAATATTAACCGGGATCACACCTACCAGTAGAATAAGCAGACTCGTATACGAAGTCGGCAAGAAATCCGCGCCATAGAGACCCACAACCGAACGACCAAAAAGTACGAGAACGATACTTGCCGGTACAGTATAGACAGCTGCGAGAATCGTACCGCTGCGTAACAGGTAACGTACGTTCGACCAGGCACGATCGGCTATCTCTCGCGCAACTTCACGATACGTCGTTGTAATCAAAGGCGTAACGGGCATCATCAGGAAATTCGTTATCGCTCGGGCAATCTTATAATAGCCAACCTGAAGGGGTGAGCTGAAGGCACCGAGCCACAGAATCTCACTGTCACGTGTCAACAATTTCAACGTCCCGGATAGATTGGTGCTTACGCCAAAACGAATGAGTTCCCGGCGATAATCCTTGAGCAGTGAAAGTGGTGCGCGCCACCATCCTGGCCCCCACTGGCGACGTGCCTGCCAAAGTGCGACCAGTGAAATACTCACAGCGAGTACAACCTTACCCATCAGATAGGCGGTCACCACTGCATTCAGCGATTGATTCGAAACAAATGCGAATCCGATCAAAATCAATGTCAATGCGCTCTGCCCGATCGTGATTATAGCGATCACGCGAAAACGATTATAAAACTGCAATAACCCCGTCGCACTCTCATACATCAGATTCGCCAGCACCGACAATCCATAAAAGGCAAACAACCCCGCAAGACTCTCGTTCTTGGCAAAGAGCTCGGCACCGATTGGGGAAAGCGCGACGACGAGTAAATATGCAATCGCCGAGCCTCCAATTTCAACCATGGCTGCGGCTTTGAACAACGCAGCAGCGTGATCGTCATGTCCATCTGTCGAAAATTTTCCCAGATAATTCACGACGAGTTCCGCCATACGGGAAGAAATCAGGCGATTGATGTTACTTGAGAATTGCGTGATGATCCCCACGTATCCCGCGCCTTCAACACCAAGCAGTCGCGCGGCAAGTATTCCCTGCCCAAAACTCATCGCAGCCGACAGGGTCTGCGCGCTGAACAAATAACCCGTATTGCGGACGACACGCCGAAATAACGGATTGTCTAGGAAGCGTGCGAACAGGGATGATACCCGGTGGCGAATAGATGACATTCTACGGTTTCAATCCGATGTATCGACTTCACAGGCCCAGGCACGTTCAGACTGATACCAGGCCAATGCAGAATCAAGCCCTTCATCAAAGGAGACTTTCGGTTCCCAACCTAAAATCCGTTTTGCTTTCGTAACATCAGCCCAACTTTTTTTGATGTCAGCCGGATGCGCTTCACAATACACAACATCCGCCTTGGACTCGATGCGTTCTTCGATTGCCCGGATTAATTCCTCGAGACTCACCTCTTCATGCCCACCCAGATTAATAATCTGATAGCCAACAGGCTGCAGCCCCATTATCGTACCGCGTGCGATATCATCGATATATGTAAAACCACGTGTCTGTTTTCCGTCGCCATTCACAAGAACAGTTCGTCCTTCGCACATCCACTGGATGAAGCGAAACAAAACCATATCCGGTCGCCCAGCAGGGCCATAAACCGTGAAATAGCGAAATATAGTCACGTCCAGATCGTACCGTCCATGATACGCATGACAAAGTACTTCGGCAGCTTTCTTGCTGGCAGCGTATGCTTGCTGCGGCCTGTCTGTATCTGCATCCTCAGGGGTAGGCATGGGCGCATCGAATCCATATACCCCAGATGAGGAAGCCAAAACGAACTTGGGAATGTTGTGAGTTCGAGCGTATTCCAATAAATTCAGTGTCCCGTCGACATTGGTTCGGAAAAATTCCCAGGGATCTTCGAGACTGTATCGCACGCCGGCACGAGCTGCGAGGTTGATGATCGCGTCGAAGGGTTTGGCCTCATTCTCGAAACCCGCTACCTGATCTCGATCCCCGATATCAATGCGATGAAAATGAAATTTTGGATTTTGTTCCAACATATCCAATCGATATTGTTTCATACGAACATCATAGGCATCGTTCATATTATCCAAACCATGAACGCTGTGCCCATCGTCAAGCAACATCGCCGCCACACGTGAGGCGATGAATCCCGCTGCACCCGTGAGAAGGTAACAACCCATTATAGCTTCACCACTTTTGAACCTTTCAAACCGAACCTGTCGAGCACATTGCGAGAATCAAAGATAAGTTTTGCATTCTCAAACACCTCGGCGTAGTCGATGTCCATGTGATCCGTGATGATCACCACGCAATCCGCCTGCCGGACTGCAGCGATCAGATCCGACACGGAAGCAAGATCCCAGTCTTCATGTTGGATCGATGGCACAAAAGGATCGTAATACTGCACTTGTGCGCCTTTATCACGCAGCAACCCGATCACGTCCAGGGCTGGGGATTCACGCATATCAGAGACATTGGCTTTGTATGCCACACCAAGCACAAGCAAATTCGATCCTCGTATCGCCTTGGCTTCCTCATTCAATGTGTTTTGAATCCGCTGAAGAACGTACCTCGGCATGTTTGTGTTGATCTCACTCGCCAGGTCGATCATACGCGCGTTGTACTTAACACTCTTGAGCTTCCAGGATAAATATAATGGGTCAATCGGGATGCAGTGGCCGCCCAGGCCCGGGCCCGGTGTGAATTTCATGAAACCAAAAGGTTTTGTTGCTGCAGCTTTAATCACTTCCCACACATCGATCCCCAGACGGTCGCACATGAGCGCCATTTCATTCACCAGGGCAATGTTCACTGCCCGAAAGGTGTTTTCAAGCAGTTTGGCCATTTCGGCCACTTCCGTAGAACTGGCGGGCACAATGTTCTCCATCGCTTGCGCATACATCGTCGTCGCCACCTGGGTACACACAGGGGTTATTCCCCCGATCACCTTGGGGGTATTGAAGGTGGTCCAATCCTCTCGACCGGGGTCCACACGCTCGGGAGAAAAAGCCAGGAAGATCTCCTCCCCGACGACGAGGCCATCTTTTTCCAATTCGGGGAGAACCATTTCCCGCGTCGTCCCTGGATACGTTGTCGATTCGAGCACCACAACCATCCCCGGATGTAAATAAGGAACCAGAGACTGCGTGGCCGAAACGATATACGATAAATCCGGGTCGCCCGTTTTCCGCAGCGGTGTAGGCACGCAGATACTCACACCATCGATATCCGCCAGGGCATCATATGTTGTGGATGCAGAGATACGCCCCTCGCTTATCAGGGCGGCGATCTTTTCATTGGGCACATCCTCGATATAACTTTCACCGCGCTGGATGTGATCCACTTTTTCGCTATCCGCGTCCACACCCGTTACTGAAAAGCCGGCTTCGGCAAGCACGACCATCAGCGGAAGGCCAACATACCCCAAACCAATAACGCCCAAATGCGCCTGACGGCTTTCTAATCTTTCCACTAATTCCTGCGCGGCAACCGGCAGGTTGATCTTATGATTCAACATACGCTTCATGAACTCCCGTAATGGGTTTTAGAATAGGTTGAGTTGTTCCGCATCGATGGATGGGGCATCATCAGACGGTAGAACACTCTCACCTTTTGCGATCATATCAGGCAAGCGGGAAAAATCATCCTTGACGACCTGCCGCAGAGAGGGTTGATGCAAAGCGGCAGCCGGATGATACATCGGAACGATGAGCCTTTGATTGACAACACGCGCCTGACCGTGAATCGCACTGATGCGTTCCCCGGAGAAATAACGTGCCATTGAAAATCGCCCCAGGGTAACGATCACCTTGGGATTGATCGCTTGGATTTGTCGCTCCAGGTATTTCGCACACGCGTCGATCTCATCCTTTTGAGGATCTCGATTTCCGGGCGGTCTGCATTTAACCACATTTCCGATGAAGACATCCTCACGTTGTAAACCGATGCTGGCAAGTAATTCCTCCAGAAAACGGCCGGCAGCACCGACAAACGGCCGCCCTTGTTCGTTCTCATGAAAACCTGGACCCTCGCCGATGAACATCAAATCCGCATCCGCAGGACCTTCACCAGGAACTGCAATCTTGCGAGAGTGATGCAATCTACATTCGACGCAAGTTGCCACCTCAGCAGCAACTTGTTTTAGTTCCTCCTCCGAACTCACCTGACAGAACCTCCTGACGTGTCTCGTACCGGTCTCAAAGGATCCAGCTTCATGATCCAGGCATCTTCACGGTTATCCTGATAGTAATTCTTCCTGCATCCAGCGACTTCAAATCCGAATTTGGTATATAAATCGAGGGCTGCCTGGTTGGAAGTGCGTACCTCCAGGGTCGCGATGACGCCACCCCGGCTGTCAGCTAAATGAAGCGCTCCTTCCAGCAACGCTTCACCAATACCCCGGCGTCGAAAATCCGGATGGACGGCCAGCGTACTGATGTGCATCTCATCGACAACAAACCAGAAACCAATATACCCAACAAGTTGGATTCGATCCAGATCATGGTAATCAGCCACTATCAATTGCGCGGAGGAATTATGTTCCAGTTCATAACGATAAGACCGCTCCGACCATGGAAGAGGAAACGATAAACGATCGATATTCATCACTTCAGGAATATCATCCAAGGTCATCACTCGAACAGCGATTTCGGTCTTTACCTCGATCATCGTGTACTGCTATCTCCGGAGTCGATATATTCGGGTCGGATTTCCGCTGTATCCGTCAGCTTCCCTTTGCGGATTCGCTCCCAGGCCAATTCCGCAAGTATTCCAGGGCGGCGCACACAATCCGCGGGAGAGGCCAATCGTACGGTTGATATTTCGTTCAATTTCTTGCGGGCTTCGTCGCTGATCTCTCCGCAGATATAGCTCTTCTTCTCGAGCTGGGCGATCACATCGTCCCAGGAATAATTGCCAGCTTCTCCTC
>Ga0272441_10016041_pt1 | contig 10412 bp, 7 predicted proteins | sample SSMProp6N_FD_193582 | JGI IMG/M metagenome (GOLD analysis project Ga0272441, IMG submission 193582) | Marine sediment archaeal communities from Little Sippewissett salt marsh, Falmouth, MA, United States - SSM-Prop-6N | ecosystem: Environmental > Aquatic > Marine > Wetlands > Sediment ... | reverse complement strand
ATTCCACCCTTCTGGAATCTTCTCGAAGTAGAGTGAAAAAGAGCGATTGGTCAGAGGGGGGATGACCGGGGTATAAGGTCCGGGGCGTATTGGAGTCTTTGAAGTCTCCCAAACGAGCTCATCATAGTTGAAGAAACTGAGCTTAATCTCAACAACATCCAGCGTCTTTTCACCACCATTTTCGATGAGCCCTGCAAACTTAACGATACGTTTTCCAGCGAAATTCAGCCCCATTTCAATCTTGGGGTCTCTGAGCACGACATACTTCTTGTACCAGTCGAAGTCGGGATTGCCCTCATAGAGGACCCCAGAAAGTTCTTCGAGATCGACCTTATCGAATTGGGTGAGATAGATGGCTCCGACAACAAGGAGCGCAAAGATGATGAGTGCCAGTGGGAGGATTTTCCAGATGAGGCTTTTTTGCTTCTGTTGCGGCTGTTCGAACATTGAAGACTTCTCAGGGCAGAATACTACTGGCCATAACTTTGGTCTAACCGTTCAGGGGGCATCTGAAATACTAAAATGAGTCCTTCGATTCAACGCATAAGCCTCCTCCGTTGTTCCAGTTTCGAAAGGCCTCTCTTCTCCCAGCGAGATCGTAGTGATGCGTGACAAATCGATACCTTTAGCAACGAGATACTCTTTGACTACCTGAGCCCGCATATCACCCAGAGCGAGGTTGTATTCTTCACTTCCCCGCTCGTCTGCATGTCCCTCGAGCACAAACGACAAGCGATTGTTCTCCAATCTAGAAAGCCATCGGATGTTCTCGTCCAGTGTTGACTGGGCCTCCTGACTCAATTCAGCCGAGTCAAACACGAAGAAAACCGGTCTTACAGATTTTGAGAATTGCTCGGCCAGACTTAACCCAGTCATATCCTCTACTGAAATTTCCGTGCTTCGATCACCTACAACTTCAACCCGGATTGACTTTGTCGTGCGCCCTCCGGGCCCCTCCGCAGTGACGCCGTACGTGGTGGTCTCGTCAGGAAAGAACTTGATCCGTCCGGTAAGATCTACGGTGCCGATATTGGGTTCAATGCGAACTTCGTTTGCATTGCGTGTTTCCCATGTCAGAAGAGCCGATTCGCCAGGAGCTATCCGTTGCGGCTCAATTCTCAGCTCCAAATGGGGCTTCTGCATCGTTCCTGCGTCCGGTGGAGTGTCGGTGGGCTCAGATGTAATGGGTGGAGGAGCGCTCGGAGGGGGAAGAGACGGTCCTCTCTTGCTGCACTGAGTCATGGCGAAGGCAGCGACCGCAAGAATCAGCCAGGACAACTTAACCGGGGAAAGAAGGGCTCGAAGATAGTTCGATCGCAGGGGATTTCTCCTTGTTAGTGGGCTGTACCCCATAACTCAACTCGACTCTCTACACCGAGCCAACTATTACAGTGGTGTAGTTTACCGTATCCAAATATTGGCGAGCAACTCGGTCAGCTTCAGAACGCGTCACTGCCCGCACCGTTTCCTTGTAACGGCTTGGATAGTCATCCTCGAGCTGGAAAAGCTCGCCTGCCAGAAGATAACGTGCAATGCTGGCATTTCCCTGAAACTCAAAGGCGAAGTTTCCAATGAGGAAGTCTTTGGCAATGTCCAGTTCTTGCTCCGTGACTCCGTTTTCGACTAGATTAGTGATTTCTGCGAGGAGTCCCTCCTGTGCCTTCTCACGATTCTCAGGAGAGGTGCAGACATAAGCTGCGAATACACCAGGATAAAGACCGCTCGAACTTGTCAAGTCAGAATAGGCTGAGTAAGCGAGGCCTTGGTTATCTCGCAGCTGTTTGGGAATACGACTGGTGAGTCCCGGACCTCCTCCCAAGATGGTATCGACGACCTGGAGCACATAGAAGTCACGATTAGTTCTTTCGATTCCTAAATGCCCGAGGAAGATGGTTGACTGCTCTTTAGGCATGGGGTGAGATTCGAAAAATGGTTCGGTCTGCCGTTTAATCCTTGGCAGTTCCTCCAGCCGTAGCTGTGGGTTGGCCCAGTATGAGAACGAATCATTGACAAGATCTACTGTGCTTTTGAGTTCAACATCTCCCACGATGATGAGAACCGTGTTCTGCGGACCATATTTCTGGCGATGAAATTGTCGAAGATCGTCCGTGGATATTTGCTCCAGGCTCTCTGAGCTTCCCAAAACCGGTTCCGCAAGAGGGGAACCCTTGTAGATAATACGATTCAGGGTTTGGCTGCCAAACGCTTCCGGATCATCCTTCATCGATTCAATATGATTCAGAACCTTGTGACGCTCCAATTCGAATCGCTCTTGAGGAAAGGTAGGTCGGGTGACCATTTCTCCCAGAAGACGAATTCCGAGACCGATCTCTGATGAACTCAGCTGAAGACAGATTCCGGTTATCTCTTTTTCGCTAAAGGTGCTCAGTTCACCTCCAACGTTTTCTATGAGTTGTGATAACTCCTGGGAACTGTAGGTCTGCGTTCCTTCGTCCAGCAGCCTGGAAGTCAGTGAGGCGAGTCCTGGCAGGCTGACTGGATTCTGATCCTTTCCTGCTCGAACGAAAGCGTTGACTGAAACAATGGGCAGGTTCTTATTTTCGTAATGGAGAATAAGTAGTCCATTATCCAGTCTATGGCGTGTCGCAACCAATTCCATGGCTAAAAAGAAGAAACCCCTCAAGACTCCGGCAACATCTTACCCACGATTGCGCGATTCGGATCGAGGCAGCTTTTTGCAGCTGCCGTGATCTCTTCCGGTGCAACGGCCTCGATTCTTTCGCAGTAGTCAGTGAGGACATCCAATCGATTCAGCGTTTCATAGAGTCCAATACTGAAAGCCAGGTCCGAAGTGGTCTCAAGATCGTTAAGGTAATGCGCTGCGCACTTCTTCTTGGCGCGTTCAAGCTCTTCAGGCGTGGGTGTTTCCCGAGTCAACTTATCCAGTTCCTCAAATAGGGCGGTTTCCACTGCCTGAACACTTGAAGAAGCGTTGACTTCAACTCTTATCAAAAGAAGGAAAGGGTCATTGGTTTCACAGATCTCAGAAGTAACCATCGATGCCAGCCGATCCTTTTCTATGAGTCGATGGAATAGTCTGGAGAGTTTTCCCTCTGTGAGAATCTTGTCTAGCAGATGAAAGGCAAAGAGCTGTGGGTCGTGAACCGACGGCGCCGGAAGTCCCACAATAAGTCGAGGAATCGTTGTGGGATGCTCTACAGCCAGAGAGGTCTTTTCGGAAGGCCCCTCTTCCTGAGCTACGGAGTAACTGGGGACTTCTGCGGTGGGAAGCGGTCCAAAAAGCTCATGGATCTTCTCGATGGCCCCTTGTGTCTCGAAGTCGCCTACGATCACAAGGGTTGCGTTACTCGGCAAGTAATAGTGCTCATAGTGACGTCGAACTGCTGAAACGATAAGGCCTGCAACATCTCCGCTCAGGCCGATAACCGGGAGGCCATAGGGGTGCGATTTGAATGCTGATCGAGCTACCTTTTGCCGAAGGATCTCCCAGGGCTGGTCGAGTTCCATCCTCAGTTCTTCGAGGATGACTTGTTTTTCCAGTTCGAACTCCTGCTCGTCGAAATTGTTGTTGACCATGCGGTCGGCTTCTATCTCGAGTGAGGGCAACCAGCGATCGGAGGCGAAGCTGAAGTAATAAGCCGTATAATCAAAAGAGGTAAAGGCATTGTTGAATCCGCCCTGCCTGGTGGTAATGTAGTCGATTTCACCTTTGCGGAATCGTTTAGTACCCTTGAACATCATATGTTCAATGAGATGAGCTGCTCCGGTAATGCCAGGTTGTTCATGACGGGACCCAAGCCGATACCAGATCATGGTGGTCACGATAGGAAAGGTATGGTTCTCTCGGGTAAGAATGGTCAAGCCATTCTCAAGTCGATGTCGTCGAATATCGGTTAAACTGAAACTCAAAGGATGATCGCTTCCATGAGTCAAAACGCAAAAGGATCAAAAGTCGGGTTTCTCAATCTACTAATCTTTCTGATTATAGCCCCTAGTGTACTTTCTGCCGAATCCATCGAACTGCCAGAGTTCGAGAAGAAGACACTCCTGAATGGAATGGAGTTTATATTCTTGGAGAGCTCTGGTGGGGATGTCCCCTTCTTGCTAATGATCAAGAACGGCGCTGCCTTTGATCCGGTTGAAAAATGGGGCGTCACCCAGATGATGGCAAGGATGTTGCTGGCCGGGTTAGAAGAGAAGCAAAAGCAGCGACAAGTGGAGGTATCGGAGATCCAGATCAAGGTCAAAGTGGACTGGGATGCCGTCTATTTCTACGGAATTTCCCAACCGGAAAGACTGGAGCTGGCCCTGAGCATATTGTCCGATCTTGTGGTTCGTCCAAACCTGGACGAGTACACTTTCACGGAAACGCGGAACGTATTGCTTGAGGAGGCCCGTCAAAGAGCTGAGAACGTTGAAATATGGACCCAAGACCTTTTCCAGTCAATCGTGCTGGAAGGGAGTCCGTACGCTCACCCGGTTCAGGGAACTGTGGAGACTTTAGTTAATTTGAAGTTGCAGGACGTGAAGGTTCAATTCCGCAGACTGGTAATGCCAAACCAGGCACGATTGGCTCTCTATTACAGCGAAGATAGAGATGGGCTGTTTCAACGCTTGAGCCGCCGCTGGGGATCGTGGGTCAAGGGACAGCCGGCGCCTTTTACTTTTCGACAGGCTTCCGATCGGGAACAGACTTCGGTGATCTTGCTGGACTCCCCGGCCGAGGGGAATGGGATTCTGCGTTGGGGTACGATTTCTGTTAACAAGGCGTCACGCGATTTTCATGCCCTGAAGGTACTGGAACAGTATCTGACCCTTTCGCTACCGGAATGGGCGGAAGAGATTTCATCCAGCAACCAGATTCGTGGTTCAGCGAAACTGGTTGCCAAGAAGATGCCTGGCTATTTTCAAGTCAGCCTGAGAAGCCGAGAAGATGAAATAGTTCCCTACTATGTGAGACTGGAAGAGACGATTGAGCGGATTAAGAGTGGGGTAATTGAAGAGGGAAAGTTTGCAGAGGCTAAGACCCTTGTTTTGAGGGAGTTCAAGGATTCGCTCCAGGAACCGTACAGACAACTGTACGAGTTGCTTGGGGCCGATCTCTGCGAGCTGGGGCTGAATTACATTCCAACTTTTGGCCTGAGATTGAAAAGAGTCAGTCCTTCGGTTCTTCAGAATGTTGTCAAAGCGAACTTCAAAACAGGAGGATCAGTAGTTGTTGTTGCTGGATCCGCCGGGCAGCTGGAGCCCGCCTTGAGAGAATTTGGCCCCGTCGAAGTCTTGAAATAAACGATTGTCGCAGCTATAATTACAGCGAGAATCGTCTACTCTGTAAGTGGGTGAAGGCCCACTTTTTTATTTTGTGGAGAAAATGGTTAACGTTGCCGCTCGAGCCGAGAGCTTGGTAAGGAAGTCGGTCGAGGCCGAGGGCTTTGAATTGGTGCATATTGAATATCGGCCACAAGGAGGTAGATTTGTTCTAAGAGTCTTTATCGACAAAACCGACGGAGTGAACATTTCAGATTGTGCTGAAATGAGTCGGCGTTTAAGTGTTTTGCTCGATGTGGAAGATCCGATTCCTGGAGAATATCTGCTTGAAGTATCCTCTCCGGGGGTGGAGCGCCCATTGTTCAGAGAAGATCATTACAGGAGATTTATTGGGAAAGAGGTGCGATTGTCTACGATCGAGAAGCTGGAGGCTCGAAAAAACTTTGTTGGATACATACGAGATTTTGCTGATCATGTTTTGACGCTGGAGTGTGAAGGCCGAACTTATCTAATTCCCTTCCAGAAAATCAGAAAAGCAAAACTTGTGTACCGCTTTTGAAATCATGTTGAGTCCGAGAACTCAGCATTCAGGTAGTCTGAGCACTACTTTGGAGTCCTATGATTAACACGCTTAGCCAAACGATTGAGCTACTAAGCAAAGAAAAGGGTATAGACCCAGAGATCGTCCATCGTGCGTTGGAGGATGCCATGGTGGCTGCGGCTCGGAAGTACTTCAAAACCGAAGAAGACCTGCAGGCAAGTTTTGATCCTGAGACTGGAACGATTGACGTTTTTGCTGTGCAGGAGATTGTGGAGGAAGTAGAAGATCCGAATACGCAGATGTCATTGGAGGAAGCGCTAAAGATTGATGAGACTTTCGAGGTTGGTGATTTCATTGAGATTCCGAAGCCGACCCTGGAGCTAGGTAGGATCGCTGCGCAGACCGCGAAGCAGGTGATTGTACAGAAGGTACGAGAAGCCGAAAGGGAAATTATTTTCCAGGAATTCTCGGACCAGATCGGTAATGTTGTCAATGGAATTGTCCGCCGCTTTGAAGGAAGGGATGTAATCCTGGATATTGGCCGTACGGAGGCGATTCTTCCCTTTTCTGAGCAGTGTCGAAACGAAGAATACACAATGGGAGACCGCCTGCGGTCAGTGATCATCAAGGTACACGGATTGTCGAAAGGTCCTCAGATCGTGGTCTCCCGTGCCGATCCGAGCTTGCTGATTCGTCTATTCGAAGGCGAAATTCCAGAGGTATATGACGGTACGGTAATCATAAAGAATGCGGTGCGAGAAGGAGGGGAAAGAGCGAAGGTTGCGGTGGCCAGTCAAGACGATACGGTGGATCCAGTAGGTGCTTGCGTAGGGATGAAAGGCAGCCGAATCAACGCGGTAATACGTGAACTTAAGGGCGAGAAAATTGATATAATTGCCTACTCAGACGACATCGTCGATTATACGGTCAACGCTCTTAATCCCGCAAAGATCTCGAAAGTGCTTATTGCTGATCCTGCCCACAAGGTACTGGAAGTGATCGTTCCCGAAGACCAATTGTCGTTGGCGATTGGACGCAAAGGGCAGAATGTTCGGCTGGCATCCAGGCTTTTGGGCTGGGAGATTGACGTCAAGAGCCAGGGTGAGAAGAAACAGGAAGTATTGGATCGAATCGATCAACTAGAGGATTCATCGAAGCGAAGCCCGTTAGCTGCTCTGAAGGGCGTGGGTGACGCATTGAGAGAGAAGTTGGAAACGGCGGGAATTGAGTCCATTGAAGATTTGGCCGAACTTTCCATCGATAAGTTAATGGAAGTCCCTGGGGTGGGAGAGAAGACGGCCGAGAAACTGGCTACTGGAGCTGCTGAGTATCTGAACGAGCCGAGTGAAAGTGATACAGAAGCTCAGGAAGGTGCGTCTGAGAACACCGAGGAAGGCGATAAAGCCTAACGCGACAAGCGAAGAAGTGGGAAGATGGAAAACGTGACTGTTAGAGACCTGGCATCAGAATTCGAGCTCAAAAACTCGTTAGTGATATCCGAGCTCAAGAAGATTGGGGTCTGGGTGCCTTCCCCCGAAACGCCCGTCGACACCGATATAGCCAATCGAATCAGAAAACGACTCCAGCTGATGGTTGATGCTGATCAGGAAGATAGGGAAAAGAAGGCTGAGAAGTCAAAGAAGGCCGCCTCTGTCAGTCGCGTGAAACGCTCAATTCGTGAACTTGGTAAACCTCGAAAGAAGGGTGCAAGAAGGAAACCAGTTGAAGAGGATGAATCGGAACTACAGCCTCCGAGTCCTCTATCGGGTTCCATGAAGCCGAGAAAGGGCCGTAAAGCCGCTTATCGTCGCGTGGAAACTGTCGAAGAGGAAGAGCTGCCGAAAAAGATCGAAGTTACTATCGATGACGAGCCACTCATTGAAAAAGTGGAAGCAAAAGCTCCTCTCGAGGTCGCGAAGCAGGTCGAGCCAGTGGAGGACCTGGCAGTTGAGGAGGTCGTTGAAGAGACTGGACCGGTAGTTGAAGTCTCTGAAGTTGCCGAAGAACCGGAAGAGGTAGTAGCCGAGGTCGAAGAGATAACTAAAATTGAGGTGGCTGAAACCGATGTGGCGCCAGTTGAAGTCGAAACACCGCCGGTTGCGCCCAAAATTGATGAAGTTGTAGCTGAACCCGAAGTGGTGCCTGAGACAGTTGAGATATCCGGGCCTGAACCGGTTGCTCCCGAGAAACCTGAGCCGGCAGTCGTGGCAGAAGTCCAACCGATTCAGGTGAAGCGGAAGAAGAAGCGTGAGAAGATCCGGAAGATGCCCAGGGCTGCAGACGTTGCAGCTGAGACAGGTCCTCGGGAAATCGTATTTGCGGAGAAAGTAACGGTCAAGGCATTTGCAGAACTGATCGAGGCCAGAAGCAACGAGGTCATCAGAGCACTGATGAAACTCGGAATGATGGTCAATATGAACCAGGTTCTGGATGAGGAGACGATTACAAAAGTTTGTGAGCAGTTCGAGATAATTCCGAATTTCGTTACCTTCGAGGAAGCTGCTGCGCGTCAAGAAGGCGGTGTAGACCGTCCGGAAGATCTAGTTAAACGTGCCCCAGTGGTCACGGTCATGGGACATGTTGATCATGGTAAGACCACGCTACTCGACCATATCCGTCATACCAGGGTTGCTGAGGGTGAGGCAGGAGGAATCACTCAGCATATCGGGGCCTATCGGGTAAAGGTCAAGGATCAACACATCGTATTCATTGACACGCCCGGTCATGCCGCTTTTACCAGAATGCGAGCTCGAGGGGCACAGGCAACAGATGTCGTAGTGCTTGTGGTAGCGGCCGACGATGGTGTTATGCCTCAAACCGTGGAGGCGATTGACCACGCCAAGGCTGCGGGGGTCCCGATTCTGGTGGCGATCAATAAGATTGATAAGCCGGGTGGAAATCCGGATCGCGTGAAACAAGAGCTGAATGGGTATGGGCTCATTCCTGAGGATTGGGGTGGTGATACCGTAATGGTTGAGGTCTCAGCAGTTGAAGGGACCAATATCGATCTCCTCTTGGAGATGATTCTATTGGTAACCGATCTTCAGGAGCTGAAAGCGAATCCCGATAGAGGCGCTACAGGTGTCGTGCTTGAAGCCAGCATGGAGAAGGGTAGAGGAGTCGTCGCAACCCTGCTAGTGCAAAACGGAGGACTTCACGTGGGCGATAATTTCATCGCGGGATCCAGCTGGGGGCGAATTCGCGCAATGTTCGATGATACAGGCAAATCAGTGCGTGAGACGGGCCCGAGTACGCCCATAGAGATTCTTGGACTGCAGGGGATACCGCTTGCTGGTGATGTTTTCCAGGTTGTCGATGATCAGACCAAAGCCAGAGAAATGGTCGAATTCCGCCAGGAAAGGCAGCGTGAACAGGAGCTTACCAAGACTGCTAAGGTGAGTCTCGATGAGCTCTACGCGAAGATGTCAGCAGGGGAGGTCAAAGAGCTTCCAATTGTTGTTAAGGCAGATACCCAGGGATCGGTTGAAGTCCTCGAGGATGCGCTGAATAAGTTGAGTGGTGAGAAAGTCAAAATAGACGTCATTCGAAAAGGCGTTGGAGCCGTCACTGAGTACGATGTCTTGCTTGCCTCTGCCTCGAATGCGATTGTGGTTGGCTTCAATGTTCGACCAGAGACGAGTGCCCGCACAGTTGCTGAAAATGAAGGTGTCGAAATCCGACTCTATCGTGTCATCTATGATCTTGCTGAGGATATTGAACAGGCAATGGTTGGTCTGCTCGAGCCGGATCTTCGAGAGAAGTATCTGGGACGCGCAGAGGTCCGGGAAACGTTCAGGGTGCCTAAGGTTGGGGTCATCGCCGGGAGTTATGTTCAGGACGGCCTCATTAGCCGCAATGCGGAAGCTAGACTTCTGAGAGATAACGTAGTGGTTTATGAGGGCAAGCTGGCTTCTCTGAGGCGGTTTAAGGACGATGTCAACGAAGTAAGATCAGGCTATGAATGTGGCATTTCGATTGCTGATTTCAATGATGTCAAGATCGGTGACGTGATTGAGGCGTTCGTTAAGGAAGAAGTCGCTCCCCAGCTGAACTAGCAAAGGTTTGACCTGCCGATTTGTCGGCCTGGTATCCTAGGATTGCCTGGTAGAAGGCCCTCAGGAATAAAGATTTGGCGATACTTTTCTGCTCATTGGAACTCTATCTTCCCCACTGTCATTCTCTCAAAGAGAAGCGGAGAATCTTAAAAGGTACGGCCGATCGCCTTCGTTCACGTTTCAAGGTATCTGTCGCCGAATTGGAGCATCAGGACCTCTGGCAGCGAGGACGATTAGGTGCGGTGGCTATCGCATCCAGTTCAGTCGTTCTCGAGCAACTGGGGGAGAGACTGATAAGGGAAAGTGAGAAGATTCTCGGCGGAGATCTCATAAACAGCAATATCGAGATTATTGAACACGAATGAGTGTCCTGAAAGAAATCACAGCACTAGTTGAGGAAAACGACCGGTTCCTAATTACAGCTCATCAGCGTCCAGACGGCGATTCCATTGGCTCGCAGCTTGCGCTTGCAGAAGGACTCCGCAGTCTCGGCAAGCAGGTGGAAATCGTGAATGCCGACCCTTATCCCAGAAACTTTCGGTTTCTGCCGGGAGTGGAGAAGATTC
>Ga0272441_10016040_pt1 | contig 10413 bp, 6 predicted proteins | sample SSMProp6N_FD_193582 | JGI IMG/M metagenome (GOLD analysis project Ga0272441, IMG submission 193582) | Marine sediment archaeal communities from Little Sippewissett salt marsh, Falmouth, MA, United States - SSM-Prop-6N | ecosystem: Environmental > Aquatic > Marine > Wetlands > Sediment ... | reverse complement strand
CCTAAGCATGTTTTTGTTATCATTACGGCAAATGAACCGATTTAGTATTCTCATTAGTATACCTCATGAAAGTATTCAGCAAACCGTAAAAGATCGACGCGATGTAGATGTTAGTAACCTGCGGACTATTACTTTCCTCAAGGCTACTAATCGATTTACCTTCGGCATCCGAGGCATCTTTTTTAGTGCTGCCGTTATGTTGTGGTTTATTAGTCCTATAGCCTTTATGATTGCTACTATCATTATAACCCTCCTGTTGATTGCCTATCGTGATATTCGTGCCCCCTATCCAGAGCAACCACCCGTGTAATAACTCTTTTTTTACATCATTCATATGCTGGACCCTAAGTAAATAAGAAATTTATCTGTTCAAAATTTTGAATTTATTTTTACCAGTAAAAATTATCAGGAGAAAATATCGCTGAGGGAGGGATTCGAACCTGCAGTTACTGGTAAAAAATTAGATTCAACAGGGAAAAAATAAGAAAAGAAAAAGGAAGAGAAGTTGATCGGAAGTTTATTCTAAAAGCACGAGGATGTGTCTCAGTAGGGGAAACAGGTGTGCAGGGTATTGTAATAGATTATTAAGGTAATTTATGAGTGGATTGGTGATGAATTTATTTACTGGTGTAGAAAGAGATACAGAAAGGGTTTCATAATCACTCCCATCATCACTATTCACCACCAGGATCTGTCCTGAAAATGAGGACTCCTCAACATTAGGGGCATCCACAGACACCTGAACTGTTACGGGGCCATCACCTGGAGTCAAACCAGTACCACTCTCTGGCGTGAATGCCCAGTCACCCCAACTAGGATAAGATTCAACCCTCCACTTTAAACCCGAACCTGCATCACCAATATTCCTCACCGTAAAACTCCCCTTAACATTACCACCTGGCTCAACACTAGTCCACAAAAGACTCCCCGAACAATCCAAATCCGCACTACTACTACCCACCATAATGGACTTGGTCTCCTGATCACTGGCACCATTATCATCAGTAACCTCCAAAGTTACCAGATAACTACCAGGAGTACTCCAAGAATAACTCACCGTTTTCCCATTACCCATATCAACAGGCACACCACCATCAACCGTATAAAACCAAGAATACTCAACAATGTGCCCATCAGGATCAGAACTACACGACCCATCAAAAGTTACCATTTCATTAATATTAGGAGTAAAATCAGAGCAACTATAACAAGCAACAGGTGAAGCATTAGAACCCACAAAAAACCAGCCAGAAGTATCAGACGCCACCACCGTTCCTGCTTCACCACAATGCCTCATATCAACTCTAATCATATACGATCCATCAGGAACACTCGCTGTCGCTACCCAAGTGTATGACACCGATCCTTCATTACTAGATACTGTAGTGCTACCAAACAGTACCCAATATCCATATTCTGTTTTATAGTAAATATCAAAACAGGGATAACAATCAAAAGGATAACTAAAGGTCCATATGATTACTACGTTATCCTCATAGGTTTCTCCTTCATGGGGAGAAAGAATATGTACCCATGAGGGGTGGGTTCCTTCTAAACCTGTAATCATGCCAGTTCCAAAAAATAATCCTATAGCTGCTAAAATTATTCCTTTTTTGGCTAAACCATCTTTCATATATTTATTCCTCCTTCTATATCCTAAATTGTTTGAGTATTTAAGTAACTATCGGCTAAAAAGATAATTGGAATAACCTGGGCATAGGATACAGAAATATTGAAAAAAAGAGGAAAAGGTTATTAAAGGGGTTATCCTAAAAACAACAATATCTGCCGAAGTACGGGAAATAGATGCGGATGATTTTTTAGGAAATGTAAAAATGGATTGGTAGTGATTTTATTTTGTGGCGTGGAAAGAAAAACAGAAATGGTTTCATAATCACTTCCATCATCACTATTCACCACCAGGACCTGTCCTGAGAATGAAGCCTCTTCAACATTGGGTGCATCTACAGACACCTGAACTGTTACGGGGCCATCACCTGGAGTCAAACCAGTACCACTATCGGGTGAAAAATACCAGTTATTGCCCCAACTGGGATAGGATTCGACCTTCCAGTCTAAACCCGAGCATGCATCACCAATATTTCTCACTGTAAAACTTCCACTGACACGGTCACTCGGTTCAACACTACTCCAAACAAGACTCCCCGAACAATCCAAATCCGCATCACCACCATTTATCATAATAGCCTTGGTCTCCTGATCGCTCGCACCATTATTATCCGTAACCTCCAAGCTCACCATGTAACTGCCAGGAGTGCTCCACGAATAACTCACTATTTTCCCAGAATCCATATCAACAGGCACACCACCATCAACCGTGTAAGACCACGAATAATGGACAATATGTCCATCAGGATCAGAACTACACGACCCATCAAAACTCACCATTTGACCAAGATCAGGAGTAAAATCAGAACAACTATAACACGCAACGGGTGGATCATCAATATTTTTAACTATCACCTGAACGGAATCACTTGGGCCAGGGATTTCAGTTCCATCATTTAAATCAACCATAATTGCTTGAACTCTAATAGTACAGGAACCATCAGTTAGACTTCTTGAGTTCCAAGAAAAACTACTATGCGGATAAAGTAGATTTGTAGCAACGCATTGATTTCTACAATATATTTTATAATATACAGAATATATATCTGCGTAAAAGGTGTTATCAATCCAGCTAATATAAATAATACCTGAAACCACCTGACCACTATATGGAGAAGTTATTGTTAAATCGCCTATATGTAAAGGACTTATGTTATTCCCTTCGCTTACCCCCAAAATTGATGCAAAACCAGTTCCCAAAAAAAATCCGATAACCAAAAAAATAAGGGCTTTTCCTACTAAACTCTTTTCCATATATTCATTCCTCCTTCTCATTTTTATAATGGACTGTTTATTTATAAAGACTGCTCAGCAAGCAATTATTCATAAGAACCATTTTTTGGATGTTAGGGTATTGGGCACAAGATCATTGCAATACTCTTGGCAGCTAAATTAAAAAATGTATGTTGAGGAAATAATTTGAATTTATTTTTACCGGTAAAAATTATATGCAGAAATAATCGCTGAGGGAGGGATTCGAAACCCTATTTACTGGTAAAAATTTGGATTTTACAGAGGAGGTGTGAAAAAAGAAAAAGAGAGAGTATAGGGACTTTTTTTATCCTTCTCCATGCCAAACACTTGATTTATAGGTATAGATGAAGAGTCCCTTGCCCCGTTCTATAGTGAAGTTGTCATGGGGGGTGCCTGCAACATGAGTAAGAAATGTCTGGCTGGTGGAATTGAACATGATGACTACAGTGGTTCCATTGATTGTTTGACCTAGTGATTCCGCTGTTGTTGAAGTTTTATTATACCATCCAATAAGATTCCAATCCTTATGAATCGAAATATTAACACTTTTTATAGGCAAATCCCTCATGGAAAAGAGGCTATCATGATTACAATAAATAAAATATCCCATTCCGTCCTCAATAGGAAAGTTATCATGGGGGGTCCCTACCACATGGGTAAGGAAAGATTGAGTACTTGCATTATACATGATAACCACAGTACAATCACTAATATTCTCCCCAGCGGTTTCCGCGGTCCAATCATTCTCAAAAGGAAAAGTAAATAGATTCCATCCGTTATCTAATTCAAACCAGATGTTGAAGAATTCATATTCAATTGTTACTCGGTCATTTGATCGTGAGGACCAAATGGCTACCGGTTTTCCTTCAGGAAGGAAAGCGACTGTTGGATACCACGCTTCGGAATTAACAGGAACGTTTAATTGCTGTTCCGGACCCCAATATCCGTCATTATATGTCCTTAATATCGGGATGATATGACCACTAATATTCCTTTCCCATACTAAGAATATATTGCCATCGGTCCCAGCAGCAATACTGGGACAACATGCATTTCCACTCGAATCAATCATCTCAGGATCAGACCAATAATATCCATCTGCTGATACCCGATGGAATAAGTTGCCCCTCACATTATAAGCACTTCCCTGCTTAGTCCAGTATACTAAATGAATGTTCCCAATAAAATCAGTTATAATCTCTACGCCACTTGGATAGGTATTTTCAATAGTGGCAGGAGGTTCCCACATACCATCATAATGACGGTAACTAATATTGACATCAGCAAAAGGAAAGTCGATAATTGGATCGACATAGACAAGAACTATTTCATCATTTTCTAAAACAACTACATCAAAGAGATAACGCAGAAAATCACGCGTATCCCAATCTTGTATGTCCCACCAATATGCTGTATTGGGAACAATATTTTGAGCGGGCTCCCAAGAGTTTCCAGTCCACCGACTCCAGTAGATACCACTATCATATTCATCAAAACGATGTGAAAAGTCTAGCCAAAATACATGAATATCGCCACCACTTGTGATGATTATACGTCCCATATATACGCTTCTATTGCCTGTGGCAACACTAGTAATATTAGTAATTTTTTTGGTGATAGGGTTCAACACCCCATGGAATATTCCAAGGGTGTAATTGGGTTTTCCTTTCCAGAGCAAATGGATAGTTCCATCAGGTGCTTGCATCGCATCAAGCAATCGACTGTATTGCATAGATTGCACTAACGGTAAGTTGCTCAAAGGATAATCAAAAGATAAATTTGCCAAATGTATGTCAGTAGTGTAGGACATATCCATACGTTGTTGCTCAAAGAGTATCATACTATTTGGCTCCATTGGTATAATCCGCGGATTCCAAAAATCTGGGCGATTATCGGGAATTTCAGCCACCACGGATGGCCTGGTAAGAATAAGATCAGGGTCATAATACTGTAAGATCCAACCTGTTTCATCTACATAAAATTCGACCTTAATGTTGTGAGACCAGCCACTGCCGGTACAACATTGAAAATCAACATCTATAAAAATTTTTATGGTAGAACCATATGGCATACTAAACATTCCTGGATAAACCCAAGTATCTAATTGGGGCTCAATAAAAAGCCAGTCATCAAAACATAAAGGATTATCCCCCACTAATATCGCATTAATACTATGCGCAAATCCTGGCGCACGCACTCCTACATGATACATAGGTATATTAAATACTGTCTGTCCTCCATCAAAATAAGATTGGAAGATATCACCGCGGAAGAAAGTTGCATGAATAAAAGTTTGCAGGGCAAAATTCCAGCAAACAAACCAGTCTGTGTATGGATGTTCATCAGTCTTATCAATATCTATTACCTTCGATACCCAAGATTCACGAGCGGTTCTGGAAGTTAAATTGTTCCACCATGCTGGAAGAATGGTTCCTGTTAGGGCACTGTTTATCATCGATACATCTGTTGAATCAATATCCGTATCTCCATCAACATCAGCCATAATAATGGGTGGGTACAGGTCATTGACTATATTCTGTGCCAACGTAACATCAGCACTAGTTATATTACCATCCCCATTAACATCTCCGCTACCATAGTATTTCGTTGTATTTGAGGGCTGATGAAAAGGATTATTTCCAGCCCAAAGCCGTCCTCCATATGGGGGATCATCTTTACTTAAAAATATTTTGTCAATGTACTCTAAAGAACCACCTCCTTCAATACGGAGATTTCTTGTAGTAGGTCTGGCATTTACTGAGAACTCAAAAAATCCTTGAACACCACGAAGTGCTAAAGAAGTATTACCTGGAACTAAGCTAAACCCCTCAAAGATGCTTTCAGGGTCCTCGTCGTTGATAAATCGAACAATTAAATCTTCTCCTTCTCCGTCAATTACTGTTGATCGAATGCACATTGAGCTATCTGGATCTTGGCTTCTAACCGTAATTTTTTTTCCTTTAAAATCCAGATTTTTGTTTCCTAACCCTTTATAAAGTCCTTTATTCACCTGGACTATATCCCCATCTATTGCTTTATCAATACCTTCTTGTATAGTCTTTAAATGTGTATCATCATACCATCCAAAGGGGGCATCATCATCAACATAGATGATACCAGGATTAGATTGTATTTCATTTGATACCAGAATAACGGTACTAAAAACCAGGATGGTGGTTATAACTAAACTCGATAGCCTCCTTTTCCTCATGCTAAATCCTCCTTTTCCATATCCGATATTGATTAAGCAAGCTTAAATGTTAGGGTACAAAGTATCAAGGGTGAATTCAAGACAAAAAAATAGAGGGATAGTTTTTTTTATCCTGTCCAGTGCTGAAAAGCAATGAGTGTGTTTACATTATTTCGCTATCCTTGACAGATGAATCAATAAATATATCTTGAGGAAATACTTTGAATTTATTTTTACCGGTAAAAATTTTAAGGAGAAAAAATCGCTGAGGGGGGATTCGAACCCAAGTTTACTGGTAAAAAATAAGTTTGTACAGAGAAAATGGAAAAAAAATGAAGTGGGGTAATTCAAAAAATAGATATAATTTATTAGGCCTTATGTTTATGATTAATCTATCTTAGGAATGGGGGTTGAATGCGGGATCACCGTAAATAGTGTAATGTGTGTAATCTTCACACGCCCTGTAAAATTCGTTAGGATTTATTTTAACTAAAAACTCCCACCAGGGAAGATTACTATATTTTTCTGCAAAAATATTTTTTGAGTTTCTGCATGCCAATCCTATACTTACATCTTTTTTTACTAACTCATCAAACCAAGAACCTATTAGTTGATCATAGTAATAATGTGATTCTGCATGTATTATAGGATTTACTATGCTTCCTATGTTGGACATGGGTCCGCTGGGGCATCTTGTGTTTACAAAAACAGCATTACATCCTGCATGTATACTGGCCATAGCATTTGTACAACGCAGAGGTATACCGTCTGTTAGACCCCCTATACATGCACATACTGCCATTACCGAGGGCCCCATTTCCATGTCTATTACATTACATACTGCATATTGGCTTTGTTGTTTTTGGGGATAAAATATCTTCAAAAATATCTTGTAATATAGTTGTGTGAGGGCGATAGGAAAAAAATACTCATATCTATAATAACGGCCATGCCCTTCATTCCATATAAGATTAGATTTTTGCATGTTTTCCAGGAGGTTCTCAATATATCGTACTTTGTAAAAATTATTTGTTTTTACAAAAACTTCATATCCATTTTGTTTGAGCATTAACTTTGTGCTCATAAATGTCAATCTAGGACCAAGTACTAACCTTTCTTGTAATGCCAATCCATATATCATTGTTGATGACTGTTTCCAATCACAATTTTCTAATCCTTCAAATTTGTCAATTATGTATTTGTAAAAAAGTGTCCTGGCAATTAATGCACTCACGTCTTGTGCGTCCCAACCCATAAGTCGTCCTACTGCTAGCTCTAATCTTGTTGTAAGGTTATACCCATCTCCATCGATATCAGCTAGACGGTTATCACTAGGTTGATATGTTCCCTCATATGTATAGTGTTGACGTGGTGCTTCTGAAGGGTAATAGTACATGGGAATCATATTGTTATCAGCGATTATCCCAAGATATGGATTATCAGATTTATACTGTTCATACAGTCCTTTATCCTTGATTTGATGAAGAGTTCCATCTAAGACGCTATCTGTATATTTATTGTCTTCACATGCTGCTTGTGCGGCTGCATCATTTAATGTAACGTTATATCTTCTCTGGATATCTCCTATCTTTCCTGCAATATTTTCACTAAATTTTTTATCTGCAATAACTATCCCACAATGACTTGCTGCTAGATAGGGTGCTAATGTTGATAGATATGGTGCTTGTGGTCTTATGTTGGCATCTATTTTTTCAGCAGTAATAGTTAATTTCCATTTTTTATTGCAAGTGCCATATCCCCATAGTTTTACATAATACGTTCCAGAGTTGTTATTTACATCTATTTCATAATATGCTTCCCAGTCATCATATGCATTTGAGTCTGTATAAAATAGGCTACCATTGCCCATTTCTGGATTGTTATCAAAATCTTCCCCTTCTTGGTCAAAAAAAATGAGTTTAAATCCTTCACCATTTGGCGTTAGGTTTCCTGTTTGGAGGTGTGCACCTTCTTCTGGAGTGAACTTTAAGTTGAATTTAATTATCAGGTTTCCATTAGGTACATTGAATGAAAAAAGACTTTGTGGCTCAATAGGGTGTATTTGTCCAAAGGGTTTTGCATAATCTATTCCTTCACTATATGATAGTATGCTTTTATTTAGTATATGTATGGGTTGTGCATCTAGTGGGTTTGCAAGACTTATATACTTTATATTACCAATTTTTAATTTACAGATATCTAGGACATAAGACATAATAGTTTTTCTACCAGAAAGCCGGGTGGATAATATCTTATCTGGTTTTTCGATGTTGTCTCCAATCAGGATAACTTCTTTACATTCTAATTGTTCAATTAGATTTTGAGTTGGGGATCCAATAATCAATGGAACGTTAAGATAACTAGCTAATGGAGCTGCTATTAATCCATCTTCATAACCCTGGTCAGTGTTTTCGATAGCTAATATTACATCTGACTTTTTCCAAAAAATAGTGGCGATTTCTCTTGAGATTGTTTCTATATCACCAGGTGGCATCTCATATATCTCATTGTGGTTGTATGCTCTGAGAAAACGGGTCACGGATGTTGACATAGTTGTTTTATCTTTTATTAATAATGGTGCTAGGTGTTGTTCTTCATCATCATAATAACATGCTAAGGGTGTTGCAACGAGAGTGTAGAACCGGCTGGATGTGTCACGTGTTTCATTAGTTTCATAGTAGAGGTTTCCATACGGAGCCATTATTATTTTGTCAGTTATTTTTCTGGTTGGTTGAATTTTTATAAGGTGGCATATGCTATCTTCGTTTTGGATTTGTTGTATGTCATCTTGGAAAAAAGTAGTTGTTGAAAAAATTGTTGTTATTGGTAACAATATAATCAAAATAGAAAATAATTTATTTTTCATAATTGCACGTATACATATTTAATTGTTATATTAAGCCATTTTGTCTATTTCATACATATTATGTTCATATATAAAAAAATAAAAATTAAAACTATTCTATAATACATGTTGTATTTTTAATGCTGTAGGAGAATTCAAATTTCTTTTTACCGGTAAAAATTATATGGAGAAAATATCGCTGAGGGAGGGATTCGAACGCCTCAGACACACATTAATGGAGAGATCTTAACGCCTTTCTTTTTTAGAGGGAACACCGTATAATGGAAAAAAAATTTTTGAGTGGTTATTGTATGCTGCATCAAGAAAAACATCCTAAAAAAATAGGGGATTATGCTAAAATGGATAACCCGCTCAAGTAATGACAATCTGGGAATATGTGCTAGCTAAAAAATCTTTGCATTATAACAAAAGATAGCCTAAAACATTAATAAGGCAAAAAATCCAATACATGTTGCCATAAGTAAACCCCACACTTCAATTTTCCACTTCATAATTTTCCGTCCATCTAATGGGCCAAAGGGCAGAAGATTAAAAAATGCTAAGAAAGCATTGATATAGGCAATAAAAAAAGCAATTTCTGCAAGATTGCCGCTTACCAAAAGCCATAAGGACATAAAGACAAAAGAAATTGCAAGATTCATTGAGGGACCTGCAGCAGCCATCTTCCCGCTTTCTTCCCGTGTTGGTCTTCCAAATATTTGAACAGCGCCGGGTGCCGCAAATACAATCCCTAAGGTAATGCCAAGAAATAAGGCAAATAAAAGCCCCTGGGGATACATTCTGAATTCTGACCAATATCCATATCTTTGCCCCATATATTTATGGGCGATTTCATGACAAAAAAAAGCAGTTGCAATGGCAAGAAATGAAAGAGGTAAATTCCCAATCACAGCATCTCGATTGGATACTGGGGGATACGGAGCCAATGCAAAAGAAAAAGCCACTGTTAATACAATCATGGCAATTAGAATCTGAACAATCTCTCCCCGACTAAATCTCAATCTGGGTTCCATACCTGGAGTAGTATAGTCATTTAGTCCACCATAAGGAACATCATAAAATGAGTAATATGTTTTTTGAGGGTTCATATACAATCAAGGTGGGTAAAACTTGATTATTTATCAATTTTTTCAATGGAGAACTAAAATCCATACTAACTGGGTGAATTAGTAGACTAATCCTCTGCAGAAGACCCCTTGATTTGCTAAAAGATTGTCTAATATCCTTCCCTAATCAGTTATTATTTTTTTTTATTCTTTTTTTGATTGTGGATGATACTTTTGGATATATTTTTCATCGATCTTTTTGAGCTCTGCCAAAGTCAATGTCCCCAGCAGGTCCCATCCGAGATCAAGTGTTTCCTCAAAACTGCGATCCTCTTCATGTCCCTGGGTAACAAATCGTTTCTCAAAACCATCAGCAACCGCAAGATATTGTTTATCCCTCTCTGTTAATGCTTCCTCACCCACCACTG
>Ga0272441_10016039_pt1 | contig 10414 bp, 11 predicted proteins | sample SSMProp6N_FD_193582 | JGI IMG/M metagenome (GOLD analysis project Ga0272441, IMG submission 193582) | Marine sediment archaeal communities from Little Sippewissett salt marsh, Falmouth, MA, United States - SSM-Prop-6N | ecosystem: Environmental > Aquatic > Marine > Wetlands > Sediment ... | reverse complement strand
GACGCCGTTCCTCTTGATTGACACATGAAGCGTGTCGGCGTCCGCTTCGGTACCGGCGGAGATGCTGCCCAGCAGTGAGTTGTCGTGAATCTCAACAACACCCCGACCCGAGATCTCGACTGACCCGCTCGCCGAGCAACCACTCATTCTAAGTCCATCGGCCATCGACGATGAGATCACGCCAACACTTGTCAGCGAGCCCTCAATGGTGCAGCCGGAGACCTCAGAGCGAGCGCAGCCATCAACGTGGATCCCCGTCGCGGCATTCCCATCGAACTCGCAGTCGAAGATCCAGAGCGAGTCGCAGTCAGAGAAGTTGAGGCCGTTCGAGCCGTTCTGGTTGAAGGTCAGTCCGCACAGGGCCACCGGGAGCGTGGCGTCCGACCACTGTATCCCGTGGCTCGCGTTCTGCGAGAAGCCGCTGTTCTCTATGGTGATCTGCTCGCCGGCCACCTTGAGTCCCACATAGGCGTGGCTGACAGATGTGTGGGTCAACCGACACAACGTGTCGGTAGCGACGGGGAGCACGTGGATCCCACCCCAGTCACCTGGAGAGGGGTAGGCCGCGTTGGACCCGTAGCTCACTCCACCACCTTCTATGCCATTCGAGAGCAGCCCTCCCAAGACGATGAGGTCAGCCAGCCCGGCGACGCCCAAGGAGTCATCGTATGTGCTGGAGCCAGCCGTGAAGACCACGTTGGTTCCGGGTTCAACGGTGAGTACCACGCCGCACTGGACGACCACGTCGCCATCGACGAGGACCGAGCCCGACCACGTCGTGTTCGTGGCTATCGGACCGGAGACTCCCTGCGCATACAGGCACTGCGGAACGAGCAGGGGAATCGTCACAGCCAACACCACTATTGCCGGGAGACGGCCCGTCGGGACTCGAGCAAGCACCGTAGCTAGGGAACACACTGCGGACTCCTCTCCTCTGTACGTGGCCAGCCTGACATGGCGCCGCAGTAGGCCGTCCCCGGGATTGGACCCAGCCGAGTGCGACACAAGACGCCGACGGGTTCCCAGCCCGGGAATGCTGTTTGAAGATGGTCTATGGATAACACGAGACTAGCATAGCGGGCTACACTCGTCAAGTTCGCAGCTGGCTGGTTCTGAGGCCGTGGGGCACTCGAGTGAGAGCGACACCCGTCATGCTCCGCCTCCGCTGACTCCCTTCTCTTCTGCAGGAACAGGATATCGGAAGGGGCCGCATTGGCTGGCTGAGTTCAACTCCCAGTTCCGTCGGCCGTTCGTTCAGTCCAACACCCTTGCAGTTGCGGCAGCCTCCCACCAAGAAAAGAAGGCCGCCGGAGACGTCTCCAGCGACCTTCCTGCAACCTGGTACCCCCGGCAGGACTCGAACCTGCGGCACCCGGTTTAGGAAACCGGTGCTCTATCCACCTGAGCTACGGGGGCGGTGCCTGCGCGGATCTCGAAGGAGGGCCCGGCGAGCGCTCGCCGCCCGGCGCGTGGCCGCTCACTCCGAATCGTACTCTATCAGACTGGAGACCTCGTAGCCAGCCAGCTTCTCGCGGCCCTTGAGGAACGGGAGATCGATCACGAAGGCGATCGCGACGACGTCGCCGCCAAGCTCCTCGACGAGCTTCGCCGTCGCCGCGGCGGTTCCTCCCGTCGCGAGCAGGTCGTCGACGATGAGGACCCTGTCGCCCGTCGAGATCGCGTCTCGGTGCATCTCGACGGCGTCGGTGCCGTACTCGAGCTCGTACTCCGCGGTGACGACCTCGGCCGGGAGCTTGCCCGGCTTTCGCGCCGGGACGAAACCCACGCCGAGCTTCATCGCGACGCCCGTGCCGAAGATGAACCCCCTGGCCTCGATGCCGACGACGACGTCGACGCCCGCGTCGGCGTACTGCGCGGCGATCCGGTCGACGGCCTCCTCGAGGCCGGCCGGGCTCTTCACGAGCGTCGTGATGTCCTTGAAGCCGATGCCCGGCTTCGGGAAGTCCGGCACCTCGCGCACGAGCTTCCTGAGATCCATGCCTGCGTTCTCCTTCCGGCCTTCTCCGACTCGGCCGCCGTCAGGGCAGGTAGTCGAGCGGGTCGACGGGGACGCCCTTATAGCGCACCTCGAAGTGAAGGTGCGTGCCCGTCGCCCGGCCCGTCGACCCGACGTAGCCGATCGTCTGGCCCTGCGTCACGCGGTCCTCGAGATTCACGACCTCGCGGCTCAGATGCGCGTAGACGGTGATCAGCCTCTCCGCGTGGTCGATCATCACGACCGTGCCGTACCCGCTCATGCTCCCCGCGAAGACGACCTCGCCGTCCTGCGCGGCGAGCACGCGCTCCTCGCGGGCGCCGTCGATGTCGATCCCCTTGTGAAACTCCGTCGTTCCCAGGATCGGGTCTTCCCGGTTCCCGAACCCGCTTGTCACCGCTCCCCTGCCGCGGCCGGCGAGCGGCCAGGCGAGCTTCGCGTTCGTGGGCTCGCCGACGTCCTCGCGCGTCGTGCGGGTGATCGGGCTCGTCTCGCGCACCTTCGAGGCGCCCGGGACGTACAGCTTCTGGCCCGTCCGGATCGTGAAGTCGGCCAGGCCGTTCGCCTCCGTGATCTCGGAGATCGAGACGCCGTAGGTTCGCGAGATGCGCCAGAGCGTCTCTCCCTTCCGGACCGTGTGGTAGACGCCGCCGGAGCGGGAACTCGTGACAGCGCGGCTTCGGCGCGCGTGGTGCTCGAGCGGCGTGCAGCCTCCGAGCCAGGCGGCGCCCGCGATCGTGACGACGATGAGCGACGCCGCGGCGGCGGTCCCGAGTGCGCCCCTTCGTCTCATCGTCCTCCCTGTCGACGGTGCAGTCTCACTCCGGACCCGGAAAGGTCACCTCGAAGCCCCGGAACGCGCCCGCCGCGTCGGACCACTCGATCTCGACGTCCTTCACGGCGCTCGCCGACGGTCCCTCGCGGAGACGGTCGGCGAGTTCTCTCAGGCGTTCCTCGGGACCCTCGGCGACGACCCGGACGCTCCCGTCGCGCGCGTTCGCGACCGTTCCCGAGAGCCTCAGGGCCTTCGCAACGCGGACGACGTAGAAGCGGAACCCGACCCCTTGGACGAGGCCCCGCACGGTCGCATTCAGCCGCCGGTCGGTCATCCGCCGCGCTCTCCCGCGAGCTCGAACGCGACTGCGACGGCCTCCTCGGCGGTCGCGGCCTCGACGACCTCGACGCCCGGTGGCACGGGCGGGACGGCGACGACGGGGATCCCGGCCCCGACGGCGAAGGCGATCTCGGAGAGCGTCCCGTAGCTTCCAGGGAGCGCGATGACGACGTCGCCCGCGCGGACGTTGACGACATTCCGCGCCTCGCCCATCCCCGTGGGGATCGGGATCTCGACGAACGCGTTCGCGGCCGACGCGTCCGGTCCGGGAAGGATGCCGACGGTGAGTCCGCCCGCCTCGCTCGCGCCGCGGGAGGCGGCCTCCATGACGCCGCCACGGCCCCCGGACACAAGAACGCCGCCCCGGCGAGCGATCTCCTGGCCGACGCGCTCGGCGATCGAGGCGACTCTCTCGTCACAGCGGCTTCCACCGACCACCGTGACCCTCGTTGGGCGGACCTTCAAGAGCCTGTCCCCCAAGATGTTGGTCGGGGCGAGAGGATTTGAACCTCCGACCTCACGGTCCCGAACCGTGCGCGCTAACCGGTCTGCGCTACGCCCCGACGTAAGCAGTAATCCTACACTAGAGCCGCCACAGATGCAAGACCCCCTGCGTGGCGAGCGTCACGACGATCCCGGCGACGAGGATCCCCGCCAGGATCGCCGGGATCGCGTACCTGCGCCGCACCCCGAAGAGGAAGGCCGCGAGGGCCCCCGTCCAGGCCCCCGTCACCGGCAGGGGGATCGCCACGAAGAGGACGAGCCCGATCGCCTCGTACCGCTCGACGAGCTTCCCGCGGCGCCTGGTCCGCTCGAAGAGGCGCTCGAAGAAGCGGTCGAACGGCCCCCAGCGGCGCAGGAAGCGCGCGATCGGGTCGAAGACGTAGAGGATCGGGATGACCGGCAGGAAGTTCCCGGCGACGCAGACGAGGTAGGCCTCGCGCCAGCCGAGGCCGAGCTTCGCCGTCGCGATCGGGATGCCGCCGCGAAGCTCAGCGATCGGGAGCGCCGAGATGAGAAACGCGACGACCTCGCCGGGGAGATCCGACATCGCGGAGATGAGGCTCTCGATCATCGATCGCGTCCTTCCGTGTTCCGGGGATCGGCGGCGCGTCAGCCGTTCCGTCCGCCCTCCCAGCCCTCGCGGCCGAGGAGCGGCACGAAGACGCATCCGCCCTCGCGCGATCTCCGGGTCTCTCCCTCTTCCTTGCGCACGACCACGAGTTCCTGAAAGCCGCGCGTGCCGACGGGGATCACCATGACGCCCGGGTCCGCGAGCTGGTCGAGGAGGCTCTCCGGCACGTCGGGCGCGCCCGCCGTGACGATGATGCGGTCGTACGGCTCGTACTCTTTCCAGCCGATCGTGCCGTCGGCGACGCGGACGATCACGTTCGCGGTTCCCAGACTCTCCAGGATCTCCTGCGCCCGCCGGGCGAGCGACTCGACTCGCTCGATCGAGAAGACGCGATCGGCGAGGCTCGCGAGGATCGCCGTCTGGTAGCCCGATCCCGTTCCCACCTCGAGGACCTTCTCGGTCCCGGTGAGCGCGAGATGCTGCGTCATGAGCGCCACCATGAAGGGCTGCGAGATCGTCTGGCCCTCGCCGATCGGGAGCGCGTGGTCGCCGTAGGCCGACGGCTCCATGCCCGGCGCCACGAAGAGGTGACGCGGAACCTCGCGCATCGCGGCGAGCACACGCTCGTCGGTGATGCCGCGGGGCACGAGCTGCGTCTCGACCATGCGGTCTCTCAGGGACGCGGGGTCGGTCACCGGGATCGCTCCTCGTCCGGATCAGGAGGGTCGCCGCCGCCGGCCCACGGCGTGATCCGCTCGAGCGGCCAGCAGCGCACGCCCTCCATCGTCCGGTAGTCGGTGAGGTCCAGCTCGATCGGCGTGATCGACACGAGGCCCGCGTCGAGCGCGGCGTAGTCGGTACCCTTCTGGGGCGACCACGTCTCCTCCTGCCCGCCGATCCAGTAGTAGCTTCGGCCCCGGGGATCGGTCTTCTCGACGATGAGGTCCTCGTAGACCTGCTTGCCGAGCCGGGTGAGGGCGGTTCCGGCGATCTCCTTCTCGGGGCGGCTCGGTACGTTCACGTTCAGAAGCGTCCACTCCGGGAGGCCGCGCTCGAGGACGAGCGACGCGATCGCGCGCGCGACCCGGGCGGCCGGCCCGTAGTCGTACGCGCCCGCCGACGGGCGCTCGAGCGAGACGGCGATGGAGGGCACGCCGAGAAGCGTCCCCTCCATCGCGGCCGCCACCGTGCCCGAGTAGGTCACATCGTTCCCGATGTTGGCGCCACGGTTGATCCCCGAGACGATGAGGTCAGGCGGCTCCGGGAGCAGGTTCTTGATCGCCAGGAGCACGCAGTCCGTCGGCGTACCCTCGACCGCGATGCGGTTCTCCTCGATTCGCTTCGCGCGGAGCGGGACCTGGAGCGTCAGCGAGTGGCTGGCGGCGCTCATCTCGCGGTCCGGGGCCACGACGACGACCTCGCCGATCGACGCCAGCTCCTCGCGGAGCGCGCGGATGCCGGGCGCCTCGATACCGTCGTCGTTGCTCACGAGGATGGTCGGTGCCGCCATGGTCTCTCCCCTAGCGCCAGAACACGCTCCGAACAGCGAGTCCGATGAAGCGGAGCGTATCGACGAACGGGTTGATGTGACTCACCGAGTCCGTGTAGATCGACTCGATCGGCAGCGCGCCGATCCGGTGGCCCTTCCTGCCCGCGCGGATGAGGATCTCCGACTCGGTGTCGTAGTTCGATGTGACGAGCCTGCCCGCGACGTCACGCAGCACGTCGCTGCGGATGATCCGGTAGCCGCTCTGGCTGTCCGGGATCTCCTGCCCCGCGAGCCTCGAGACGACGCGCGAGGTCGTCCGGTTCGTCCAGCGCCGGATCGCCGGCATGTCGCCGACGGCGTGCATCCGCGTGCCCACGACGAGATCGACGTCGCCTCCGGCGAGCGCCGACACGAACTCCGGGATCGTCGCCGGGTCGTGCTGCTCGTCGCCGTCCATCGTGACGATCGCGTCGTACCCGCGATCGAGCGCGTAGTCGAAGGCGGTCCGGAGCGCCGCTCCCTTTCCCAGGTTCACGGGGTGATCGACGACAATCGCTCCCGCCTCCTTCGCCGCACGCGCGGTGCCGTCCGTCGACCCGTCGTTCACGACGAGCACGTCGAGGTCGAGCCCGAGATCGAGGACCTCGCGGACGACGTTCGCGATCGTGTCCTCGAGGTTCTTCGACGGGATGGCGACGAGCGTCTTCATGGCTTCCCGGGTACGGGAGCGCTCTCCGCGGCCGACTCGGTTCCCGGCGCCCACGGCGCGTGCCACATCGGGCGGAAGACGTACCACTGGTCGGGGTACCTCCGGATGTACTTCTCGGCGACGCGGAGACACCGGTCGACGCAGTCGGCCACGTCGGCCTCCTCGTCGTCGGTCACCCTCGGGACGATCGGTTCCTCGACGAGGAGCTCGTAGCGTCCGTCGTCCTGCATGACGAAGAACGACGGGATAATCGTCGCGCCGAGACGACGTGCCAGAAGCGCGTGCCCGATCGGTACGGTCGCCGGCGCCCCGAGGAACGGCCGTTCGATACCGTGTCCCGTGACCGCGCGGTCCCCGACGATCGCCACGAGCTTCCCGTTCTTGAGGGCGCGGAAGCACCGGTGGAACGACGTGACCGGGACGACGGCGAGGCCCTTGCTCTCCCGCCTGCCGTCGAAGAAGGCGGTCACGTGCCGGCTCGGGTGCTCGTCGGCCAGCACCGTCATCTGGCAGCCGAGCATGGCGGCCGCCGCCGCGCCGAGTTCCCAGTTCCCGATGTGCGCGGTGAAGAAGATCGTGGGCTCTCCGCGCTCGGCGCGCCGCCGGAAGTCGCGGAAGCGCTCGGCGCTCTCGGGGTGCATCCACTCGTCCATGTTCTCGACGGTGAACTCCGGGAAGCGGAGGAAGTCGACGACGAAGACGCCGAAGTTGGCGTAGATGCGCAGGCGGAGGCTTCGCAGCTCGCGCCACGAGAGCTTGTCGCCGAAGGCGACGCGGAGGTTCCGGTAGAGGTGCCGTCTGTTCCGCCTCTGGAAGGCACAAGACAGCTTGCCCACCACAGCGGCGCCTCTCCGTGCGGTGGGCAGTCGAAACCTCTGGGCCAGAAACGCTCCCAGCTGATAGACAGCGTAGGCGAGCATCTGCCCTGCTTCAGTTCCAGGCCGCGCTGACGTGCTTTCGAACTGGTCGGGGCGACTGGATTCGAACCAGCGACCCCTAGCCCCCCATGCTAGTGCGCTACCTGACTGCGCCACGCCCCGACGCCGTCCAATCTAGCACAGCGCCCTGGGGGTGACAAGCCGAATGTCGCCCGTCCAAGGGGCCTTCACCGCGTGCTTGCCGTCCTCCGGCGCTCTCAGCGGTACGTCTCCGGCTTCGGGTCGCGGATCATGAGGTCGCGGATCGCGGCCCTCGGGTCCTTGCCGCCGAAGAGCACCTCGTTCATCTGCTCGGTGATCGGCAGCTCGACCGCGTGCTTTCGCCCGAGATCGAAGGCGCTCCTCGTCGTCCGCACGCCCTCGGCCACCATGACCATCGACTCGAGGATCTCGTCGAGCGTTCGTCCCGCCGCGATCTCCTCCCCGACGTGCCGGTTCCTGCTGTGTCGCGAGATGCAGGTCGTGATGAGGTCTCCCATGCCGGAGAGGCCGGCGAAGGTCTCGGGCTTCCCCCCCATCGTCACGCCCAGCCTCGTGATCTCCGCGAGCCCGCGCGTGAGAAGGGCGCCCTTCGTGTTGTCGCCGTAGCCCACGCCGTCGCAGATGCCGGCAGCGATCGCGATGACGTTCTTGAGCGAGACCCCCAGTTCGCAGCCGACGAGGTCGGTGTTCGTGTAGACGCGGAGTTCGTCCGTCATGAAGAGGTCGCGCGCGGCGACGGCCGTCTCGCCCCCGAGCGCCGAGGCGACGATCGTCGTCGGGAGCTTCCGGCTGACCTCCTCGGCGTGGCTCGGGCCTACGAGCGACGCGATGCGGCGGGCCCGGGGGCGCCGCAGCTCCTCTGCGAGCACCTCCGACATCCGCATGAGCGTCTCGTTCTCGATGCCCTTCGCGACGTTCACGACGAGCGTGCCGTCGGCGATCGCGTCCGCCGCGGCCCGCGCCACGTCGCGGACGGCGTGCGACGGCACGGCGAAGACGACCGCGTCGGCGCCCGCGAGCGATCTCCGGAGGTCGCCGGTGATGCCGATCACCTCGGGGAGCGCGACACCGGGAAGGAACTTCCGGTTCTCTCCGTCGGCGCGGATCGCTTCGATCTGATCCGCGTCGAACTCCCACAGGGTGACGCCGTGTCCGTTCCAGTGAAGGACGAGGCCGAGCGTCGTGCCCCAGCTTCCGGCTCCGAGAACGGTCACGCGCGCCATCTCACATCCCTCCTCTGGTCCGGGCCCGGCCGAAGCGGTTCTCGGTCCCCGTGATGAGACGCCGGATGTTGCTCCGGTGCCGCGCGACGAGTGCCGCGGCGACGACGGCGGCGACGACGACGAGCGGGACGGGGAGCGGACGCCCGGCGAGCCGCGCCTCGAGCACGACGGCCCACGGCAGGAAGGCCGCCGCGAGGATCGAGCCGAGCGAGACGTAGCGGGTGATCCCGACGACGACGCCCCAGAGCGCGATCGCCGCGAGCGCGGCGAGAGGCGACATGGCCAGGAAGACGCCGCAGGCGGTCGCCACGCCCTTCCCCCCCCGGAATCCCGCGAAGACCGGCCAGATGTGGCCGGCCACCGCGGCGAGTCCGGCCGCGAGCGCCGCGCCCGACGGACCGAGGGCCGAAGCGGCCCCGAGCCGCCCGATGAGGAGCACCGCCAGGAGTCCCTTGCCGACGTCGATCGCGAGGACGGGCACGCCGACCCCGGGCCCGAGCACCCGGAGCGCGTTCGTCGCCCCGAGGTTCCCGCTCCCGTGCCGGCGCAGATCGACGCCCTTGATCCTGCCCGCGATCGCGCTGGTCGGAATCGACCCGAGGAGGTACGAGAGCGCGATGGCCAGCGCGATGCCCACGGTTGCCCTCCCGAGAGAGTGCGGCTGATCGAGTTCGGCGTGCCGCCGGTCACCGTCGCCTTCTGGCGACGATCCTGATCGGCGTGCCGACGAAACCATACTCCTCGCGGAGCTGGTTTGCAAGGTAGCGGCGGTAGTTGTGGTCGAGCGCGCGGATGTCGCTCACGAAGACGACGAAGGCCGGCGGCCGCACGCCGATCTGCGTCGCGTAGAGGATGTTGGCGCGCCGTCCGGCGCTCGGCGGCCGGCGGTCGGCCGCCCGCATGATCGAGTCGTTCACCTTCGATGTCGGGATCTTCATCGAGGCGGACTCGAAGACCTCGCGGGCGAGCGAGAGCACCCGGCTGACGCGCTGACCCGTGAGCGCCGAGATCTGGACGACCGGCGCGTAGCGCGCGAACGGAAGGTCGCTCTGGGCCGCCCGCCAGTATTCCCCGGCGGTGCGGTCGTCCTTCTCGACGAGATCCCACTTGTTGAAGGCCAGCACGAGCCCCTTCCCCGTCTCGTCCGCGAATCCGGCGATCCTGGCGTCCTGCGACGTGATCCCGGCCGTAGCGTCGACGACGAGGACGACGATGTCGGAGCGCTCGATGCTCCGGAGGGCGCGCATCGTGCTGTAGAGCTCGACGCCGCGCCTGATGCGGGACTTCTTCCTGAGCCCCGCCGTGTCGACGAGCACGTAGCGCTGGCCGTCGAATGTGAGCGCGGTGTCGATCGCGTCCCGCGTCGTGCCCGGCGCGTCGTCGACGATGACGACCTCCTCGCCGACGAGCCGGTTCACGAGCGACGACTTCCCGACGTTCGGCCGTCCGACGACCGCGATCTGGATCCCGGCCTCCTCCGGCGGAGTCTCGACCTCCGGGACCGACTCGGCGATCCGATCGAGGAGATCGCCGGTCCGCCGACCGTGGAGCGCCGAGACCGGGACCGGGTCGCCGAGGCCGAGCGCGTAGAACTCTGGGACGTCGACCTCGTGGGCGTCCGAGTCGACCTTGTTGACCGCGAGGATGATGGGCTTCGAGGAGCGTCTGAGGAGCGCGGCGATCTCGGTGTCGATCCCGACGGGGCCGGTGCCGCGGTCGAGCAGGAAGACGATGACGTCGGCCTCGTCGATGGCGCTCTCCGCCTGCGCGCGCACGAGCCCGGTGACGCCCTCCTCCTCGCTCGGGAGCAGCCCGCCGGTGTCGACGAGGAGGAACGGCCGCCCGTTCCACTCCGTCTCGATGTAGTTGCGGTCGCGCGTGACGCCCG
>Ga0272441_10016037_pt1 | contig 10415 bp, 9 predicted proteins | sample SSMProp6N_FD_193582 | JGI IMG/M metagenome (GOLD analysis project Ga0272441, IMG submission 193582) | Marine sediment archaeal communities from Little Sippewissett salt marsh, Falmouth, MA, United States - SSM-Prop-6N | ecosystem: Environmental > Aquatic > Marine > Wetlands > Sediment ... | reverse complement strand
CGGACCTTTGTCATCCGAACACCTGTGTCCCGGACGCTTCAAACAGCCTGCTTTACCTTCACAGGTCCGGGACACTTTAACTGTCACACGAACACCCGTGTCCCGGACCTTTGTCATCCGAACACCTGTTCCCGGACGCTTCAAACAGCCTGCTTTACCTTCACAGGTCCGGGACACTTCAACTGTCACACGAACACCCGTGTCCCGGACCTTTGGCTCACGAACACACGTGTCCCGGACCTTTGTCATCCGAACACCTGTGTCCCGGACGCTCACCCGAACGCTTCAACTAGAGGAAGAATTCGCGGATCGCGCGGGACATGATGGCACGCGAGACATCGATACCAGCGTTATGGGTGCCATATATCCTTACCAGTTTCTTCCTGGCCTTCGCGGCATTATACAACCTTTCCCCCATCCAAAACGGTATCATCTCATCTTCAGGGCTGTGAAATATCAATACAGGGCATTTAACATTGGCGATCTTATTAACAGAATCAAATCTCGTCCATATAAGGCCACCGGGAAGCCATGGGAATACGATCTTTGCCATATCCGTTACGGATGTAAAAGACGATTCTACTATGACTCCGGCCGTGTCAAATTTTTCCGCCATATTCACGGCAACGGCACCGCCCAATGATTCACCATACAAAATGATATTCTTACCATCAATCTTCTTCCTTTTAACAAGATAATCGTATACCGCCTCAGAGTCGATGTACAATCCATATTCTGACGGCCTGCCTGAACTTCTACCGTACCCGCGATAATCAAATATGATTACACTAAGGCCCAGTTCATGAAGGAACCGCAATTTACCCAGCCTATCGCTTATATTGCCGCCATTGCCATGACAAAACAACACAACATATTTAGCCTTATCATTATTAATAAACCAGCCATGCAAAAGCTTTCTGTCGGGTGTCTGAACATACACATCTTCATATGAAAGCCCGGCATGTTGAGGATTCATGCCAAGATGTTTCGTGGGGAAATATAACTGCGCATGCTCAAAATAACGCACAAACAAAAACAGGATCAATAACAGCCCCAAAACATGCAGGATCAATTTCATTTACTTTGCCCCTCTGTCTTCAGGCCTTCCATCCATGCCCGGGCGCCTACACAAATGGCCTCATACTTGTCACGGGCACCCATTTCCAATCCCCTTTTCTCCAATACACTCGCCTCAACCGCTTTGTGAAATCTGATAGATACAGGATGGAATCTTGGCAATTTCCTGACCCTGGGCCATGCCTCATGCGCGCCCTTTATAACCGCAGGTATAAGTTTAACATTAGATTCTTTCACAAGGATCCCGAATCCTTTTTTAAACTCCTGCAAATTACCGTCTAAGCTTATCCGTCCTTCCGGGAACATACATATATTCTTCTTGTGATCCAGTACGAAATAACAGCTTCTAAGAGACTCTAAAAGATGCTTGGAAAAATCCAGCGGTATTATCCGCCCCGCCTTAACCAGGTTCCGTAATATAGGCACATCAAAATAGAGGCGAAATCCCAGGAAGAATATATCCCATTTCGCGTAGAACGGCGTTGATACCGAAACAATGGGGCCGTCAAAAAAACTGGTATGATTGACATAGATCATGAAAGGCCCTTGTTTCGGTATATTACCCTGCCCGTAGATCCTTAAATTATAAAAAATACGGAATATTGCATAGATAAGCCCGTTAAAGAACAGATACAAAAACCTATTGAATAGATTCGGTTTCAGGTCTATCTTAGTCCTATTTATCTCAGTAGGAGGCACGCTAAAAAGCCCCTTCCAATAAGATTCATCAAAGTCAAGATCCTCATGTTTTGTATCCGGCTTCTTCCGCTCTTTCTGGCCTCGCGCGCCTTCTTTTAAAACATTTTCCATTCTTACAATAAGATCTCTCACGGTAAATGATTCGGCGACAACTTCATCCTTTATCTTGATCTTGTACAATTGCTCCAAACCGGCCGCCAATTCCACCCTGCCCAGAGAATCTATGCTGAGGTCGAGCTCAAGGGAATCCAAAGGCACAATAGACCTTTTAATGCTTGTCTGCTTGGCTATTAGGCCAATTATTTTTTCGGAATCAGGCCTCCGCATAAGCCTTTCATCCTCTTCACTCAAAGTTTCAGGACCTTTATCCTCATCCTCATCCATTATTTTCCGCAGATACAATTCCCTCACACGGAAACGCTTTAATTTTCCCAGAAGAGTACGCGGCAGCTCATCCAGTGTAATGGTAAAGCCCATTATTCTCTGATATGCCGGTAATTGCAGCGAGGTATTCTCAAACGCGCCCTTTATAACTTCCCTCAAATTGATCTCTGTGCGTTTCCTGAAAAATTCAATATCAGGCACTACAACCGCCCATAGAACCTCATTCTCCCGGCCCTTCCCTTTTCCCTGTACCTCAAGAACACACATCTCCTTTACCGGGGCATCCCGCATATAAACCTTCTCGATCTCATCGGGATAAATATTCTTACCCGTGCTCAGAACAATAACGTCCTTTGACCTGCCTGTCAGAAATAAATATCCGTCTTTATCCATATAACCGAGATCTCCGGTATGGAACCATCCATCCTTTATCACCTCATCCGTCAGATCCCGCCTGTTATAATAACCTTCCATTATATTCGGGCCGCGGGCGACCACTTCCCCGATACCGTCAGCGTCCTTCTCATTGATCTTTATCTCAATATCCGGTAACGCGAATCCCACAGAACCGATCTTCGGTTTCGCGACCGGATTCAACGAAAGTACCGGCGCTGTTTCAGTAAGGCCATAACCCTCAACGATCGTAAACCCCAGTTTAAAAAAGTCCTCGGCAACTTCCCTGTCCAGCCTTGCCCCGCCGCTTACAAAATATTTAAGCGCCTTGCCGAACTTTTTATGCGTACTGCCAAATAAACATTTAGCCGGATTAGCCCCTGTTTTTTTTCTCACCGAATAGCACATGCCCATGACCGAATTAAAGATCACGGACATGGGAAACGGGATCTTTTTAAATCTATCCTTCATCTTTTTATGAAAGGCATGGAATATCTGCGGCACCGCGACAAATATCGAAGGATCTGTTTCCATCATCAGTTTGGACAGCTCATCCCCCCTTAAAGTGCCGGGATAGACGATCGATGACCCGTTTATAAGCGGATACAGCATTGTAGTGGTCAATGGATACGCGTGATGCAAAGGCAATATCGATAATACCCTGTCTTTCGGGAGTATAATATTCAATTTTCTAATCGAATCGCAGTTTGCCAAGAGATTCCTGTGTGAAAGCATTACGCCCTTTGGTTCATCCGTAGTGCCGGATGTATAAAGAATACATGCCAGGTCTTTATCATCAATGTCTGCGACTAAAGATCCTGATACAGCCTTCTTCAATATTCCTTCAAACTCCTCCGAATCAACCTGTATTACTCTATCTATTGACGGGCAATCTTTTATAATAGGATAGATCTTATCTTTATAGACACCATGAAAGAAGATCAGTTTGGCCCCGGAATTATTGATAATATTCGTTATCTCTCCCGGGCTCGATTCCGGATTAATTGGGATATTGATGTTGCCGGAGTACAGGTTAGCTAAGAATATAATAGGCCATTCGGGCCCGTTCCCGGCCACGATGGCCGCTCTGTCACCCTTTTTAAGGTTGGACTCTAAATGATCAGCCAAAGCCCTGATACAGCTTAATAACTTCCCATAAGAGAGCTCTATCCATGTATTATCGGACCTGGAATATATCGCGGTTTTGTCATGGCAGGTTTTGGCGGTATCCAGGAATCTATTAATAAGATTTTCAGCCATAAGTATATTTTACACATCATTACTTTTTTATCACAACAGTCCCCAAAGAAGTGGAGTCTATCTGTTCGGAGAGATCCTCCAGCTCCCTTTCCAGCTTGCGTATCTTACCTTCGGCGTTTTCTTTGGATATCAATAGAGCGTCCGATTTTTCTTTGATCTTGTCATAATCATCTTTCAACTCTGCCAGGCGCTCTTTTATATCCTTATTGTCCCTCTTGTAACGCTCTATCTCGCCCTCAAGCCCGCGTATCTCCAGGTCTTTTTCCCCTATCTGGTTTATATATTGACTTGAATCTTTTTGTTTTTCTCTTTCAAATTTCGCCATTATCTCATTTACCTTTTTTTCAGACCTGCCGAGCTCGCTTTCAAGATCACGCCTGTTCCTTTCAAGTTTATTGACCTTGTCCTCGAAATCCTTCCTCTGTTCAATAAGCTTGCTTATCTCTCTCTGAAGCCCATCCTCTTTGTCATAAGATATCTGTTTCGACACATTATAAGCCACAAGTGACGCCAAACCAGCACAGGCGAGAATCAGCACAAAAAGAATTAATCTATCTTTTTCCACTGTTATCCTTCTCCTTCTTGACTTTTTTGAAAGAAAACCATGGAGAGGCCTTCTTCTTTTCCTTCTTTTCTTTGGACTCCGGTTTATATACAATTTCCATCACAAACCGTTTTTTGGGCTCTTTGATCGAACTGGGAAAACTCTGCAGGGGCACTGAGCGCTTCACAGCCTCAACAGCTATCCTGTCGAAGAACGCGTTAGAGGACCTGAGGACTTCAGGCGACGCCAGCAGATGCCCGCCGGAAAAAAGCGTAAAGGCGATCTCGACAGTATCCCCGTACTGTAGATAATTCGCCTCTTCCTCGGTGATCACTATATTGTCCATGACCTCGCCTTTAACATAGGCATAATATTCCCTGGGCGAGGCGTTTGACAATATCTTTTTCTCCCGCTTTCCATCGCCCTCTTTTTGGTCCTTAAATAATGTGGGATTGGCGTTAAAACGGTGCCTCCTGCGGAATCCCGGTTTCTCCCCTGTAGTAAACACATCTTCGCCTACAGGGTATGATTGCGGAACGTCAAGGATATCCGCCTCCCCCGATATTATGTGCGGGGTCAAGAATATCACCAACTCCTTTTTCTCTATACTTTGCTCTTGCCTCTTAAAGCCCAGATCAATAATAGGTATGTCTCCCAGGAAAGGGATCTTCTTAACAGTGTCGGATCTATTGTCTTTTATTAAACCCGCTATAATAATTGTATGCCCGTCTTTAATTATGACGCTTGTCTCCGCCTCAGTCGTTGACACTATTGGGACCGTGGTCTCCGGATCTCCGTATGTGTAAGAACCCGTGGCGGAGCTTACCTCCGGTTTAATTTTCATGGAGATGAATCCATCCTTGTTGATCGTCGGCGTAACATACAGCTTGACCCCGATCTCAAGAAAAGTCAGGTTTGTCGCCGTAGTGGTGGTCGAAGTCCCCTGGGTAACCGTATTTGTGGCATAGGGCTCACTGGAACCTATCAAGATCTTGGCCTCTTCATTATTTAGAACCGTGATCCTCGGATTGGAAAGTGTATTCACGTCACCCACGCTCTGAAGTATCTGGACCATCACATGATAATCATCAGACCCAAAATCACCCACCAGAAGTTCCGCTCCGGGCACCAATCCGCCGGATGTCGCCAATTTAAAAGCATTTGTGAATGATATCGGGTTCTTTATGCCGGGATAAAGGCGCTTCTGTAAATCATCCAATACGGCCTGCCAGTCCACGCCCAGGCTGAAGTCATCTGTCAACGTAATCTCGAGTATCTTCGCCTCTATGAGAACCTGTTTGGATTTGGAATCAAATGCCAGTATCACCTTCTCAATATCTTCGACTTTACTCTCCAGGTCTGTTACTACGATCTTGTTCGTCCTCTGGTCTACCTGCATTTCACCGATATTCTTTGTCAGCATCTCCTGGATCTTTTCTTTTATGTCCTCGACCGAGGCATAGTTCAACTCTATGATCCTGGTCACAGTGGGCTTATCTATCTGGGCTACCAGCTTCATTGCATTCTCAACAGCCTGCGGGGTATCCACAACTATAATGGTATTGGATGCCTCATCAACTATCACCTTGCCTATTTTTGTCTTTATCTGGTTAAGGGCATTACTGACATCAGTGGCCTTGGCGAATTTCAACGGTATGATCTTCGCCTCTTTCTTATCGCCGTATCTTTCACCGTATAGCTGTTCATAATCCCTCTGCGTCATCACATAAATAATATCGCCTCTTCCATCGCTGGCCAGGTTATTGGCAAGGAGGATAATCTCAAAGGCATCATCAATGTTCACATCTTTCAAGAACATGGTCACCTTGCCCCTGACATTACTTCCCACAACAACATTGAGTTTCCCCTGCGTCGCCAGGGTCTTGATAACCTCCACGATATCCATCCCCTTAAGGTCCAGGGAGATCTTTTTTGTTTGAGCCATAGAAAACATATCTTCCGCGTGGGATCGGCACTCTATAGTGACAAGCGATAGGAATATTACAAAAAACACCAACAAGTGATTTCTGACCATGTGTTTTTTCATGTTTTACTCCTTATAGGATAAGAACCGTTTCTCGATCTTTATAACTCAATACCACTTTACCATCACCGATCTCGTTTACCTTAATATTATTAAATGACTGGCCTGTTATTACGTAATGTGTTTTATTCGTCTCCCTGTCCTCTATTATCGCCTGTGGTTCATCCCCGACCAGTATGCCGACCAGGTTAAATCTCTTGGTAACATCAATATCGGGTTCGGTAGATTCCTTTTGCTTATCATCCTCGTAAACACGTGTAAAAAGCTGTTTTCCGTGTATATCCCTGGAATACTCCGTATAGTCGGGTATATCCTGCAATATTCCATTTTCTTCCAGGCCCGCATCCCCGTCATCCGCTGCCGGAACCGGTTCATTGACCAATACGCCAAGATCGGTCTGTGTCAGGAATATTATGCTGTAGGCAAAATACAAGAGAAGCAATATCGAAACGATCACGAGGGATCTATTAACAGGTTTCAAGAATGATACCTTTACGACCTTATTCCTGACAAATACATTCTTCATAGCCTCTGCTAACACAGACTCTTTTTGGGGACTCCTTACGGCCTCCTTCTCTACAGGCTTGTTCGCGCCTCTATGCTCCTTTATCTCAGAACCCTTCCTGCCTTTTCTCTTTATCAATTTCAATAAACGTTCTTCCGGGCTGTCTCTGTGCATTAAATGTTTTCCCTTCGTATTACCTTCGATATCAGGTCAATGTCAACGATACTCCTGTCTTCTATTATCAATTCCTCCAGCGCGTTGTGGCATAACATCGCGATGCGCCTCGGATACCCCTGGCTGAACTCGTGTATCAGTTTAATGCTGTCAGGAGTGAAGTAATTTTTTTCCGGAGGCAATCCCGCTTTTCTCAATCTGAACTCTATCATCTCGCGTGTCTCGCTTTCATCAAGAGGATTTATTATGTATTTTAAACTTACGCGATCATAGAAATTCTTAATCTTCTTTATCTTAGGCAACAACTCCATCTGGCTCATTATCACCAATTGAAGCAGTTTATACTCGTTCGTCTCATAGTTCAGAAGCATACGCAATATCTCGAGAAAATTATGCGTCAACTTTTGGCCCTCATCTATCAGTAACACGAGGGTCTTGTTCTCCTCAACGCCCTTTTTGAATAAATATCTCTCTATCTCGGCCTTGTAGTCGTGCGTAGTCCTGTTTTCAGGTGTCAGCCTGAACATTTTTATCAGATTTTCCAGGAATTGAAACTCGGATTTACACGTCGGGTCCAAAAGCATGTGGAATATGAAACCATCTTCTTCCGCGAATTCCTGCAAAAGGGCCCTAAGGATGGTTGTCTTGCCTATTCCCACATCACCCAATATAACACTCAATCCCCTTTTGAGGCGTATGGCTATTTCAAGCCTTTTTAACGCGGAATGATGTTCGGTCGACCTATACAGGAATGTAGGATCCGGGCTTGTTGAGAAAGGCTCTTTATTCAGGGATAAGGCTTCGTAATAACTCACGCTATTGGTCCTTAGATGTTAAGATCTCCTTGATCTTCTTTAACGATAATTTCTGATTTCTTAGCTTTTTGATGGTTTCAAGATCGGCAATCGTCGAATCATCAAAATACCTAAAGTTAGTTTCCGGACTTCTTCCTACTTCATTGATCAAGCCAAGTTTAATGTAATATTTAATTGTATAAATTGATAAACCCGAAAGACGCCCTACATCCTTTATAAGATACGTATGTCCTGCCATTCAAAATCACTCTCTATGACGATAGCTTTATATTACTCTCTACTTAGAGAGTATATCACATATGCCTATTTTTGTCAAGTGAACCATATGTGATTTATATGACTTTCTATCTTTTTACCGGGCTGGCTCAGTCCACAATTATCTTGCTTATTAAGAATATCCCTTTTAGGTTAGATCCCTTGCCCATTCTGGAGGTTATCGTAAATCTTTTCGCTCTTAACATCTCTTCTGATGTCTCTAGCTGATAAAGTATCTTGGAAAAACTCTCTATATTACCTTCAGCGGTAACTTCAAAAGAGATCTCCTTATAACTGCCTATCTTTTTTGACGTCCTGGGCTTTACATTCTGAATATTACACGAACAGGACTTGTAAAGCGCCTCTATAGACCCCAGGGCCTTTAACACCTCTTTCTCTTCACTCTCAACAGCGGCCGAAAGGCTGGGGAATTTTATATATTCCTCCTCCAGAGACTTATATTTATTCAAAAGCCTTCTGTTCTTTACGATATACACGCTCTTTGCCTTGATCTCCGCGTTCAAGGCCTTCCATTGCCCGTGTAATGGCTCGATCACAAATTTAAACAATCCCGCTGAAACAGCTACGGTAGTTGTGAACACAAACATGAATCTTTCGCGTCTTGATAAGTTCTTTCCTGCCATCCTATATATCCTTTAAGTAAGATAACAAACGATCTCAAATTCCGTGATCTTTGTCCCCTTGATCTTCCTGTTATTGGTATATTTTAATTTCACGCTGCCAAAAAGATTCGAATCTTCTAATTTTTTAAGATAATTGATTATATTGTTCAATGCCGGAGCGCTTCCTTTCAGAACAAGATTCTTGTTGCTCTCATAATCGACCAGATATAACGATATATCACCGGATGTTAATTTATAAATCCCCGCCAGCACATCAATAGCAAGCGGTTTCTTCCGAATCTCTTTTTTTATTATTTCGATGTCTTTCTTCATCCTCTTTGCCTTCTCTATGAGGGGCTCCATCGTTAAGATCCGCGATTTCAGTTTTTTTAGCATGCCAGCCTTGTCATATATCTCTTTGCCTATAAGGCCCAGGGAACATAGAATTATGAACGCGAACAGCATTATTGTCTTTGAGATGTTTGATTTGAAAACATGGAATTCGTTCTCGCTCCTTATCCTATCAGGCAGCATATCGATCTTCCCCTCATCCCCTTTCAATCCCAAGCCCACGAGCTCGGCAAAAGAAAACCCGTTGAAATCCTTGCCGCTTCTCGCGTCAACCTCCACGCTATCCGCCTGCTTGATATGTTCAACCTGGACCGGAAAACCTTCCCTCAAATAATTCTCTATGCCACCCGCCATTTTCTCGGCGCCCGTCAGGAACACCTTCTCAACGGACAAATTTTTCTGCCTCTGAAAAACAGTGATTGATTTTACCACCTCATTCAGTATGTTTTCATTGGCCTGGCGTTGCGCGGGAAACGAGAAGCTCCTGACATAAATCAGCTTTCCACGGCTTAAGAATATCATGTTAACATACTCGACGCCCGCGTTTATAATTACGATGTTTGAGCTTGCGGCGCTTAAGGCCTTTTTAGCCCTCATGCCCTCAAACCACAACAACAATGACTCTGATCCCACAGCGATCCTCTCGATCGACAGGCCGGCATTCCTCACGATCCCTACAAAGCGGTCTACGGTCTTGACTTTTGTGACCGCGAGAAAAACATCAGCATAACCCTCAGATGTCGAATTCGTCACCTTGAAGCCCGATATAATATCATCGCTGGAATATGGTATCTGTTTTATTGCCTCAATATTCACCATATCCTTGATCTCTTCCTCTTTAGTGGACGGAAAACGCAAGAAACGCGTCATGACAAGATGCCTGGGGATGTTCAGGATCACCTTCCTCCCGTGTATATGATGAGTTTTGAAAAGACCGGCTATCTCCTGGGAAATAACAGCGGTATCCCTCGACCGCAGTTCGGCGTATACGAGCCTTGCAATGGTCTTTTTCTTATACCGGGACACCTCACACACCCTGATATAAGAACCGCCGAATTCCAGGACTACCTTTGTGCCAAGCAATTTTTCTTTTGCCATAAATCATTTTCCTAATAAAATATTATACCGTCTTGGATCAGCTTATTCAAATGAATTTAACAGTCACCCATTCGCGACCAGGCCGCTTGAAGAGCGACCTGTAACAGCCTCCATTCGCGACCAGGTCGCTTGAAGAGCGACCTGGTCGCGAGAACGTTATTCTTCATGGTAATACGCCATACTCGCGCCTTCT
>Ga0272441_10016036_pt1 | contig 10415 bp, 6 predicted proteins | sample SSMProp6N_FD_193582 | JGI IMG/M metagenome (GOLD analysis project Ga0272441, IMG submission 193582) | Marine sediment archaeal communities from Little Sippewissett salt marsh, Falmouth, MA, United States - SSM-Prop-6N | ecosystem: Environmental > Aquatic > Marine > Wetlands > Sediment ... | reverse complement strand
CTACACCTGTCCAAGATCGCTTTAGTCGGATGAGCCAAAAGTTTTTTCAAAAAGATTGAATCTTTGGGTGGGCTCATGCGTCTAACAAAGTGGGGAACAGGGATAGTGCGCCCTGTGGGCGGGGCGAAAGGGTATAGGGTGTAGCATGGTGTATGGTTTCCCGCTATTTAAAGCCCGAGGGGACACGGATCTCCGAAGAATCGGCCAAGAAGTGCGTCTAAGTATATGCTAATCAAGGGTTTACGTAGAGCACGCCAGCGCCGCTCTTTGAACATTATGAAAGACGGAATGAACAATGTGAAAGCCGGGTTGAACAATGTGAAAGCGATTGTAGTGTTCTCAATAGAGACGTCGGATCGGGAACGGGAGGGCAGGATCGGGGCTCCGAGGGCGAAAAAGGATGGGCGCGGCGACCCGGGGACGGGGCGCTCGCGACCGATTGGATGGAGGGCGGCCCTCGGCGTCTGAGTCTGTCCTCTGCCCCCCTCGCGAGATGCGGCGCTCACGCCAGGATCGGATGGGAAGTGCGGACGAGGAGGCCCGCCGCCAATGTCGACAGCAGATAGCCCCGCGGGCAGTGTCCCTCTGCCCACGCCCCAGCAGGTGCGATGGCAGGACTTCGAGGTCGGGCTCGTGGTGCACTTCGACATGCCTGTGTTCGCGCCCGAGGGCTGGGCCCACGCCGCGTCGCGCCGCCTCTATGCCCCCGACGCCTACGCCCCGAGCAGCCTGGACACCGATCAGTGGGTCGAGGCGGCAAAGGCCGCCGGCGCCCGCTTCATCCTCTTCACTGCCACGCACTTCAACGGCTTCCTCCAGTGGCAGAGCGACCTGTATCCCTACGGCGTCCGCCAGTCCGCCTGGCGCCATGGCAGGGGCGACGTGGTGGGCGACTTCGTGGAGTCGTGCCGCCGCGCCGGCATGCCCGCCGGGCTCTACATGAGCTGCAATGGGAACGCCTGGTGGAAGGTGTGGCGCCACAGGGTGAACTGGGGCGACGGCGGCGAGGCGCAGGGAGCCTTCGTCCGCACCTGCGAGCGGATGGTCGCCGAGCTGTGCACCCGCTACGGCGAGCTGGCCGAGATCTGGTTCGACGCGGGCCTCCTGCCGCCCGACGCCGACGGCCCCGACGTGCTGCCCATCGTGGAGAGGCACCAGCCGAGGGGCGTCTTCTACCACAGCCCCCAGCGCCGCGACCACCGCTGGATCGGCAACGAGGATGGCGTGGCCCCCTATCCGTGCTGGGCTCGCATGCCCGACATCGATGCGGCCGAGGCTGCCCATCACGGACGCTGCGACGGCTGGCGCGATCTCCTTGCTTCGGGCGACCCCGACGGCACCCTCTGGTCCCCCGCCATGTGCGATGCCCCGATCCGCGATCACGAGTGGTTCTGGCGCCCCGACGAGGACCACAAGATCCAGCCCCTCGACCGGCTGGTGGGCATGTACTACAAGAGCGTGGGGCGGAACGGGACGCTCATCCTCGGCGCCACGCCGAATCGCGACGGCCTCATTCCTGAGGCTGACTTCCGGCGCTACGCCGAGTTCGGCGCGGAGATCCGCCGCCGCTTCGCTTCGCCCATCGCCGAGACGAGTGGCACAGGAGAGGCCGTCGAGCTCGCTCTGCCCGCGCCGAGCCGCATCGGCCACGTGGTGTTGATGGAGGATATCGAGCACGGCGAGCGGGTTTGCCGCTACCGCGTGGAGGGACGGGTGGGCGGCGACTCGTGGCGCACGTTGTGCGACGGCACGGCCATCGGCCACAAGTGCATCCAGGAGATCGGGCCCGTGGAGGTCGCAGCCGTGCGCTTCGTGTGCACGGAGGCCGTCGCCCCGCCTCTCCTGCGCCAACTGGCGGTCTACGCGCCCGCGTGAGCCTTCTGGCAGCCTGCCCTCACCTGCGCGGCCCCCGCACGTCCTCGTAGGTCGTGGCGGGCATCAGCAGGTCGTTGCGCAGGTGGCGGAAGGGGTCGTCGGTGGCCTCGAGGTGAGCATCGAGTGCGGCGCGCAGCTCGGCGGCAGCGTCGGCGTATGCGGGGTCGTCGATCAGGTTGGTGAGTTCCCCGGGGTCGGTCTCGAGATCGTAGAGCTCCTCGGTGGCGCGGCGGGCGGAGTAGAACTCGAAGACGGCGCGGTTGCTGCGGAACCCGCAGGTGCAGAGCTCGATCTCGGGGATGATGAAGTCGAGGACGCTCGTGCGCAGGCCCTTGCGGATGTACTTGAAGCGGGGCGAGCGGACCATGCGGGAGGGATCGTAGTAGTTGGTGTAGTTCTTTTCGGCGAACACGTAGGGGCGACCGGTTCCTTGAGCGTCGCCACGGGCTACGGCGGCCATGCTCCGGCCCTGCACGTGGCCGGGGCGCGGCACGTCGATCAGCTCGAGCAGGGTGGGCAGGATGTCCACGTGGCTGGTCAATCCCCCGCAACGGATACCTGGGGGGATGGCCTCGGGCCATCGCATGATCCACACCACCTTCGTGCCGCCGTCGTAGAGCGTGGCCTTCGAGTGCATGAAGGAGGCGCCGTGGTCGGTAGTGAAAATGACGATGGTGTTGTCGCGGAGGCCCGCGTCGTCGAGTGCGGCGAGCACGTCGGCCATCACGCGCTCGACGAGCTTGATGGCGCCGTAGAAGTCGGCCAGGTCGGCCCGCATCTCGGGCAGGTCGGGCAGGTAGGGACGGACCTCGACGTCGGCGGGGTCGGCGGGCTCGTAGACGTCGCGCTTGAAGCCCGACGGGTTGAGCCCCATGCGATGCACCTCGCTGAAGCCGAGGGCGGCGAGGAAGGGAGCATCGTCGGCCCCCCGCTCGCGGAGCCAGTCGGTGAACACGGGGGCCACGTGGTCGGCGTGGGTGGAGCTGCCCCTGTGGATGTGATCGTAGCCGAGGCGCGAGGCGTCCCAATGCTCGTGCTGGAAGCCGAAGAGGTGGGTCTGGTAGCCGGCCGAGCGCAGGAGGGTGGGCAGCGGGGTGCAGGCATCCACGTCGAGCTCCCAGCCGCGATGGACCAGGCCCATCAGGCCGTGGGTGTGTGGGTAGCAGCCTGTGACAATGGCGCCCCGTGCGGGCGAGCACACGGTGCTGGTGGAGAAGTGGTTGAGGAACACAGCGCCGTCGGCAGCAAGTCGATCGATGTTCGGCGTGGGCACGGGGGTGCCGTAGCAGCCGAGGTAGTCGCCCAGGTCGTGCAGCGTGACGATCACCACGTTCGGTCGGGCCATGCGTCGTATCTCCTGAGTGAGCGGAGGTCAGGTCAGCGGCTTATACTCGCCACGCGACTTCGCGGGCTGGGCCTGGGTGTTTTCGGCCGAGCGGGCCACGAGCTTCTCGAGCATCGTGGCGACGAGGCCGCGGTCGGCCGAGAGATCGCGGAGCTCGCAGGGGTCCTCCTGGAGGTCATAGAGGCGCGAAGGGCTGGGCGGGACGTCCACAGGTTTGTCGAGGTGGAGGCGTCCCAGCTTGCGGGTGTCGCTCGCCGGGTCGCCCCACATGAGCTTGTGGCGGCCGTCGAAGAGCATGCGGTCGCAGCCCATCTCGGCATACACGGTCTCGCGATGCTCGGCCTGGCAGCCGGAAAGCAGTGGCAGGAGGCTGCGCCCCTGATCGAGCGCGTGCGGCTCCACTCCGCACAGCTCGCAGATCGTCTTCCCGAGATCGATGGTTTCGACGAGCGCATCGGAGATGGCGCCAGGGCGGACGCCCGGGCCTGCGATGAGGAGCGGGACGCGCGCACTGGGCTCAAAGAAGCAGGTCTTGCCGAAACGCCCGTGGTCCCCGGCCATCTCGCCGTGGTCGGCCACGTAGATAAACAGAGTGTCGTCCAGGCCCCCCCGATCGGCAATGCAGTCGTGGATGCGGCCCACGTAGTGATCGATGTGGGAGATCATGGCGCGGTAGCCGCGCCGCCCGTCGGCCAGCCATTCGGGCGGCTTCGCATTCCCCACGGGGGGCGCCTCCTCGGCGTCGCGGTAGGGGTCCAGGAAGGCGGGGTTGGGCTCGATGGGCGAGTGGGGCGCGGCGAATCCCACGTGGAGGAAGAAGGGCTGCGAGCGGTCGCGCCCCGCCAGCCACTCCAGCGCCCGGCGACCCACGAAGGCCGTCTCCTGGAGCTCCTCGGCAAGCGGCCACTGGTGGGCGACGAAGCTCGGGTCGCCCCGCCGCTCCGTGTCCATGAAGTAGTGCCAGTTGCGGTAGAAGGCGAGCACGTCGTCGAACGCCCCCGCCTCGCGGAGGAACTCCGAGTAGGCACAGCGGATGCCCGTTCTGAGCATGCCGTTGCCCGAGATCTCGCACACCTCGTCCCAGCCGAGGGAATCCATGAACTCCCTGTGCGCGGGGGAGCACAGGTCGGAGTCGTAGGCGTGGATCTCCATGTGGGTCTTGCCGACGGCACAGGTGCGGTAGCCGGCCTGGCGAAGCTGCTGGACGAAGGACGGCGTGCCCGGGGGCAGCTCGTGGAGGTTCGTGAAGCAACCGGAATTCACGCCGTACCGGCCCGAGGCAATCGCAGCCCGCGAGGGGCAGCACAGCGGCGAGGTGCACCAGGCGGAGCGGAAACGGGTGCCTGCGGCAGCGAGGCGGTCGAGATTCGGTGTGTGGGTGGCGCCGCCGTCCTCGGCTCCGAGAAAGTCCCAGCGGTGCTGGTCGGCGATGATGAAGACGACGTTGGGCTGGCTCACAGGGGCCTCCAAACACGCGGGACACTCACGATCATGCCGTCGAGCAACATCAGCGGCTCTCCTCCGTGGGCTCACGGGGTCTTCGGGTCGAGGGAGATGGCCACGACGATGGGCACGGCGCCCGTGCCTAACGTCGAGAGGCGGATGAACTCGATGGGGACGCCGGGGCGGGGATTCACCCACGTGGCGACGCCGAGTCCGAGCGTGCGGCCCTCCTGCTTCGCCGTCCAGGCCACTTTCCAGTTGGCCAGGTCGCGAGGCGCGTCGAACGCCCCGATGTCGGTGCCCTCGTGCATCGGCAGGTCGGCCGACTTCCCGTCGGCGTAGTGGATGGAGTAGCGCAGGCAGGGGGCTTTGCGGCTCGGGTCGTGCCACATAGCCGCCTGGAGGAAGAAGAGACGCGCGGCTTTCGCACGCACGGGAAGCACCGTCTCGATGCGCGCGGGCAGGCGGGGCCGCTTCCCGCCGCGCAGGACAATGCAGGTCCGGCCATAGTTGGCCTCGGGCGGCAGGATAGAGAAGTCGATGCCGCCCAGGCGCACGTCGGCGACGGGCAGACCGCGCAGGTCGAGCGGCCCTGTGTCGATGAAGCCGCCGCGGCCGTCGTCGGCCGTCGCATCGCCGTAGCTCGCGTTGGCGGCCGTGACGATGCTCACAGCCACGTGCTCCTTCACGCCGTCGTCGACCACCAGCGAGTCGAACCACGCCGTGCCGTTCCCGTTCTGGATGCCGAGGTCGAGCACCACGTTCTCGGCGTCGTCGGGGATGGGTGCCACGAGCACCTGCGGATGCCAGTCGCGCGTGCCGATGAACCGCTGGGCTCGGTGCTCCGTGGTTCCGCCGGAACGGCAGCCCACGTGGAGCTTGGCGGTCGAGTAGACCTCCGGGCCGCGCTCCACCCCGTCGAGCTTCACTTGGGCGCGAATGATCAGGCGCTTGCCCCGCACGCGGGCAGCATCGAGCGGAAGCGTGTAGTAGGCGAGCGCGTTCTCGCTGCTCGTGACCTTCAGGCACTTGCCCTCGACGCCGCCATCGGCCAGCTCGATGGAGCCCTTGCCGCGGATGTTCTTCTTCCAGCTTCCCTGCTGCTCGAAGCCCTCCGTGAGCACAGTGTCGCCCCACGCAGCAGCGGCAGCGCACAGCAGAGCGAGAAGCACGGAGCGTCTGCGAAGCATTGGGGGCTCTCCCTTCCTGGCCGGCAGCGTGTCGTCACGTGGGCCGTGCAGCGCGCCAGCCCTTGCGGAACTGCTCGCCCAACCGGGCCACGAGGCCCTTGTTCCCGGGCCGGCCGGCGAGATTGACGTTCTCGGCGGGGTCGCTCTGGTGGTCGTAGAGCTCCCTGGCGACGGGCTCCCGGCCCAGCAGGCCCCACTCGGTGTAGCGGTGGCGGTCGGTGCGCATCGAGTAGCCCATGTAGCGGCCTCGGGGGTACTGACTGAAGGCCGCCTTCTTCCAGGGGCGCTCGGGCTCGTCGAGCAGGGAAGCGAAGCTGGTGCCCTCGAGGCCCCCGGGCAGAGGCAGGCCGCACAGCTCGCACAGGGAGGGATAGATGTCCACAAACTCCGCCAGGGCCTTGGTCTTCGCGCCCTTGGCTTTCTGGTGGGGGGCGGCGCAGATCAGGAGGGAGCGGGCGGAGGTCTCGAAGTTGGTGTGCTTGCACCAGAGCCCGTGTTCGCCAAGCTGCCAGCCGTGGTCGCCCCAAAGCACGATGACCGTGTTGTCGGCAAGGCCAAGGCGGCCGAGTTCATCGACCACGCGGCCGATCTGAGCGTCCACGTAGCTGGTGGCGGCGTAGTAGCCGCGGATGAGCTCGAGCGCCTTCTTGTCGTCGACTGGTCCCACGCGAGGGATGTCGCTGTAGGCACGCAGCTCGCCCGAGCTGTGGAGTGCGAGGTCGGGGCAGTCCTTTGGCGGGAACGGGTTGTCGGCGAGCGAGAGGGTGCCGTGGGGGTAGAGGTCGAAGTACTTCCTGGGCGCAACGAAGGGAAGATGTGGCTTGAGGAAGCCCACACCCAGGAAGAAGCGCTTGTCCTTCACCTGCCGGAGCACGCGGATGGCTTCGTCGGCGGTCTTGCCGTCGGGCAGGGCGTTGTCCGCCACGTCGGGGTCTTCCCAGGCCGGCCCGCGGACGCGGAAGCGCGGGCGCGAGACCTTGAGTGGCTGGCCGGTCTTGGGGTCGCGCTGGAGCACCTCCGTGCGCGAGAGCTTCCCTTCTGCGCGCAGCTTCTCCCGCTGCTGGCGCATCGCAGCGAGGGTTGCGGGCTTGAGGTAGCCGGGGCCGCGGGGCGACCAGTGCTTCACGCTCCACGACTGCGGGTCGTTGAGCCCGCCGTGGTAGATCTTGCTGAAGCCCTGCGCGTGGTAGCCGTGGGCCATGAAATGCTGGGGAAGCGTCACCACGTCGGGCAGGTGCAGGCGGAAGTGGGTCTGGAGGTCGTAGACGCGGGTCGTGTCCGGCCGCCGCCCGGTCATGAGCGATGTGCGCGACGGGCTGCACACCGCCTGCTGGCAGTAGGCGCGCAGGAAGAGCGTGCCGCGAGCCGCCAGGGCATCGATGTGTGGCGTGTGCATCTTCGCACAGCCGTAGCAGCGCGTCTGCGGGCGCAGATCGTCGACGGCCAGGAAGAGCACGTTATAGCGCCCGCGGGGCGCCGCGGGCGCCGCGGCAGCCCGTGCCAGGCCCACGGTCGCGACCGAGGCCGCCACGCCCCCCAGACTCGCCGCCAGGAACTCACGGCGCGATGCAGGCCGCATCTTCTCACTCCTTCAACAGACGTTGTTGCCCGGTGCACGGGACACTATAATGCCACTGAGCCATGCCCTGTGCAAGGACGCCGTTGCTCACCACGTGGACAGAGAGGAGCCAAGCAGGTGAGAGGGTACGATGTGCTCACGTGCCTGTGGCCTGCCTTCCTTGCTATCGGGGCCATCGCATCCGCCGCGGCACGGCCACGTAGCGAGTGGTATCGCGACACCATCGTGAACCTCCACATCGACAACCACTCGGGCCTCGTGGGCAAGGGCTTCACCACCGAGCAGCTCGCCGCGATGGTCCGGGACATCCCCGTGACCATGATCCAGGTCTCCGCCTTCGGCGCCAACGGGGTGACCACCTACCCCACCGCCATCTGCCCCCACCCTGGCCTGGGCGACTGGGATACGCTGGCCGCCTGGCGCGGCGTCACCCGCACCCTGGGCCGACGCTTCTGCATCTACATCAACACGCGCGGCCTCGGCCTCCCCAAGGAACACCCCGAGTGGATGCAGCGCGACGCCCAGGGGAAGGGCAAGGGTCGCAACGGGGGCCTCGACGTGTGTGCCCGGCCGAGCGCCGACCGCAGGGGCGTCCTGGAACGCGTCCTTCTCCCCATGCTCAACGAGATCGTCACCCGCTACAAGCCCGACGGCGTGTGGGTCGATGGCGACCACGCCCGAACCCCCGTGTGCTACTGCGAGAATTGCAGGGCTGCCTGGGAGGAGGCGACGGGCAAACGCCCGCCCCCCGCAACTCCCAGCGACCCCGACTGGCCGAAGTGGCTCGCCCTCGAACAGCAACGCCTCGACGGCTACAGACGCCAGATGGCCCGCGCCGTCCACACGGCCCATCCCCAATGCATGTACACCAGCAACCACTCGTGGCGATTCAAGTCCAAGGACCCCCGCTCGGCCCCCGACTTCGCCGACACGCTGAGCGGCGACCTCAGCCACGGCCCCGCGCTCCGCCTCACAAGACTCTCCGCCATGGCCCTCTCGCCCGACGAAGAGATGCCGCACGACATCATGCACAACACGGCAAACATCCAGCGGCGGCCGGCGTGCCTGCGCCGAATCCTTCAGCAGGGAGCCCTCACCCTCGCGTGCGGAGGCCCCTGGTTCCTCTGGGTGCCTGGCTCCTCCATCGTCCGCAAGGCCGCCCAGGACAGGGCGAAGGCGTGTGCCGAATTCGCCGTAGCCCGACGTGCCGCCCTTGGACCCACCGCGTCGCTCGCCCAGGTGGCGGTCCTGCTCAGCGAGACCTCGTGGCACCGGCAGCACGTGCAGGGGAAGCAGGGAGCCTACGGCACGGCGGCGCCCGAGCATCTCGCCCTGGCTCTCCAGGACACAGGGCTCGCCGTCGACATCGTGAACGAGGCCATCCTCCGCTCCCACGCGAACCGCTACCGCATCGTGGTCGTCGCCAACCAGCAGCGGGTCGCAACGGCGACACTGTCAACCCTCCAGAGCTTCGTCGAGGCCGGCGGGATGCTCGTGCTCGCGGGCTCGGCCCTCATCGAGAACTCCGATGAGCCCGGCGTGGCACAGTGTGCAGCAACGCGCGAGTTGCGTGGCCGACGCACCGCGAGGCTCGGCGATGGGCGCCTGCCTTTCCCCTCCGCGTGGGCCGCCCCTGGCAGGAAAGACGACGTGCGGGCGGCCTTCGATGATGGAACCCCTCTGCTCGTCACCCGAGCCATGGGACGCGGTACGGTCGCCCGTCTCGCCGCCGCCACGCTCCCCTACCCCGACGACGAGGGCCTCGCGGTCTGGCTCCTCCACACCCTCGGCGTCGGCCCCTCCGTTGCCATCGAGGGCGACGCACGCGACCGCCATCTCGTCTTCGCACTGCGGCGCAAAGCCGGCCATGCAGTCCTTCACGTCACCGACCTCACGTCCTTCGTCAAGGGCAAGCGAATCGTCCCGACCACGCAGAACCTCCTCGACGATGAGCCGCCCATGCCCAGGATCGAGTTGAGCCTTCCACTATCCGCCAAGCCGAAGCGTGTGGCCTGCGTGCCCGCCGCCACGTCCGTCAGCCATCGCTGGGCGGACGGCGTCCTCCACCTCACGCTCGAGCACGTCCACGTGCACGCCGCGGTCGCGATCGAGGGGCCTATCGCGGAGCCATGGCCCCTCCTGCCGACAACGGTGCCGGTCGGGCGCCAGCCCGCCGTGCCGACGGCCATCGCCGAGGACTTCGAGACCGCCCCCGTGGGCGGGCCGCCGCCAGAGGGCCTCGGCGTGGCCCGAGTGGCGGGGAAGACCTCCATTCGCGTGACGGACGAGACCGCCGCGAGCGGCCGCCGCTGCCTGAAGTTCACCGACCACCCCGACGCCCCCCGACCGTTCCATCCCTACTTCTTCCTGCGGCCAGCCGGCTTGAGCCGAGGAGCAGGCATCCTGGCGTTCGACCTGCGCCTGGACAGAGGAGCGGCGGTGCAGGTGGAGTTGCGCGAGGTGGAGAACGCACGGGAGTTCCCCGTCGGGCCGTCGCTCGTCTTCCGGGCCGGCGGCGAGTTGCGGGCCGCAGGACGGCCCGACGCCCTCGCCAGCCTGCCCGTCGGCCAGTGGTTCCACGTGGAAGTGACGTTCGCACTCGATGGCGCGGCCCGCTACGACCTGACTCTGCAATTGCCGGGGAAGCCCCCGCAGGTCTTCAAGGGATTGCCCTGCCGAAGCCCCGACTTCTGGCGCTGCGGCTGGGCCGGCTTCATCGGCATCGCCAGCGCACAGACCGCTTTCTACATCGACAACGTCCGCCTGGGCACCATTACGAAAGGAAAAGAGGAATGAGCGGGCTACGAACAGCGATCGACCGGCGCCGGTTCCTTTCCACGGCCGGCAGAGGCATGCTGGCTGGCCTGGCGTCGGCTGCCATTCCCCGCGCCTTGGCCGCAGCAGGCGAGGAGCGCCCACCCAACATCGTGGTCGTCTTCACCGACGACCAGGGCTACCAGGACCTCGGCTGCTTCGGCTCCCC
>Ga0272441_10016035_pt1 | contig 10416 bp, 22 predicted proteins | sample SSMProp6N_FD_193582 | JGI IMG/M metagenome (GOLD analysis project Ga0272441, IMG submission 193582) | Marine sediment archaeal communities from Little Sippewissett salt marsh, Falmouth, MA, United States - SSM-Prop-6N | ecosystem: Environmental > Aquatic > Marine > Wetlands > Sediment ... | reverse complement strand
AACATCAGCATCTGTCTCCATATCATCAAAACGAGCAAGTCTGAACACGTACTCACCACTTATATATAAACGGTCTATTATTATATTTAGATGCTGAAAAAATGCATTTACAAAATCATATAATGTTTTATCAGCTTTATCAAATAGATTTTTATGAGGTAAGAAATTTGTAGGCATTGACCTTTTATTAATAAAAGCACTGCTTGCAGGATTACCAACTACATTACATTCGAGATCTCTTGCAGGAACATATAAGGCTGTAGCAATCGGATCATCCCATATATTGCCGTCTGCAACACCGCCGGATGTTAAGAAATTTACATCATAAGTATATTCAATAAATTCAAAGATTGACTTAACATAGATACAGAAATGACCTCCACTTGCTGTTCCATCTGCTGCATTATCATACCATTCCAAAGCCATATTGCCTATTGTCTCAACTGTACCTGCTCCCGTAGGATCATACTGATATAAATTACTCTGATACATTGGAAGGATAATACCTTCTGTTGTACTTCTGAAATTATTTAAAAACAGCATTAGGCTACCTAATGCATTTGAGATTCCTACCCCTGTCCAATTTTTTACATTTTCACCCCAATCAACAAAATCTGTAATAAAGTCTCCCCAAAGAACATCTTTTAACTGATCCCAAATATCATCTTTCTGAAATATAAATAGTGATATTCGATCTTGTATACTGTCAACCCTACACCTAGCATTATCAATTAATTGTTGATTATCTACCCAATAACTACATATTGCATCTTCATAGACCTTTGTTGATAAGCTTTGAGGATCTTCGGCATTACCAAAAATTGCACGATTATTAGCTGTTAAAGGAATAGTAAATGTATTTGATATATTCACATATCTTTTACCGGGATTCTTTATATCATAACTTTGAAAATCAATCCCTATTGCGGTTTGATCATCAATATCAACATTAATATCATTTATACGTAATAATCTCATATCATTGTTACACTAAAGTTTTCAGGTAATGTAATTGTAATTAATATCTGAGACATATTTTTATCTCTATTTCTAACAATAGGATTGTCTGATATTTGATCAACTTCAACCCAATCTTCTGCTTGATCCGTTGATCCAAGCCCTATATACAGATATACTCTCGGACTCGTATAAATATCGACAAGTTTCTCAAGGTGATCAGAAGGAACATCGGCACGCATACTTATTTTTCTTTTATTTCTGAATCCGATGTTTTGCTCTCTTGCTTGATCACTTAAGATATTTGTAACGAACTTATTTGCTGATCCTATTTTCTCAGGCTCATCAAACGTTCTATATAAATTATTAAAAGGATAGAATCTATATTGACCGTTTTTATCAAGATACTTAATAATAAGATCTCCTTCACATGTATTTACAGGAACAATTGTTTTTGACACGCCTACCCTTGTATAATTAATTGTAAGATAAATTGTTTTCTCTTGATCTGCTGTCGTTTTGTATCTGTAGTATCCTATTTCACTCATACGATTTAATATTTAATCCAATTAAATAATTTTCTGTCTTTAAGATAATCAGGATAAATTTCTTCTGTAAATGCTTCCCTTTCAAACTTTATCTGATAATATGCATCCCAGAGCTTCCCTATCTTTATCCACTTATAAATCCACTCAATTAAATAGATAATATACCAAAATATAATTAATGTCTCCCATTGCTGCCTTAAATGAATCTTTTCATGTAAAATATCTTGATGATTATTCTTATCAAGAATTAATATTAAAAATCCAAAAATCGGAATGCCTCTTGATTTTAATAATTTAAGTAACCAATGAAACTGTACGATCATATTACGGTATATAATCAATTAATACATAACCTCTGTTAAAAGAAGTTGAATCATATCCTGTTCCGTCAAAACTGCCGCCCGTTAACCTATATAATGTTATATTTGTCGATCCTATTCCGTTTATACCTCCCTGAACACCCGAGGATGCATTAGGAACATAATTTAAAGGTCTTAAACTTGACTCACCATCATCAATAATCATTACACTAACACCACGTATTTTTGAATAATCAGCTACACCATGAGCAACATTTACATTTGTCGTACTATCCATATTCCAATCACCGATATTGACAATTTTTTGTTTAGTTTCAAGTGTTTCAATAATATCTTGCTGATCATCTGTTACAAAGTTTAAATCTGTTTCTTCAGTTACTTGACTTGCCGGTATTTGTAACCGATCATTAAGCCATGCCACTATTTTTGACCACGTACTATTCTTTGTACTGTTACCTGCAAGACCATGAGCAACTCTATGTGTTAAAATTGGATCAACATCTGATCCTTGTTCGAATATTCGTCCCATAATATTATGTTAAAATTGTAAATACTGTATCATCATAATCTGTAAAAATAGCATCGTCATAATCAAGTGCATTACTTTCTGATAAATCATTATCCTCAAAGCCGATTATATTCGTATCATCGTAGTTATAAAAATAGATATATATAATTCCGTCTTTTGCTGCGTAAAAAATATCAGACTCATTATTAAATTGATCAACAAGGTTCGGAAGTTGTCCAAACTGACTGGCTCCATGAACAAAATTAATTTCAACTTCATCATAAGTTGAAGATGTATCAGGATCAACAAATCTAATCTTTAAAAGCTCTGTAATATCATCTACATATTCAATTGTTTCATCCGTTTGAAATGTATCATCAAAACTATTCATTAAACTCTTTATAGGTCCGTTTGCTATAAAGACAAATTGTCTTACTGTTGATGATAAATCGTTATATGGTATTGCTTTATAAGTTTCAAGTATCGTATCTGAAGGATCCCTTATTTCTACATGAATAACATCTGGTGCAGTTGATGTGTAAGTAATATCAGCAATGAATGTTAATATTGAATGAATAGGGAGTAGATTGCTATCATCTTCAATATTATCTTGAGAAATCGTTATATCTGTTATTGCCATATCTATTTAAATTTATTTATTACATCACTTCTAAACGAACTTATAAAGTAATTTCCTATACTTCGTATTAAGTCAATCATCTTAGATCTGTTTACTACATCAGATACAAGTCCTCCTTTATTATGTCTGTTTGGAACTTCCCACCCTTCTCTTGCTATTTTCCAAGCAACTGCATAAGGGTTTACATTTATTCCTTTCTTATCAACCCATTCTTTCAAAAATGTTGAGCCTGCATAACCAACCCAAGCTCTCAATGCTTCCGGACTTTGATTCCTATTTGGTCGTCTACCTTGTTCTAAATAAACAGTATAGTCATTTCCAAGAATCCCTGCTTTTATTGTACTATCCGATATTTTCTGAAACTCTTCAAGACTTTTTGCCCAATCCCCCGATGCTCTTAATCCTAACTTATCATAGTTTGAGATAAGATCTCTTTTCATTTCACTAAGCCATTTATTAATTACTTGTTCTATCATTCTTGAATAAATACTGTGTTTGGTGATGCTGCAAAATCTATATTTGAAGCAAATTGATTTATATCAACAATCATATCTCCGACTTCAACTTCAAGATCATTATCACAAGCCACCTGAGCAATAGCAGCAGCAAGTAATTGCATAAGCTCTTTTAGTCTTCTGTCATATTTTTGTTTTGATTTTTCTCCAAGGTTAGCTGCTTGACCATCATAATCAAACTTCCTTCCAAGCATTATAAGACATGTATATGTTATTCGAGTAATTCTTGAGTTTCTTAATGTAGGACGTGCCCTAAAGTCTGCAATCATTATTAATTCATCAAGTCCATATTCCTGAACAGTTGCAGCACTCCGATAAAAATTATCAATCCCATATTCAAAAATCCAATCCTGAGAATTAGCATAAGTTTCTAATGCACCGATAATGTCAAATTGTTCCATAATTACAAAAATAAAGCAAATTTTAATTAAATAAAAATTAGTCTAAATAAAAATAACCCCTGTTTATAAATTAAAAAAACAGGAGTTAATTAAACTTTTATGATTCTTACTTTTTATTTTTGACTATATTATTATAATCTTGCTGATAATTTGACCTATCTGCTTCAAGTTTTAATTTTGTAAAACAGAAATTGTATTTTAGTTTTTCGATTCTTTTAAATTTTAAAATATCTCCACCCGCTAATTGATCAAATTGAATAAATGCGCCATAAGAACTAAATCGACTTATATCCGCTTGCTCCTCTTCAACAGTAGGAGTATGTCCTAAAAAATTACTTTCTATCTCGTTTATTTTTGTTATCTCTTCAATACAATAAAGACGGACTTTTTGTAGAGTAAACAAAGATATATTTGAGAGTTCTTTCTCTGTCTTATCTATAACCGTACTTATTGAACTAAAAAAGTCCTCCCATGTAAGACCCTGAGAGCAATAAAACTGCATATCTTTAACAAATCCAAAGGTTTGTTCAAGGAATGATCCAATCATAAAAACATCTTCAGCCTCAATCTTACCATATCTTAAATAATAATTATACTGAGAATGATCTTCAAGCTCAACATACTCTCTGAATGATATATCTTTAACTATATGCTTCATAATATTCTTTGTCCTTTTCTTATATTTGGTTTTAAGACATGCATAGTCTTATATCTACCTGAGTCAATACCATGATTAAAATCATCAATTGGAATCTCACCTTTTTTATCAAGCCAAATCCAACTATTTAATTCCCTTTCAAGATTTGTACTTCCTTCGGTTAGTATTAATTCATATTCTCTCATTGCTTTAATATCGTCTACGATCTTATTTTTAATACATGGTATGATATTAAACCCTTTTGCTTTAAGATCTTTAATTGTTCTCTTTGAAGCACTATCAGCAACAATTAATCTACCTTTATCAACGATGGAACTAAGTTTTAATGCAAGTTCATCTGTTGATAGTCCATTTTGGTAAAGTTCCTCTTTCCAATAAAGTTTTTTATTCTTCTTATCAACGGCAACCTTTACAAGTGCATCGGGATCCTTAACTCCAAAGTCAAGACCATAACCATAAGGAAGATTTTTATCGAACTCGCCAAAACGCCAATTTGTTAATATAGCATCCTCAAGCTGTCCAAGCTCTCCAAGTCCGTAAACTTTCCACCAATTCTCAAAGCCCGGTTTATCTTTCTTAGATAATAAATTCTGAAGCTCTCTATGAGGTAAATAAGGATTATTTGTAAAATTAGATTTAATTAATTGATATTTAAAATTAGGAATAACCATATCATGAAACCAAAACTCAGCACTTGGATTATAATCAATAAACGTCATTATTCTTGTACGCCCGTTCATTAATTCAAATACCTTGTACTTAATCCTTTTGTTTGCCTCGTTTACATAAAGTATATCCCTACGTGGTCCGGTAACTTTTGCCTCATTCCCTTCGATGCCTGTGAATGTTATTTCAGATTTACCTATAAAATAAATATGCTCAGATCTATTCCGAACATTATCAGGCTGTATTCCTTCCTCAACAAGAATATCATCAAAATCAGACATTGCACCGGCTTTTAAATGTGGTAGTGCATAAGATGCAATTGTAATTCTTAATTTTTTAGGTGAATGTTTAGCAATTAAAAAAAGGAGTTGAAGGATACTCATTGTTTTACTTGATCCTTTACCTCCTTGATTTGCTATTATGGCTTCGGTGCCTTTAAGTTCTTGATATGCCTTTAAGTTCCATTTAAATACATCAGTTGTTCTCACTTACCGCTCATTAAATCTTTTAAAAGTTCTTTTGTTTCATCGTCTTGAACAACAATCTCAGATTGTATATTTAAATCTTGTTTTATTGTTTCTCCAAGTCCTAATTTTCGTGCTACAATATTAGCATTATAAATTCCAACAGTTGCTCCTGATAGCTGATTCTCTTCAATTATTTCCCTTATGTGTGTAAAGACTGTAATAAAATCTTTATAGTTTTCATCTTTTTCATATACTCTAAACGTTTGATGTGTTATATGCACAAAAGAGCAAAGTCCAAGAATTGAATAAGGTCTTTGTATAGGAATCTTAATTAATTCTCCTGCATTATTACCGCCTCTAATAGCATCATATTTTAAAATAGGGTTATTATCGCAATACTCAAAATATTCATATGCAGCCTCTAAAAATATTTCAGGACTTGAAAATATTTTATCTCTCCCGTGTTTACTTCTCATTTTCCAAAACTGATTCCCTTTAGGTGCCGCCATAGTTTTTAATTTAGAATTATTTCTGTTTCTTGACTACTGATATATAAAAGCTGAACCATGATTATCATTTCAATAGGAAAGTAATATCTATGAGAAAATATAATATCTTGACGTTTATATACCGGAAAACGTCCATTAAGATAATTTTTTTTATAATAGTTATTACTTTCCATTTTTAATATTTAGAAGTATACTGTAAAACCAATTAATCCTTCTAAAAAGTCTTTATAATATTCCGTTAAAGATAGATTATATTGTATAGTTGGTTCAATACTGATTCTGTTTGATATAAATATTGATATTCCTGTATTAAATCTTACATGTATAGGAAAGAAGTCTCCAAAATGAGATCTACCCATTGATCCGTTTAAATCTGCTCCTATTGGTATAAAATTAAATAAATAGTATTTCGCACCCATGTTTAACGATAGTACTGAATTGCTGTTTATCTGTCCGTAATTTATACCTGCTATAAAAGCAAGTTTATTTTCTGCGAATTGCATGAAGTTTAATCCAACATTCCATTCCGATATATCTTTATCTTTAAACAGATAAGGTTTTGATATATCTGATACATTGATTGCAAACGTATTTTTTTCTGTTTGCGAATAAGATAATGAGATCATCATTATCATTACTAATAAGATTGTTAATTTTTTCATAATTATTTTTTTAGTTTATATTGTTTTTTAATTCCGAGCATCCACTGAAGCTCTTCAATTCTTGCTGTATTTATACTTAATGCTTGTAAATACTGTTTTTCTTTTTTTGGATTTTTATCTATAAGATCTTCAAGCATCTTTTCATTAATCATAAATGCTTTAAGTTTCTTTTTTATTTTATACTTTGATTTGCGTTTCATTTTTTGTATTTTCTCTTTTTAGATTTTCGTTTCTTAGTATAGTTCGGATTGTCTGCGAATAGCCAGTTTTTTTGATCATCGGGATTAAAACAATCTTTCGGATATTTATGTTTTTTCTTTGCATGACTTGCTTCAAGTTTAAAATCCCTATTAGCTGCTTCATATCCCTTGCCTCTTCGCTTATATTTTTCATCCGGATTTATCAAATTATTATCTCTTTAGGTTTATTCTTAGTTTGATGTCTTGATATTTGTACTTTTATTTTTTTACCGTCTTTCCAAATATAAAGCATATGATATTTTGCATAGCCTTTTTTTACTTGAACAATTTCACGTTTAATCATAAACTCCGTTCTTATAAGATGTTGGTATGACTCTTTAATCTCATCTATTATCTTTAGTTGTAATGATAATTTATTTCTGCCGTTATAGACTTTCTTAAATAGGAATACGGTAAATTTTAAAAGTAGATTTCTCATAATTTATTATTGTTTTATTGATACTTGTTTCCAAAATTCATATCCTTCCGGTGTTTTATACCAAAGAAATGAAAAAAGAATAAACTCTGAAAAGTTTCTTGCATGGTTAATCATTAGAATCTTATCGGGTGTATTCCTGTTTGCAGCTCTTAGATTTTTTAAATACTTCTCTTTATGCTCTCCAAGCCTTTCAAGATATTTAGGGTTTAATTCAGTCATTTAATTTCTTTTTTGATCTCAATTTCTTCTTTATCATATTTATCTGAACAGTTTGAAAAATCACAATAACCGCCATCATTGAGTTTATATACTTCAATTTCTTTTCCGGTTTTTTTAATTACTGCTTTATAAAGTGGTTTGCTCATATCTAATATATTTTAATTCTATTTTAAAAAAGAGCAACCCACTACTTTTATAATATTTACCCGGTGTCATTGAGGCATCTACACCACATATTTATAAAATCGCTGCTCTGTTGGGTAGCCTCTGAGCTTGGTATAGGATTCGAACCTATGACGATCTGATTACAAAACAGACATTCTACCAACTGAATTAACCAAGCTTTTAAAAAAGAGGGATCAACATACAAAAAACAATCTTACTAAACATTACTACTATGAAAAAAACGAATAGATCCCTCTTTAATTCCAAATACTTATTAACTGTCAGAACAAAGTTAAGACATTTTTTATTAAGTTGTATATGATTGATGTAATTTATAATGATTCTAAATAAAGTAAATCTTATTTAGAATCAATATAAATTAACCCATCAACTAAAAATAATACTCTAATTTCTTTTATATCTAAAATATTGTTTATATATTTGTCATAGATATAAACATTAAAACATAGAACAATGATAACAAACGAACAATTCACAGACAACAGATGTTTTATTTACACATCTCCGGAAGATGAATCGATGCATGACACATCAGAATTAATCTTTGATAAAAAAGTTTACTTACATGACATTGAGAAATCCAAATACAGGCGTAATATAAGCGTTTTACAGGATGATCTTAGTAAGATGTACTATAATGTAAAGATTTCAGGGAGCAGTGATAAAAACGGCTCTTATATTATGATTTATTGCACTACTTATGACTATGATTTTAGATATGATGATTTAGAACATGACTTTGAAAATACAATACTTGAATTAATTTATTATTAGAAATTAAATAAATGAAAAGATTAAGATTTTTATACAGATTTTATGCACGTATATATAATTTATTTGTGCATAAGAACAAGAAATTAACATATTATTTCTTTTTTAGCAAAAAGCAGTTACAAACCATTGAGTCGATAGACGGGTTTAAACCAATGATATATTTTAAAGGGAAAGTATATACTCAAATGGTTAGTATTTTTGAAAAATATAAACATTGCAATAATGATTATGCATGGAATAATTGGGATGATGCTAAATTATTAGGTATGGGTAACTATCATGATATAGAATTTTAAAAAGTATTTTATGAAATAACAGGAATAGAATTATGAAAACAGCAAGCGAACTATTAAAAGAACGTTTAAAGACTTTACAAACGGCAAGTCAAGAAACAAAGACAAATGAATTTGACCGGGCTTATGAATCAGGATTTCAGGCGGCCATTGAATTAATTGAGTTTTGGGAAAAACTTGAAGAACCTTATAAAAAAGAACAATGAAAACTTATAATTTAAACACAAAATAAAATGACAAAAGAACAACAATTTATTAAAGATGCATATGATAACGTATGCGGTGAATGGAAAGAAAAAATTAAACAATCTTTCCCGGACCTTGTAAAAAGTGAACTTCCGAAAAGTTGGGGAGAATATTGTGAAATTAAGGGGATGAAAAGCGAATATTTAAATTATAGAGCATGTAAGGTAATTGATAGGGATGTAAAATTAGGGTACAACAAAGAATATGCTTTATTTTGGGAACCCCTTGGAATACCTAAAAAATACGTAGCCCTTCGCAAACTCGAACTATTAAGAGACCACTACAATGACGGATTGGAAGCGGATTGGACGGATACAACAACAAAGAAATATTTAATACGGTTTGATGAAAATGGAATAATTAATTCATGGGACTATACATGTTCATTTTTCTTAAACTTCAAAACTAAAGAACTAAGAAACGAATTTCTAAAAAACTTCAAAGATTTAATTTTACAAGCTAAAGAACTGTTATGAAAACATTAATCGAAGTAATTAATTTTATATGGCCTAGTCTAATCCCTAAACTAAAGAGTTTTGATTTTTGGTTAGACATAGGTATTGTAATTGTTTGGGGGTTTTGTATATGTGCCGCTATAATCTTTGGAATTAAAATAGTTGAAATAATTTTAAATTAAATAAATAAACAAATGGAAATAAAAAACGCAATTATTGAAAGTGCAAGTATTAATATAGAGAGAGGACTTTTAACTGCATGGGTACATTTAAGATACGATGCAGGCGGTCAAGGTTTTGGAGGATATGCTCTTTATCTTCCTAAAGATTTTAAACACAGTAAAAATCAGAATAATTATGCAGGTCATTTTATATTCAGAGTTATGGAAATGGCCGATGTATCAAAGTGGGAAGATTTAAAAGGAAAGACAGTGAGAGTAAAATCAGAACATTCGAAAGTACATGAAATAGGCCATATCGTTAAAGATAAATGGTTTAATCCTTCAAAAGAATTTGAAAATTAAAATTAAACGATATGAACGAATATTTTAAACTAATAGAACAAAAGAGGCAACAGAAGAACATGTAAATATTTGCTCTTTGTAAGAAGGTAGATATATCCGAAATGACATACTATAACGCAAAAGCAAATAAAAGAGTAATCGGAGTCGATAAATTCATTGCTCTATGTAAAGCTGTCGGAATTACTACCCT